>Ga0306926_10000821_pt1 | contig 29802 bp, 25 predicted proteins | sample flu12Cox44000178_FD_203759 | JGI IMG/M metagenome (GOLD analysis project Ga0306926, IMG submission 203759) | Lab enrichment of tropical soil microbial communities from Luquillo Experimental Forest, Puerto Rico - flux8day.12C.oxic.44.000.178 (v2)... | ecosystem: Environmental > Terrestrial >...
TGATTTTCCTGATCTACACCGGCGCACGGGTTGGTGAGGGGCTATGGCTCAATTGGCGTCATGTTGACCTCAAACGGAGGCATGTCATCTTCCCCAAAACAAAGAACGGTGACGCGCGCGGCGTACCGTTACATCAACGCGTCATTGTGGCCCTTGCGAACCTTCCGCACAGGGAGGGCGAAGTCTTTCGTCGTCCAGATGGCTTGCCTTATGAGCCTCTCGAAGATGACGACGACGAAAACAGGTCCGCGGGATCACGCATCAAGACCGCGTTCCGAGGTGCCTGCAGGCGCGCCAAGATTGACGATTTCCATCCCCACGATTGCCGCCATACTTTTGCGACGTGGCACTACGCCCAAAATCGCGATCTTACCGCACTGATGCGGCTGGGCGGGTGGAGGGACATCAAGTCGGTCATCCGATACGTGCACGTCAATGTCGATGAGTTGCGCGACACGATCGACCGGCTTCCTGGGGAAATCTGGGGGAGTCGGTCACCAACGGGGCGAAAAGGGCATGATCATCAATTACATAAAATGCGCTCAATCCCCCCTTGGTAAGGGGAGGTCGTAAGTTCAATCCTTACCGGCAGCACCAGCGGGCTTCATAAAATTGGCACCCGATCTTACGCAGCGATCCACGTCACCTCTCGGCCTTCTTGGACTCCCCTTCGATCGCCGCAGCCGCTTCGGTTAAGAATGGCCGCCACCGATCCGAGACGATCTTGATCTGCGATAGAATCTTCTGTTTCTTCTCCGGCGAAAGGTCCGATCTCGGATCTGCAAGCCGATCGAGCTCGCCCTCGAGCTTGGTCCAAAATCGATGGCCGCCCAGTGCGGTGGCGGCGCGAACCGAGCGCTCGAACTGCTCCATCCGCCGCGTCGCAAAATCATCGAGCAGATCGAGCATTATCCATCCGGACACGACGATGGCTGCGCAAACGATCACGGTTTTGAGCAAGAAACGACCGATAGGTCCGAGGCCTGAGTCCTCGCTCTGAGACGTAGGTTCCTGACTCGTTTCCATTTCAATGCCCTGTTGTGCTTGCCCATTCCCAACGACGCCGATCTTGTCGCCCGCCCCGCCTTCGGTTGGACAATGGTTGCATCGGCGCTGTATCTGACACGAAGGGAATATGCAACGTGTACTTTCGATCGTCCAAGACCGCTTCCCGGCCGATGGCAGCCTTCGCCCTAGTGCTGCCTTACCTCCTGTCTTGGGGTGTGCTCGCCGTCTTGATGATCGTCGGCATGCATCGCCTGCCGCTTGCCCTCTATACGCCGGTCGACGGCGAATGGGCAAAATGGAATGTCGAGGCCATCCTCAAATTCGGAAAAATTTTCGATCTGAGCCCGTACAGCATGCTCGCGGGCATGGGATCGATGTATTTTCCGAATCTTCCTTGGCTAAATCCGGGAGCGCTGGCGCTGGGCCTGCCGCTCGACGAGCAGACAAAGAATATCGTTTCCTACGCCGTTTATGCCGCCGAACTCGCGATCAGCATCATTCTATTGGCGCGCAGCATCGGTTTTTCGTGGCTGATGGCCACGGCCGCCGCACAGCTCTACCTCTATCTTCTGTTTCCGCCGTTTGCCACGGTCTTCCAGATCTATAACTGGTATGGGCTGGCCCCTTATTTTGCGCATCTCGCAGCGGCGCTGAACGCGGCGACCGCGGTTTTTCTCGCGTGTGGGCGCACCCGCGATCTACCGCGCAATGTTCTTTTGTGCGCCGCCTTTCTCGTCTTGTTCATTTCTGGACTGCGGTCGGCGCCCTTCACCTTCGTTTTCGCCACGCCTGCTTATATTGCGATCTCCGCTGCAGTCGTTGTGGGACGACGACCCCCGCGCGCGGAGTGGGTTTGGAAGGCAACAGCTCTGCTGTTGTGCGTAGTCTTCTTTTTTGGTTCCGGCCTTCTCTCTTACTATCTCGGGACCGTTGCAACATCGGGGCGCACGCCGACGGCGGCAGTGGCTTGGGACAAGATCCTATCGTTGCGCGCTTGGCTGCAGCTGTTCGAGCATCATTCGCTCTGCCAGGGAGATCCCCGCTTGCTATTATGCATCCAGGACAGGGGCGGCTGGCTGAATATCGCGGCCCTTGTCGGGGCGGCGGTCGCCGTCGTCACGCGCCGCGGGGATATTCGCACCGCCGGTGCCGCTCTGATCGCCTATATCGGTCTCGCGCACGTCTACGCCTATGCGTATCAGGCCGGGTGGCTCGGGCTTCTCCACACACTTTCTCATGTTGTCGAGCTGGTCGTTGGTTTGCATGTTTGCGGTCGTTCCCTTCTTCGAGCCATTCCGCCGGCTGCAACTCAAAGCACCCGCGGCCGGAAAGCTCTCCAACGTCAAACAGCTGGCACGTTTCGTTGCCGGCATCGCCGTCGTTGCGTTGCTCGTTGCCATTATCGTCAATCTGCTGCGGCATCCCTACGACAGCTTCCGTTATGGAGCCCTGCAATTGACGATCGCTGTCGCGGGCCTCGGTGTTGTCGTGCTGGTGGCCGAAATGGTGTGGGCCTATTACCGAAAAACAGGTGCAATCTTCACGCGCGAAACCGCGGTGCGACAGGCGATCGTGTTGGCGATATTTCCGATCCTCGCCTTGGTTCATTTGTCAATTGCTCCTCGCCAAGATGTCCCCAGCGTGCGGGATCCGTCATTGCGTAACTATCTGCATGAAAACGCCTCGATCGAAGTGGGCAGACCGTTTCGCGGTTACACCGCTACGATTTGGGTCGACAAGTATGGTGAGATCGGCGTCGGCTCCCGGGACACGCCTCTGCGCGACGCCAAGCTGTATTATTACGGGCGCGAGTACTTCAGTGCTCGCTACGGCGAAACATTCACGGAAACCGATTTGTGGGATTTGAATATTCCCACCCTCGAGGAATATGGCGAATGGACCTCGGTGCAGGCCCATGCTTTCTTGCTGCGGCTTCTCGCGCCCGCCGGAACCGCGACCCACAGCAACTATTTGCGCGCTTTCGCCATCGATCCGGACATATTGCGGGCGGTCGGCGTGCGCTACATTCTCACCGATGCGGAGACGCTCGATCCGTCCGCGGTCCTGCGCGGTTTCGTCTCCGATCCAAGCTCTCGTCGTACGCCGCCCGTTCGCCTGTTCGAGCTGAGCAATCCCAATTTGGGCACATACAGCCCCACGCAGTTCGTCAAGGCCACCACGGCCGACGAGATCGCGCAGCGGATACGCGAAAACAAGAACCGTCTCGATGAGGTGGCGGTGGTGCCGGACGATATCCCCTCGACCACCGCCAAGGCACGCAACGTGGTGATGATCGTCGAGCGCGACGGGCTGCGGGTACAGGCGACGAGCGATGGCCCCGCCCACATCCTCCTGCCGGTGCAGTTCTCGCACTGCCTCGCCGTGGTCAACGGCGCTGCCGCTCGCCTTACCCGCGCAAATCTTTTTCAAACCCTGATGTCGTTCGACGGCACGGTCGACGCGCGCATTGAATTCCGTTTCGGGCTGTTTGCCGACAACACTTGCCGTCTTCGGGACGGGATCGACAACAAGGCGCTTGGGCTTTGACCGAGCACGCCGCGAAAGGTCCGACGATTGCTTAGAGCAACGCTTGCACGGCCGAGCGCGAGCTGGGGCTATCCCGCAGCTTATCTTGTCGTGCTGCTGAGCTTCATTGCGATCTGGTTTCGCCACTCCCTCTTTTTTTATATCGGCCGCGATGCCGATTTGAGCCTCTGGCTCGGCAGAGCCTATTTGGATTGGGCGCGCCCGTTCGACGTCACGGCGATGAACCCGCTCCAGGGCATGACCAGCATGCTCGTGGCGATAAATCCTTACTTCAATCCCGCGGTTTGGATATTCCAGACCGGCCTGCCGGAAATTTCGAAGCAAGTGATCTCATTCATCATCTATTTCATCGAAGTAACGCTATCGAGCTTTGCCCTGGGATTAGCGCTGGGATTTTCGCGCCCGTTCGCGTTCGCCGCTTCTCTCTGGCTTGCCGTCCTGCTGCTTCCTCCACTCAACTTTGTGTTCGGCCTGTACGGCTGGCTCGCGACAAATCCGTCCTACGGCCATACGCTGACGCTCAGCAACTTGCTGCTTATTGCGTTCATCTATATCGGCGCGGAGAGCGATGCCAAAGCCAGCTTCCGCCATCAGCTCGCTCGCAATTGGCTCCTCGCCACCTGCATCTTCCTGTTGATCCTGCTGAGCGTTCTTGCCGCGCCGTTCTACAACGGTGGGATGCTGCTCGGATCGCTCCTACTCGCCGGAGTGATTTTTTTAGCCTCGACGTCTTCCCGGCAGGTGCTCTGGCGGCTGAGCGCCGGCATCTACGTGCTCGCATGGTGTGCAGCGTTCAACTTTCCTGCATTTTTCGCAGGTGCGAGGGATTATTCGGCACGTTTTTCCGGCTCCGAGCGCTCTGTGCTGGACTTTCATTGGCCGGTCCAATTCTCACCCGATTTGCTCGCTCACGCCCGGCATGAACTGTGCGCCTGGGGCCTTTTGTGCGATCGCCTGACGCAGTGGCCGCTCGTGCTGACGGGATCCTATTGGCTTCAATTGGTCATCAGTTCTGGGTGGAATTGCCGTTGCGCTCCGCACGCGGCCGCCGCTCGCGCGCATCGGCGCGCTGTTTACCGCCCTTTGGATCGTCCTGATGGTCGTGTGGATTGGCGCCAGTCTTGGAGTTATCGCGGCGCCCCCGCTTTCGCCCCTCTATGTCTATCTGATGATGTATCCGTTCTGGGCGCTGTTGAGTTTGTACGCCGTCGTCACCCTGCTGGAGCTGACTGGAGGTGCGCTCGCGGCAAGACTCCGATCGAGCGATCACGTCTGGATTCCAGCCATTATCTGCCTCGCGGCGTTTGCATTCGTTGTATTGTTCCATACGGGACGCGCCGACCGCTTCAAGCCGCGCGTCCTGCAGTCGCGAACCGATACGCCCATCACCGAAGTTCTCGAGCGGGAAATCTCTTTGCGTCCGGGCCAGGCTTACCGCGGTTCGGTTGCCACCCTCCTCGGCTCGCCCGGAAGCCCGTTGCGCCAGCAGCTGCTCGGAAATGGCGAACGGCCGCTGCAGCCGGGCGACTTCGAAAAATTTCTTCAGCGCCTGGCGTCCGACACCGACAGCAGTCACGATCTGCTCGATCTGTGGTGGCGCGATATCCCCACCTTATCGGAATACGGGCAAGGCGTTTCCAAACCTCTCATGTTTTATATGTCGAACGTTCTCAATTCGCCGCAAGACGCCCGCGACCTCAACTTCGCCCTTCCGCGCCTTCCGAATGTCGATGTCTTGCGAGCAATGGGCGTGCGCTTCGCCATTACCGATCTCGCCCTTCCCTCTCCTGCAAACTTGACGCGCACCGTGGCGCTGAAGGACGGGATTGATCTTCATCTTTACGAGTTGCCTCATCCGAATATCGTCGGCTTTGCGCCCGTGACAGTGTCGGGAGAGATCAGCCCGACGGAATTGCTGCAACGAATCCGGGCGAACCCAGCCTTGTTCGAATCTGAGGCGTTCGCCGATTCCGCCGCAGGAACCCAGCGATTGGTCCCTGTGCAGCGGTCACAACTGATATTTGAGCGCGGCGGGGTGCACGTGACTGCGACCAGCGCGGGAACTTCCGCGCTGCTTCTGCCGGTCCAATTTTCCCACTGTTTCCGGCCTTTCGCAGAGCAGATCGACGGTATAAAAGTGCTGCGCGCGAATCTTATTCACACGCTCATCCTTTTTACCGGCGAGCTGGATGTCCGCCTCAAGTGGGAATTCAGCTTTTGGCGTAACAGCAGCTGTCGCTTGCGTGATGCCGAAGATGCTCGCAAGTTGGGACTGCATTGATCGGCGTTGACGGATTGAACGTCAGCCGCATCATGATCGCCGCCGTAATTGATCCAATGCGGCGGCAGCGTAACGTCCGCCCCTTCACCGGACGTCGATAACGACAACGAACAGGTCAGACCAACCCGGTGCTGTTCAATTCCTATGTCTTCATTTTTTGTTTCCTGCCGGTCGTTCTGGCGGGCTATGCGCTTCTGCGCCGCGCTTCCAACCTGCTCTGGCCGATCATCTGGCTGGTGCTGGCCTCCTTCGTCTATTACGCGTGGTGGCGGCCTGAGTTTTTGCTCCTGCTTCTGTTCTCGATCACCGTCAACTTCGGCTTTGGCACGCTGATCATCGATGGCCGTCTCTCGCGCGGCCAATCGCGTGCGGTCTTGACCATCGGGATCATCTTCAATCTGTGCCTCCTCGGCTTTTTCAAATATGCGGGCTTCTTCGTTGCGAACGTAGACCTCGTCTTTGGGCTGCACTGGGCGGTGCCGACCATCATCCTGCCGATCGGGATTTCGTTCATTACGTTCCAGAAGATCGCCTTTCTCGTGGACGCGCACCGCGGCCTAGTGCGCAACTTCACGCTGCTCAATTACGCCTTCTTCGTCACCTTCTTCCCGCAGCTGATCGCGGGCCCGATCACCCACCATTCCGAGATCATGCCGCAAATCGGCCCATCGCAGCGAAGGGATCTGGCGGCAGACATTGCCGTGGGGCTGAGCATCTTCGTGGTCGGACTGTTCAAGAAGGTCGTCGTTGCCGACAGCCTCGCGGTCTATGCCGATGCCGGCTATGCCACGGTCAAGACAGGACATCCGCTCGACACCGCCTCCGCTTGGGTGGCCGTGTTGTCCTACAGCTTCCAGCTCTACTACGATTTTTCCGCCTATTCCGACATGGCGGTCGGCTTGGCCCGCATGTTCGGATTCCAACTGCCGGTCAACTTCTACTCGCCCTACAAATCTGCATCGATCATCGATTTCTGGCGGCGCTGGCACATCACGCTGTCGCGCTTCCTGCGCGACTATCTCTACATTCCGCTCGGCGGCAACCGACGCGGCACGGTGCGGAGATATCTCAATCTCGGCATCGTCATGCTGCTCGGCGGGCTATGGCACGGCGCCAACTGGACCTTCGTGCTCTGGGGCGGCATCCACGGCCTGATGCTCGCGGTCAATCATGCCTGGCGCGCGCTTCCTGTCAGCAGATCGGTTGCCTTCAAGACCCGGCTCGCCGATGGGCTCGCCATCGCCATGACATTCACCGCCGTGACCCTCGCATGGGTCCTCTTCCGATCGGAGACCTTTGCCGACGCCAGAACAATGTTTGCGTATCTTTTGCCGCTGACGCTCGAGCCGTCGGGCTGGCCGTCATTTTGGGGACTGCTGCACGGGCAGTTCACGGACATCAGGTCGGTTTTGGCGCTGACGGAATGGTTCCGGCCGCGGGAATTGTGGCCGCCCGTCTTGCCGCCGGATTATCTCGCCACGACGCCGCGGCCGGTTGGGCTGTTTCTCTTGTGCGTTGGCCTCGCGACATTTAGCTTCCCCAACACCTATCAAATTTTCGGACGCTTCAAGCCTGCGCTGGGCCTGCCCGACGAAACCGTAGCAAACGGCATCCTGCGCCGGCTCGATTGGCGGATCGCGGTCGTCGTTGCCGGCTTGTTCCTGCTATCGGTATTGCGGCTCTCCCACGTCAGTCCGTTCCTCTATTATCAGTTCTGACATGGTCGACTCGGGATATTTGCGTGCGTTGGCGTTGAGCCTTGCGGGTTGGCTCAGCCTCTATTTGATCTTCACTTGGACCATCGACCCGTATGGGGTCTCCCCCGCCCGGTTCAGTCTCCCTGGCATCAATGCGCTCAAGCCCAAGCGTCTCGACATCGATCGGCTGATCAAGCCTTATGAGGTGTGGCGCTATCAGCCGCGCACGATTTTTCTCGGCACCTCCCGCGCCCATCAATCCCTCGATCCCTCCGTCCTCGACGGCACGCGCTTCGCGCCCGCGTACAACGCGTCGATGCCGGCAGGCTCGATGGAGATGAATGCCGCCTATCTGCGCCAGTACCTGCGTCTGGATCCCAACCTTCACACGGTGATTGTCGAACTCTTTCTACCGAGCTTCATCGGGGCGGCGAACGGCGGCAAGACCGGGACCTGGGCGGAATTTGCGACCAACACCGTCACGCTATTTGCCAGCGCCGACGCGCTTTGGGATTCGATCGCCACATTGGTTTACAACGTGGCGAGCGGCCGGCCAGCCTTTCAAATCGAACCCGGCGGACATCTCTACCGTCCGCCCGGACGCGACACGCAGGGGCCGTTTGACCGCTTTGCGAGCTACATCTGGAGCTCGCAGGTCAGCGAGCCGGACAAAGCGACCTTCAATGCGGCCGCGTTCGACGCCGTTCTCGACATCATCGAGGTCGCGCGCGCGAACGGTCTCGAGTTGATCTTCCTTCTCGGCCCAAGTCACGGCTATGCCGATTACTATTATGACTCCATCGGAGCTTGGGGCGTCATCGAGGAGTGGCTAAGGAGGCTGAGCGGGCGAGCGACGGTGTACAGCTTTTCGCAGCCCAACGATCGGGTGAGCGAGCCGATCAGCCCGCGCATGACCTATTGGTACGATACCTTCCATTACTCGCTGGCGATGGGCCGCGACATGCTCGCGAGTCTCGCGGGCCTGCCGACGTCCGGCCTGCCTGATAATTTCATGGAGCGCCTCACCCCGGAGCGGGTGGCATCCTACATCGACCGGCGTCGGGCGGCGGTGAAACGCTGGGCGCAAGCCAATCCCACGTTCGTGGCGCAGTTCGAGGACGCGCGCCGAAAATGGCTAGCCGCCGCGAACGCGAGAATGCCGAATTAGCTGACGTCCGCAACAGTGACTATCGGGCGCTGACATGCATTGTCAGGCGGCCAACCTGTCACTGTCGAATGCGACTCAGCGACTTCTTTCGCTAAGCTTGATCACCGCTGATGTCGGACGGCTGCTGAGGGTACTCGCGCCAACTCGCGCCGTCTGCGGCCCATCAGCCGGGCGCCGATCGGAATGCGGCATACGGCCCAAGTGCTCGCCCAGCTTAGGCTCAGCGCGCCGGTGAATACGATCGCGGCCTTGGCAACGGCGAACAGCGGCGTGGCGAGCAGAATATATTGCAGCCAGAGTACGAAGGCGTAATGGACGAAATAGATGCCGTAGGCGTTGTCCGCGAGGCTCGCGAACATGGGCCGATGTGATCCGGCGAAGCGCAAGAATACCGCAAGCAGCGCGAGACAGGCACTGGCCGCGCACAGCACGAAACCGAGGTCGGCGACGATCTGCAAACCCGGTAACGTCGTTCCATTGACGATCAAGGCGGTGGGAACGATCCACAGCAGGAATGCGGCAGCGGTGCCCGCGAGCCAATGTCCCCACTGTCGTACCAGCACTCCATCCGCCGCGAGCAGGCCTCGCTCGAATCCGAACGCTCCTAGTCCGAGACCGGCGAAGAAATAAATGGCGTATTGCGGCGCGAAGCTCGGTTGAAAGGCGAATGGGCCGAACTGCACCCATTCCCACGGAGCAAATATGGCGGAGAGCGGGAGATAAGCCAGTGCTGAGACGGCGACAAGCGCAATGAAAAATCGCCCCGGATGATCGCCGGCCCTTCCCGAGAGCCGGCCCAAAAACTCGCCCGCGCGCGGAGCAAGCCAAAAGAGCGCAGCCGCCAGGACGTTGAATAGCAGCAAGAGCCACAAGAACCACATCGGTCCGCTCGGCCAAAACGGCAGCGCGAGCCAGTGTGCCCAGAACGCGGACCAGCTCGGATCGACCGCAGTGACGCGGTAGACCGGATAGAAGGACAGCGGCATGAGCAAATACAGCCCGACTGCGAATGGCACGCCGAGTCGAACGACGCGATCATACAGAAATCGTCTGCTTCCCTTGCGCGACAGGCTCGGCCAGACGAACAGTCCGGACAGGAGAAACATCAAGTGCATCAGATAGACGTATTGGAATGCACAGAACAGGTCGAAGCCGAACCAGCGCGCGCTGTCGACGATCGGATTGGCGCGCCAGCCATAAGGGGGGAGGTCGAAGGGCAGCGGGGCCGCCGGCTGCGAGCCGAGATAGGCGATGAATGAGTGGAATGCCACCACCATCAGGATGGCAAAGCCGCGCAGATTACTTAGCGCCAGGCTGGACTTGGACATGCGGCTGCGGACCGCCCCCTAGCAAAATCGACCGCAATAATTGCGCCGCGTCTGGAAGATCCGGCGGCATTTTCCGATCGATGCTATTATGCTGTAATTCGCCGTTCAGACAACGAGCAGCTCCCCTGCTCGGGGCGCGACATTCCCCTCCCATTGCAACAAAAGCAAGGCGGATCGCGGCGTGTCTATAAATTCTCGCTCATGGGTTCCGCGCGCGCACAGGGAGGGTCACCCGCCCCGCCGCGTCAGTCTGCGGGTTGAGTGCCTGCGGCTGGCCTTGCGCCTGCTCAAAAAGGGTCAAGGCGGCCAGGCCCTGCCTGTGGCGACGGTTCGGCGCCGGCTCAAGCGCATCGAACGCTTTGTGCCGCGCCCGCCCGCGGGCACCGGAACTACCGCGATCAACGGCATCGGCGTCAATGCCGTCCACGTCGCAGTGCGCCAGGCCCGCAGCGATCGCTGCGTTCTCTACTTCCACGGCGGCGCCTATGCGATCGGAACCGCGGCGCTTCTGCGGGATTTCACCTGGCGGATCGGCGCGGCCGCACGCGCCGGTGTGCTGTACTTCGATTATCGGCTGGCCCCCGAACATCCATTCCCAGCGGCGCTCGAGGATGCCGTCGCGATCTATCGCTGGCTTGCCGGACGGTTCGATCCCCGACGAATTGCCTTCCTGGGCGACTCTGCAGGTGGCGGTCTCGCGCTCGCGACACTCTACAAGTTGCGCGAGGAGGCTGTGCCGTTGCCCGCAGCTGTGGTTGCAGTTTCGCCTTGGACCGATTTGGCACTGACCGGGCCATCGTTGCAGTCAAACGCCGCCGCCGATCCGACCCTCAACGTCGCCGTCCTTCCTACGCTCGCGAACGACTATCTCAGCGGCGCCGATCCGCGCAATCATTATGCCTCTCCGCTTTATGGCGATCCCTCCGGGCTGCCACCCACGCTAATCCACGTCGGCAGCGACGAGATCCTGCGCGACGACGCGGTCCGCATGGCCGACAAGTTGCGGGCGGCGGGATGCGAGGTCGAAATCGAAGTGTGGCCGCGCATGCCGCATGCCTGGCACCTCTACGCCCGCATTCTGCCGGAGGGCCGTCGTGCGATCGAGCGCATCGGCACATTCCTGCAGCAGCGGCTGTAACGTTTCAGGCCCTGCCGCGCGTGGCATTCGCCAAGTACTGCATATCCGGTTCCGGCCGCCGGCCGGCGAACGTGAGCACGAGCTCGGTCGCGCCGGCCTCGCCATATCGCCGCGCCTGGGCGAGCGCCTCCTCCGCGGTGCCGGCGATGGCAAAGGCTTCGACGAAACGATCGTCGAGCACGTCCGTGGCCCCTTCGCCCGCGCGCAAGCGCGCGGCCGCGTCCGCGAAGTCGGACTCCGACAGCGCCTTTGCCCGCAGCATCGCCGCCTTGGCCGCCGGCACGCCCTGGGCGAGCGCCCAGAACGACGGCAGCATCTCGCCGATCGCCTTCTTGGCCAGCGCGTAGGCTTCGGCGCGATCGAGCCGCACTGCGCACGGAACGTATTGCACGACCTCGGCCGGCATCGGGTGGCGTTGCGCTTGCCGCGCGGCATCGCGCAGAGCGAGCGCCGCCGCTTGCGTAAATTCCGCCGGGCACATGTTCGAGATGATCAATCCGTCGGCGATCTTTCCGCACAGCGCGAGCGCCTGCTCGCCCCTGGCCGCCATCAGCAGCGGCATGTCCGGTCGCCGCGGCGGATAATCGAGTTTGACCTTGCGCGCGGAGAATACGCCTCCGGCATAGTCGACTTCCTCGCCCTTGAGCAAGGCGCGCACGATAATGATTGCGTCGCGCACTGCTGCGAGCGGGCGATCGGTGCGCAACCCCATGCGCTCGGTCGACGCCGCGATCCCAGATCCGATGCCGAGCCGCACCCTCCCCTGCGCCAACTCGTCGAGCGCGGCGATCTCCATCGCGATCAGCGTGGGATGCCGGTTGTAGGGATTGAACACGCCGATGCCGATGCCGATGCTCTGCGTCGCCGCGGACGCGGCCGAGGCCGCTGGCAGTACACCGCGGCCAAACGCGTTCTCGGCGAACCAGACCGAGTGGTATCGGTTCGCGTCGGCCATTTTGGCGATTTCGATGCAGCGGCGCGGATCGATCGCACCGGACAGACGCACGCTCAATTTCGGCAGCCCGGCCACCATAGTCACCCTTCAGCAAGTTCCGTTCGCAAAAACTTTCCTGCAAAGAAAATGGATGCGCGAGTCATAAGCGCGTTCACGCGCGTCTTCGACGCGCTTCTGCCCGCGCATGACGACAATCACACCCCGCCTGGCCGTTCGCCCGAGCTGGCTTCGGAAAAATGTGCGTGGACAACGCGCCAACCGCCGGCTTCCTTGCGAAACGCCATGGTGGAGCGGGTGATGAACTCCTCGCCGCCGTAATGAATGTTCTCGGGGGGCGGCGCCCTGCCGGTCCACTTGCGTTTGGTGCGGCGATGGCACCAGATGACTGCCATGTCATTAGAGACGATGCCGCCGACGTCGAACGGCGTCCAGTAGCTCGACGCCACGTTCTGCCCATAGAATTTCCACAGCCGCAGCCAATGCTCGCGGCCCTTGTAGGTGTGGCCATTGAGGTTGAAGAAGGTCGCTTCCGGCGCTCCGCTCCAGATCGGCTCAAGCTTTTGCCAATCGAAGCGGGCATTGGCGTCGATATAATCGGCGTGCAGCTTGAGGATCTGCTCGCGGTCGTGCTTGGACCCGCCGAAGAGATTGGCCTCAGACATGGTTTCTCCAGTTCGAAGCGCGAATGGGAATTCGCCCTACGCCCCGCGCGCCACTTTGCACAAGGGGATGTTCCGCAGCAAATCGCCTTAAAGAGCTAGATCGCGCACGCGAGCCGGCCATGACGATGCCCACGCCAAGATTAGTGATGTTCACCCTCGGAGGGACTGTCGCCTATCTCGGCCTCGCCATTCTCGGATGGGGCGGGTTTACCGCCTTCTTCTCGCACGCGTCCTTGATCGCGCTTGCGATCGTGCTCTTCGTGCTGTCCGGCGTCGCGCTGTTCAGCGAGGGAAATCTCAGCCCCGGCGAGCGCGAGGATCGCAGCAACCGCTGGGTGCTCGCACCATTCGGGCTGATCGGCCTGTTGCTGGCCTATGTGTCCGCCTACACCGACCGGATAGAATTCTGGACCATCGACGGCGAGACCGTGCGCTGGCTCGGCGTCGTTCTCTTCGCCGCCGGCGCGCGCTGCGCATCTGGCCGGTGTTCGTACTCGGCCGTCGCTTCAGCGGATTGGTCGCGATCCAGCCCGGCCATACGCTGGTCACGCGCGGCATCTATGGCGTCATCCGTCACCCCAGCTATCTCGGCTTCCTGGTCGGCTCGCTCGGGTGGGCACTCGCGTTTCGATCGGGCCTCGGCGTGCTGCTCACAGCGCTGCTCATTCCGCCCCTGTTTGCGCGCATCGGCGCGGAAGAGCGGCTGCTGCGCTCGCAGTTCGGCGCCGAGTACGACGCCTACCGCAGCCGCACATCGCGGCTCATTCCAGGCATCTACTAGCCGAAGCATGCAATGAGTTTGGCCAGATCCTTGCGAGTCGTGCGGCAAAATGTCGGATTCATCCCGCGCGGCGAGGGCACGACCTGCCTCGTTATTAGCTTATATTGCCGATACGGAATGCGGCACAAAGGAGAGCAATCATGCGCGTGATTGGTCTTGCTCTGCTCGCTCTTGCAATCGATACCCTCCTGCCGACGCCGTCGGATGCTGCCGGCAGAGCCTGGTGTGCCACCTATTCTCGGCAGGGCGGCGTCAGCGAGAATTGCGGTTATGCGACGCTCGCGCAGTGCCGGGCGCAAGTGTTGGGACTCGGCGGCTGGTGCCGCCCAAATCCGTTTCCTGGCACGGCGTTTGGGACGGGTGGCACTTGGTCATCCGGGCCGCCACGACAGAGGCGGGGCTATTAAGGGTATTAAAAGCGGAACGGGTGGCCGCCCTGGGCGTAGAAGTCATTGGGCTTCTGGCCATTGCCGTGTTCTCGCCGGTACCCGATGCCAAGGACGTGTCTCCTCGGCCACACCGGCGAGGCGTCAGCCTCAGCCGTTGAATTCGATGATGTAGAGGCCGGCGTTGTAGTCGGTGCAGTAGAGGAGGCCGGCGGCGTCGACGAACACGTCGGCGGATTGGATGACCCGCGCGCGATTGGGCCGGTGATCCATCATGCGCGCGGGCGCCGGCGGCACCAACGCGCCGACTTCGTTCGGCCGGTACGGATCACGGATATCGAAGGCCCGCACGCCCGCATTTTGGTAGGTGGCAAAGATCAGCTCCGAGCTAACGAAGCTACCCGGCCGGTTCTCATGAAGATTGTGCGGACCGAAGTGGCCGCCCCTACGCACATAGTCCGCTTCCGCCGGCGTGGGGAAGGTGGAAATGCTCACCGGATTTGCCTTTGTCCGGTTGTCGAACACCCAGATGAGCTTGAGTCCATCCTCCTGATGATCGAGCACGGCTTCATCGAGGGCGAGAAGCAGATCGCGGTTCGGCAGCGGCAGGCAATTGTGCGTGCCGCCACCAAACGGCGGCGACCAATTGCGATGGGTAATGAGCTTGGGCCGCGTGCGATCGGAAACGTCGATCACCACCATGCCAGCGTCGCGCCAGGCCGCGTAAGCGGTGTCGCCATCAATGATCGCGTGGTGCAATCCGTAGCGGCTGGTGGCGGGCCATGACGGCGTCTCGCCGGCGGCGGCATTCATGCCGGGGATCCAGTAGCGCCCGGCCTCGCGCGGATGCGCGGGATCGCGCATGTCTACCGTCATCAAGATGTAATCGGTGATGCCGTCGAGCAGCGCGGAGAGATAGGCCCAGTCGCCCCCGGTGTACCAGATGCGATGAATGCCGCCGCCCGCGACCGGCATGAAGCCGATGCGCCGCGGCGAGGCGGGTTGGGAAATGTCGTAGACCGCCAGCCCCGCGGTCCAGTCGCGCGCGGCGCTCTTTTTCTCCGCCGTTCCCACCACCGTGCCGAGTTGGCCCTTGTAGTAGGCCTTCTCGTCGGCGAACTCCGCGGCCGCGAACATGTCCTTGGCATTGATGACGAGCAGCAGATCGTCATGGGTCTGCAGGTGGATATTCCAGGTATTCGGCGGCGCGGGGAGATAGTTCACCGCGCGCGGGCGCTTGGCGTCGCGCACGTCGATGACGCTGAAGCCTTTGGAGAACATGTGGCCGATATAAGCGTAGCCACGATGCACCATGATCTGTACGCCGTCGGGCCTGCCGCCCTGGTCGCAATGGGCGATGATGCGCATATTGCGCGCGTAGTCCGGCGTCGGCAGATCGTTGCTCATTGGTAGGCTGCCAAGAAGTTTGGCACCGCGATCCAATCCATCATGGCGCGGTGGTCCTGCAACAGCTTCCACATCGCGCGGTCTTCGTCGGTTTGCAGATTTACCCCGAGATGGGTGCCGAGCTTGCGCCCGTGCAACATGATGCGTTCGCCGATCGGCTGGCGTACTCGATTATAAGCCGCAAGGCCCGCGTCGATATCGTCGTGACTGGCGAGCGCCGCGGCCAGCGCCTGGGCGTCGCCGCCGGCCTTGGCCATGCCGAAGCCCATGTGCGGGCGCGCGGATGAGGCAGCATCGCCCACCAGTGCAACGCGCCCGAACACCAATTGCGGGGTGGAGAAATCGTAAATCGGCGTGAAGAACGGCTGCATGTTGGCGAGGCAGTCGAGAAACTGCGGCGGCATGATTTCTCGCGCGTCAGCACGCATTTGCGCGATCAGGTCCTTGCGGATGAGCGGTGGCGGCACGGAATAGTCGTGCTGCTGGCCGTGCTCGTCGACGCACATGCGCCGCAGCTCTTGCGCATCACCGACGCGGTACCAGATGAAATTGTAGCGACGGTGTCCTGCCCGCAAGTCGTTGTTGAGGCCGGCGATCGGATACCCGATGACCTGCTGCCGCTCGGGGAGGAAGAAAGTGAAGTAAGGAAAAATGCTCGCGCGCGTTGCCGGCGCGAGATCGGCTTCTCTCGGCGCCCCGCGCCAGATGTAATAGCCGGAATAGGTCGGCTGCGCCGCGGGCGCGACCTGCTCGCGCACGCTCGAGCGGATGCCGTCGCCGCCGATGAGGAGATCGGCGTGCTCGCGCTTGCCGCCGGCGAAGTGCACGAGCACGCTCGAGCCGTCCTGCTCGACGCGCTCAAAGGTGTGGCCGAGGCGATAATGCGCCTCCTCGACGGTCGCGCGCATGAGCCGTTGCAGCCGGTCCCAGGAGGTGAGAATCTGCGGCAAATGCCTTTCCGCGATGACGCGCCCGTCGCGATCGAGCGTGATGCGTTTGTCGACCTCGACGCCGAGATCGCGGGTGCCGGCCCCGCTTTTGTCCAGCGCTTCCAATAGTTCCGGATGGGTGGTGATGCCCGCGCCGCGGCCCACGAGCTCGACGGGCGAGCGTTCATAGACGTCGACCTGCCAGCCGGTCTGACGGAGGAACGCCGCACTGAACAGGCCCGACATCGAGCCGCCGATGATGATCGCACGCGGGATTCGGCGTTTGGCTCGCATCTCGAACTATGGGGCTCGATTCAAACTGAATGTCAAAGCGCAGTTTTGACGATTCGTCCGCTGGGCTCGACATACCAGCGCTCGCTGTCGAATGGCTTGCCATTGAGCCGGGCAACGAGCCAGTCGGCAGCCAAGGCCGGCGGAAACGGGCCGAGATTGGCAGCGGGTACATTACCCACCGAATGCCGGCTATCGGCATAGATGACGAGCTGGCGTGGTCCTGACATCGCACGGATCATGCGCTCGGTATGCGTGAGCGGGCTCAGTTCATCGGCTTCGCCCGCGAGCACCAGATAAGGCGTTCGGATCCTCTCGGCGTGGCCTTCCCAGGTCAGCGTCTTGGCGAACTCGTCGAACTTCGACTCGTCGGTGTAGTTCGACATCCACATGAAGCGTTTCTTGAATGTCGGCGATGCCTCCTCGAAGATCGTGTGGCATCCGGGCTCGAGGCAGGTGGAAATCACCGCTGTGGCGGCAATTCGCGGTTCGTTTGCGGTCAGGATCGTCCCGAAAAACGACCCGAAGCTCGCCCCAGAGACTCCGATCTTCTGCGCATCGATCTCGGGCCGGCGGAGGAGCCAGTCCACCACCGCAGGACCGGCGTCGATCCAATTCTGCATCGAGACATAAACGCCGAGCAGCGGACTTTCATACTGCCCCGGTCCGTCGATCGACAACACCGCGACGCCGCGCTGCATCCAGCGGTCGTTCGCCAGCGCTACATTGACCTCCTTGAAGCTGTCCATGCCGGGAATGGCGATCACCACCGGCACCTTGCCGCCGCTGTAGCCGGGCGGCAGGTGAAACCATCCCGGAATAGATTTGCCCTTGAACGGGATCGAAACCGCCTCGATCTTGTGGTCGGCGAGCCGCGCATAGTTGGCGAAGCATTCCCGCTTTTTCTTGTGCAGCTCCATGTGCTGCTGTCCGGAATCGTCGTACGGCCACTCGGCAGCACCGTAGTGAACAGCGGCCATGTACCAATTGTCTCGCCCGGTGACCGGATTGCCGTCTGCTTCAGCGGCGCGGGCCTTTGCCTCGCGGCGCTTGGCCGTGCTCTCGAACGCGGGACCGATATCGGCCATTTTTTGCACGCGTGCGCGAATGGCGGCGAAATCAGCGTTGGCTTCCACCCCGCATGGCGCGGACAGGTAAATCGACCGCGGCTGGTCCCAGTCGATGCCATTGGCGCGGATGATATTGTCGAGCGCCCAACGCTGTTGCGAAAAGCGCTTAGTCGTGGCTTCCGCCTCGGCATATGCGACGCGATGGGGCAGTGTCAGCGCTGCTGCGGCTCCTGCCACGGCAAAAGAACGAATGAACCGGCGTCGATTCATGACCACACCTCCGATGCTTTGACTGGCGGCTTATCGGCTGAGCAAGGGCTGAATGTTAATTTGGCGGGTGGTTCTTCGCCAGATCGGCGGGGCCGCCGCAAGTCAGGCTTAATGTCCGCGGCCGGTGCGGCGCAGGCGGCAGGATCGATTCAGCACAGCGAAATGCATGTTCGCGGCCCGCGGCCGTCTATGCGTTTCCCTTCAGCCGCTTGAGGCTGTCGAGATAATCCGCAATTCCGTGCTCAAGGTCGTACTGCGGGGCAAAGCCAAGCTCGGCGCGTGCACGAGAGATGTCGTAGACGCTCGATGCGGGATAGGGCATGCCGAGGAAATTGAGCCCCGGTCCAATCTCGATTTCGGCGTGCGGCAGATGTTTGCGCACGACGCGCGCGACGTCGTTGAGCGTGATGCCGACGCCTGTGCCGATATTGTAAACGCGGCTCTTCGGGTTTTTCGCCATGCAGGCGAGATAAATGCCGTGGGCGGAATCCTTGTTGTAGATGAAGTCGTCCTTTTCGTCGCCACCCTGGGGAAGGCGAAACGGTAGCCCGTTGGCGGGATTCTCCACGATCTGGCTGGTCACTCCCATCTTGCCGTGGCGCGCAGTCTTCCCTGGTCCGTAGGTGGTGGCAAAGCGCAGTACCACGACATCCATACCCATATTGGCCTGGTAATAAAGGCCGACCTGCTCGGCCATCAGCTTGGCGGAATCGTAGATGCGCTTGGGATTCTTCGGGTGGTCTTCCGGCACCGGCTTGTAAGTCGGCGCACCGTATTCGCCCAGCGCCGGCCCATAGACTCCCTTCGCGCTGGTATAGACCACGCGCGCGACGTCGAACGCGCGCGCAGCCTCCAGCACGTTCACCATTCCCATCACGTTCACCTGAACGCTCAGCGCCGGGTTTGCCGCCGAAACCGCGCCGACGAAGGCTGCGGCATGGACGATGTGTGTAATGCGGTGGCGCTTGATCACGTCAAGCAGGCGCGGCATGTCGAGCACGTCGCCGAGCTCGATGTCGACCTCGTCGAGGATGTCGCGAATGAGCCACTCGTCGCGATGGCGGGCGAAGATGACGGGGCGGTGCCCTTCCTGCACGAACCTGCGGCTCGCCTCCGCGCCGATGACGCCCATCCCGCCGGTGATCAGGACTTTCATGCGCGCTCCCGACTACCACGCGTTTGTTTGCCGCGCATTCGGAGATCCTCGCCCCGCGAGCGTTTGAGTTATCTCACCGTGCCGATGCGGCGCCGGTGATCGGATGACCAATGCCCAGTGGCACGGCATCGATCAGCACGAAGGCGACGCGGGCGCGCTTGTCACTGCGGTTGGCCCAGGCGTGGTTGGTGCCGCGCTGGACCATCACGTCCCCAGCCTTCATCTTCACCGTCGAATCGTCCATGTCCATCTCGATCTCGCCCTCGAGCACGATCACGTAATCGATCGTCTCCGTGCGGTGCATCCGTGGCGTATTACCGGGCGGGAAATCGATGACCGCGAAGCGGGTACCGTCCGCCGGCGGCGCGGTGCCCATGATGCGCGCCCCCAAATCCTCGATCTGTTCTCCAATCGCGATGTCGGCCGGCGTGCGGTCGGTCGACCAGATGAGCGTCGAGACCGTGCCCGCACTCGGATGCTTGGCATTGGTGGCCGGGCCCCGCATGACCACTTTGGCGACATGGTTGGCGTCATGGCCGGTCACGAAGCGGCGAATGGGCGGGTATGGCGAAGTGGCCATCGTTTACTCCGGTCTGCGTAAGTACTGACCCCGTGCTGGCCCGAGAACGTTTCCGCCATGAAAGACTGGAACGCCCCGCAAGAACGTTGTCTTGACGCGACCCGTGAGCTCCAGCCCTTCGAAGGGTGAATAGCCCTGCTTTGATTCGGACTCGTTAGCATGGACCACGAAGGTGTCATGCGGGTCGACGAGAGCAATATCGGCATCGTAACCCGGGGCGATGTCGCCCTTGCTGGACAAACCAAACCGCTGCGCCGCGTTCCAGCTTAGAACCTCGGCCATGTGGTTGTAGGACATGCCGCGCTTGCTTCCTTCGCTCAACACCCCCGAGAGCAAGTACTCGGTGCCGCCAAAGCCCGTTTTGGCGAGCCAGATATTCGACGGATCGTCCTTCGACCATTTCTGCTCGGCCGAACAGCAGGCGTGGTCGCTGACGATCCAGTCGATCTTGCGGTCGAGCACGGCCTGCCATAACGCCTCCACGTCATCTCGCGGTCGGATCGGCGGATTCACTTTCGCTTGGACGGCGCATTCGCAATCGGTGTCGAGCAGCAGGTGCCCTACCGTCACTTCCCGGCGAAACGCGATGTGCGGAAACACCTGCTGCATGATCCAGGCCGCATCGATCGCTTTGCGCGAGCTCAGGTGGAGGAGATTGATGTTCAGACAGTTGGTTTCATTGGCCAAATAGGATGCGATCCAGATGGCAAGCCCTTCCGAATGCGGAGGGTGGGCGGCACTGTAGGCGTGCAAGCCGGTCAACCTACCCTCTCGCTCGACGATTTTCGTGTAGGCGTTGAGGATCTCGGCAAGCTCGCAATGCAGACTGACGCTGATAGCCGCGGCAAGTTTGGGATATTTCATCATCAAACGCTGTGCTGAGCGCATGATGAACTCGAAATGCGCGATGTCATAGCGCTCTTCGGGACCGATCATCAGAAATTCATTCTGATGGGCGGATCGTCCGTGCAGGCCATATCCTCCATAAAACATGAATATCTTGAACGAGGGGACACCGTGGTCGAGGACAAGATGTTCCATTTCATCGATGTGCCCCGGCTCAATCGGGGCCACGTGATAACCATAATCGACCCAGAATCGCCCCTCGGATTGCTTGAAAACTTCAGGCATGAACTCCCGGTATGGACCGCCGCGGTTCAAGTAATAATGCCCCGTTCGGATGTAGTTGAGGCTTGAGGTCACCCCTCCCATCGCCGCCGCCTTGCTTTCCGAAACCGCGTCCTGGGCGAGCGGCGCATAGATGCCGATATGCATGTGGGCATCAACACAGCCCGGGAACGCCAGAAAATTCTTCGCGTCGAAGACTTCTTTGGCTTGTTCTGCCCGGATATCGGGCGCGAGACGCGCGACCTTTCCGTCCTTGATCGCGATGTCGAGGGCATCCACCGACGTCTTGTTGGGGCGCACCACTCGGGCATTCTTGATGACAAGGTCGAATGACTTTTCCATTACATGGCTTTCCCGTGCGATAACAAACATTGACTACTTCTCAGCTAGACGATTTCTCCGTTGAGAACCCTGCGTAGAGTGGGGCTTGGCGACTTCACTGACGCGTGTCTCTTTTGCTGCCGCAGATTCATATCGTTTGCCGACCGCGAGCATCTCCGGGGTTCCGATCAAATCATTGATGCCCGCGAAGTCGAGCATGCGGGAACGGAACGGCTCGGAGCTTCCACGCGCGGCAAGCGATCCGTAATATTCGCGCGCCATGTGCGCCAGCGCGCGCACGATGCCCCCGGGGAAGATCACCAGGGCGAAGCCCATCGCCTCAAGTTCTGCGGCCGACTGTGAGGGGGTCTTGCCGCCCTCGACCATATTCGCCATCGCCGGGACGTCACCGAGCGCCGGCGGAATGCGCTCGAGCTCCACGCGCGTCTTTGGCGCCTCGACGAACATCACATCGGCGCCTGCATCACGATAAAGCGCAGCGCGCTCGATGGCGCGTTCGAAACCTTCGACCGCGATCGCATCGGTACGCGCGATCACCAGCGTCTCGCGCGAGCGCCGCGCATCGACCGCGGCGCTGATCTTGCCGGCCATCTCGTCCGCTGCGATGAGGACCTTGCCCTCGAGATGGCCGCAGCGTTTGGGAAAATCCTGGTCCTCCAGCTGGATTGCGTTCGCCCCCGCGCGTTCGAGCAGGCGCATGGTGCGCGCCACGTTGAGTGCGTTGCCATAGCCGGTGTCGGCATCGACGATGAGATCGGCATCGACGCGATCACGGATCATCCCGACGGTCTCGACGACCTCGCTCATGCTGACGAGACCGATGTCCGGTCGGGCGAGCCGCGTATACGAGATCGCTGCACCGGAGACATAGAGCGTCGTGAAGCCGCTCTGTTCGGCGACCAATGCGGTGAATGCATCATAGACGCCGGGAGCGACTACGATCGGCTTTTGCCCGAGGCGGGTACGCAGGTTCGCCACTTCAGCCATTGTCACAATCCGAGATAGGCGCGTTTGAGGTTCGAGTCATTGCGGATATCGGCGGCGTTCCCGTGTAACACGACCGTACCCCCTTCGAGGATATAGGCGCGGCGCGCCACCTCAAGGCACTGCACCACGTTCTGCTCGACCACGAGGACTGCGATGCCTTCGGCATTGATGCGCCCGATCAGGGCGAACAACTCCTCGACGAGCAGCGGGGAGAGGCCGAGCGATGGCTCATCCAGAATGAGCAATTTAGGTTCGGCCATCAATCCGCGGCCGATCGCCAGCATCTGCTGCTCGCCGCCAGAGAGCGTGCCGGCGCGCTGTGACCGCCGCTCGGCGAGGCGCGGAAACAGCGCAAAGACTCGCTCGCGATTCCTCTCTCGTCGGATGCCGCCCCGCCGGTAGCTGCCCAGATCCAAATTTTCGTCGACCGTTAGGTTAGGAAAGACGCAACGCGCCTCGGGGACGTGGATGAGCCCACGCGCGACGATCATCGCCGGCTTCTCGCGCTCGATCGCGCTGCCTTCGAAGCGGATGGAGCCGTGCCTTGCGCGCAGCACGCCGGAGATCGTGCGGTTGAGCGTTGACTTCCCTGCTCCGTTCGATCCGAGCACGGCGACGATCTCGCCGGCGGCGACCTCCAGGTCGATCCCGCGCAGCACCTCGATCGCGCCGTAACCAGCGGCGAGCCCATTGACCGCAAGCAGCGCGTCAGACATGCGCGCCTCCCGCGGCCGAAAGGCGCGCTGCCGCACCATGACCGAGATAAGCCTCGATCACCTGCGCGTTGCCCACGACAGCCTGCGGCGCACCTTCGGCGATGATGCGGCCCTCCGCCAGGACGAAAACGTGTTCGGCGAGGCTCATCACCGCCTGCATCACATGCTCGATCATCAGGATCGTGATGCCATTATCGGCAAGCGCACGGATGACCGGCACCATGGCGGCGACCTCCCGCGGGTTGAGGCCGGCAAGCACCTCGTCGAGCAGAAGGAGCTCGGGCTCGGCCGCAAGCGCTCGTGCAACTTCCAGCCGCTTGCGACCTGCGACGGTGAGGCTCGCCGCCGGACAGCCGAGGAGATCGCCGAGGCCAACGGTGCGTGCAACGTTGGCGGCGGCGGCCAGCGCGTCAGCACGCGAACGCCGCGATAGATGAGCGCCGATAGCGATGTTCTCGTGCACGGTGAGGCCGGCGAACGGTTGCACGATCTGGAATGTGCGAACGATCCCCCGCCGCGCGAGAAGATGGGGAGGCAGGCCGGTAACGTCCGCGCCGCGGTAAAAGATGCGGCCTTCGCTCGGCGCTAGGAACCCGCTGATGAGGGAGAATAAGGTGGTCTTGCCGGCGCCGTTGGGCCCGATCAGTGCCGTGATCCGGCCGACTTCGACGGCAAACGAAGCGTCATCGACGGCGAGCAGGCCGCCGAAGCGCTTGAATACGCGCTGCACGTGAAGCAGCGGCTCAGCCATGAGCGCGCTCCACGACCGATGATGCCCAGCGCGCAAAACGCGAGCGCAGATCGGCCAGCACGCCCGCAATCCCGTGCGGAGCAAAGGCTACGATCAGAACGAGCATACTGCCGTAGATGGCAAGATCGAGCCCGGGCGCGTCGCCGGTGACGAGTTTGGTCAATTCGCCGAGTATCTTGACAACCAGCGCACCCAGCAATGGTCCGAAGACAGTGCCGATGCCGCCGACGATGGACGCGAGCAGGGCCTCGATGGAAATCCACGGTCCGTAGGCAATGCCGGAGTCGATAAACAGAAAATACTGCACATAGAAACCTCCGCCGGCGGCGGCGATAGCGGCGGAAATTGTCATGGCGGCGAGCTTGACTCGCGTTGTGTCGACGCCGACCGCTTGGGCTGCATCCTCGTTTTCGCGCACGGCGACGAGCCACGCGCCGAAACGGCTCTGCTCGATCAGCCGCACGATAACGAGCGAAATCGCGACCAGCGCTAGGATGATCCAATAAAACGGCGCTCGGCTCTGGAATTGGAATGCTTGCGGCCGCAGATCGAGCGTGACCAGGATGCCGACGCCGGCGCCGGTAATGGGTGCGACGCTCGCGAGAATGCGCAGCACCTCGGCAAACGCAAGCGTCACAAGGGCGAAATACGAGCCCTTCAGTCCGGAACGGAAGGTGAGCGCACCGATGGCCGCCCCGACCAGCGCGCCGCCGCCAATGCCGAGTGCGAACGCCAGCCAAGCGTTGAGGCCGTAGCGTACCTGCAGGATTGCACTGACATACGCGCCGGTGCCGAAGAAGGCCGCATGACCGAAGGAATATTGCCCCCCATAGCCGCCGAGCACATTCCAGCCTTGCCCTACCAGCGCGATGACCAACGCGACAGCGAGGAAATTGAGCACGACATTGGAGCCAGTAACAAATGGCACGGTTGCGAGCGCGGCGGTGACGAGCGCAATGTGCAGGAGCGAAGGCGCTCTCATGCCCGTTCTCCGAACAGGCCGCGGGGGCGCAACAGCAGCACTAGGATGAACATGACAAATATGCCGATCTGCCCAAGCGACTCCCCGAGATAAAGGCCGCAGAGACTCTCGACCACGCCGATAAACAGGCCGCCGAGGAGAGCTCCCATCACCGAGCCCATGCCGCCGAGCACGACGATGGTGAAGGCGATGAGCACGAAGGCGTTTCCGATGTGCGGATTGACGTAATAGGTCGGAATCAGCAGGCAAGCGGCAATGGCAAGGCACGCGGTCCCCAGCCCGAACGTGACGGCGTAGACGTGCCCCACGTCGATCCCGGAAAGCTCGGCGCCGAGGCGCTCCTTGGCAACCGCACGGATTGCTTTACCAGTGTCGGTTAGGCTCAGGATGAGCCAGAGGACCAGCCCGACAACGAGCACGGCGCCGAAGCCCATCACTCGCGGTACCGCAAGCAAAGCGACGCCGAGATCGACAACGTTGAAGGCATAGTCGAGGTTGAGCGTGCGGGTATCGGCACTAAAGGCGTAGAGCAGCAGGTTCTCGATCACCACCGCGAGCCCGAGCGTGACCAGCAGAATGTTGCGGTCTTCGCCGTGTGCGGCAGGGCCGATAACGAAGCGCTGCAGGCAGTAACCAAGCGCGAAGAATAGCGGCGTGAGTATAAGGGCCGCGAGGTAGGGATCGAGCCCAAGGAGCCGGTGCGCGAAGAACGCCGCGAACATGGCGGCGGTGAGCAGCGCGCCGTGCGCGAAATTGATGATGTGCAGGACGCCGTAGATCAGCGTCAGCCCGAGTGCGACCAGCCCATATATGGCGCCGGTCAGGAGCCCGTTGAGAATGGCGGGAACGAGGATGCCCGGCGACAGCATCGGCGACCGAACGGGGGACGGCGGCGCACGTCGCCGTCTTGATGCCGCTTATGTCCGCGGCATGGGGAATACCGGCTTTGCAGTGGCGAACGTCTGCGGGAAGATCACCTGGATGTCGTTGCCGAGCACTTGGGTATTGACTGGCGCGGCGCCTTGATTTTGGCCGCCGACGAACTTGGTCGGTCCATACGGCATCACGTGGCCAGCGAATGTCGAGCTCTCCAACGCCGCGGTGATCTTGGCGCGCTCCGCGCTTGCAGCGCGTTCCAGCGCATCGGCAACGAGGAGCACGCATGAGTAGTTCATGAACACCTCGTAAGTATAGAACTGCCCTCCGTCCTCAACCTTTTTCTTGAGCGCCAGCGCTTTGGGATTGCGTGGGTCGAACCAATGATTGCAATCCATGATGTATTGGGCAGCTTCGGGAAACTCCTTGACGAACTTGTACGAAGACGCGGCGCCGCCGAGGACCGAATAGACGCCTTTCTGCCGCACGCGCTGTTGCTGCATGGTGCGGGCAAGCAACACGTATTCGTTATAATAGTTCGCCGGAATCACGAGATCCGGGTTCTGCGCCTTGATCTTGAGCACCACATTGTTGAAATCGCGGGTCGGCGTCGGATGTGGAATAGTCTCGAGCACTTGGAAGCCGCGCTCCGGCAGTTGCGCATTGAGCAGCTTGGCCAGCCCCGATCCGAACAGCGAATCCTCGTGCACGATCATCACCGTCTTTGCAGGCTTGCCGGCCTGATCGTTGATGGTAACGAGGTTGTCGAGCGCGGTCTTTGCGATCACGCCGAAGCCGGGCCCGAATCGAAAAGTGTTTTTGAGGCCGCGGGTGACGATGTTATCCGCAACGCCGACGTCGACCACATAGGGCAGGTCGTAGCGAGCGGCGGTCTGGCTGGCGGTGAGGCAGATCGAGCTGGCATAGCCGCCCACGATGGCTGCGACGCCCGCTGAATTCATCTTCTCGACCTCCGCATTGCCGCCTTCGGGCGTCGACTGGGCGTCGCCGAGCACGGCTTCGATTTTGGCGCCGCCCAGCGCTTTAATGCCGCCTGCCGCGTTGATCTCGTCGATTGCGATCATTGCGCCGAGCCGGCCCTGTTGGCCGGAATAGGACAGCGCACCGGACACGGGATGCAGGACGCCGAGCTTCACCGCAGAGGCCTGCGCGCGAAGCTGCGCCGGTCCGTTGATGAGGCCGGTGGCCACAGCGGCGGCGCCCGTGGTCTGCAGCAGACGGCGGCGCGTGACCTGTGCTGACCAATGCGACATTGGAACCCTCCATGTGACGTCCATCCTAACAGACTAACATTGCCGGGCGATGCCTTCTATATTGCGCCCAATAGCGGCATTTGATGCTGATCGATCCGCATGAGCGAACCTCTCACCCTGTTCGACAAGCTGTGGGCGGCCCACGAGATCGTGCGGCGCGACGACGGCGAGGCGCTGCTGTGGATCGATCGCCACTACGTGCATGAGGGATCGTTCAATGCCTTCGGCCAGCTCAAGGCACGCGGCGCGCGTGTTGCCGAGCCAAGTCTCACCTTCGGGGTGGCCGACCATTACGTTCCGACGCGCGGGCCTCGGCGCGCAATTGCCAACCCCGACATCGCCCGCATGGTGCGCACGCTCGAGGAAAATACCGCCGAGCACAAGATAACGCTGTTCGGTCTCGACGATCCGCGCCAAGGGATCGTACACGTCGTCGGGCCCGAGCAAGGCCTCACTTTACCCGGCCTGCTCGTCGTATGCGGCGACAGCCACACCTCTACCCATGGCGCGCTTGGCGCCTACGCCTTCGGGATCGGCGCCTCCGAGGTGGCCCATGTGCTCATGGCGCAGACGCTCTGGCAGCGCAAGCCGAAGCGTATGCGCGTCACCGTCAACGGACGGCTCGCAGCTGGCATTACGGCCAAGGACGTCGTGCTTGCCGTCATCGCGAGCATCGGTGCCGACGGCGCGACCGGCCATGCCGTCGAGTTCTCCGGCTCCGCCATCCGCGCGCTGTCCATGGAAGGACGGCTCACGCTGTGCAACATGTCGATCGAGGCCGGCGCGCGCAGCGGCATGATTGCGCCTGACGAAACGACCTTGGCCTACGTGAAAGGCCGGCCCTACTCGCCGAAAGGCACGGCATTCGAGCGGGCGGTAGAGGCGTGGTCAACTCTCACGACGGATGATGGCGCCGAATTCGACCGCGAGGTCGAATTCAATGCAGCCGACATTGCGCCGATCGTCACTTGGGGCACGAGCCCGCAAGATGCCCTGCCGATCGACGCAAGCGTGCCAGATCCCGCCCGCGAGCCGGACGCCGCGCGCGCGAAATATCTGTGCGAGGCGCTCGATTACATGGGGCTCATGCCGGGCACGAAGCTGACCAATATTGCGATCGATCGCATCTTCATCGGCTCCTGCACCAATGCGCGTATCGAGGATCTGCGCGCAGCAGCCGCGATCCTGGCAGGGCGGGTGAGCAAGGTTCCGGGGTTGGTGTCGCCCGGCTCGTCCGCCGTCAAACGCCAGGCCGAGGAGGAAGGGCTCGACCGCATTTTCCGTGACGCCGGCCTCGAATGGGGCGATTCCGGCTGCTCCATGTGCGTCGGCATCAACGGCGACGTAGTCGCACCGGGCGAACGCTGCGCCTCGACCACCAACCGCAATTTCCGCGGACGGCAAGGACCGGGCGCGCGCACGCACTTGATGTCCCCGGCCATGGTTGCAGCTGCGGCGGTCACCGGAACATTAACCGACATGCGGCCGCTACTGGCTGGCCGCAAGGTATGAGCCACGCATGGAGAAGTTCATCCGGCTGACTGCGACCGCCTGCCCGCTCGATGTCGCCAATCTCAACACCGATCAGCTCTTACCGGCGCGCTTTCTGAAATTGCCGCGCTCGGCCGGGCTTGGAACGGCGCTGCTTCGCGATCTGCGCTTCGATACCGCGGGACGCGAGCGGCCGGATTTTCCGCTCAATCGCTCGGCTTGGCGCGAGGCAAGCATCATCGTGGGGGCTCGCAACTTCGGCTGCGGCTCCTCGCGTGAGTCCGCGGTCTATGCCCTCTACGATTATGGCATTCGCTGCGTCATCGCGCCATCGTTCGGCGACATCTTTGCTGGCAACGCGGCGCAGAATGGCCTGCTGACCGCGATCGTCGCCGACAATGAAGCGGCCACGCTCATTCGCCTCCTCGGCGAGCAGCCGACCCGGCGCCTGACTGTCGATCTCGAGCAGCAGACGATTCAATGCGGCAACGAAACCTTCCGCTTTGCCATCGATGCGGTCCGCCGCACCCGCTTGCTCAACGGCTGGGATGACGTCGCGTTGACCGAGAGCTACACGGACAAGATCGCGGCGTTCAAGACGGCTGACCGCGCACAGCGGCCATGGGCTAGGCCGGCGAAACCTGAATAGTCGCGCTAATTCCGACCGTGCCCGCGGCCGCGCTTCAATCAAGCTTCGCGCCGACCGCTTTGACCAGTGCGCCCCAGTGCGTCAAGTCGTCCTGAATGAGCTGCGAGAACTGCTCCGGTGTGAGATCGACGCGCTCGAAGCTGTTCACTCGGAAGAACTCGCGGGTTTGCGGCAAGTCCAACGCCTTGCTCACGTCGGCGTGGATCTTCGCCACGAGATCCGGCGCCATGTTCGCAGGCCCCCACAACGCAAACCAGGCGGTCGTCGAGAAACCAGGCACGCCCGACTCGGCAATCGTCGGCAAATCCGGGCGCAGCAGCGCCCGCTTTGCGCTCGCGGCGGCGAGGATTCTCGCCTTCCCGGTCTTCTCGTGTTCCTCGATGCTGCTGAGATTGAGCAGCAGCATCCCGACGTCGCCCGCGAGCAGCGCCGTTACCGCCGGCGCTGCGCCGCGATAGGGGATGTGCACGATCTTCGTGCCGGTCCTCTGCTTGAAATCCTCCATGCTCAAATGGGCATAGGTGCCGATGCCGTAAGAGCCGTAATTCAACGTTCCGGGCTCGTTTTTGGCCAATGCGATCAACTCCTGCACGCTGTGCACCGGCAGCGAGGGGTTGATCACCAGCACCGGCGTGATGCGGCACAACACGCTGATGGGCGTGAGATCTTTCACCGGATCATAGGGGAGCTTACTGAAGAGATGCGGGTTGGCGGTGACCGTGGAGTCCGGCGCGACCAGAAGCGTGAGACCATCCGCAGGTGATCGCGCTACCGCCTGCGCGCCGACCGCATAGTTGCCGCCCGGCCGGTTGTCGACGACGACGGGCTGTCCCCAGGCCTCGGTCAGCCGCTGGGCCACGATGCGGGCCATGGTGTCCGTCACCCCGCCGGCGGGGACGGGGACGATCAATTTGACGGTGCCGCTCGGATAGGTTTGCGCGCTTGCGCTGCC
>Ga0306926_10000822_pt1 | contig 29766 bp, 32 predicted proteins | sample flu12Cox44000178_FD_203759 | JGI IMG/M metagenome (GOLD analysis project Ga0306926, IMG submission 203759) | Lab enrichment of tropical soil microbial communities from Luquillo Experimental Forest, Puerto Rico - flux8day.12C.oxic.44.000.178 (v2)... | ecosystem: Environmental > Terrestrial >...
TTATGCTCGGCGTCGGGTTCGGGTATCCCTGCCCGACATAGGTGCCTTGCCTGTTCGCTTTCCGAGCATCGACAGATGAAGAGACTGAGATGCCAAGAGCGCAAACAAGCAATCCAAGCATGACTGATTTCTTGTTGTTGCTGGCAATGACCATAGAATTTCTCCATCGATTGAGCGACGGAATCACTGTTCGCGAGAACCAGCAGCGAGTTTTGCAATCTGCCACAAGCTGACATTGGACCGAGCGGAGGCTGGTAAACGTCCACTCGGTCGTCACGTTTTGTTCATGTCTACTCGTCCGGCATGTCGGCGATCGGCACCGAGTCCACCTTGTGCCCGTGCTGGTCCACCACGCTGACGAACCATCCCTGCCAACCGCGTCCCGGCGCCGCCTGGCCGTGCCTAAGCTCGCGCGCCAGCACCACCGCCTCCTGACGCGCCGCGGCGTTGCCCGGCAAGTCCATTCCTTTTGGATTGTCGAGGCTTTCTCGGCCGTTGGTGATGTGGAAATGATAACGAGGCATAAGCCGTTTGCTCCGCGCCGGAATGCCGCCTCCGGTACACGGTTTCGGCCGCGTGCGCAAACGGGCCTCCGTCCGTCGCCTCCGCCCCGCGCCTCACGACAACGTGCAGCGGCCAAGCCTCGGCTCTCGGGTCTCGAACTTGATGGAACGCATGCCAATATCTAAGACTTGGACGAGGTGACCCGGTTGCGAGAGGGGGCCTGCAATGACCGCAGCAGATCCGAGAAGTTGGATGTGGGCCGAGGCCTGCGCAATGATCGAGCGGGCGGAGCAATTGCATCGCCAATTCTTCCGGCCCGGCCTGGCGCCGGCGTCGGCGGTGAACTGGGAGCCCCCGGTCGATGTGTTCGAGAACGAGCGGGAGCTCACCATCGTCGCAGCGCTGCCCGGTGTCGAACCGCAGGACATCGAGATTGCGATCGAGCGCGGCGTGCTGCGCGTCGCCGGCGTGCGGCAGCTGCCCGCCTGCGTGCACGGCGCGGCGATCGATCGCATGGAAATCCCGCACGGCCGCTTCGAGCGCCGCATTCGGCTGCCCGGCGAACGCTGGCATGTGGACCGCTCCGCCCTCGTGAACGGCTGCTTGGTGCTCAACCTCACGCCGCAGCAGCGTTGATCGGGCAGCGCCATGGCAGAGCAGGCTGAGAGCAAACCGGTCGAACAGGGCGAGGCCCACCCGCCGCTGCCGCCGGACAGCATGATTCTCCTGCCGGTGCGGCAGCTTGTGCTGTTTCCCGGAATGGTGCTGCCGCTGACGATTGGGCGCAAATCGTCGATTGCGGCCGCGCAAAGCGCGGTGCGCAACCAGCGCCCGCTCGGCGTGATCCTGCAGATCGATCCGGCGGTCGAGGAGCCGACGCTGGAGCAATTGCATCGGGTCGGGACTGCCGCGCAAATTCTGCGCTACATCACTGCACCCGACGGCACGCATCACGCCGTGGTGCAGGGCGTGCGGCGCTTTCGCATCGTCGAGCCTCTGCGCGGCTTTCCGTTCTTGGTGGCGCGCGTCGAGGAAATCGGCGTCGTTGAGACCCTGACGCCCGACATCGAGGCACGCGTGGGCTTGGTGCGAACGCGCGCGCGCGAAGCCGTCGAATTGCTGGCGAATGTTCCCCCGGAAGTGGCCGCGACCATCGAGAATTTGGATTCGCCGTCCGCGCTCGCCGATTTCATCGCCGGAATCCTCGATACCAAGCCGTCCGAGAAGCAGGACGTGCTGGAGACGATCAACATCAAGGAACGGCTCGACAAGGTGCTTGGCCTGCTGGCGCAACGAATCGAGGTGCTCAAGCTCTCCAAGCAGATCGGCGAACAGACCCAGCAGACGCTGTCGTCCCAACAGCGCGAGCACATCCTGCGCGAGCAGCTGCGCTCCATTCAGAAGGAGCTGGGAGAGGGCGACGAAAAATCCGCCGAGATTGCCGAGCTGCGCGACGCGCTCGAGAAGGCGGGGATGCCGAAGGAAGCCAAGGATCAGGCGACGAAAGAGCTCAAGCGGCTCGAGCGCATGCCCGAGGCCGCCGCCGAGTACGGCATGATCCGGACCTATTTGGATTGGCTCATCGAGCTGCCCTGGTCGAAGCTCGATACCGACAGCATCGACATCGCCGAGGCGCGGCGTATCCTGGACGAAGACCATTATGGCCTTCCCAAGATCAAGCGCCGCATCCTCGAGTATCTCGCGGTGCGCAAGCTCAATCCCGAGGGCAAGAGCCCGATCCTTTGCTTCGTCGGGCCGCCGGGCGTGGGCAAGACCTCGCTCGGGCAGAGCATCGCGCGGGCGACCGGCCGCAAGTTCGTGCGGTTGAGCCTCGGCGGCCTGCACGACGAGGCCGAGATCCGAGGGCATCGGCGCACCTATATCGGCGCGCTGCCAGGCAACATCATCCAGTCGATCCGCAAAGCGGGAACGCGCAATCCTGTGATGATGCTCGACGAGGTCGACAAGCTGGGCGTCGGTTTCCATGGCGATCCGTCCTCTGCGCTGCTCGAAGTATTGGACCCCGAGCAGAATTCGACCTTCCGCGACAACTATCTCGGTGTCGCCTTCGATCTCTCGAAGGTGATGTTCATCGCCACCGCCAACGTGCTCGACACCGTTCCCGGCCCGGTGCGCGACCGCATGGAGGTGATCGAGCTTCCCGGCTACACCGAGGACGAGAAGCTCGAGATCGCGCGGCGCTACCTGCTCAAGCGCCAGCTCGAGGCCAACGGGCTCAAGCCCGAGCAGTGCGAGATCACCGAGGACGCCATCCGGACGATCATCCGCGACTACACGCGCGAGGCGGGCGTGCGCAACTTGGAGCGGCTGATCGGCGCGGTGTGCCGGCATGTGGCGATGCGCGTCGCCGAGGGCGTCGTCGAACGCATGCGCATCGATGCCGGCGCGCTGCCGCCCATTCTCGGGCCGCGCCGGTTCGAGAACGAGGTCGCCATGCGCACCAGCGTGCCGGGCGTCGCCACCGGGCTCGCCTGGACGCCGACCGGCGGCGACATTCTCTTCATCGAGGCGACGCGGGTTGCGGGAAAGGGCAGCCTCATCCTCACCGGGCAACTCGGCGACGTGATGAAGGAAAGCGCCCAGGCCGCGCTGACTTTGGCGAAGGCCCGCGCGGCGGAGCTCGGCTTCGACGTCGCCTTGTTCGAGAAGTCCGACATCCACATCCACGTGCCGGCGGGCGCCATCCCCAAGGACGGCCCGAGCGCGGGCGTTGCCATGTTCGTCGCGCTCGCTTCGCTGCTGACCGGCCGCACGGCGCGCAACGACGTGGCGATGACCGGCGAGATCTCGCTGCGCGGCCTCGTGCTGCCCATCGGCGGCGTGAAGGAGAAAGTGCTAGCGGCGGCCCGCGCCGGCATCACCACCGTGCTGCTCCCCGCGCGCAACCAGAAGGACCTCGAAGACGTGCCGGAGGCGGCGCGTCAGCAGGTGCGTTTCGTGTGGCTCGAGCGGGTCGACGATGCGGTGGCCGCGGCGCTCAACCCGCCCGGCGCGCGCGAGGAGGCGGAAGCCTCGGTGGGTGGCGAAGCATCCCCGGGCCGGCGCGCGGCGCGGTCGGCATAGCGCCAGAGGGATCCGCCTCACTGGCCCGGCGATTCCCCTTCAGCTCCACCCCCACACGCGCCGGTAGGTATTTTCATTGTAAAGAACAGTCGCAAAACAATGACCCCCCGGTTGCTGCAACCTGCGGGAGGCATTGCGACGCTAGTCTCCACGGGTGCGGCCGGCCTCATCGCTAACCGCGTTCTCCACTTTGGCGAGGCGCTCATCGAAGACTTTGGTCTCGATCGCCCGCACGTAAACTCCACCACCTTGGCGAGCTCGGCGGCCTCTGACGGCGTGAGTTCGCCGGAAGCGACGCCGGCGGCGATCTTCGCCGCCGCGGCAACGCTGTCGGCGGGCTTTTCCAGGGGCGGAAGTTCGAACGGGACGGGCTTGCCCTTTCGCGTCGGTGCGAGCCGGTCCAAGCACAAGCGAATGGCGGCGAGATCGCCGCCTTTGGCCATCTCGATCGCCTTGCGCCCGATCGCTTCGGCGTCATCCGCCATGAGGCTTTCCATCAGCAGCGTGGCCCGATTGCGCGATCCCAATGGCCGGCCGGCCGGATTTCCGCATTCGCCCTTCTCATACGGCATGGCTTATTTTCCTTTCTGTTTGCCAATGAAAATACGCCGCTGCGGGGCCGCATCTTGCGCCCGCGCAGCAAAAAGCCCGGCGCGGTTTCCCGTCCGGGCGGCTGGCGTAGCTTCGGTGAATATGCTCTTTTGGAAGATTCTCGTTACACGAGTCAAGCGGTTTTTTTAGGAAACTTGTAAGATGGGCTAAACCCAGAGAAACCCATCATAATCTCCGCGGAGGCAGACCGTCACCGCGGGGCAAAGGAGCGGCCAAGATGGTTCTTAATCAGCCCATTGCGACTGCTGGTCACATGCGCAATCTCCATTTACGATCATCCGGTTCAGGGGGAGCGCGGCGCCGAGCCAGCGTTGCCCGAAGTCTCAGGCCAATGCGAGCATAGATGGATCAGGCGCTCGATGAGGCATATCGCTCTTTTTTTCGCGGCGGCGGCGCTCTTCACCGCCGGAAGCGCCGGGGCGCAGTCCGTTGAAGAATTCTACGCCGGAAAGCAGATCACATTCATCGTCGGTGCTAGCGCGGGCGGGGGCTACGACAGACAAGCACGTCTGGTGGCGCGCCATCTTGGTAAACATATCCCGGGGTCTCCGACAATCGTCGTGCAGAACATGCCGGGAGCGGGCAGCCTCGCGGCGGCCAATTACATCTATAATGCTGCGCCCAAGGACGGCTCCGTCATCGCTCTCGTGATGCGGAGCATGTTGCTGATCAAGCACTGGAAGCCGCAATCGGTACGCTTCGACCTCGTTCGTCTCAACTGGATCGGAAGCATCAACAGCGAGGTGGCCCTGGTGGCGGCCTGGCACACGGCGCCGCACAAGTCGGCTGCCGATCTTTTCGACAAGGAATTGATCGTCGGCGGTACGAACGGCGTCGATCCGGAGACGACACCGCGGCTCTTCAACGCGCTCATTGGCACCAAGTTCAAGATCGTCAACGGCTATCCAGGTACCACGGAAATCATTCTGGCGATGGAGCGGGGAGAATTGCACGGCATCGGTGATTGGTCGTGGTCGAGCATGAAGACTGCGCGGCCGGATTGGCTCCGCGACAAGAAGATCACGCTGCTCATGCAGGCCGCCCTGCACAAAGAACCCGAGCTTGCCGACCTTCCCTCTGCTCTCGACTTCGTCAAGAACGATGCCGACCGCAAAGTGATGGAGCTCTACCTGACGCAGAAGACCTTGGCGCGCCCGCTGATAGTCCCGCCAGGCGTCCCTCCTGAGCGGTTGGCTGCGCTGAAGGAAGCCTTCGCGGCGCTGGCCCACGATAATGAATTTCTGGCCGATGCCCACACCGCGGGAATGGACGTCGCGCCAATAGCGGGCGAGGCGGTCGACCGGATCATCGCGCTGATTTCGTCTGCCCCGCACGAAACGGTTGAGCGCCTGGGGAAGGCCATTGGCGCGGAGAAATGAGCGCCTAGCGCGCACGACAACCGACGACTATATGCCGTGCGATGTGTGGGAGGGTCATCCAGAGCAGCGGCCCGCTGCGCTATGCCATCGTCGATGGCATGAACGCGCGCGACAGCCGCGTGCACAACTATCCGCCGCGGTGGAACGGCGCGCCGAGCCAGGATTTGCTGGTCATTCGCCGCAATCGCAAGACAGGACAGGTGTCGCTCGACCCGCTGCGCTGGGGGCTCATTCCGTACTGGTGCGCTGATCCCAAGGGCGGGCGCAAGCCGATCAACGCCAAGGGGGAGAGCGTGCGCGATCTGCCAACGTTCCGCGACACCTACCGCAAGCGCCGCTGCATCGTGCCGGTCGACGGCTTCTTCGAATGGAAAGCGATCAAGGGGCAGAAGGCGAAACGGCCCTACGCCATCGCCATGAAGGACGGCGCGCCGTTCGCACTTGCGGGCATTTGGGAGAACTGGAAGGAACCGGCTTCGGGCGAGTGGATTCGCACCTTTGCAATCATCACGACGGATGCCAACGAACTCGTGGCCGAGATTCACGACCGCATGCCGCTCATTCTGGCGCCGGCCGATTACGCCCGCTGGCTCGGCGAAGAGGACGATCCGCGCGACCTCTTGCGTCCCTTCCCGGCGGCCCCGATGCGGATGTGGCCGATCTCGAGCCGGGTCAACAAGCCGGAAAATGATGATCAGTCGATCATCGAGCCGGTCGAGACCGCCACGGATGCCGCGTAGGGACCGTTTACGCCCCACGTGTCGACGCGCGATTTTGAGCCGCTAAGTCCGAGCGTGCCCGATCGGCGTTTTAAGTCCGGCCGTGTCAGGCTTGCTCCCTTTCACATTTGTCCATGAAGCTCTTTTTCGCGGCGCCCTTGAGCGGCTTGCCATCGGAGCCGATTGCCTTCGGCTCGCACGCCTCGCGCTTGCATTTCGTGAGGAAACTCGTTCTGGCAGCGCCGGCTAGCTCCTTGCCGTCTTTTCCGACTGCCTTGCTTGCGCACGTTCCCGGCGCTTGCGCCGCCGCGGATCCGATGGAAAACGCGGTTAACAAAACAACAAGCATCAGCCGTGTCATTGGTCGTCCTCCCTTGAATGAAAACATGGAGAGACACAAAACCGCTTGCGGGAGAACCGCGCGCGGCAGCAACAACGCTAATCCTATCGACGCGCAAAAAAAAGCCCCGCCCATTTTGGGCGGGGCTTTTAGTTACCGTTCGATCTCGACGTTGACACCGGAACGAGACCTTCTGATCTCGACGTCCGGCTCACGCACGCGGCGCCGCTCCCGGATGATCACGTCGCGGTCACGCGCGCCTCTGCCGATCGTGACGTCGCGGTCGCGGTGCACGCAGTTCCTGTTGCACAGCGGTCCGACGCAGTCTTCCCTGCAGATCCGCTCGGCGCTCGCGGGAAGCGAAAGCGCGGCAGACCCCGCCACAGCGAGGGCGACGGCAAGAATATGAGCTGTACGCATTCTCATGCCTCTATTGTCCTCCCGCACATTAACGCGTTGATGATGAGGGTGTTCCATAGTTCCGTCCGCCACCCGACCGAAGGATTTCCCGCGTCTGTGCCGGAAAACCCGGTGGCGCCGGGGCGTTACTCGAAGGTGGAAGAAGCGCCCGCATATCCGTCGCCGCTCACATCCCCTTTCATGGGTTGATCGAGTTTGTCGGATCTTCCTGCTGGGCATTGTCGCGCGAGGTCATAACCAAAAAAGAACTCGGCGCGAAGCCGGACAAAGACTGCATTGAGGTGCTTCGAATCACACCTGATACTCTTGAGCGATCGATGCCTCGGCTTCGATATAAAGCTGCGATGTCTTCGCCCGATCGCGGCCAAAGGCGCAGTCTGAGGAACTTTTGCACAGTCGCTATGTTGTTCAGGCGATCGCGATCGAAGGCGGGCAGCTGCGCGACGGCATCTGGCACGACGTGATCGGCGCAGGGAACCAACTGACGTAGCGCGTGCTAAAGGAGACGACGATGGGTTATCTCTTGCTGTGGCTGAGCGGAATCCCAATTCCGATTATTATTATATTGGCGCTGTTGCATCACTAGCGTTGATCTCCCGCGCGGCGTCGATCTGCAGCGCAATGCGAGAGAGACGTCGCGCCTTGGATTGCAACATGTTCGCGGGAAGAACGACGATGAGACCAGCTGTCCTATTGGCTGTGATGCTTTTGGCTGCTGCCGCGACGCCGGTCGCGGCCAAAGGTTGCCTCAAGGGCGCGGTGGTCGGCGGCGTGGCCGGACATTATGCCGGCCATCACGGCGTCATCGGCGCGGCCGTGGGCTGCATTGTCGCCCGGCATCGGGCCAAGAAACGCGCGCAAAGCCAGCAGCTCTCGCCGCAGTATGACCGCCCGGGCCGAACCTATTATTAAGCATACGCGAGCTCAGGCTCTGTTATCCAAATTGTAACACTTTGCCGTCACCTTTTCGCCACGTGCCGGAGTGGCGCGCAGCTGCGCCGCAGCTGAGGAGAGTGCACGGCGGAGATTGCCATGGGTAGAGTCCTTAATGAGATCTTGCTTTATTCCTGCATGGCTGCGTTCGTGACGGGAATCGTCCTCGCAGCCGCAAGCTTGATCAGCTAAGCGAGACGCAAAGCAATACGCTTCGCCTGCTGCTCACGAACGCGCCACGCAAGCTTTGACGAAGGCGCGTCGCTTGAGCAGAGGAATCTTTTGCTGGCGAGCCTGTTTGCGACAAGCGGAGCGCTTTTGTCGCAGCGCGGCTTCTCTTTTGCGCATGGCCTTACGCGTCGCCGCGTCGGCGGTGGTGCGGTCGGGTTTCATGCCGGTCACCGGCGCCGTTGGACTCGTCACCGGGCCCTGAGCAAGGCTCGCAACGGGAGCCGCTGATGCGACGATGATGCCGAGAGTCATAACAATCGCGAAAGATTTCATGGGTGACCTCACATTACGCTTGGCCCGCTATGCGGGGAGTTATCTGACCAGACGATTGCTGTAGTCGAGCAGGAAGGCCTTGATCTCGGGCTTGACCCGGCTCAGCGCCGCGACGATGTCCTGCGCCTGTTCGCCGCTCACGAAGATGGGCTTGGTCTTGATGACGTTGGAATAGTCGCGGATGAACTCGGGGTTCTTCCACAAGTCGACGAATGCCGCTCGCATCAGCGCGACCGCGTCAGACGGCGTCTTCGGCGGCATCAACGCGGTGCGGAACATCCCGACCATCGGGTCGGTCGACGTGCGCAACACCTCGTAGGTAAAGCCCGACGGCTTCTTGCCGCCCTTCACGCTCATGTAGAATTCCTCGAACGTCGGCAAGTCGGGGAGCGCCGGGCTGCGCGGATAGCTGCCGTCTTTGCCGCGCGGCGCAACCTGCCAGAGCGGGATGACGAGCTGGCCCATGGTGGGCTCGACCGAGCCGGTCCAGCCCGGCAGCGAGGTGTTCGCCATCTGCCCTTCGTTCTGCAAAATTGCGGTTTCGACCTCTTTCAGTCCGCGATAGGCGGGGATCGGCCGGTACTTCAGCCCCAAGAGGTCGAGCGAGAGCGCCTGATTGATGGTGTTGCTGTTTTGCGCGTTGAGCGAGAGCGCCTTGAACTCGTGCGCCTGCATGATGTCGGTCGCAACCTTGAGCCCCGGCGGCGTGTCCTTGCGCGCGTAGGCGACCAGCGGTTCCTCGACTCCGGCGATCATCTCGAAATCCGCATAGTTGGCGCGCAGCGCCGGATTGCCGAGGAGCTGGGCGACCACATCGATGGTGAAAAAACCCATGGTCTCGCCATTGGGTGCCGCCTCGGCGAGCTGATTGGTGCCGATCACGCCGCCGGCCCCGCCCACGTTTTTGATGATGATGTTCGGTTTGCCGGCTATATGCGCGGGCAGATGCTGGGCGACGATGCGCCCCTCAATGTCGGTCGGCCCGCCGGCGGGATAGTTGATGATCATGGTGATCGTCTTGCCCTTGTAGAACTGGGCATGCGCCGTGCCGGAAAAGAGCGCGGCAAGTGTGACTACGATCACGAGGCCCTTTCGCGGCATAGCGTTAGTCCTCCCCTTGCGGCTCAAGCATGTTTACCTGAAATAAAAATCAAGCGCTCGGCGTCGTTATCGTTCAGCAAGCACAACATGCTCTAACGGCGCTTATTTCTTCGCGCCCGCTTTAGGTCGCTGCTCGCCCGCCTCGAGCCGGAACGGCTCGAAGGTCGGCTTGTAGGATTTCTCGTCGAGGAACTGCCGCAGGCCCGTGTTGTACGAATCCTCTTTGTCCGCGACTTTGATCGCCTTGCCTTTTTCGGCGAGGTAGTCATAGGCCTGCGCCACATCCATCGTTCGCACGTGCTTGATCGCTTGTTTGGTGGCACGCAGCACGGCCTGGCTCTTCTTCATCAGCTTCCCGGCGAGCTCAATGGTCGCCGCCTCGAGCTTGCCGGCGGGAACGGCATAGTTGACCATGCCGATGCGCGCGGCTTCCTTGCCGTCGAACGGCTCGCCGAGGCAGGCGTAATAGAGCGCATGGCGCGGCAACACTGCGTCGGCGACCGCCTTGGACACGAGCGCGCCCGGCAAAATCCCCCAATTCACCTCCGAGAGCGAAAAGGTCGCGTCTTCGGCCGCGATCGCGAAGTCGCAGGCAAGCAGCTGCATGAAGGCCCCGCCGACGCAATAGCCGTGCACCATGGCGATCGTCGGCTTGTCGTAACCGTAGAGCCGCTCCCATCGCCAGCGATTGGCGGCGGCCGCCGCCTTCTTGCGCTCGGCCGGATTCGTTTCCAGCTCGCGGAAGAATTTCTTCAGGTCCTGTCCGGCGCTGAAATTGCCGCCTTCGCCGGTGACGACCACGACCTTGACGGCGTCGTCGACCTCGAGACGCGCCAGCGCGTCGTCCATCTCATAATGCAGCGCCGGCGACATGGCGTTGCGCTTTTCCGGCCGGTTGAGCGCCGCCCAGCCGATGCCGTCGCGCACCCTGACTTTCACGCAATCGTACTTGTAGTCGCTCATCGGCGGTCCTCCGGTTGGCGGGTGCGTGCGAGGGATCTCCTTCGCGCAGCGCGTTTGCGTAGAAGAACATTCCGCATTCTCGGCTTCAAGCAGCAATATTCGGTGAAACGCGCGTCTCCCCCTCTCAGCCCTGCCGCGCCGGCATGTCAGAGCCCCGCTCCTACGATATGCCGATTGTCTCGCCCGCGGGCGGGCCTATATCATGCGCCAGTCGGCTTCGGCTGACGGCGCGGACGATGCAGCTGGAACGTCAAGGAGTTGCCCATGGCAGAGGTTCTCGAGCAGGACACGGTCGGCGAAACGATCGAGGCCACGGTCAATTACATTCTCGATAACGGCGAGAAGATATTCACGCAGACCGCCGTGCCGGGCGCAACCGATGTGCGCAGCGGCGGCACGCCCGATCCGCGCCGCGTGACCATTCGCAATGCGCGGGTGCAGAGGGAACCGTTCGTGTTCGATCGCGACGGCTTCCGTTTCGTTCGTCACGACACCAAGGTCGCCGACTTCTTCGACGAGGAGCAGATCCGCAGCGTCTATTATCCGGAGATGGAAGCGCTGGTAAAAGCCGAAAGCGGCGCCTCGCGCGTCGTCGTCTTCGATCACACCTTGCGTACGGCGGATGATGAACTGCGCGAAGCGCGCAAGATCCGCGAGGTGGTGCGCCGCGTGCACAACGATTACACGGAATGGTCGGGCCCACAGCGCGTGCGCGACCTGCTGCCCGATGAGGCCGACGAACTGCTAAAACGCCGCTCCGCCATCGTGCAGGTGTGGCGGCCGATCCGGCATCCGGTCGAGAGCTTCCCGCTCGCGATCTGTGATGCGCGCTCAATCTCGCCCAGCGATTTTCTGATAAGCGAGCGCCGCTATCCCAACCGCATCGGGCAAACCTACGCCATCACCTACAATCCGCAGCACCGCTGGTACTATTTGCCACGCATGCGGCGGGAAGAGGCGCTGGTGTTCAAGGTCTTCGATTCGGCGAAGGACGGCCGCGCCCGCTGGTCCGCGCATACCGCCTTTGAGGACCCGACCTCGCCGCCCAACGCGCGGCCGCGCGAGAGCATCGAAATCCGCACGCTGGCGTTTTTCTAAAGCGCCTTCAAGCGAGGCCATAAGCGCGTCGACCTCCGCGGGGTCCCGGCGGGGAGATCACCTGCGGTCGATGTCGACTCTGCCATCGCGCGCAGCGAAGGCTATTTTGCCGCCTTCCACGTCCGAAAAATGTGTTTGCAGCGAGTGATCGAGCCGGTACGCTTTTGCCGAGTGACCCTTCACGATAAGGCGAACCGGGGGCTCGGCATGGACGCATTTCGCACCAAGGCCACTTTGCGGCGAATGGCATGCTTGGCCGTGCTTACGATCGCCACCGCAGAAACGGCCGTCGGGCAGCCCGTCACGCTACGCCTGGGCTATGGCCTGGCCGCGGAGGAGCCGTTGTGGGTGGTCGTCACCAAGCCTGACCTCGCCAAGAATTATGGCAAGGCCTACGTACTCGATGCGACCCGGTTCACCGGCTCGGACAAGCGCAGCCAGGCGTTCGAGGCCGGCGCCATCGACCTCGCGGCAAGCAGCGCCAACGGCGTGATTTTCGCGGCGGCTGAAGGCGTAACGGCCAAGGCCATCGCCTCGATTTCCCGCGAAAGCCCGCGCGGGTTCAGCACCAGCTATTACGTCAAGGACAACTCGCCGATCAAATCGGCGGCCGATCTGAAAGGCAAGACCGTCGGCATCAATGGCTTCTACACGTCAGGCCACCTCTGGCTGAAAACAGCGCTTGAAAAGAACGGTCTCGATGACACCGACGTCACCATCACGCCGGTGCCGTTCCCGGCGATGCAGGAAGCGCTCGAGGCGGGAAAGGTCGATGTCGGGATGTTTCCGCAGCCGTTCGCGGCGCTTGCGGAAAAACAGGCGAAGGTGCGCAAAATCTTCGATGCAAAATATGGCGTACCGTTCGAGGAGGAGTTGATCGTCCTGATCGGGAAGGACGAATTCCTGAAAAAGAATGCAGCCGCGGTGCGCGCATTCATGGAAGATCTTAAGGCGGCCATGCAGTTCTATCTGGAAAAGCCGCGCGAGGCCCGCCAACTCCTGATCGATCAAAAGATGGTTCGCGTGAATCCCGACGTCTACCTGACCATGCACGACTACTATCGCGACCCGACCTTGCGGGTTGATGCCGATGCGCTCGAGCGAATGCAGGCAATCCAGATCAAAGCCGGTTTTCAGAAAAAGAAGGCCGACGTTCGGTCACTGGTGGATCTCAGTTATCTGCCGAAATGAGCCTGCTCGGGCATGCCCGCGACAATGCCGCTGCTGGAGGTGACGGACCTCGACAAGACGTTCACCGTCGACAGCCGCAGCGTTGCCGCCCTCGATCATCTATCTCTGTCGATCGACGAGCGCGAATTCGTCTCCATCGTCGGACCTTCGGGCTGCGGTAAGAGCACGTTCCTGCACATCATCGGCGGCTTCGAGCCTGCGACCGCTGGGAAGCTGCGGTTGAGCGGACGCCCGATCGGCCCGCCCGGTCCCGATCGCGGCATGATGTTTCAGGAGCTTTCGCTATTTCCCTGGCTCACCGCCATCGAGAACGTCGCATGGCCGCTCGAGATGAAGGGGTTGCCGAAACGCGAGCGCATGGCCAAGGCGAGCGAGTATCTCGATCTCGTTCATCTTTCCCGCTTTGCCGATCTCTATCCGGGTCAATTGAGCGGCGGAATGAAACAGCGCGTCGCCTTGGCCCGGCTGTTCGCGCTCGATCCCGATATCATGCTGATGGATGAGCCGTTCGGCGCGCTCGATTCTCAGACTCGGGAATTATTGCAGGAGGAGCTGCAATCGATCTGGCGGCGCGCCCGCAAGACGGCGCTGTTCGTCACTCACGACATCGACGAGGCGATCTATCTCGGAACGCGGGTGATCGTGTTCACGGCTCGTCCGGGCCGCGTCAAGGCCGACATCCGCATTCCCAATCTCGATCGTTCCGGCGACTACCGCAAGTCGCCGGAATTTTTGGCCTCGCGGGTCGAGGTTTGGGATCTGCTGCGGGATGAGGTGTTGAAGGCGCGTGCGCTGGAGGAAGCGTGAGGATCAATTCGGCGTCGGTGCAGAACTGGATCTTGCCGGTCGCGACGCTGGTGGCTTGGGAAATTCTCGGCCGTGCCGGCCTCCTGCCGCGCTACCTGTCGACGCCTAGCGCCATCCTGTTGGCTTTGTGGGAGCTCGCGCTCACCGGCGAGCTCTTTGTTGCGCTGGCTGCGAGCCTCTATCGGGTATCGGTCGGGTTTGTGCTTGGAACCGCCGCCGGCATCGTCGTCGGGCTGGGTGCGGGGATCCTGCCCGGCGTGCGGCATTTCTTCGATCCGCTGGTCTCCTTTCTCTATTCCATCCCGAAGATCGCGTTTCTGCCGATCTTCCTGCTTCTATTCGGTCTCGGCCACGCCTCCAAGATCGCGATCATCGCATTTTCATGCTTCTTTCCCGTATTCGTCGCCTCGCGTCACGCGGTGCTGTCCGTCAATCAGCTTCTGATCTGGGCGGCGCGGAACATGGGAACGCCGTCGCAAACGATCTTTTTCCGCGTGGTTATTCCGGCGGCGGCGCCGCAGCTGTTTGCCGGCATCCGCATCGCGCTTGCGCACGCCTTCGTGCTGCTGTTTGCAGCCGAGCTGATCGGCTCCAAGGCTGGGCTCGGTACGATCATCTCTTACGGCGAGGAATGGGTGCGGTTCGATCTGATGTTCGCCGGCATCGTCTGCTTTGCCGTGCTGGGCTTTTTGAGCGACCGCATGTTGCTGGCGATCCGATCGCGCCTGCTCAAGGGCCAAATGATCGGAACCGAGGAACAGGTGGTGCGATGACCGCGCACACCTTCGCGCAAATCCAGGCGGTGATTGCCCGCTGGTATTCGATCCCGCTGCTCCTTTTGGTTTGGCAGATCGCGATCGCAAGCGGCCTCGTAGAGTCGCGTCTGCTTCCGAGCCCGGAGAAGGTTTGGAGCGCGCTTGTGACGGAAACGGCCAACGGGATGCTGATCTACCACGCCGGCGTGACCGTTTCCCGCGCGCTTGCCGGTTTCTTGCTTGCGGCGCTCGTCGGAATTCCGTTCGCGGGCGCGATGGCGCGGTCCGCGCTGGTGCGCAATTTGTTCGAGCCGATTTTCTTCATCGGCTATCCGGTACCGAAGATCGCGCTGTTTCCCGTCTTTACCTACATATTCGGCATTGGAACGCCTTCGAAGATCGCGTTCACATTTCTCGAGTGCCTCTATCCGATCGTGGTGACATGCTATTTCGGCTTTCGCGGCGTCGAGACGCGGCTGATCTGGAGCGCGCAAAATTGCGGCGCTCCCCGATCCACGGTTCTGCGGCGCGTCATCCTGCCGGCGGCGATGCCCAGCATTTTTTCCGGACTGCGCGTGGCGCTGCCGGTGTCGATCATCGTCGTCGTCATCACCGAAATGATCGGGGACTCGATCGGGCTCGGTTATTACATCACCATCTGGAGCACGCGTTTCACCTTCGCGAATGTTTACGCCGCGATTATCGTGATCGGCATCTGCGGCTTATTGCTCGACCAGGCTCTGCTCCTGCTGCGCCGCCACGCGGTCTATTGGCAGCGCGAGGAGGCCTGATGATCGCCGGGCAAGCGCACAAGCAGGGCGGATATATCGGCCAGCCGCTGCGGCGCCGCGAGGATGTTCGCTTCGTCCAGGGAAAGGGACGCTACGTCGACGATATTGTGCTGCCCGACATGGCGTGGTGTGCCTTCGTGCGCAGCCCGCATGCGCATGCGCGCATTCGCGCATTGTCGACGAAGGCCGCGGCGAAGCGGCCGGGCGTGTTGTTGACCTTGACCGCAGAGGACTGGGCCAAAGCGGGGCATGGCGAGCTCACTGTCGTGCATCCCATGCCGTTCGGCGACGGGCGCCCCATGAACGCGGCCGCGCGGCCGGCCTTCGCCCGCGACAAGGTCCATCATGTCGGCGATATCGTTGCCGCGGTCGTGGCCGACAGCAGGTTTGCCGCCGAGGACGCGGCCGAGGCGGTGGAGGTCGACTACGAGCCGCTGCCGGCGGTCATCGCCGCGCGCGACGCCGTGAAACCTGGCGCGCCGCTGGTGCATGAGCAGTTCGGAAGCAATCTCGTGTTCGAGATCGAGCGCGGAAATCGCCAGCAGACGGCGGCGGCGATAGCCTCGGCGGCAACGGTCGTCGAGCTCGAGCTCACGAACAACCGGCTGTCGGCTAACCCGATCGAGCCGCGCGCGTATCTGTGCGATTACGACGCCGCGAGCGACCGCTACACACTCTACGCGACGAGTCAGCAACCGCATTACCTGCGCCGCTGGCTCTCGCTCTATACGCTGCACATTCCCGAACATAAGATCCGCGTCATCTCCCCCGACGTCGGGGGTGGCTTCGGCGCCAAAGGGATCTTTTCCGTCGAGGTCTCCACGGTCGTGTGGGCGGCGCAGATTCTCCGCCGGCCGGTCAAGTGGACCGCTACGCGAACCGAAACCTTCCTCTCCGACGCGCAGGCGCGCGATCACGACACTACCGCCCGAATGGGGTTCGATCGCACCGGACGCATCGTTGCCATGCAGATCGACACCGTGGCGGCGCTGGGCGGCTATCTCAGCAATTTCGCGCCGAGCATTCCCGGCAACTCCTACCCGCAGACCGTCACCGGCCTTTACACGACGCCGAACCTCTATTTGCGGGTGCGCGGCGTCTACACCAACACCGTGCCGGTCGACGCCTATCGTGGCTCCGGGCGGCCGGAGGCAGCCTGGACCAACGAGCGGCTCATCGAGCTTGGCGCGCGGGAGCTCGGTATCGATGTGGTCGAGCTGCGCCGGCGAAATCTCATCGCGCGGAGCGAATTTCCGTACGCCGCGCCGGGAGGGCGCGTTTACGATTCCGGCGATCCGCCGGTGTTGCTCGAGAAGCTTTTGACGCTCGCCGATTATCCTGCGCTCCGGCGCGAGCAAGCCAAGCTGCGCGCGAACGGCGTTTTGATGGGCATCGGGCTTGCCGCTTTTGTCGACAAGGCCGGCACCGGGCCGAGCAGCAACCTCGCGCAGCGCGGCGGCCTGCATGGCGGGTGGGAAAGCGCGCTCGTGCGCGCGCACAGCGACGGCAAGGTGAGTGTGCTGGCGGGGAGCCATTCGCACGGGCAGGGACACGAGATCACGTTCTGCCAGATCGCGGCCGATCGCCTGGGGCTTCCGATCGACGATATCCGCCTGCTCGAAGGCGATACCGATCAAATCCCTTTCGGCAACGGCACGTGGGGCGCGCGTTCGGCGTCGGTGGCGGGCACGGCCATTTACCGCGCCTGCGACAAGGTCCGCGACAAGGCGCTACGCCTCGCCGCGCACGCGCTCGAATGCGCCGAAGGCGACGTCGACTACGAGCAAGGCGTGTTCAAGGTGCGCGGCACCGACCGGTCGCTTCGCTTCGCCGACGTGGCTGATATGGCCTACCATGGCGCGGCGCTGCCGCCGGACTGCGCGCCGGGCCTGGAAATCACCGAATTCTACGATCCGCCGGATACCAACGATCCGCAAGGCATGCATCTCGCCGTCGTCATCGTCGACCCAGAGACCGGCTTGGTCCGGCTGCGCGACCTTTATGCCGCTGACGATTGCGGCATGATCATCAATCCGATGATCGTCGAGGGCCAGGTGCATGGCGGCTTGGCGCAGGGCATCGGCCAGGCGCTTACTGAGCATATCGTCTACGACCGCGCGTCCGGGCAGCTGTTGACCGCGAGCTTCCTCGATTACGCCATGCCGCGGGCGGCGGACCTTCCCGCGTTTCACAGCGCTTTTCTTGCGACCCCCGCGCCTAGCAATCCACTCGGCGTGAAGGGAGCAAGCGAGAGCGGCGCGATCGGCGCGCCCGCTGCGATCGGCAATGCGGTCATCGACGCGCTGTGGCATCTTGGCGTGCGCGACATCAGTTTGCCGATCAGGTCCGAAACGGTCTGGCGCGCGCTTCGCCACGTGCGCCGCGGGCGACAATCGGGGGAGGGGCAGGCGACCCATGAACGACAAGCAGTCTGAGATCGGCAAGCGCATCGCGGACGAGCTCGCCGCGTGCGGGGTGAGGCTCGTTGCCTCGCTTCCCGACAATTGGTTGACGGGCGTCATCAACGCCATCGACGGCGATGCGCGATTCGTGCACATCCCGGTGAACCGTGAGGAATCGGCAATCGGCCTTTGCTCCGGCGCCTATATGGGCGCCATGGGCTCGGCGGCGCTGATGGGCGCGTCGGGCTTCATGACGGTGATCTACGCCATCACCAAGATCAATTACACCTACGAAATTCCGCTGTTCTTGATGCTGACGCTGCGCGGCGGCGTCGGCGATCATCACAAGCACCACGTCTCGAACAGCCTTTATCTCCGCCCGCTGCTCGAGGCCATCAACATGTCCTATCGGGTCATCGACGAGCCCGGCGATATCGGCTCGATCTCGCGCTGCTATCAGCACACGCGCACCTTCTGCCGGCCGATGGCCGTGGTCTTCACGCGCGATTTGTTGCGAGGACATGCATGAATTACCTCGACTGTTTTCGTGTGCTCGCTCGCCACCGCACCGATCAGATCGTTGTGACCTCGGCGGGCAATTCCAGCCAGGCTTGGTGGGCGGCCACCCGCGACAGCGAGGCGAGCTTCTATCTCGACGCCTCGATGAGCCTCTCGACCATGTTCGCCTCGGGACTCGCGCTCGCGCGACCGGAGTTGAAGATATGGGCGTTCATGGGCGACGGCGCGTTTTGCATGAACCCCGGCATGTTGATGGTCGAGCGGCGGATGAACCTGCCGAATTTGACCCACTTCCTGGTTTCAAACCAAGCTTACGGTGCGACCTCGAACGCAGCGCTGCCGAACGTGGGAGAAAACGACTACCCCGCAATCGCCCGTGCCATGGGTCTCGAGCGCGTGTTCGAGTTCCGTACCCTGGAAGCGCTCGAACACGACTTCGCCACGCTGATGGCCGCGAACGTGGCCGGTCATACCTTCGTGGTGCTCGAGGTCGAGCCGTTCTCGGATGCGGAGCAGAAGCTCGACCAGCCGCCCTTCGACGGGCCGGAGCTGAAGTATCGCTTCGGACGCCATATCGAGGGCCGAAGCGACTGCGATATCTTCGGCTACCGGGTGTGATCTGCTTCGCAGGCTAGGTTCAACCCCAGCCCGAATTTGATCGTTATGGCTTGATCGGAACGGCGGGGAGATATCCCGCGCGATAGATCTGCTCCGCCGTCAGCTTATCGCCCGGCACCTCGATATTCTTGTTGATGAAGTCGACGGTGTTCTTCATGCGGTCGGTTGAAATGTAGCCAAAGCCGTTTTTCTCGACGTCCGGCGTCACCGCGATACGCTTGAGGATCTGAATTTCCTCGACCACGATCTGCGGATCGAGCGCTTTCACGTATTGGATTTCGATCCGCGCGGCCTCCTCGGCATTGGCGAGCGCGTCCTTCCAGCCCTTGAGCGCCGCGCGCACGAATTTCTTCACGACCTCGGGGTTCTTTGTCAGGAAGTCCTCGGAAACGCCGATCGAGTTGGCGTAGATTTCAAGGCCATAGTCGCCGGCAAACAGGCAGACCGGCTTCGCATTCGTGACCGCGCGGCGAATGGCGGGCTCGCTCATGAGGAACTGGTCGATCGACTGCACCTTTCCGGCCGCGAGCATGGGTACGCGCGATGCGGCGTCGATATTGACGACCTTCAGCGTCTTGCTGTCGACTTTGTTCATTTCCATGAACGCCGCCCAGATCTTCGGCACGAAGGACGCCGTGCTCGAGCCGAGCTCGAGCCCCGCCATTTGCTTCGGCTCGGTGACGTTGGCCCCCGGATTCAAGGTGAAGATGCAGTAGGGCGGCTTTTGATAATTCGCCGCGACGATTTTGACGTTCGCGCCGGCGCTGCCCGAGGCGACCAGGCTCGGAATGTCGATGAAGCCGATCTCCGCGCCGCCGGTGGCGACGGTGCGGATCGCATCCGCCGTCCCTTTCGATGGCATGATGGTGACGTTCAAGCCTTCGTCTTTGAAATAGCCTTTGCCGAGCGCGACATACCAGGGGGCGTGGCGTCCCAAGCTGATAAAGTCGAGCACGAATTTGAGGTCGCGCTCCTGCGCTTGCGCGGTGGGCGAGTAAAGACTCGCGACGAGGCCGATAGCTGCGATTACGCGTGCGATCAACGCTCGAGACATGTGTGGCTCCTCAATCTTGCGAACAGCTCCCGTCCGCGCAGCCTGACGAATGACGCCGATCCCAGCGGCATTTGACGCCCGAAATACCATAAGATATTTCACGTGATACTCAAGACGCCGCTCGCAGCGGTCGGCCGCGATCGGGCTCCGCGCGTTTGCTCAAAGTAATTTTCGGGGCGAGCAAGTTGATGGCGTTCGGGGTCATCAAGAATGTGCGCAAAGTCTTTCAGCTCGAGGAGATCGGCTGGACGGCGCTCGAGCCTGTCGTCGCCTTGGATGATGCAAGCTTTGAATTCGAAGAAGGCGAGCTCGTCGCGCTGTTGGGGCCGAGCGGATGCGGCAAGACGACGCTGCTGCGCATCGTCGGCGGGCTGATCGCGAAGTCGGCGGGCTCCGTTGTCATCGCAGGACGCGAAGTTACCAAGCCGATGGGGGATTATGGCTTCGTCTTTCAGGCGCCGAGCCTGATGCCGTGGCGCAATGTCCTCGATAATGTTCTGTTTCCTATGGAAATCCTCAAGCGGAACGACGCTGCGGCGCGTCGGCATGCGCTCGAACTTTTGCAGCTCGTCGGCCTGAGCGGCTTTCTCACGGCGCGGCCGCATCAACTCTCCGGCGGCATGCAACAACGCGTCGCGCTCTGTCGTGCGCTGGTTCATCGGCCGCGGCTCTTGCTCATGGACGAACCCTTCGGCGCGCTCGACGAGCTCACGAGAATGGAGATGAACGATCTGCTGCTTCGTATTCGCCGCGAAACCAAGGCGTCGGTTCTGTTCGTGACGCATTCGATTTCTGAGGCCGTCTACCTATCGGACAAAGTCGTGGTTTTCAGCCAACGCCCCGCGCGCGTGGTCAAGCAAATTTCGATTCCCATCGCTTACCCCCGTAGCCAAAAGGTTCGTTTCACGAACGCGTTTACCACCGCCGAGCGGATCGCAAGCGAGACCCTCGGCATCGTCGCACCTGCGGCCGAAGAGGCGTCGCCACAATGACATCGCGTTTCGTTTCGCAGTTCCTCTACCCAGTTGCCGGCGTCGTCCTCATCATCGCCGTGTGGGTTCTCGCCTGCTGGCTGCTCAACATTCCCACCGTCGTCCTGCCGTCGCCGGACAAGGTGCTGCGCGCGCTGATCATCCGCGGCGATCTCTTGCTCAGCGAAGGCTGGGTCACGCTCAAGGAAACCTTATACGGATTTCTGCTGGCGCTGCTCGCAGGCCTTCCCCTAGCCGTCGCGGTCGCAAACTCGCGGCCGCTCAACCTGATGTTCTATCCGATGCTGATCGCCCTTCAGTCCGTGCCGAAGGTAGCGCTGGCGCCGATGATCCTGGTTTGGCTCGGCACCGGACTCGAATCGAAGCTGGCGATCGTCTGGCTGGTGGCGTTCTTTCCCATCATCGTCGATACCGCGGCGGGATTGCGCGCGACGCCAAGGGAGCTGTTGGAGCTCGCCCAGAGCTTGAACGCCTCGCCGCTGCAGATCTTCCTCAAGGTGCAGCTGCCCGCGGCGCTTCCGTTCGTGGTGACCGGCGCCAAGGTCGCCATTACGCTGGCGGTCATTGGGGCGGTGATCGGCGAATTCGTTGGTTCGAGCGAGGGTCTCGGCTTTCTGCTGCTGACCGCCACCTCGCAACTCGACACGCCGCTGGTTTTCGCCGCGCTGTTCGCCCTGTCCGTGCTCGGGATATTGGTCTATGCGCTGGTGGGGGTGGGCGAAAAATTGATGTCGGCGTGGCTGCCGCCGGCGCCCGCCCGTCATTGAGTATCGCCGGAGATTGCGCGATTCGGAGAGATCGTAGGAGTGGAGAGCAAAATGCCGGATCAGAAGATGGTGCCGCCGATGCCGGCGGGCATGGCGAGCCTCGACGAGGTGCTCTTACAGAGCAACGACATTCCCTGGCGGGCGAAGTCGCTGGCCGGCGTGTCGGAAAAAATGCTGTGGCGGGACGAAAAGCTCGGGTCATCGATCGCGCTGATCAAGTTCGACGCAGGCGCGAGCATTCCCGAACCTCACCTGCACGCGTCCAATCAATTCATGTTCTGTCTCAAGGGAAAATACGAATACACCAAGGCCGGCGTGACGTTGACGCCGGGCTCTTTCTATTGGAATCCAAAAGGGAATGTGCACGGGCCGACATTGGCGCACGAAGAGACGATCGTGCTCGAAATCTATGACGGCCCGCACTATCCGCAGCGTCCGTCCTGGTACAGCAGCGACGAGGATGCGCGCTAATGCCTGCCGACGCGGCTGAGCCCGTTGCGATCGATGCGCAACGGCTGACCTCAGCCGTCGCCGATATTTTCGCGGCGGTGGGCATCGTGGCCGCGGACGCGCAGGTAGTCGCGGCGGATCTGGTGGCCGCGGACCTTGAAGGCATCGCATCCCATGGGGTGATGCTGGTGCCCATGTATGTCGAACGCATCAACAAGGGCTCGGTCTCGCCTCGCAGCACCGGCGAAGTCGTCAGCGACCGCGGCGGCGCGATCGTCATCGATGCCGGCAATGCGCTGGGCCAATTGACGTCCCGGCAGGCGGTCAAGCTCGCGGTGGCGCGCGCGCGGGAGATCGGGCTCGCGACAGTCGCCGTGCGCAACGGCTTTCATTTCGGCACGGCCGGCCGCTACGCGCGTCTGATCGCCGAGCAGAACTGCGTCGGCATCGTGATTTCGAGCACGCGCCCGCTGATGCCGCCGCCGGGTGGCGCCGAAGCCCTGGTCGGCAACAATCCCATTGCCATTGCGCTTCCCTCTGCCGGCGACTTCCCCGTAGAAGCGGACATGGCCTTGAGCGCGACGGCCATGGGCAAAATCCGTCTGGCCGCGGCGGCCGGAGAGGCCATCCCCGCGGATTGGGCCGTCGATGCGCAAGGGCGTCCCACAACGGATCCCGTGGCGGCGATCAAGGGCATGCTGTTGCCGGCTGCCGGCCCGAAGGGATTTGGCCTCGCCTTTGTCATCGATCTGTTGTGCGGCGGCTTATCGGACGGCGCCGTCGGCGCCGACGTGCGACCCCTCTATGGAGATCCTGCGGAACCCTACCGCTGTTCGCATTTCTTTCTCGCCATTCATGCCGGACACTTTCCCGTCGGCGAGCGCTTTGCCGAGCGAGTGCGCGATCAGGCGATGCGCGTGAGTCAGTCGAAACGCGGGCCGGGCGTGGAGCGCGTCTATGCGCCGGGGGAGCTCGTCTGGGCGACGCGCAAAGAAAGCGGCGGCTGGTGCCGGCTCGATGCACCGACGCTGCGCAGCCTCATCGATACCGCCGCTCGCGTTGGGCTTGGCAAGTTCGAAGCGTCGCTGCTGCAAGGGAAGGGGGCGTAAGCGATGCGAGCACGCTTCGAGGCCAAGGGAGACGTCATCGTCGTCACCGGCGGCGCCAACGGCATCGGCCGCGCTTTGGCACACGCGGCGGCAAAGGCGGGGGCGCGCGTCGTGGTTTGCGATGTCGACGAGGCGGCCATGGCGGCGCTATCCGATGTTCCCGGGATTTCGACGCGGCGCCTCGATGTGTCGGATCGCGCCGACGTCTTCGCCGTTCTCGGCGAGGTGGAAGGCCAGTTCGGCAAGATCCACGGCCTCGTGTGCGCGGCGGCGATCCAGCCGCGCGCGTGCGCCCATGAGATAGACCCGGCGGAATGGGATCGCGTCTTGCGCACGAATCTCGACGGGGTCGTCTGGTGCTATCAGGCGGTGGTCGCGGGCATGATCGCGCGGCGGTCGGGCAGCATCATTGCCTTTACCTCGGGGCTCGCGCACCAGGGCTGGCCGGGGGCCTCCGCTTATGCCGCCAGCAAGGCGGCGCTGATCGCCTTCGCCAAGAGCGCGGCCAAGGAAATCGCGCAACATCGGGTGCGCTTCAATCTCGTCGCGCCGGGCGTGATCGACACGCCGCAATATCGCACCGCGAATGCCGGCGCCGACGATGCGCATTGGCACGCGACGGTCGGCGTCGGTCAGCCCGAGGATGCCGTCGGGGCGCTCATGTTCTTGTTGTCCGATCAGGCGACGATGACCGCGTCGATCATCAGCCGGGACTTCGCCTTTGCCGCGCAGGAGCGTTGAGGGATGAGCGGCATGGCGCCCATCATCGTTGTCGGCGCGGGCCCGGTCGGTCTCACGACGGCGTTGGGGCTTGACTTCTACCGCCTGCCGTTCGCGCTGTTCGAAGAGGACGCGGAGCTCTCGCTCGACACCAAGGCCGGAACGATATTGACCCGAACGCTCGAGGCCTTTCGCCGCTACGGCGTTGCCGACCAGGTGCTTGCCAAGGCGTTGCGCGTGGCGGAGATCGGCGACGTCGAACGTACGACCAATACGACGCGGCCCTCCGTGCAGACGGCTCTCCTCAGCGATGACACGCGATATCCGTTCGTCATCAACATGCCGCAGCATCACCTCGAGCCGATTTTGCGCGCCGCGCTCGATCAGCGCAGGCCCGGGGCGATGCATCTGCGGCACCGCTTGACCTCCTTTCGGCAGTTGGACGACCGCATCATCGCCCGTTTCGAAACCCCGGACGGCGCGCGTGAGGTTGAAGGCTCTTACCTTCTGGCCTGCGACGGCGGGCGCAGCACGGTGCGCACGCAGCTCGGTATTCCGGTGGAGGGAGAATCGTCGGACGAGCGGTGCCTGCTGGTCGATGTCAAAGTCGATCTCGATGTCGCCAATCCGCGCGACTACCCGTATCTCGCCTATTTTGCCGATCCGCAGGAGTGGATGATCCTGGTGCGCCAGCCGCACTGCTGGCGCTTTCTCTATCCGCTTGCTCCGGGCGTGCCCGAGCCCTCCACCGCCGAGTTCCGCGAAAGAGTCATTCGCTTCATCGGCCCTGTCGATCAAATGGAGATCCTCAATACCATCGTTTACCGCATTCACCATCGCGTGGCGACGCAGTGGCGCGACAATCGTGCTTTTCTCATGGGTGATGCCGCGCATCTGATCACGCCGATGTGGGCGCTCGGTCTCAATACCGGAATTCTCGATGCGATCAGCTTGCCGTGGCGACTGGCATGGGTCGCGCGCGGGTGGGCAAGCGACGCCCTGCTCGACGGCTACGTGCGCGAGCAGCGGCCGGTCGCCGCCGAAGGCTCCGGCGAGATGGCGCGAGCCGCGCACCGGTACATGGCCGGCCAGGCGGCCGGCGTGAAGGCGATGTCGGGCACGGCCTGGGCCAATGCCGCGACGCGCACCATGCTGGGGGTGAGACTCGGGGTCGATGATGCTGGCGACTGGTCCATGGTCAAGACCGATCGCGGGGCGTTTCGCGTCGGCGATCGCATCCCCGACGCAATCCTGCACGGGGCGGACGGGCGCCCCGTTCGCCTGCACGATCTCGTCGATGACAGCTTCGTGGCGCTCTATTTCACCGACGTGCGGCGGCGGCCGAAAATTCCCGCCAATGGGCTGGGCCTGAAACACTTCGTCGTGTCGCACCAGGATGCCCCGCTCGACGGCGGATTGCGCGAGCGTTCGCTGTTCGACGTCGGCGATCGCTTCCGTCAACTCATGGGCTGCCCGAGCGAAACGTTCGTTCTGGTCAGGCCGGATGATCACATCGCTGCCATCGCGCCCATGCGCGGCGCTTCGGCGCAGGACCTCTACCGGCAGATGGTCGGGCAGGCCAAACCGGCGTCAGCTGATAAGAGAACAGATGGCCGCGGGCGGTAAACACCGGCCCGATACGGGTTTCTGTGAGAGAAGATCAGCCGGGGTGCCACCTGGGGTGCCAAAATCGCAGACCGCGATTTAAATGCCCGGCGATGCCCCAGAGACGGGCGCTGCCCCGCTCGAACGCCGCGCCGCCGACCGCCGCCGTTAGGCGCGCCACGACGCCCGCCGGCGGTCACCAGGCGACCAACGTATTGGGCGCACCGAACACCGCGTTTTGTAGGAAACAAGATCAGCAAGGCGATACAACCTGCCGCCGCAAACAATGCTCCGTAAAGAAATACAGCCGAGTGATTGATATGGTCCCAGAGCAGGCCAGCGACGATACTCGCCACCAGGCCTGTCACTCCTACGGTCGTGTTGTACCAGCCAACTCCGCTGGCGCGTAGATGCTCGGGCACGAAATCGGTTGCGAATGCCTTGCCGACGGCACGAAATATCCCCTGATAGGCACCGTAAAAGATAAACAGAACCGCAGTAACCACGACGTTTTGTATTAGCGCAAAACCAAGGTAAGCGATTAGGAAGATAACGAAGGACAGTAGTAGGACGGCCTTTCTGCCCCATAGGTCGGAAAGTGAGCCTGCGGGATAGGAAACTATTGCAGCTACGAGATTGAATGCTGCATAGATCAGGATCGTCGCCTCTAACGAGGCCCCGATGTCCGTCGTTCGCAGGATCAGAAATGAGTTGCTAGAATTGCCGATACCGAACAACGCCGTAACTAGCAGATATTGCCAATAGTCTCTTGGAAAGTTGCGCAAACTGATATCGATCTTAGATTTTGCGAGTACCGCAGCCGGAAGTTCTTTTACAAACAGCACCATCAAGAAGGCGAGGAGACCGGGGACAACTGCGAGATAGAAGATGTAACGAATATCTATTTGCCACGAGATTAAGGAGAAAGACCGCCAACAGTGGGCCTAAGAATGCCCCGGCGTTGTCGCCGATACCTTCAAGCCCAAAGGCCCTGCCTCTATTCTGCTCATCCACCGATGACGCGATGAGCGCATCACGTGGAGCAGAGCGGCTCCCGGCGCCAAATCGATCGAGAACTCGCGCGCCCAACAGGCCTTGCCAAACAGTCGACAGACCGATCAATGGCTTGGCAACAGCCGCCAGCAGATACCCCGCCATCGCGATGGGCTTTCGCTTCTGCAATTTGTCGGATAACGAACCGGAAAAGCCCTGCACGATGTTCTGCGTTGCTTGAGCAACGCCTTCGACCAAGCCGACGATACTGCCGCTCGCGTTCAGTGTTTGCGTCAGAAAAATCGGCAGCACCGGATAGAGCATTTCGGTGGAAATGTCGGCGAATAGGCTCGCGAGCGCCAAGAGAAACGTGTTTCGCGAAAGCCCGCCAAAGTATCGCTGGAAAATGGATCGAGCCATCGATCCCCTCGCGGCGACCGGCCTACGTGCACACGTATTGTCCCATCAATCCGGCCTCCTCGTGTTCAAGGATGTGGCAATGATACATGAACGGATGCTCGCGTGTTGCCGGCCGATTGAAAGCGACGAGAAGCTCCACCTTTTCCTCAACAAGAACCACGTCCTTCCAGCCTGCGAGATGAGGCGGCGGCGGCGCTCCCGCAATGGACAAGATGCGGAACAGTGCACCGTGGATATGAAACGGATGTGCCATTCCAGCCGAAATCACCTCCCAGACCTCGCTGGTTCCGAGGTTGGTCTCGACATCGATGCGTTCCATGTCAAACGTTTGTCCGTTTATTCCTGTGAGGATGACCATGTCCGTATGCTCGTCGGCTTGCGTGCGATCCATGCAAATTCCGCTGTTCACAATGAACTGCCGCCGGCGCACCGCCGAAACCTGAGAGGCCGTCGAAAGCTTGACAAGATGGGTCGGCATTTCTTTGACGAGGGGCTGAATGTTCGTCGGTTCGAAGCGCATCACCTGCACGTAATCTGTGCTTCCATCGGGCGCTAGGCGGCCGAATATTCCCATTTCTTCATCCGGCCCGGTCTCAAGTGTGACTGCTTTTCCGTCCGCAAAATCGACGAGGACCTCAAAACGCTCGGAAGGTGAGATGCTGAGCTGGGTGACTGCAACCGGTGTCGGGAGGAAACCTCCATCCGATGCTATGACGTGGAACGTGCGCAGATCGCTGAAACGCAAAATGAAATTCTGTGCATTAGCGGCATTCAATGGGCGCAGTCGCACCAGACCAGGCGGAACCTTGGCGACCGGAGCAATCGCCCCGTTCACGATAACAGTGTCACCTCGGGCTCCATATACGATGGCGAGACCGTCAGTCCCATATTCAATCGATCCATCAGAAGCGAATGAGCGGTCCTGCAGGATTAACGGCAGGTCGTCGGTTCCGAACGTCCGTGGCAGACCGAGCTGAGCATCAGTGCCATCATCGACAATGATCATTCCCGTCAGACCCATATAAATCTGCCGAGCAGTATCGTGATGGGGATGAGGATGGAACCAAAGTGTCGCCGCCGGCTGATCGATCTTCAGCACCGGTCGCCAACGATCGCTTGGATGAATTAGCTGCTGCGGTCCTCCGTCACAATCGCCAGGCACCAACAGCCCATGCCAATGAACTGTCGTAACTGTGTCGAGTGCATTTTCGACCGTCATCTCGATTTCATCGCCGCGGCGCATGCGGATGACTGGTCCGAGGATAGGCGCCGAGTATCCGTAAGTCCTTACCGGCTTGCCCTTAACAAACGCATGTCGACCCGAAGCAATCTTGAGTGAAACTGAGTTTCCTTGGTTTGCCGCATCGACAAGCCTCGGGATGGGCAATGGAGTATTGAAGTGCGTCGCGCGAGCTTCCTCGACCTGCCTGCCAATGATGCCGGCTGATGTCATTGCTACGGACCCAATGGCAAATTGGCGTCGAGTCAGCATGGTAATTTGCCCAGTTGCATCATCGACTACACCTATGTGCCAGTTCCGATGTAAATCACTCGATCACCCGACATAGCTTGCCGGATCAATGTGTTGAGAATCTTTAGGTCCCTCAATCCCGCGTGACCTCGCATCAAACTTCTTCTCGCTACCGGGTCAGAGGTCTAGCCTGCACTGTAATCAGACATTTCCATGGAAAAGTGGATGTTCGAGCATGCAATATCTCCCAGTCCGGCCAGCCGTAAGCCAAGGTCGTTGATGCATCGTCGCAGTTTGTTGGTCGGGGCCGGCGCGGCGGGGATGGTGCTTGGGACAGCAATGGGTCGAGCGTACACCCAGATCGCAACCGCGGCGGACCACTCGCTGAGGATCGCGCCGCTGAGCCTCGAGCTCGCCCCCGGCAAGGTGATCCAGACTTTCGCTTACAACGATCGCGTGCCGGGTCCGATATTGCGGCTTCGCGAAGGCCGCCAAGTCAGCATCGGTGAGGCAAAGATGGCTAGACTGAGAGAGCAGATGATCTCGCGCGCCTGTGCACTGAGGTAGTGCGCGAAGGGGAGGATTTTCCAACCGTTTGGCAGACACTCTTGAAAGGACATCCCCTTGTTGACGGGATCCCACGGTCGAGAATGGACGGTAATCGGAGCGTCTTGGAAATTCGGCTAATCACAGGTGAATGGCTCGTCTTTGATGGTGACGCCAAGAGATTCAGCGTGGGTTAAAATTGGCTGAAATAAAAAATACGCCGAGCTTGGGAGGTTGATCGGACGATGCCATCGCGTGCGCAGCGCGAGCGCGGTGACCGGCAGCGCGCGCTTCGTGTGCTTGCCGGCGCACCGGAAGGCATGACTGAAGCACTTATGCTGGCGCACGGCTTTCGCGTCGGGCTGTTGGAAGAGCGCCCCTGCAGAGGTCTCGGGAACGACAAAAGCCTGCCGACATGTCGGCGCGCCAGCAAGCGAACGAACTCGTCGAGCTGATCCGCAAACTGCGCTGGATGGGCCTGGAGGAGGAGGCGGAGAGAGTAGAGATGGAGCTGGCGCGGTGTGGTCTTGCCGACAGCGTACTCGCGGCATTGCGCGAGACGGCTGACTGCTGCGCTTTGGCTGCGGAGCCGCGGTAGCGCGCGCGATGACAAAGCAGACCCAGCAGCCGCCAGCCTCAGACTTTCGGCAGCCGGTACGATGGTGTTATCCTATGTTCGCTTGGGGTGGTGGCTTCTTTTCCGCCACGCAATGACGTGGGAGGCAGCGTATGTCGCAGCAGAGAACCGCAGAAGTGACCGAAGCTGAGATCGCGGTCCACTGGCAGGAAGAGGCCCACATCCATCCGCCAAAGGAATTCGTTGCCCAGGCCAACCTGACCGACACAACGGTTTTCGACCGGTTCAGCCTCGACAATTTCCCGGACTGCTTCAAGGAATA
>Ga0306926_10000823_pt1 | contig 29718 bp, 21 predicted proteins | sample flu12Cox44000178_FD_203759 | JGI IMG/M metagenome (GOLD analysis project Ga0306926, IMG submission 203759) | Lab enrichment of tropical soil microbial communities from Luquillo Experimental Forest, Puerto Rico - flux8day.12C.oxic.44.000.178 (v2)... | ecosystem: Environmental > Terrestrial >...
CGCGCGTCTGCGGCTCGACGAAGTCGAGCTTGAGCTCGCCGGCGATGTCGACCAGCGCCTGCTTCACCATCCAGGAGACCATGCCGGGATTGGCGCCGCAGCAGCTCACGGCGGTGACGCCGCCGGGACGGCGCCGGCGCAGGTCGAGCAGGCCCTCGCGCAACGCGTAGTTCGAGCGCTCCGAGATCGAGCGATTGCGGTTGGTGTAGAGGCCCGGCCACGGCTCGACCACCGTGTCGATGTAGAAGGCGTCGAGGTCCTTGCTGAACTCCATCAGGTCGACCGAGGAGGTATCGACCGACAGGTTCACGATCATGCCGCGCCCCGGCCCCGTGGTCAGCAGCGGGGTGAGGATGTCGCGATAGTTCTCCTTCGTCAGCGCCTTGTGAATGAACCGGATCTGCCGCTCGTCGAGGAGGCGACGGTCGCTGTCGTCCGGCGCGATGACGACGAACTTCGCGCGGTCGAAGGCGATGTGCCGTTCGATCAGCGGCAAGGTGCCCTTGCCGATCGAGCCGAAGCCGATCATCACGATCGGGCCGTCGAAACGGGCATGGAGCGGCCCGCCTTCGGTCGAGGGGGTGGTAGCGTTCACGTCCGGTACTCCTCAGCAAAGGTGACGGGGGTCATGCCGCGTGCGGCGCGAGGCTATTGTCGCTGCCGACGAGGCCCGCGACCAGGGTCGCAAGCTCGGGCCGCTGCTCGAGCGGACTGCGGGCGCTGATGAGCCCACGGGCGCCGTCGAGCGCGCCGGGCTTGAGCTCGCACCCAAGCAGCCGGTACCGCTCGTAGGGCCCGGGCAGCCACAGCGCGCTGGTCTTCTCGCTGGAGAAGCCAAACCGCGAGTAATAGGGCGCGTCGCCGACCAGCAGCACGGCGCCATAGCGGCGACGGGCAGCCTCGCGCAGCGCGTGATGCACCAGCGTCGAGCCGATGCCGCGCTTGCGGCGGTCGGGCGCAACCGCGAGCGGACCGAGCAGGAGCGCCGGCCGCTCTAGACCGGCCGACACCTGCCAGAGTTGCACCGTACCGACGATGCGGCGGCCCTCGGCGGCAACCAGCGCCAGTTCCGGCCGACGCCCTTCGCGCAGGCGCTCCGACGTCTTGGCGAAGCGGGCCGGCCCGTAGGCGAGGTCGAGCAGCGCGTCACGCGTTGCAGCCTCGGCCGGCCGTTCCTTACGGACGGTAACCATCTCAGACCTCCGTCCGTGCCGCTAGATGTGGTACGTCTTCAGCGGCGCGAAGCCGTTGAAGGCCACGGAGGAGTAGGTCGCGGTGTAGGCGCCGGTGCCCTCGATCAGCACCTTGTCGCCGATCTCGAGACTGATCGGCAAGGCGTAGGGCTCGCGCTCGTACATCACGTCGGCCGAATCGCAGGTCGGCCCCGCCAGCACGCAGGGCGCGAGCTCGTCGCCGTCGCGCGGGGTGCGGATCGGATAGCGAATCGATTCGTCCATGGTCTCGGCGAGGCCGCCGAACTTGCCGATGTCGAGGTAGACCCAGCGCACGTCGTCGTTCTCGCTCTTCTTGGAGACGAGCACGACCTCCGCCTCGATGACGCCGGCATTGCCGACCATGCCGCGGCCCGGCTCGATGATCGTCTCCGGGATGCGGTTGCCGAAGTGCCGGCGCAGCGCGCGGAAGATCGCCGAGCCGTAGGTCTTCACCGTCGGCACGTTCTTGAGATACTTGGTCGGGAAGCCGCCCCCGAGGTTGACCATGGTGAGGCTCAGCCCGCGCTCGCCGCATTCGCGGAACACGGCCGCCGCCGAGGCGAGCGCCCGGTCCCAGGCGTGCGGATTGCGCTGCTGGGAGCCGACATGGAAGGAGACGCCATAGGCTTCGAGGCCGAGGCGGTGCGCGTGCTCCAGCACGTCGGCCGCCATGGCGGGCTCGCAGCCGAATTTGCGCGATAGCGGCCATTCCGCCCCGACGCAGTCGGAGAGGATGCGGCAAAACACCCGCGAGCCGGGCGCGGCGCGGGCGATCTTGTCCACCTCGGCGGTGCAGTCGACGGCGTAAAGGCGCACGCCGAGCGCATAGGCGCGCGCCACGTCGCGCTCCTTCTTGATGGTGTTGCCGAAGGAGATGCGCTCCGCCGGCGCGCCGGCCGCGAGCACCATCTCGATCTCGGCGACCGAGGCGGCGTCGAAGCTCGACCCGAGCGCGGCGAGGAGCGAGAGCACCTCGGCCGCCGGGTTGGCCTTCACGGCGTAGAACACCTTCGTATCCGGCAGCGCCTTGGCGAAGGCCAGATAGTTTTCACGCACGACGTCGAGATCGACGACGAGGCAGGGGCCGTCCTCGGCCCGCTTACGCAGGAATTGGCGGATGCGCGCGGTCATTGGCGCTCTCCCCAGGGCTGGCAGGCGGCGAACCGCCGAGTGATGCGGGCTGTGAACTCGTCGCCGGGTGCGCGATGGGGACGCACTGGCGAACGTGGGCTCTCGACCCGCTGTGCTGCCTTGGATTGGAATGGGGAGATCCCACTCCGCACGGCCGGCAATGATGAACAAGCCTCTTCGGTAGCCACGCCGGCGGTGGAAGGCCGGCAGAGACCAAGGAAGCCCGGTCCGTCGTTGCTTTAAGCCGCGTCCCCCGTTGAGCGCGGGGTGTGCCGGTTTCGCCTCCGGCTGCCGGTCAAGTGGATTCGGAGCTCAGGCGATCGCAGTACTCAGTCTGCGATCTTGCTCCGGGCGGCTGTCCGGCCTCTTGTCCGGATGCCCACCGACCGACACACGGCCACAGGCACGTGCGAAATTGGGCAATTGCGCACATAAGCGATGTTCAAGCACTTGACAAGAATTTTTTTCGCGCGAGCGCCTTCGCTCGCGGATCGCCGGTCCTCCGGAGGGGCAAGCGCGTCCGCGGGAACGTCGTCAGCCGCGGGTGGTGAACGGCTCGACGCGTCGGGCGTTGCGGATGAACGCGACCATGACGGCGATGCCGCAGGCGAAGAAGATGCCCTGCATGATGTGCACGCCGTACGGCCCCAAATCCAAGTAGCTGGCGACCGCCCAGCCGCCGGCAAAGGCGGCGCCGAACACCTCGGCGCCGATCAGGATCGCCGCGCTGACGACGGTCAGCACGTTCTGCCACGCGATCCTGCGATCGCCGGTGGGGTTTTCTGTGCGGCTCATGGCATCGCTCCCGTGGGCGGGCGCAATCTCTGCGAAAGCAGGGACCGAATCAAGCTGGCTCAGGCGGCGTCGCGGCGCGCCTTGCCGAGGAGACCGGCCTCCACCAGCGCCGCGCGGATGCGGTCGATCTCGGCGCCCGCGAGCTTGACCAGCGGCGGCCGCACCACCGCCCGCGGCAGCCGGCCGAGCAGCACCAGCGCCTCCTTCATGCGGTTGTGCATGTCGGCCCAGGGGTCGGCGTAGAAGGCGCGCGCCAGCGGATAAATGCGGTCATTGAGGCGGCGCGCCTCGGCGAGGTCGTTGGCCTTGACCGCATGGAACAGCTGCGCCTGCAGATCCGGGATCACGCTGCCGCTGCCCGAGAGCAGCCCGTTGCAGCCGAGCACCAGGGAGCTGAGCAGCCAGGCGCTGTGGGTGGTGAGCACGTTGACCGGCCGCGGCAGGCTCTGCAGCGTGCGGATGTGCATCTCGTGCTGGGGCACGTTCCCCGCCCAGTCCTTGATGGCGCGGATGCTCGGCACCTCGTCGACCATCTTGAGGAGCGTGTCGCGCGGGTACCCCTGCCCGGTGGCGAGCGGATACTGAAACGCGATGAGGGGCAGGTCGGTCGCATCCGCGATGCGCTCGAAATGGGCGAGCGCCATCTCCGGCGATTGCCCCAAGGTGAAGGGCGCCGGCGGGAAGATCAGCAGCGCGGAGGCGCCGCCGTCCGCCGCCATACGGGCGATCCTCGCCGCCTCGATGCTGCCGTCCGCCCATACGCCGTTGACCAGCGGCAGCCGGTCGCCGATCTCCTCCTGCGCGATGGCGAGCACGCGCCGCTGCTCCTCGAAGCTGCAGGAGGCGACCTCGGTCGAATGCGCGTTGATGGTGATGGCGGAGAGCCCCTTGGTTGCCGCCACGTCGCGCAGATGGCTGCGGAAGCCCTTTTCGTCGATCGAAAGGTCATCGTCGAAGGGCAGCAGCACGGCCGGGATGACGCCGTGGGGGAGGTAGCGGGCGTGACGGGGCATTTTCGTCTCCTGATTTCGCCTTCGCCGACCGCAATCCTATAGCACGCGGGCGCGGCCAAAGTCGCGGGGGCAAGCCTGCGGCGTTGCCTTGATTTACCGACGGCTGAGCGTAACCTGCCGTCGCACACAGGCGTGAGGACATTGCCATGGCCCGCTATGGACGCATCTTGAGGCACTTGTGGCTCGTGCTGGCGCTCGCACCGCTCCCGGCGTGGGGTGGGGCGGCTTTCATCTACGTCACCAATAGCGCCGGCGACAGCATCCACGTCATCGATCCCGCGACCAACAAGGTGGTGCAGGAGATCAAGGGCATCGAGGCGGCCCATGGGATCGCGCCTTCGCCCGACGGCTCGCGGGTCTACGTCAGCAACGAGGCCGACAGCACGCTCGACGTGTTCGACCGCGAGAGTGGGGCGTTGGTCAAGAAAGTGCCGCTGAGCAACCACCCCAACAACATCGCGGTCACCAAGAATGGCGATCGCATCTTGGTCGGCATCGCGCGCGGGACCGGCGCCGTCGACGTCATCGACGCCAAGACGCTGACGCGGACCAAGAGCATCCTGGTGAAGGGGCGGCTGCACAACATCTACGTGACGCCCGATGGCAAGCACCTGATCACCGGCTCGATCCCGGGGAAGCTTTTGACCGTCATCGATCTCGAGCGCGAGGTTCCCATATGGGAGCTGCCGTTCGATCTCGGGGTGCGCCCAATGACGATCGAGGCCGGCGCCGACGGCTCGACCAAGCGCATCTTCGTGCAGCTCTCCGACACCAACGGATTCGCGGTGGTGGATTTCGCCGCGCGCAAAGAGGTGGCGAGGATCAAGTTGCCGGCGACGACGGCGGAATTCGAAACCGACGCCGGCCGCGCCACCGCGCCCTCGCACGGGATCGGCGTCGCGCCCAACGGCAAGACGCTGTGGGTCACCAGCATCCCCAACAACGCGGTGTTCGTCTATTCGCTCGCCGACCTCAAGCTGATCGGGGAGGTGGCGCTGCCCGCGCTCAAGCTCCCAGGGCACGACGCGATCGCGTCGGTGCCGAACTGGGTGACCTTCACGCCCGACAGCAAGACGATCTACATCTCCAACGCCGCCATCAAATCGGTCACCGCCATCGATACCGAGAGCAGGACGGTCAAGGCCGTCATCCCGGTGGGCGAAGTGCCGAAACGGATCACCACGCTGGTGACGAACTGATCGTTTTGGGCCGCGGCGGGAGCCCGGAGGGCAGCGCCCGCGAATTCGCAGCGCTCCTGCCGCCGATGTGGAAGACTGCTTGCCGTGCAGCGGATTGATTCGGCTGGCAAGAGACCCATATGTCGCGGACGATATTCGCCGTAGGCGCGCGCGTCGTCGTTGGGCCGCCGCCTGAGGGATATCATGCCGCCTCATAATTCCGGCTCCATGACGCCAGGTTCCTTGTTTCATCCGGCCGTTGCCGCCTGGTTTGAGCGCAGCTTTGCTGCCCCCACGGCGGCGCAGGCGCAGGCTTGGCCTGCCTTCCAGGCCGGGCGGCACGTGCTGATTGCCGCCCCCACCGGATCGGGCAAGACGCTTGCGGCCTTTCTCGCCGCCATCGACGGCCTGGTGCGGCAAGGGCTCGACGGCGGCCTCAAGGACGAAACCCAGATCGTCTACGTCTCGCCGCTCAAGGCGCTCTCGAACGACATCCAGCGCAACCTGGAAGCGCCGCTGGCCGGCATCCGCGAGCGCCTCAAGGCCCAAGGCTTGCCGGAGGTGGACATCCGCACCTGGGTCCGCACTGGGGACACCCCGCCCGGCGAGCGCGACCGCATGCGCCGCCGCCCGCCGCACATCGTGGTGACCACCCCGGAATCGCTCTACATCCTGCTCGGCTCGGAATCGGGCCGCGCGATGCTGGCGACCACCCGCACCGTGATCGTCGACGAGATCCACGCGCTCGCCGCGAACAAGCGCGGCACCCACCTGGCGCTTTCGCTCGAGCGGCTGGCGGCGCTCTGCGGCGATCGGCTGCTGCGCGTGGGCCTCTCGGCCACCCAGAAGCCGATCGAGGCGGTCGCGCGTTTCCTGGTGGGGGCGGGCGCGAACAACGCCACCGGCGCCGACTGCACCATCATCGACACCGGCCACCGCCGTGCCCGCGACCTCGCCCTCGAACTCCCGGACTCGCCGCTCGAGGCCGTGATGTCGGCCGAGGTCTGGGAGCAGGTGTATCAACGCCTGGCCGAGTTGATCGCGGCGCACCGCACCACGCTGATCTTCGTCAACACCCGCAGACTCGCCGAGCGCGTGACGCGCCAGCTGTCCGAGCGCATCGGCGCCGATCAGGTGACCGCGCACCACGGCAGCCTCGCCAAAGAGCAGCGCCTCGATGCCGAGCAGCGGCTCAAGCACGGCAAGCTTAAGGCGCTGGTGGCGACCGCTTCGCTCGAGCTCGGCATCGACATCGGCGAGGTCGACCTCGTCTGCCAGCTCGGGTCGCCGCGCGCGATCGCAACCTTCCTCCAACGCGTCGGGCGCTCCGGGCATGCCATCGACGGCACCCCCAAGGGCCGGCTGTTTCCGCTATCGCGCGATGAGCTGGTGGAGTGCGCGGCGCTGCTCGACAGCATCGGCCGCGGCGAGCTCGACCGGCTCTCCATCCCGGAGCAGCCGCTCGACGTGCTGGCCCAGCAGATCGTCGCCGAAGTGGCGGCGCGCGAATGGAACGAGGACGAACTCTACGCGCTCGTGCGCCGCGCCTCCCCCTACCGCGCGCTCCCGCGCGAGGATTTCGCGGCGGTGGTGGGCATGCTGGCGGACGGCTTCACCACCCGCCGCGGCCGGCGCGGCGCGCTCATCCACTACGACGGCGTCAACCATCTGCTGCGCGGCCGGCGCGGCGCCCGGCTCACCGCCCTGACATCCGGCGGCACGATCCCGGACAACGCCGACTATCAGGTGCTGCTCGAGCCCGAGAACCATTTCATCGGCACCGTGAACGAGGATTTCGCGGTCGAGAGCATGGCCGGCGATATCTTCCAGCTCGGCAACAAGAGCTATCGCATCATCCGCGTCGAGCGCGGCGTGGTGCGCGTCGAGGATGCCCATGGGATGGCGCCGACCATTCCGTTCTGGCTCGGCGAAGCGCCCGGTCGCAGCGACGAATTGTCGGCCGCCGTGTCGCGCTTGCGCACGGAGATCGCCGCGCGCCTGCGCGGCGGCGAGCCGGCCGAGGGCATCTTGCGCTGGCTCGCGGACGACGTCGGGATCGGCGAGCCCGCGGCCCAGCAACTCCTCGAATATCTGGCCGCGGGGCATGCGGCGCTCGGCTGCCTGCCGACGCACGACACGATCGTGTTCGAACGCTTCTTCGACGAGGTCGGCGGCATGCAGTTCGTCATCCATTCGCCCTACGGCAGCCGCATCAACCGCGCCTGGGGGTTGGCGCTGCGCAAGCGCTTTTGCCGCAAATTCAATTTCGAGCTGCAGGCCGCGGCGACGGAGGACAATATCGTCCTTTCGCTCACCACCGCGCACAGCTTCGAGCTTGCCGACGTCGCGCGTTATCTCAACTCCGCCACCATCAGGCCGCTCTTGATCCAGGCGCTGCTCGATGCGCCGATGTTCATCACGCGCTGGCGCTGGGTGATAGGGGTCGCGCTCGCGCTGCCGCGCTTCCGCGGCGGCAAGAAGGTGGCGCCGCAACTCGCGCGCATGGGCGCCGAGGATCTGATCGCGGCGGTCTTTCCCGACCAGATCGCCTGCGCGGAAAACCTCCCCGGCGAGCGCGAGATCCCGGATCATCCGTTGGTGCGCCAGACCATCGACGATTGCCTCAACGAGGCGATGGATCTCGCGGGTCTCGAGCGCCTGCTCGAGCGCATCGAATCCGGCGACATTCGCATCGTCGCGCGCGACCTGACCGAGCCTTCGCCGCTGGCGCTCGAGGTGCTCTCAGCGCGGCCCTACGCCTATCTCGACGACGCGCCGCTGGAGGAGCGCCGCACCCAAGCCGTGATGAGCCGGCGCTGGCTCTCGCCGGAGACCGCGTCCGACCTCGGCCGGCTCGATCCAGAGGCGATCGCGCGCGTTCGCGGCGAAGCCTGGCCCGACGCCGCCAACGCCGACGAGCTGCACGACGCGCTGGTCTGGCTCGGCTTCCTCGGCGCGGACGAAGCCCGCGCCGGGCCCGGCTGGAGCGACTGGCTGTCGGACCTTGCCCGGGCGAACCGCGTGGCGCGGCTCTATGCTCCCGGCGCGACGCTGTGGATCGCGGCGGAACGGCTGCCCCAGTTTCGGGCGCTGTGGCCCACCGCCGAGCTCGAGCCCGCGATCGCTGCTCCCGCCGCCGCTGCCGGGGTGAATTGCGGGCGCGACGAGGCATTGGTCGAAATCCTGCGCGGCCGGCTCGAAGGCCTCGGGCCGGTCACGCGCGAGGCGCTGGCCGCCGCGCTTGGGCTTGCGCCGAGCGAGATCGCAGCCGCGCTGGCGGCGCTCGAGGCCGAAGGCTTCGCCATGCGCGGGCGCTTCACGCCGGCAGCGGATGGCGAGGAATGGTGCGAGCGCCGCCTGCTCGCCCGCATTCACGGCTACACGGTCAAGCGGTTGCGGGCGGAGATCGAGCCGGTCGCGGCGCGCGACTTCCTGCGCTTTCTGTTGAGCTGGCAGCGCGTTTCGGCCGACGCGCGCATGCAGGGGCCGGATGCCGTCGATACCGTGGTCGCGCAGCTCGAAGGATTCGAGGCGCCGGCCGGGGCTTGGGAGAGCGAGATCCTGCCGGCGCGGCTCGCCGGCTACGAGCCGACGTGGCTCGACGACCGCTGCCTGGCGGGACAGGTGGCGTGGATGCGGCTGCGGCCGCGCTCCGCGCGATCGGGCAACGGCGGCGAAAGCCGAGCGAGCCCCGTGCGCACGACCCCGATCACGTTGGTGGCGCGCCGGCATGCCACGCATTGGACGTCGCTGTCGCCGCAAGCGGACGTCCAACCCAGCATCCGCGCGCAGGCGGTTGCCGATCGTATTCGCCAGCACGGGGCGTCATTCTTCGACGAGCTCGTGGACGGCACCGGCCTGCTACGGACGCAGGTCGAGGAGGCGTTGGCCGAACTGGTGGCGCTCGGCCTCGTGAGCTGCGACAGCTTCGGCGGCTTGCGGGCGCTGCTGGTGCCGTCCGGCGAGCGTAGGCCACTCGCCGGCGGACGCCGCCGCCGTCGCACCGCGAAATTCGGCATGGAAGAGGCGGGTCGTTGGGCGCTCGCGCGCCGTCCGCGGCCGGCGACGTCCGCGGCGCCGGCGCAAGCGGCCTCCGAGCACGTCGAGCACGTGGCGCGCACCTTGTTGCTCCGCTACGGGGTCGTGTTCTGGCGGCTCATCGAACGCGAGGCCGCCTGGCTGCCGCCGTGGCGGGATCTGCTGCGAGTCTATCGCCGGCTCGAGAGCCGCGGCGACATTCGCGGCGGGCGCTTCGTCGCCGGCTTCTCCGGCGAGCAGTTTGCCCTGCCGGACGCGGTGGCCATGTTACGCGAGACGCGGCGCCAGCCGGCCGCCGGCGCGTTGCTGTCGCTCTCCGGCGCCGACCCGCTCAACCTCGTGGGAATCCTCACCCCAGGCCCGAGGCTTCCGGCATTAACCGGCAACCGCTTGCTCTACCGCGATGGCCTGCCCATCGCGCTACTCGCCGCCGGCGAGGTGCAGTTTCTCGAGACGCTCGATGCGGCGAGTGAGTGGGAGGCTCACAAGGCCTTGCTGCGATGCGCTGAGCCGGCGCCGTCTACCGCTTCGGACACGGCGCTGCGCGGCCGCAACGGCATCGCCTTTCGCGCCCACCATCGTCCGGCACGACCGTCGTGAGCGTGGCTCGGCCGCCGGCCGCGTGTAACGCGAGACCGAGTTCTACAGCTTTTCCCCGTTGACCCAGTCGGCCAGAATTTTCCAGTTCGGGTCGTCCTTGGACGCGAACTGGCGGCCGCCGGAGTGAAAGACGTTGCCGCCCGCCTCGGGCGCAAGCGGCTGCTGCAGCAGCCGGCTGGTCGCAGGATCGCCCGGGTTCACCAGGATCGACGCCATCTCGAAGTTCTTGCGCGACTGCTCCTCGCTCCAGATGCTGGCGCCGGGCGAGAGCCGCTCCAGTCGAAAGGCGTTGTTGCTCACCGCATGGCAGACGTAGCAGCGGGTATGGCCGTCGCGCTTTTGCAGGAAGATCGGCTGCACGCGCATCTTGAAGAACTCGTAGTCGAGCGCCGGTGCCGCGCGCGAGGCGATGGAGGACGCAGCAGCGGCTGCGAGCAGGGCGGTCATCACGACGAATTTTGCTCGACGAGCGGTCATGCGCATCCTCCCAGCTCTTCTCGAGTTTCACAGCGGACGCGAATGCTAACGCAATTTCGCCGTTGCTGTCATCGGTTGGTCAGCCGGATGCCGCTACGGCGGCCCATGGCCGCGCAGTCCTCGTCGGTCTTGAGGCCGATCGCGCGGATGCCGTGGGCGGCGAGCTCCTCGTCGCGGTCCTCGGTATCCCCGGTCACGCCGACCGCGCCGATGACCTCGCCCGCGGCATCGCGAATCTGCAAACCGCCGCCCTCGGGAAAAATCTGTTCGTCGGTCGCGGCGATAAGATAGCGCATGAAGATCGGCTTCTCCTCGGCGCGCACCTTCACGAGCTTGGAGGAGCGCCCCATGGCGAGCGCGGCATAGGCTTTGCCGTAGGCCATCTCGAACCGGATCATGGAGCTGCCGTCTTCCTTCTTGAATGCCTTCACCTTGCATCCGGGCTCGACCACGATCACCGAGAGCGGCCGGCAATCGAGCTCGGCGCCGCGCGCGAGGATGGCGTCGATGAGGCGGTCGGCCTGCGCGAGGGTGAGGGCGGTCATGGGGCCTCCGTTTGATTGGGTCGCTGCGGGTGCGCCCAGAATACGCCGGCGCGACGGGCATGCCGAGCTTAGTTGACTCGCGATTGGAAGCTGTGACACCGGTCTGCGCGGTCGACACGGCAGGGCGCTTGATCCGAGGAGGTTACGAATGACCGAATTCTCACGTCGCGAGATGCTGGGCGCCGCCGCGGCCGGTAGCATGGCGGCAGCGGCAACGGGCACGGAGACTTTCGGGCAGGGGCAGCCGCCGTTCGGGCCGACGCCGGCGCCGCTCGCCGGCGCCGAGCTGCCATCCTTCCGCTTCCGGCTCGGCGCGGTCGCGCCCAAAACCTGGGACGGCGGCTGGGCGAAAGAGGCGACGGTGGTGGATTTCCCGGTGTCGCAGGCGATCGCCGGCGTGCTGATGTCGCTCGTCCCTGGGGGGTTACGCGAACTGCACTGGCACGCCAATGCGGCGGAGTGGGCCTATGTGATCAAGGGCCAATGTCGCGTCACCACCACCAACCCGCAAGGCCAGTCGCAGGTCGCCGACTTTCATGCCGGCGACGTCTGGTATTTCCCGCGCGGGTTCGGCCACTCGATCCAAGGCATCGGCTCCGAGGACTGCCTATTCGTGCTGGTGTTCGACAACGGCTATTTCTCGGAATTCGGCACGTTCAGCATCACCGATTGGGTCGGCCACACCCCGCCCGAGGTGCTGGCGAAGTATTTCGGCGTGCCGGCGTCGACCTTCGCGAATTTCCCCAAGCGTGAGGTCTATATCGCCAAGGGACCGGTGCCGCCGCCGCTCCCCGCCAATCCGGCGCCCGGCACGCTCGATAACGGAGCGCTCACCCACCGCTACCGCCTGCTCGCCCAGCGCCCGGACACTTATTCCGGCGGCACCAATCGCCTGGTATCGCAACGCCAGTTTCCGATCTCGACGACCGTCACCGGCGCGCTCATGCAGATCAAGCCCGGCGCCCTGCGTGAGCCGCACTGGCATCCCAACGCCGACGAATGGCAGTACTATATCTCCGGCCGCGCCCGCATGACCGTGTTCGGATCCCACGGCCGCGTCCGCACCGAAGAGTTCAACGCCGGCGACGTCGGCTACGTGCCGCAAGGATACGGGCACTATATCGAGAACATCGGCAACGAGGACGTCGAGCTCCTGATCGCGCTCAACAACGGCACTTATGAATCGATCTCGCTGGCCGATTGGATCGGCGCCAATCCGCACCTCCTGCTGGCGACCAATTTCGAGGTGCCGGAGAACACGTTCAAGGATTTCCAGACGCGCAATAGATTCCTCGCGATCTGACGCGCCGCCGCATCGCGCGCTGCATCTCTCAGGTGAAGTTGGATCTATCCGACTTCGTCGCGTGGAAGGTGCAGTGCGCGCGTTCACCTCCCATATATGACCCGTATGGATCAGCAGACCCAAGTCTTCGCCTCCGAAGCCGGCGACAACCCGTTGCTCGCGGAGTGGGGCGGCCCCTTCGGCGTGGCGGCCTTCGGCCGGATCAAGCCCGAGCATTTCCGGTCTGCCTTTGCCCGCGCATTTGCCGCGCACGCGGCCGAGGTCGCGGCCATTGCCGGCAATGCGGACGCGCCGACCTTCGCCAACACCATCGACGTGCTCGAATCGAGCGGGGCGATGCTCACGCGAGCGGTCGACCTTTTCCATCTCCTCGCTGGCGCTCACACTAACGATGCGATCCTCGCGATCGAGCGCGAGCTCGCCCCGCTCAAGGCCAAGCACTGGGACAGGATTCTCATGGATGAGGCCCTGTTCGGCCGTATCGATACCCTCTACCGGACACGCGAGCGGCTCGCGCTTTCGGCCGAGCAGCGGCGCGTGCTCGAGCGCTATCACTTGAAATTTACCCGCGCCGGCGCTGCGCTTGACGCCGCGGCGAAGGCGCGACTCGCCGACATCAACGAACGCCTCGCCACGCTCGGCACCACGTTCAGCCAGAACGTGTTGGCGGACGAGCAGAGTTATGCGCTGGTGCTCGACGGCGAAGACGACCTCGCCGGTCTTCCGGATTTCGTGCGCGCGGCGGCGCGGGCGGCGGCCGAGGAGCGCGGGCTTGCCGGCAAGCACGCCGTCACCACTTCGCGCTCGAGCGTCGAGCCGTTCCTGCAATTCTCCGCGCGGCGCGACCTGCGCGAAAAGGTTTTTCGCGCCTGGATCGCGCGCGGCGACGGCGGCGGCGCAACCGACAACAAGGCGATCATTGCCGAGATGGTGGCGCTGCGCGCCGAGCGCGCGCGGCTGCTCGGCTATGCGACCTTCGCCCATTACCGGCTCGACGATACCATGGCGAAAACGCCGCAGGCCGTGCGTGCCCTGCTGGAGCGCATCTGGGCGCCGGGGCGCCGCCGCGCGCTGGCGGATCGCGATGACCTGCAGGCCCTGGTGCAGGCGGAGGGAAAAAATTTCGCGCTCGCGCCGTGGGACTGGCGCTACTACGCGGAGAAGCTGCGTAAGGCGCGCTGCGACATCGACGAGGCGGCGATCAAGCCGTATCTGAAGCTCGAACGCATCATCGAGGCCGCGTTCTACACCGCGAACCGCCTGTTCGGCCTGACCTTCGAGCGTCGCGACGGCGTCCCGGTCTGGCATGACGACGTGCGGGTGTGGGAGGTGCGCGACGCCGCCGGGCGCCATCGCGGCCTGTTCTTCGGCGACTATTTCGCCCGCACGTCGAAGCACAGCGGCGCCTGGATGACCACCCTACGCGACCAGGAAAAGCTCAGAGGCGACATCCATCCGTTGGTCGTCAATGTCATGAACTTCTCCAAGGCGGGCGAGGGCGAGCCGACGCTGCTTTCGTTCGACGACGCCAAGACGCTGTTCCACGAATTCGGCCACGCCTTGCACGCGCTTCTGTCCGACGTCACCTACCCGATGATCGCGGGGACCAGCGTGCTGCTGGATTGGTCGGAGCTGCCTTCGCAGCTGTTCGAGCATTGGTTGGAGCGGCCGGAAATCTTGCGCCGCTTCGCGCTTCACTATCGCACCGGCGAGCCGATGCCGGAGGATCTCTTGCGCCGGCTGGTCGCCGCCCGCACGTTCAACCAAGGCCAGACGACGGTGGAATACGTCGCCTCGGCGCTCATCGATCTCGACCTCCATCTCAGGCCCGCGACCGGCGGCGCCGAAGCCTTCGGCATCGACGGCTTCGAGCAGGCTGCGCTCGCGCGCATCGGCATGCCGGCCGAGATCGTCATGCGCCACCGACCCACCCACTTCCAGCACGTATTCGCGGGCGCCGGCTACGCCTCGGCCTACTACAGCTATCTGTGGTCGGAGGTGCTAGACGCCGACGCCTTCGCGGCGTTCGAGGAGACCGGCGACGTCTTTGACGCCGGCATCGCGAACAAGCTGCATGATCATGTCTACGCCGCCGGCGGCGCGCGCGACCCAGCCGAGCTCTACACCGCCTTCCGCGGGCGATTGCCGACGCCCGACGGCCTGCTCAAGCGGCGGGGGTTGAGCGAGGACGCTGCTTAGATTGCCTGCAAGCGCTCGCATCTTCAGCGTCGTCGCCCGCGAAAGCGGGCGATCCAGTATGCTGCGAACGCGCAATCATGCACGGGCACTGCATACCGCGAGCATTGTGATGACTGGATGCTCCGCTTGCGCGGAGCATGACAGCGCAGGATTGGGCGAGCGCTGACCATGGACCTCCACACCGCTGGGCATCGCCGGGGCGTCGTCGCCGCGCCGCACCACGCCGCGGTCGAGGCCGGACGCGCGGCGCTCGCCGAAGGCGGCAACGCGCTCGAGGCCATGGTCGCGATGGCGGCGACCATCGCCGTCGTCTATCCGCACATGACCCAGCTCGGCGGCGACGGCTTTTGGCTCGTGCGCGAGCCGTCGGGGCGCGTGCGCGCGCTGATGGCGGCCGGCCGCGCCGGCGCCAATGCGCGGCGCGAGCTTTACCGCGACTACGAAATGATCCCGCCGCGCGGCGCGCTCGCGGCGCTCACCGTGCCAGGCGCGGTCGCCGGCTGGATGCTGGCGCTGGAGGCGGCCAGCGCCTATGGCGGGCGCTTGCGGCTTGGCGATCTGCTCGCGCCCGCGATCGCCCATGCGCGCGAGGGCACGATCGTCACGCGCAGCCAGGCCCGCTTCACGGCTGAGAAGCTCGCCGAACTCAAGGACGTGCCCGGCTTCGCGCCGACGTTCCTGCTCGACGGCAAGCCGCCCGACGCGGGGGCAACGCTCAGGCAGGCAGCGCTCGCCACGACGCTCGAGCATCTCGCCCACGCCGGGCTCGATGATTTCTACCGCGGCGATGTCGGTCGCGAGATCGCCGGCGATCTCGACCGCGTCGGCAGCCCGGTGACGCGCGCCGACCTCGAACGCTGCCGCGCCACGCTCGCCGAGCCGCTCTCGGTCGCGCTCGATGCCGGCCGCGCGTTCAACTCCCCGCCGCCGACGCAGGGCTTGGCGTCGTTGATCATTCTCGCGCTGTTCGAGCGCTTGCGCGTTCCGCAGGGTGAGGGCTTCGATCACATCCACGCACTGGTCGAAACGACCAAGCGGGCCTTCGGCGTGCGCGATCGCGTGATCGCCGATCCCGATGATCTGCCGCATCCGGTCGATCGCTACCTCGATGCCAAGTTCCTCGACGCCGAGGCGCGCACGATCGATCGCCACAAGGCGGCGCGCTGGCCCGTGCCCGCTGGCGAGGGCGGCACCGTCTGGATGGGCGCCGCCGACGCCTCGGGCCTCGTCGTCTCCTACGTCCAGTCGCTCTACTGGGAATTCGGTTCCGGCGTGGTGCTGCCCCAGACCGGCGTGCTGATGCAGAATCGGGGTGCGAGTTTTTCGCTCGAAAGCGGCGCGTTGAATGCCCTAGAGCCCGGCCGACTGCCGCTCCATACGCTCAATCCGGCGCTCGCCGTGCTCGCCGACGGCCGCATCCTCGGCTATGGCGCCATGGGCGGGGACGGTCAGCCGCAGACGCAAGCGGCGATATTCACGCGGCACGTGCGCTACCGGATGCCGCTGGAGCGCGCGATCGACGCCCCGCGCTGGCTGTTGGGCCGCACCTGGGGCTCGACGCAGGGCAATCTGCGCATGGAAGCGCGCTTCGATGGCGCGCTCGTCGACCGCCTGATGTCGGTCGGGCACGACGTCGAAATGCTGGCGGAGCCTTATTCGGACGTCATGGGCCATGCCGGCGCGGTGGTGCTGCATCCGGATGGAACGTGCGAAGGCGCTCATGACCCGCGCGCCGACGGCGGCGCCGCGGGGGTATAGATTTCGTGTTACTTTCCGACGTCGGCGGAATGGCATTTCGCGCCTCCATTCCGCCGCAGTCCGTGATATCGTGCCGTCTGCCCGCGCGAGGAGTTTGGCGAGCACGCAGGGGAGCCTTGGCGAGCAAATCCATGATCCATCGTTTCTTTTTCGGCGCTGCGGCGGCATTTGCGGGTCTCGTCATCGCGACCGCAGCAGTGCAAGCGCATCCCCACATCTGGGTGACCGTCAAGAGCGAGCTCGTCTACGCGTCCGACGGTACCGTGACGGGCGTGCGCCACGCCTGGACTTTCGACGACATGTTCTCGGTGTTCGCGACCCAAGGGATCGAATCGAAGAAGAAGGGCGAGTTCACCCGCGAAGAGTTGGCGCCGCTCGCCGAGGTCAACGTCACCTCGCTCAAGGAATACGACTTCTTCACCTATGCCAAGGCGAACGGAAAGAAGATTGAGTTCGATGAGCCGCCCGCGGGCTACTATCTCGACTTCGATCCCAAGGATACGGTGCTTACGCTCTACTTCACGTTACCACTCAAGACGCCGGTGAAGGCGAAGGACCTGACGCTCGAAGTCTACGACCGGGAATTCTTCGTCGATTTCAGTTTTGCTGAAAAAGATCCCGTCAAGCTCGTAGGCGCGCCCGCGCACTGCAAGCTCTCGATCGGGCGCCCGCAGGAAATGAACGCCGCGCTGACGCAACAACTGAGCCAACTTGCTGCCGATCAGAGAGACCCCTCGCTCACGATCGGCGCCGAATACGCCAACAAGATTGCGGTGAAATGTCCGTGAACATCGCCGTCGAGCGGCGACGGGTCGTTCATATCGCGCTGCTGGTCGCTGTCATCGCCGGCCTTCTGTTCGCGGCCGGCCTGATCGACGGCGCATTCGCCCAGGGCGGCCCCTTCGGCGCGCCGCGGACGCAGGCGCCCGCTCCTCCCGTGGGCGGCGTGCTCGGTTGGATCTTCGCCAAGCAGGCGGAATTCTATCGCCAGTTTTCGAGCCTGCTCCGCGCCGCCAAGGCCGACGGCAGCGCCGCCTGGAGCCTGTTCGGATTGTCGTTCCTCTACGGCATTTTTCACGCCGCCGGCCCCGGTCACGGCAAGGCGGTGATCTCGTCTTACATCGTCGCGAATAACGAGACCTTGACGCGCGGCGTGGTCCTTTCGTTCGCCTCGGCGCTGTTGCAGGCGCTGGTCGCGGTGGCGGTCGTGGGGCTGGCGGCCGCGCTCCTGAACGCGACCGCGACAACCATGGGCCGTGCGGTCAACGTGATCGAAATCGTGAGCTATTCGCTCATCATCGTCATCGGCGTGAGATTGCTGTGGGTGAAGGGGCGCGCCTTCCTGGTGCTCCTGCACACGCTCCACCGTCCCGCCGCCGTCGGCGCCGCGGTGACGCCACGCCCTCACGATCACGCGCACCATGGCCACGCGCACCATAGCCATGCGCACAACGGCCACGACCACAGTCACGGTCACGACCATGGCCACCACCATCATGGCGAGGGCCACGCCCATCATCATCATCATCACGCGGACGACGAGGACGCCTCGGCATGGGGGCACGCGCACGCACCCGAGCCGGAGGAGCTTGCCGGACCGGGCGGATGGAAGCGGGGGCTTTCCGCGATCGTTGCCGTCGGCCTGCGGCCATGCTCGGGGGCAATCCTGGTGCTGGTCTTCGCGCTGGCGCAGGGATTGTTCTGGGCGGGCGTCGCCTCGACCTTCGTCATGGGGATCGGGACCGCCATCACGGTTGCCGTGATCGCCTCCATCGCCGTCGGCGCCAGGGCATGGGCCCAGCACCTCGCCGATGCGCGCTCCGGCTATGGGATGCTGGCGATGCGCGGCGTCGAGGTCGGTGCGGCGGTCGTGATCATCGCTTTCGGCGCCCTGCTGCTCACCGGCTATATGGTCACCGAACGGATGGTCGGAATTTGAGCCGCAGGCGTCGGCGCGTGTCCGGAACGCTCGGGCCACCCCCTTCGTTGAATTCGCGGAGAGCGCTGCTATGGCGGCCGAACGACTTTCAACGCGTTGCTGCATCGTCGGCGGCGGGCCGTGCGGGCTCATGCTCGGCTTCCTGCTCGCGCGCGCCGGCATCGACGTCGTCGTGCTCGAGAAGCATGGCGACTTCCTGCGCGATTTCCGCGGCGACACCATCCATCCCTCGACCCTCGACGTGATGGGCGAGCTCGGTCTGCTCGACGAGTTCCTCAAGCTGCCGCACCAGAAAGCCCCCAATATCAGCGCATATTTCGGCGGTCGCTCATATGCGTTCGCGGATTTCACCTACCTGCCGACCCGCTGCAAGTTCGTCGCGCTGATGCCGCAGTGGGACTTCCTCAACTTCCTCGCCGACCACGGCAAGAGCTATCCCTCGTTCCACCTGCGCATGCGGGCGGAGGCGGTCGATCTGATCGAGGACGACGGCCGCGTCGCGGGCGTGCGTGCCAACACGCCCAACGGCGCGCTTGAAGTGCGTGCCGACCTCACGGCTGGATGCGATGGGCGGCACTCGACTGTGTGCGCGCGTGCCGGGCTCAAGGCCGACGATCTCGGCGCGCCGATGGACGTGCTGTGGTTCCGCCTGCCGAAGAAAGCCAACGACCCCGATGAGACGATGGGCCGATTCGAAGTGGGGCGCATCGTCGTCATGCTCGATCGCGGCGACTACTGGCAATGCGCCTTCGTGATTCGCAAGGGCACGACCGAAGAAATCAAACGCGCCGGACTGCCGGCGTTCCGGCGCAGCGTCGCGCAGATCGCGCCCGTCTTCGCCGACCGGGTCGACGAGCTCAAGGACTGGGATCAGATCAAGCTGTTGACCGTCGCGGTCAACCGTCTCCGGCGCTGGCACAAGCCCGGGCTGCTCTGCATCGGCGATGCGGCGCACGCCATGTCCCCCATCGGCGGCGTCGGCGTCAATCTGGCGGTGCAAGACGCGGTGGCGGCGGCCAACATCCTGTGGCAGCCGCTCAAGGCCGGCACGCTGCGCGAGGACGACCTCGATCGGGTGGAGCGGCGGCGTGAGTTTCCGACCCGCGTCACGCAACGCATTCAGGTGGTCGTGCAGAACAACGTGATCGACCGGCTGCTCGGCGCCGGAGAGGCGCTCACCGCACCCTGGCCGCTGCGGCTGACGTCGTGGTTTGCGCCATTGCGCCTTATCCCCGCTTGGCTCGTGGGCAAGGGCGTGCGGCCGGAGCACGTGCATACGCCCGATATCCGCGCCGCGGCGCGCTAAAGCCGCTTCGATGGAACGCTCGATGCGCGCTAGTCCGCGAAGTCTTCCGGCTTGAGCGCGATCGGCGTGCCGTGCGGGGTCCGCTCCGCCGCGCGATCCCAGGCGTCGCGGTAGCGCGCGAGCATTTGCGCATCGGCGAGCCCTTTGGTAGCGACCATGCGTTCGAGCGCGTTGAGCCAATGCCGGTAATAGGTCTCACCGGTATCGGGATCGCCGGCGGCCTGCGCGCGCTTGATCTCGTCGGCGAGGGTCGCCGCCCATTCCGGCCAGGTGAACAAGCCGCGCTCGTGCAAAGCGAGCGCCATGGCGAAGGCTTGCGCCTCCCACGGTTCGCGGAAGACGGGCCCCTCGGCGTCGCGAGGAATGCTGGGCACGGCATCGGTCGCGCGGCGGGCGACGGTGGGGTCGATACCGCTCATTCACGCCGGGTCGAGATAGGGCTCGAACGCATCGATCGAGGTCTTGACGGTCGGGTCGGCGTCCGGCCCCCACAGCTCCTTGCCCTCGAACACGACGGTGTAGAGCCATTGCGGGTTGTCGCCCTTGTCGATTGCCATCGTGTCCGGAAAGGCGTGGCAGCCGTGCACCAGTTCGACCATGCCGAGGCGCCCGCGCGCGTAGCGCGGCAGGCGGGTGTGCGTGGGCGGATGGATGTTCTTCGTCCGCACACGATCGCCCGGCTTGAAACGGGCCGGCGCTTGCGCCTGCCGGTAGAACGAGCCGCGCGTCATCCCTTGCTTGACCACGTCCGGCGTGAGCTTGCGCGCGAGCGGCTTGCCGCGCCGCGCCGCGTGTCCGGCGGAAAGCTCGTCGGCATCGGCGTAACCGCGCTCGATGAGGTTGGTCTCCATGGCCAGCGCCCAGCGCTGGTAGTAGGACACGGTCAGATAGACCCGCGGCGGCAGCCGCTCCTGCGCGAAGCGGGATGCGTCGATGGGCCAGGCGCCGGCATAACCCATGGCGCGTTGCATCGCGAGCACGCGCCCTTCCCACGGAGCATGAAACGCCGGCTCATTCGGCTCGGGCTCGACCTTTCCGAAGCCGTCCATGCCGCCCATGTCGTGAACGCCGTCCATTAGGCGACATCCTCGGGCCGCTTGGCGAGCCCGGTGCCGATCATGGCGTCGCGGGTGACCAGTTGCGCGAGGCGTTCCTCGCTCCAACCCTCGGTGCCGGCCGGCCGCACGGGCAACACGAGAAAGCGGGTTTCCGCCGTCGAATCCCACACCCGAATCTCGGTGTTCGCCGGCAGCTTGACGCCGAAATCGGCGAGCACGCCGCGCGGGTCCTTGACCGCGCGCGAGCGGTAAGGCGCGGATTTGTACCAGACCGGCGGCAGGCCCAGCACCTCCCACGGATAGCAAGAGCACAGCGTGCATACGACCATGTTGTGGCGCGTGGGTGTGTTCTCGACGGCGACCAGATGGTCGCCGACCCGGCTCTCGTGACCGAGCGCGCTCACCGCCTTGGAGCCGTCGTCGAGCAACGCCCGCTTGAACGCGGGATCGCGCCAGGCCTTGGCGACGATGCGCGCGCCGGTGTGGGGGCCGACCTTGGTCTCGTAGGCCTCGATGATGAGATCGAGCGCGGCCGGATCGATATAACCCTTCTCGGTCAGGACCGTCTCCAGCGCGCGGACGCGCAGCTGCGTCTCGGAGAGCTCGGAGCCGTGTTCATGGTGGTCGTGCTGGGCCATGGAAACCTGCATTGTTCCATTGGGCGGATGATGCAGTATCCTCCGCGCCGGCAGCGAAGTCGAGGGCGGGCGGCGCTGCGCCCGCAACGCACCCCTGCGAGGCAAGCTCGAATGACCGCGGCAGAGCTCTTCAATCTTAAAGGCCGGGTCGCGCTCGTAACCGGCGCGTCGAGCGGGCTCGGCGTGCGCTTCGCCGACGTGCTGGCGCGCGAAGGCGCGCCGGTGGCGCTGGTGGCGCGTCGCGCCGATCGGCTCGCGGCGGTGAAGACGCGCATCGAACAGGCGGGCGGGCGCGCCATAGCGATCGGGGCCGACGTTCTCGATCGCAACGCGATGACGCGCGCATTCGACGAAGCCGAGAAGGCGTTCGGCACCGTCACCATCCTGGTCAACAATGCCGGCGTCGCGCATTCCGGCCGCGCGGTAGAGCTTCCGGAAGCGGAGTGGCGGCGCGTCGTCGGCACCAATCTCGACGCGGTGTTCTTCTGGGCGCAAGAGGCGGCGCGCCGGATGCTGGCCGCTGGCACGGGTGGCGCCATCGTCAACGTCGCCTCGGTGCTCGGCTTCGGCGTCTCCAAAGGCACGGTCGCTTATGCGGTGGCGAAAGCGGGCGTTATCCAGCTCACCAAGGCGCTCGGGCTCGAGCTCGCCTTCAAGGGCGTGCGCGTGAACGCCATCGCGCCCGGCTGGATCGTGACCGACCTCAACCGCGATTACCTCACGAGCGAGCAGGGCGCCGCGATCACGCGCGAGATCCCGGTGGGCCGCTTCGGCGAGGAGCGCGATCTCGACGGCGCGCTGCTGCTGCTCGCCTCCGACGCCGGCCGCTTCATCGCGGGCGCGACCATCGTGGTCGACGGCGGCCAGATGGTGGCATTACGCGGATGACAGGTCGTACCCTTTGCGCAGGGCGGGGGCCGAACGGCATCATCCGCCAAACTGAAGGACGCTAGCATGGACTTTACCCTTTCCCCCGAGATCGAGGACATCCGCCTGCGCACGCGCCACTTCGTGGAGGCGCATGTGCTGCCGCTCGAAGTCGAGCCCGGCAATTACGATGATCACGAGAACATCCGCCTCGATGTGCTGCGCGGCGTGCAAGCCAAGGCCAAGGCCGAAGGCCTGTGGGCGCCGCAGGCGCCGAAGGAGTACGGCGGCATGGAGCTGCCGATCGTGGGCTGGGCCGCGATGTACGAGGAGGCGAACCGCTCGATCTTCGGCCCGCTCGCGTTCAATTGCGCGGCGCCCGACGACGGCAACATGAACCTGCTCGCGCGCGTGGGCACGCCGGCGCAGAAGAACAAATGGCTCAAGCCCATCATCGAGGGCCGGGTGCGCTCCTCCTTCGCCATGACCGAGCCCGCGCCCGGCGGCGGCTCCGATCCCGGAATGATCCGCACCCGCGCGGAGAAGAAAGGCGACAACTGGGTGATCCGCGGCCACAAATGGTTCATCACCGGCGCCGGCGTCGCCGATCATTTCATCCTGGTGGCGCGCACGTCGGACGATCAACGGCGCGGGCTCACCGCCTTCCTCTATCACCGCGACCAGCCGGGCTGGCGCATCCTGCGCCGCATTCCGATCATGGGGCCGGAGGAGCACGGCGGCCACTGCGAGCTCGTGTTCGAAGGGCTCGAGGTGCCCGACGAGAACGTGCTGATGAAGGTCGGCGATGGATTGCGCGTCACCCAGATCAGGCTCGGGCCCGCGCGGCTCACCCATTGCATGCGCTGGCTCGGACTCGCCAAGCGCTCGATGGAGATCGCGCAGGCCTATGTGGCCGACCGCGAAGGCTTCGGGATGCGGCTCGGCGATCGCGAGAGCGTGCAGATCAAGCTCGGCGAGGTGGCGCATCAGATCCAGATCGGGCGGCTGTTGGTGATGCACGCGGCCTGGAAGCTCGACCAGGGTGATCGCGCGCGCAAGGAAGTTTCCATGGCCAAGGTGCACGTCGCCGATACGCTGCATCGGGCGGCAGACGTCGCGATTCAGCTCAACGGCGCGCGCGGCTATTCCAAGGACACGATTCTGGAATGGATCTATCGCTACGCGCGGCAGGCGCGCCTCGTCGATGGCGCGTCCGAAGTGCACAACATGGTGCTCGCGCGTTTCATGCGCGAGGAAGGCAGCGACTTCTGGCGCTGGAGCGCGGGGAATAGAGTGTAAGAGCGGGGCCTATGCTGCTTGTTTAGGCAAGCCGAATAAATGCGCATGTGCGGGAAGGAGATTTGGATCGATAATAGCGAAAACAACATTGCTAAAAAGAAATGATGCCAAATAACGGGGCGTTGAGTTCATTCATGAGCTGCCCAAAGTAGTGGCAAAGTCATAGTCGCAATGCATAGCTAAAAATAGCTGGCTATTGCCCCTATATTCCTGTATCGGAGCCGGCCGCGAACGAGAAATCGTTCTTCGACATCGCGATTTGTGCCAACTCCCCATTGTTAGAGATCGAGATGCTATCCATGCAGATTCGCGTCGGCTTCGAGATGGTCTACGGGTTCGCCGCGCGCACGCCGGTCGTGCTGATGCTCAACGTGCACCCCTCGCGAGCGATCGACATGATCCAGCCCGATCACCTTCGCATCGCACCCGCGCTGCCGCTCACGCGATATCTCGATGCGTTCGGCAACGTCTGCACCCGTTTGGTGGCGCCGGCGGGCGAGCTCAAAATTTCCACGGATGCGCTGATCGCGGATTCGGGCCTGCCCGACGCGGTCGAGCCGACGGCGCGCGAACACGAGATCGCGGAGCTGCCGCACGACACGCTGGTATTCCTGCTGGGCAGCCGATACTGCGAGACCGAGCGGCTGATGAACGCGGCCTGGTCCCGTTTCGGCACGACGCCGCCCGGCTGGCCGCGCGTGCAGGCGATCTGCGATTTCGTTCATTCTCACGTCCGCTTTGGCTACCAGCACGCCCGCGCCACTAGGACCGCCGCCGACGTCGTGGTCGAGCGCCGCGGCGTGTGCCGCGACTTTGCCCACCTGGCGATCACGCTGTGCCGCTGCATGAACATCCCGGCGCGCTATTGCACCGGCTATCTCGGCGACATCGGCGTTGCGCCCGAGCCCGAGCCGATGGATTTCAGCGCCTGGTTCGAGGTCTATCTCGGCGGCCGCTGGTACGCGTTCGATGCCCGCCACAACGTTCCCCGCATCGGCCGCATCGTGATGGCGCGCGGGCGCGACGCCGCCGACGTGGCGTTCAGCACCACGTTCGGTCCGAACGTGCTCAAGCGCTTCGCCGTGCACACCGACGAGGCGGCGCCGTCCCGCATCGAACTCGTCGAGCGCATGGTGGCGTGAGCCAATCGCTAGCTCGCCTCGATCTCGGCCCCGGTCTGCAGCGGCTTTTCTTCCATCACCACGATCGCGATCAGCGCAATCGACATGCTCGCCGCCGCCACCAGGAACAGTCGGCCGAACGCTTCGGCGGGATTTCCGGCCTGAAAGGCGCTGCCCAGGGATTGACCCGCCGGCGTGCCGGCCAAGACGATGGCCCCGAACACCGCAATCAGCATGGTTGCGAACAGGTTCCGGCTGAAATTCATGGTTCCCACGGAAATGCCGAGCTGATGGCGCGCCACCACGTTCTGCAGGGCGACCGCGGTCAGCGAGGGCACCGGCCCGAACCCTGCTCCGATCAAGATCAGCGTGACCTCGAACGACAGCGGGGTCATGTCGTTAGCATGCCATGCCAAGGTCGCAATCGCGGCGATCGAGAGCAAGAGCGCGGCCATGGGTAGGCGCTTGTAGTGCCGGACGCGGCCGAGCACCTGCCCGGCAAGGCCGGCGCTGGTGTTGAGCGCCACCATCAAGACCACCAGGCTCAATCCAGACTGGCTCGCCGAAAGACCCATCACGCCCTGCAGATACATCGGCAGAAAAACGTTAAGCCCGATGATCGAGCCCCAGCCGAAGGCGTTGGCCACGATCGCGCAACGCACGATCGGATTTTTGAGGATGGCAACCGGGATCAGCGGCTCGGGCGCCGTTAGCAAGCGCAGCGCGAACAGCGCGCCCATGATCAGCGCCACCGCAAACAGCGCGAGGATCGGCGGCGACGTCCACGGATAGCGCACGCCCGCCAGGTTCAAGGCCAGCATGAACGAGACGCTGGCAATCACGATCAGCGCGGCGCCAACGATGTCCAAGAGATGCGGCCGCTCGTAGCGCGGCAGGCGACGCAGCAGCGACGTCGTGATCGCCAAGGCCGCAAGCCCCATGGGAATATTGATCCAGAAGATGACCGACCAGTGCAAATGCTCGGCGATCAAGCCGCCCAGCAAGGGTCCGGAGCCGCCGGCGGTGGTGTAGATCACTGCGAAGTAGCCGTAATAGCGGCCCCGCTCCTTGGGCGAGACCAGGTCGCCGAGCACGATCATGCCCATGGACGACAGGCCGCCGCCGCCCAGCCCATGCAAGACGCGGCCGAAAATCAGGACCAGCATGCTCGGCGCCAGCGCGCAAACGAGCGAGCCGGCGATGTAGGTCAAGATCGCGATGCGAAGCGCAAAACGGCGGCCGTGGATGTCGGCGATCTTGCCGTAGAGCGGGATGATTGCCGTCGATGCGAGCAAATAGGCGGTGATCAGCCACGGCAGGCTGTGCATGTCGTCGAAGTCGCGTCCGATCGTGGGCAGCGCCGTCGCCAGAATGGTCTGGTCGAGCGATCCCATGAACGTCGGCAGCAGCACGCCGAACACGATCAGCAGCGTCTGTCGATGCGTGAGGGCCTCGGCCTCACGGCGGTCGGCGTAGGCATCCATCGGCGAGAGCGTTCCGGTCCCAGATTCGCGCGCGATCGGCGCTCGCGCCGTCACGCTTGTCGCCGGTTGTAAAGCACGCCTCTCCGCTCGGCCAGCCGCGCCGGGGCATTGGAACGATGTGGAAGTCGCATGCGCTGGCGTCGCGTCCGTAGTCGTTTCTCTTCTGTTGCAGTGCGCCAAAATGCGTATCCGGCGCTAGCGCCGACATTTCCTTGCCGGCGGCGGGGCCGGCGCGAAATTGCCAGTCTGCTCAACTTCTTGGCATTGCTGCCGCGACGGCGGGGACTATATGTTTTTGAACGACTCGAAAGTCCCTGGCGCTCGTTTCGTCGCGAGGGCACACTGCCCGTGGAGGCTCGCGCGATGGTGCTCAACCAGGTCACGCTCGACGACAAATACGACCTCACCAAGAGCCGGATCTTCGTCACCGGCTTCCAGGCCATCGTGCGTCTTTGCTTGATGCAGAAGGAGCGCGACCGCCGCGCCGGCCTCAACACCGCGGGCTATGTCACCGGCTATCGCGGCTCCCCGCTCGGCACCCTCGACCAGCAGTTCATCCGCGCGCAGCGCTCGCTCGACAAATACGACATCCGCTTTCAGGCCGGCCTCAACGAGGACATCGCCGCGACCGCGATCTGGGGCTCGCAGCAGGCCGAGCTGCGGGGCGAGGGAAAGTTCGACGGCGTGTTCGGCCTCTGGTACGGCAAGGGACCGGGCGTCGACCGCACCGGCGACGTCTTCCGCCACGCTAATTTCGCCGGCACGTCCAAGCATGGCGGCGTGCTGGCGCTGATGGGCGACGACCACACCGCCGAATCCTCGACCACCGCGCATCAATCCGAATACCACTTCATCGACGTCATGATCCCGATCCTGAACCCGGCCGGCGTTCAGGAAATTCTCGATTACGGCCTCTATGGCTGGGCGATGTCGCGCTTCTGCGGCACCTGGGTCGCGCTCAAATCCATGCACGAGACCGTCGAATCGACCGCGGTGATCGACGGCAGCCTGGAGCGGGTCAACATCGTCATTCCCCAGGACTTCGCGATGCCCGAGGGCGGGCTCAACATCCGCCTGCGCGACACCATCCTCGGTCAGGAGGCGCGGCTGCACGACTACAAGCGCGACGCCATGCTTGCCTTCGTGCGCGCGAACAAGCTCAACAAGTACATCACCTCGGGCGGTCGGCGGCCGAAAATCGGCGTCATCACCGTCGGCAAGAGCTATCTCGACGTGCGTCAAGCGCTCGACGAGCTCGGGATCGACGAAGTCAAATGCAACGATCTCGGCATTCGGCTCTACAAGATCGGATGCCCGTGGCCCATCAGCCAGCGAGACCTCAAGCAATTCGCCGACGGGCTCGAGCTCATCATCGTGGTCGAGGAGAAGCGCTCGCTGATCGAGGTGCAGGTGCGCGAGGAGCTCTACGGCACCGCGAACCAGCCGGTCTGCATCGGCAAGAAGGACGAGCAGGGCAACTGGCTGTTCCCGGTGAAGGGTGCGCTCGATCCCAACGAGGTCGCGATCTGCATCGGCGAGCGCATTCTGCAAAGGATCGGTGGCAACGAGGAGATCGCCGCGCGGGTTTCCGCCCTCAAGGAGGCGCAACGGATTTTGGCCGAGACGCAGGACGTCGCGGTGCGCATTCCGTATTTCTGCTCGGGCTGTCCGCACAACACCTCGACCGTCGTGCCGGAGGGCATGCGCGCCTACGCCGGTATCGGTTGCCACTACATGGCGCAGTGGATGGACCGCTCGACCTTGGGCTACACCCAGATGGGCGGGGAGGGCGCGAACTGGATTGGCGAGGCGCCGTTCTCCAAGCGGCCCCATGTCTTCCAGAATCTCGGCGATGGCACCTACAACCATTCCGGTTACATGGCGATCCGCGCCGCCATCGCGGCGGGCGTGAACATCACCTACAAAATTCTATTCAACGACGCCGTCGCCATGACCGGCGGCCAGCCCAACGACGGCGGGCTCACGGTGGCGCAAATCGCCCGTCAAGTGGCGGCGGAAGGGGCAAGGCGCGTCGTCGTGGTTACCGACGAGCCGTGGAAATATGCCAAGCGCGAGGAATGGCCGCGCGGGCTCACCATCCATCACCGCGACCACCTGATCCCGATCCAGCAGGAGCTCGCGGCGATCCCCGGCGTCACCGTGCTGATCTACGACCAGACTTGCGCCGCCGAGAAGCGCCGCCGCAGGAAGCGCGGGCGTTTCCCCGATCCCGACAAGCGCGTGATCATCAACGAACTGGTCTGCGAAGGCTGCGGCGATTGCGGCGTCAAATCGAATTGCGTCTCGGTGCAGCCGCTCGAGACCGAATGGGGCCGCAAGCGCACCATCGATCAGTCGAGCTGCAACAAGGATTTTTCCTGCGTGAAGGGCTTCTGCCCGTCGTTCGTGACCGTGCACGGCGCCAAGCTCAGGCAGGGCACCGGTGTCGCCGCGGCGCATGCGTTTGCGCCGCTGCCGGAGCCGAAGCTGCCGACGATCGCAAAAACCTACGACATCATCGTCACCGGCGTCGGCGGCACCGGCATCGTCACCATCGGCGGCATCCTCGGCATGGCGGCCCATCTCGAAGGCAAGGGCGTTGGAGTGATCGACATGGCCGGCCTCGCGCAAAAGGGAGGCGCGGTCTTCAGCCACATGCGCATTGCCGAGCGCTCGGAGGATATACACGCCATCCGCATCGCGGCGGGCGGCGCCGACCTCGTGCTCGGCGGCGACATCGTGGTCGCCGGCAACAAGAAGGTGCTGGCCGCGGTGAAGCACGGAACGACCGAGATGGTCATCAATCTCGCCGAGGTCCTGCCCGGCGATTTCACCCGCAACGCCGATTTCTCGCTGCCGACCGAGCGCCTCAAGCGCGCCATCCTCACCGACGCCGGCCGCGAGAAGACGCACTTCGTCGATGCGACGCGGGCCGCGACGGCGCTCTTCGGCAACAGCATCGGCGCCAACATCTTTCTCGTCGGCTACGCCTATCAGCTCGGCGCGATCCCGCTCTCGGCCGCGTCGATCACCCAGGCGATCGAGCTCAACGGCGAGGCCGTGGAGATGAACCAGGCCGCGTTCCATTGGGGTCGCCGCGCCGCCTGCGAGCCGGCGGCGGTCGAGGCGCTCATCAAGCCGGCAGCGGAAGCGGCGAGCGATGCGAGGAGGCTCTCGCAGTCCTTCGACGAGGTGGTGGCGCGCCGCGTCGCCTTTCTCACGGCCTATCAGGACGCCGCCTATGCGGCGCGCTATCGCCGGTGGGTCGAGAAGGCAACAGCGGTCGAGGCGGCGCGCACGCCCGGCAAGATGGGTTTGGCCGACGCGGTCGCCCGCTACCTGTTCAAATTGATGGCTTACAAGGACGAATACGAGGTGGCGCGCCTCTATGCCGACGAGTCGTTCGCCAAGCAGGTGAGACGCGAACTCGGCGGCGGGCATCTGCGCTTCTTCGTGCATCTTGCACCGCCGCTTCTCGCCCGCCGCGACAAGGTCACCGGCGAGCCGCAAAAGATGACGTTCGGGCCGTGGATTTTCCCGCTATTCCGGCTGATCGCCAGATTCAAATTCCTGCGCGGTACCCCCTTCGATCCGTTCGGCTATTCGACCGAGCGCAGGCTCGAACGCTCGCTCGTGCGCGACTACGAGGCGATGCTCGAGGAGGTGCTGGCGCGGCTTGATGGCGACAACCACCACATCGCGGTGGGGCTCGCCGCGATCCCGGAAAAAATCCGCGGCTTCGGCCACGTCAAGCT
>Ga0306926_10000826_pt1 | contig 29625 bp, 28 predicted proteins | sample flu12Cox44000178_FD_203759 | JGI IMG/M metagenome (GOLD analysis project Ga0306926, IMG submission 203759) | Lab enrichment of tropical soil microbial communities from Luquillo Experimental Forest, Puerto Rico - flux8day.12C.oxic.44.000.178 (v2)... | ecosystem: Environmental > Terrestrial >...
GGTTCAGCACCAGGCTGGAACCATCAAAGAGCAAGCTGTCATTGCCGCCCACCTGGTTCACCATCACGACGGGAACTTTGTCGGATCGCGCGATGGTGGCCAGCATATCGCGCCGCAGTTCGCGCTTCCCGAGCCAGAATGGAGAGGCCGAAATATTCAAAACGAAATTTCCGCCCGACCGCACCAATTCCTCGACAGGATCCAATCCGTATAGCTGCCGATGCCAGAAATGCTTGTCATTCCAAGCGTCTTCGCAGATGGTGAGCGCCATCCGGTTGCCGCAGAAGTCAAACAGCGTCTGCTTGCGTGCTGGGGCGAAGTTCCGAGATTCGTCGAACACGTCATAGGTGGGAAGCAGCATTTTCGACTGCAGAAACGCCAGCTTGCCATCCTGCAGGAGCGCTGCGGAATTCATCACTGACTTGCCGGTTTCGGCCTGGGCTGATGTGACCAGACCGCAGATGACGGGGATGCCCTTGGTCTCAGCAGCAATCCGGTCGACCGACTCCCGATTCTTTGCAACAAAGGTGGGACGTTCTACGAGGTCGCGTGGAGGGTAACCACACACCGAAAGTTCCGGGAAGAGTATCAGGCCTGCTCCCGCCGACGCCGCGCGTCGCGAGAATTCGATAATCTTATCGGCGTTGCCGGAAAAATCCCCGACCGTGGGATTGATCTGGCCTAAGGCAATTTTCACTCTATCAGTCTAAAGCCCATCAGTTAGCAACGCCAAGTTGGGGTGCGGGTACCGACGCGAAATTCGGCGACGTCGTTGTGCCCGGATTCGGGATGGGAAGTCTTGCAGGGTCCTTCGAGCCTGGCACCGTGGAACCGTCGGTTTCTTCCCCTGGACGCCGCAAAGTAGGCGCGTTCGCAGGTCGGGCCTCATCGTCCTGTTTCGCAACCTTGGTGACGGGATCCAGATTCAGTTCCTTATCCGTCTTAACGACCTTCGTGCCGTCGACCTTCATGGTCTCAAGGCGCACCACTTCGTCTCCGACGAACCGGACGAATTCGACATCTTGGGGGGGCTCACCGTAGATCCATTCCTCATAATCGACTTCATCTTCACGTTCCCTGACTTTCTTCGGAGGCCGTCCCTTGGAGTAGGTCACCATCTCGTGATTCATTCCCACCAGCACTTGGTGGTTCTGGATGGCTTCCTTGGCCTTCGGAGGCACCGTTTCCAGATATGCTTCCTCGCGCGATTTGGAGTCGAAGTCGAGGACGGGCCGCAACAGCACCTTGAATTGTTGTCCGGTCATTTCAGGCACGTACGGCTCGAAATATACGTCGACAAACGATCCACGAGCATTCGCGTTGGTGTCCGAGGGCGCAATTGGAGTCTCTCCCCCGGCTCCACCGACGCTGATGCGCTCATACCACTTCTGCTTCTTGATTGGCCCGCCATTAATCTCAACGTGGACGTAGTTGTCTTTGAAGATCAGATTGGTGATGCGGACTGCGTCACCATTCTTCGCCGCCGGGCCCCACATCGCGACAAGCTGCTGCAGTTCCGCGCCGCTCGGAGTGACCTGCCCATTCCTCAGCTTCAACCCGCTCCTGCCCATGGGAAATGGAGAACGTACATAGACGACTTCTGCGTTCATGAGCCGGACCAACTCCATCCGGGTCTGCTTCGATATCTTCGGAGCGCGAGCAGTCGAATTAGAATCCTGCGCGGTTGCCAGCAAGATACCAACGAGTGGGACTAACAAGGCGGGTAGAAGGCGGTACTTCATAGTGCACCCCAAAGGCCGTCACTGCTCGCATTATAGCCCGGTGCAGCGCCCCAAAAAGGCTGGAAAATGCCGCATCTGGCCCTTATAGCGAACTGAGCCGCAAGCCATCGCGGGCGACCTGCAAGGGCAGCACCCGGCCTCCATTGTCCCCCAGCGCCGTCGCCACCCGGCTGGAGGCCCCTTTTTCCACCAGGAAGATGACACATCCGCCGCCCCCGGCACCGCACACCTTGGCCGCCATCCCGCCGTTCCTGCCGGCCACGGCAATCAGCTTGTCGATTAGCGGGGTTGAAATGCCCGGCGCGTTGGTGCGGCGCAGTTTCCATTCTTCTCGTAGCAAGCGACTGACCTCTCTCCAGTCCGCGTGTGCCAATGACTCGTACATGAGCCGGGCGATCTCGGCGATACGCTCAAAATTCCGAAACACGCGCTTGTCGCCGTTAATGTGCGCCTTGAAGACTTCCCAGTTATTGATTCCCGATTGCCGAGGCGCCCCTGTGTATGCGAGCACGAAGCGCGACTCGATTTCCTCCGGCGACACTGGAACCGACTCCCGGTGAATGCCGTCCGCATTCAAGTGGATCGCGCTGACTCCGCCATAAAGCGCGGGATAGTAATCCTGGCATCCCGTCGGCACATTGATGACCTGGGCCTCGATGTTTTGCGCAATCACACGCATTTGTTCCGCGGTGAGATGCCGATCGGTAAAGCGCGCCAGCGCTGCCGTGGTTGCAATCATCAGTGCCGATGAGCCCGAGATCCCTGCGCCCGCCGGAGACTCTGAGTCGGTTTCCATTGACAGCCCCTCTTTCGGCGCGAAAAACTGCAGCAACCTCGCTGCCAGGGGAAGGCGAAAGCGGCTTCCCTCGCGAACCTGGTCGAAACTGTCAAAGGTTTCTTCCCGGCGCGTGTCCACCGAGCGAACGTGGATCCGCCGGCCCTTCGTCCGAGTGATACGGCACGTCGTGAGAATGTTCAACGCGAAGTTGAGCGTCAATGCTCCGGGATGAAACAGATAGAGGGGCCACAAATCGATGGTTCCGCCAGCAAGGTCGGCGCGGCAGGGGGCCTGCGCGATGATCGTGTTTTGCTTTAGAGTCGTCCAGGACGCTTCCATGCTCCGTTTTTACCATGAGGTAACCAGTTACTCGGTGACTCCCTTATTGCGTGGGAACCGAGTCAATTACTTCGCTGTGCAAAACATTTTGCGCGGGGAGTCAACACCGTGCTTCCAAGCAAGCGCCCCAAGCCCATTTCACACGCGTTCACGATGATTTCCCTTTGACAAGAAACTTCGTTTGTCAGATATTCGCCAATAGCGGATTTAACAATGGCAGTTCACGTTCGTTGACTTCAAGCACTCTGGCCTTCGCTAGGAGTTTGCGCATGGCAGATCCATGGGTTAGGCCTACTCCCCCAGGTCTCCCGGATCCAGGAGATTCTCCTCGGCCCGAAGACGATACCCGACCTCTATTCGAAAAAGCCCCCTCACCCGATGATTACCTGTTGATCGATCGCCTGCGGGAAGATGCCGCGGCCGGGCGCATGGATTTAAGCAGCATTCTCTCCGAGGTCACTCACGCCGCCCGTTACTTCACCGATGCTGCGGGCGCAGCTCTTGCCCTCTGGAGCCAGGGCGTCGTTATCTGCAGGGCTCGCTCCGGGGAGACGGCTCCGCCCCTGGGTGCCAAGCTTAACGTCGACTCCGGAATCTCAGGCGAATGCATGCGCACCGGACACCCTGAACGGTGCAACGATGCCCTGACTGACTCGCGCGTCGACCCCGAGATCTGCCTGGAGCTGGGAATCCGCTCGCTGGCCGTGGTGCCCTTGCAGGGTACCCAAGGAGTGATCGGAATCCTGGAAGTGTTCTCCGATCGCCCCAACGCCTTCTCCGATGCGCATATCACGCTTCTAAAGAAGCTGGCCCAGATCGCAGTCACTAGCCGCGCCCGATCAGTGAAGCCCGCCGGCAGCGAAACGGCACCGTTAGTCAAAATGCCGGCGGAAACGCACGTTGTCGTGCCGCCGCCTGTTGCCGAGCGCGATCCGTTCGCATTTCTGCCGGCCCGCATGCGGGGCGAGGAGGGGCAGCCCTTGCGAGTCGCGGCTGCCGCCTTGCTTCTGCTGATCCTGGTAATCGCCGGATGGTTGGTCAGTCGGACGCGCAGCGCCCAGGCACGCCCGGGACACACTGTACGCGCGGCCAGTGCGGCTGCTGTTCCGGAGGTAATGGCAGCCACCAACTCCTCAGAGAACACCTCCTCTGGGCCTCAGGTTTCCGCAATCTCCCTCGGCGGAACTGTGAAACCACGGGGGGACGTCGTCGCCGGAGAAGTCGTTCGGAAGGCCGCCTCTTCCGCGGTTGTGGAGCGCAAGCCAAGCCCAGCTACCGAGATTGCCAGTGCGGCTCGCCCCTCCTCTGCTTCCCCAGCGCCCCCTGAGCCAGATAGCCCGGCTCCCGACCCATCCGAAATCATGTCCAACATGTCAGGGAGTGCAGCCGCCCTCCCTCAGTCGGTGGCCAATCCGCAGCCCGTGTTCCCCTTTGTCGCAGTACCGGTTTCACAGGGCGTCACCGGGGGCCGCCTCATCCACAAAGTCGATCCCATCTATCCTTCAGAGGGACGTCTGCAGCACCTGGAAGGAGCCGTGGTTCTGGATGTGTTGGTGGGAGAGGATGGCCGCGTCAGGCAGGTTCAGGTCACGAACGGCCCGCCGCTGCTGGCAAAGGCCGCGTCAGATGCAGTCAAGCAGTGGAGGTATGAGCCGTCGCTGCTCAACGGCAGAGCGGTCGCCATTCACAACCAGATCACAATGCAATTCAAACTGCCCTAGTCTCGGCGTTGCCCGCTGCGCTAAGACAGGTTCAGGATTTCGCGGACGCTTCCGCGTGACTTCTGGATTTTCTCCTGCAGCAGGGTGATGGCGTAGATAAGCTGCTCCGGTCGCGGCGGACAACCCGGCACGTAGACATCTACGGGAATCACCTGATTCACGCTCTGCACCAGGGCGTAGTTGTTAAACACGCCACCCGAGGTCGCGCAGGCCCCCATCGAGATCACCCACTTCGGTTCCGGCATCTGCTCCCAGAGCAGACGGATCACGGGCGCCATTTTGTTCGACACACGCCCCGCGATGATGATCAGGTCCGACTGTCGGGGCGAGGGGCGAAATACCTCTGCGCCAAAGCGCGCAATGTCAAACCGCGACGCCCCCATCGACATCATCTCGATCGCGCAGCAGGCCAAGCCGAAGGTCATCGGCCAGATCGAGTTCTTACGCATCCAGTTGACCGCGGAGTCCAGTGTGGTCAGTACTATACCCTCGGGAGTCGGGTTCCCGTAAGTCAATTCCTTGACCACCTTCTTGCCATCTTCCACGGCCACATAGGGACCGAAATCTAATTCGCGATTCATATCTCCATTTTAAACCAATGGCCGTTCGCTCAGACCCGTCTCACAATTCTCAAGGGTTCAACACTACCTTTCCGAACATCTTGCTCTGCTCCAGATATTCGTGCGCAGCCCGCACCTCGGCCAGGGAGAACGTACGGTCCACCACCGGCTTCAGCTTGCCCGCAAACACCAGCTTCAGGACTTCGTGCAACTCCCCCATCGTACCCATGTAAGAGCCCAGCAGCGCTAGCTGTCGCGCAAACAGGAAGCGCAAATCAATCCCTACCCCGGGCCCGGTCGTGGCTCCGCACGTCACCAGCGTGCCGCCCGGCTTGAGCGCTTTGACGCTTTCGTTCCAAGTCGCGGCGCCCACATGCTCAATTACAATGTCGACTCCTGCTTTCCCCGTGATCTTCCGCGCCTCGTCGCCGATTTTCTGCTGGTAGTGGTTGATGACGTAGTCGGCTCCTAGTTCTTTCGCCCTTTGCATCTTGCGCTCGTCGCCGGCCGTGGCGATGACGCTGGCATTGAACAACTTGGCGATCTGAATGGCCGCAATACCGACCCCAGAATTCGCACCGAGAACCAGGATGGTCTGCCCCGGGCGCATCGCCGCCCGCCCGGTCAGCATGTGAAATGCGGTCAAAAACACCAGCGGAACGCTTGCCGCATCATTGAAGCTCATGGAGTCGGGAATCGGGATCACGCTCTCTGCCGGCACGGCGATCAATTCGCAGTTGCCACCGTCCACTCCGTTGCCAATCACGGTGAATGCGCGGCATAGATTTTGCCAGCCCGCCACGCACTGTTCGCAATGGTTGCAGAAATGCATCGGCGCCAATAAAACCCGTTGCCCCGTTTTAAAGGTGGAGATGTACTCCCCAACCTCCACGATCTCCCCCGCGATATCGCTCCCCAGAATGTGCGGCAATTTCACTCCTGGCAACCCTGTCCGGACCCAAAGATCCAGATGGTTCATCGCACACGCTCTGATCCGCACCAAGATCTGGTCTTTGCGCGGCTTGGGATCCGGAACATCCTCGTAACGAAGCACCTCCGGTCCGCCGAATTCATGAATGATTGCTGCCTTCATGAGCAAATTCCTTTCGGTCACGATCGCGAGAACAAACCAAGCTAGCACAAGGGGAGCCGTTCGCTAGGACTGGTCCCCCCGGCCACCGTCAATAGGTCAGGCGCCCCTTTTGACTTGCCCCGCACCAGGAGAACATAATCATCGCGGATGGACATCTACGAAGAAATCGTGAAGCTCCGGCAAGAAGGTCGCCGTGGTGCCGTGGCCACCATCGTCAACGTGCGCGGATCGGTGCCTTCCTTCGAGACTGCCAAGATGCTGGTGCGCGACGACGGCTCCATCCATGGCACCATCGGCGGCGGATGTGTCGAAGCCGACGTCTGGCGCGCCGCGCGTGAAGTGATGGAAGTGGAGAAACCGCGCACTCTCACCTTTGACCTGAATCATGACCCCAAATACGACACGGGTCTGGTCTGCGGCGGAACGCTCGATGTCTTCATCGAGCCCATTGCTCCTCAAGCTTTACTTTATATTTTCGGTGCTGGCCACGTTTCTGCAAGTCTTTCCAAGACCGCGAAAGCGGCTGGTTTCGAAGTGGTCGTGATCGACGATCGCGATACCTATGCCAACCGGCAGCGCTTTCCCGAAGCTCGGGACGTAATCGCGGAGGACTTCGATCAGGCCATGAGTAAGATCACGCCCAATGAATCCTCCTTCATTGTGATCGTGACCCGCGGCCATCGCGACGACATGCGCGTTCTCCGCTGGGCGGTGCAAACCAAGACGGGATACCTGGGCATGATCGGTTCCAAGCGCAAAACCATCGCCATCGCCCGCGAGTTGCAGAAGGAAGGCCTCGCGCCCGCTCTGTTCGAACGAGTCCACGCTCCCATCGGGCTGGACATCGGCGCCGTCACCCCAGAAGAGATCGCTGTCGCCATCACGGCCGAGTTGATCGCGGTTCGCCGCAAGGCGGAACGGGCCTTGCCGCATATGAGCTGGTTCCTGCGCAACGCCGCTCCGCAGGACGCGCAAGCCCCCTCTCCTGAGAAAGTCAAGTCCTGCGACGAGACCGATTGATCAGCCTCCCTCGATACTGACTTCCCCGCTCCGTTCTGCTATGGTCGGCGCATGGGACGGGCTGCAAGCTTGTGCGGAGTGATTCTGGCCGCCGGCGATTCCACGCGGATGGGAACCGACAAGGCGCTTCTTCCCTGGCCGCCCGTATCAGCCGGGCATGTCCCCGTGGGAAGTTTCCTGTCGGCCGCCATCCAGTCTCTCGCGTTCCACACCGACCTCGTCATCGTCGTTGCCGGGAAGAACGCTGCTTCTCTTGCGCCCGTCATCTACGGCGCGGGCGCTTTCATGGTCGTCAATCCTGATTCTGCCCGCGGACAGTTCAGCTCCTTGCAGACCGGCCTTCAGGAGGTCCTCAACCGTGGACGCGACGCAGCTATGGTCACCCTCGTCGACCGCCCGCCCGTCCAGGAAGTGACCATCAAGTCTCTAACCGACGCGTTCGTCACTGCCCTCGATCACTACCAATGGGCGGTGGTCCCGCAATTCCATGGCAAGCACGGCCATCCCTTCATTGCCGCGCGCGAAATGATCGAAGAGTTTCTGAAAGCCCCGCCTGCCAGCACGGCCCGCGAGATCGAACATCGATGCCAGGAGAAGATCGTCTACATCGACGTCGATGATCCCATGACTGTCGCAAACGTCAATACTCCCGCCGAATACTCCGCCATCGCCCCTGCCTCGAGGTAGCTCGTTGGCTCTGCACTCACCTCATCCTTTACAATTTTTCAATCGTCGCAGCGAGAACCAGTCGCTTCCGCCAAGATCAATACTCTGGACAAGGAATACCGTGCCCTCATTGACTGCCTCTGACCGCTCGCAGGCCTTTATCGACTCCGTCCTGCGGTTGCAACCCCGCGTCGCTGCCTTCGATTGCGACGGGACCCTCTGGTCAGGCGATGCGGGAGAAAGCTTCTTCTCCTGGGAGATCGCAGAGAAGCTTGTCCCCAACGAGATCGCTGCCCAAATGCAGGCGCGCTACGCTGACTACAAGCGCGGCAACGTTCCCGAAGATGTGATGTGTGGTGAGATGGTCAGTATGCATCGCGGCATGATTGAGGCTGATGTGCAACGGATGGCCACCCGCTTCTTTGATCTTCAATTCACCGACCGCATTTTTTCGGAGATGCGTCGCCTGGTCCGCGAACTCATCGCGCAGGGCTGCGACATCTGGGCCGTCTCTTCCACCAACGAATGGGTGATTCGCGCCGGCATGCGGCACTTTGGGATTCCCCGCGATCATGTTCTCGCCGCTGCCGTCAGTATCGATAATTTGCGAATCACTGACAGATTGGTCCGCATTCCCAGCGGTCCAGGCAAACCGTCGGCCATTCGTTCGGCTGTCCACGATGACCCCGACGCCGCCTTCGGAAACTCCCGCTGGGACGCGGATATGCTCGCGATGGCCCGCCACCCGTTTGCGGTAAATCCCAATACCGACCTGGAAGAAGCTGCCCGCCACAAGGGGTGGACCGTTTACTTTCCCCAGCAAATTCGCGGCTGACGCGGTTCTGTCGTAAGAAACGTAATCCCCTTGTAACCACTTTGTAAGATTCTCCGAACAACTCCCGTTCGCAGTTGACTGCCGCTTCGCCGCTGACGTAACTTCACGCTCAACGGAGCACGAGAACAGCCCTTCCCCTCCCGCCACCGCAATCCTGGTGGAGGCATCACCCGCAAGAGTCCGTTGATCCCATTGTTAAGTGCCCGGGCCTGATCGAGCTCTACTTGATCTTTTGAAGCAACTCGCGAAGGGCGTCCATCGCAAGATAACTAGCGTGCTCCGAAGCCTCAGGCAGGCCTCCAAGCTTCTTCACCAGCTCCGGGCGCGAAACCTGTCGAGCTTGTTCAATCGATCTCCCCGACACCATCTCTGTAATCGCAGAAGCGCAGGCCATTGCGCACACACAGCCTTTAGCGCGGAACCGGATCTCGAGGATCTGCCCGGAGTGCACCGCCATCGAAAGCTCGAGAATGTCGCCGCACCCGGGGTTCTCCAGGCGGACGCACGCATCAGCACTTTCCACCCGGCCCACGTTTCGAGGTCTCTCGAAATGATCGAGCACTTGAGGCGAGTACATGTTATGCATTGTAGCCAATGTAATCATCGGGCTGTCGCTGGCGATCTCAGACCGTTCACGCGCATCAATCCGCTACCATGGTGCTACCGCCATGCCTTCCACTCACACGCCTCAGCGCATCGTCAGCCTGCAGCCGAGCGCGACGGTCATCCTGAAAGAGCTTGGAGCACTCGATCGACTGGTGGCCTGCACACGCTATTGTGCGGACGTCTGCCCGGAGGTTTCCGTAGCTCGAATGATCGTCGATGATTCCTGGTCCGCGAAATCCGTTGAAATTCTCTCCGCCAAGCCCGATCTCGTCATTGCCGCCGTTCCCTACCAGGAAAGATCAGTCTCCCAAATCCTTAAGGCCGGGATCCGATTTCTCGGCCTGGCGCCAAGGACACTCGCCGACATCTACGTCGACATCGTGACCATTGCCTCTGTCATTGGATTGACAGATCGTGGAGAGGAGATCGTCCAGAGCATGCAGCGCCAAATCGAGCGCATCCGCGGCCAGGCTCAGGCTCTGCCGCGACGCCGCGTTTTTTGCGAAGAATGGGGAAAGCCATTGATTGCTTCCCAACCCTGGGTTGCGGAACTCGTTGAGGCAGTTGGTGGAGAATTCGTCTCCGCACCCGGCGATCAAACCACGCCTGAGAATGTGCTTGCTGCTGATCCCGACGTTCTCATTGCCGCCTGGTGCGGAGCCGGCGACCGGGTGCCTCTGGAAAAAATCGTTCGCGAGCGCGGATGGAGCGCACTTAACGCCGCTCAGCATCGAAGTGTCTATTGCATTGCCGACGAACTCCTGAACACGCCCGCGCCCACCCTGATCGGCGGCCTGCACGCGCTGGCTGCTGCCATCCATCCCGAAAAATTTCCACAGGTGCGCGGACTAAAGCGAATCTCCGATGTATCGCCAGAGACACCGCCTTCCACAGGTCTCTAGTTTAAGATTGCCGTCATGCCCAACATTTCAGGGATCGACGGCGTCCGCGACGAGGTCGCTCGTCTGAATGCCACCTCGTCATCCGCACATGAGCTGATGACGAAAATGGTGGCTCTCCTCCACGAGCGCATGTTGAAGTACAACTGGGTCGGCTTCTACATGCTCGATGAAGCCTCCCAGCCTCCGGTGCTCGTCCTGGGGCCTTTTCAGGGAGCCATGACGCCTCACGCGAGAATTCCCCTCAATCAGGGTATCTGCGGAGCAGCTGCTTCCACCGGAAAAACCGTGGTCGTTGACGATGTGGGCGAGGATCCCCGCTATCTCGCCTGCTCGCTCGAAACCAAATCCGAGATCGTCGCCCCGGTATTTCGCAAAGGGAGAGTGGCGGGTGAACTCGACATCGACAGCCACTTCGCGGCAGCCTTCACCCCTGAAGATCAGAAATTCGTCGAATACTGCGCAGCTCTCGTAGGCAAAAAACTGGAAAGCTCGAAATGATGACAAATCCGCGCCCCGGCGCTGCGAAGCTGCGAAAGCCAAGCGGCACCCCGGGAATCTCCGCCAGCTTTTCCTGCCACCGATGAAGCGCGTCGTCGCCGCTCTCATCGTCAAGGATGGGAAGATCCTCGTCTGCCAGCGCACCCGCCATCAGACCATGCCGCTCAAATGGGAATTCCCCGGCGGCAAGATTGAGGAAGGCGAACAACCTCGTCACGCACTGGAGCGGGAATTGGAGGAGGAACTGGGAGTAAACGCCATCATCGGCGACGAGGTGGCCCGCATCCGTCACGAGTACAAGCGCGGGTTTGCCGTGGAGCTTCGCTTCTTCGTGGTCCACGAATATTCCGGAGAACTCGAGAATCGCATCTTTCGCGACATGCAGTGGGCCAGCCCCGTGGACCTACCGTCTTTCGATTTCCTCGAAGCTGACCTCAAACTCGTCTCCGATCTCGCTACTGGGAAACTTGCCGTGTAGAATCGGCATAGGGGGGAGAGTCACCTCTCCTCCCCTGCCACACCACCGAACAGGCGGGTCCCGCATACGGCGGTTCGATACGTGCATCCCACGCAGTCACGACGTGGGCAGGGCGTTGGCGGTGGGGGACGCCGTGTGGGTTTCACTTCTCGGGTTAGCATCCGTGGCGGCTTCACCGCGCTGTGCCTACCCAAGGCCTGCCGAAGCAGGATGGCCAGTGCAGTACCCGCATCGAGACCCAGACACTACTAGCCCTTCCTATCGTTCGGGACTTCGTCCCGGCTTGCCGGGACTACGACGCCCTCGGCTGACTTCTGCTGTGGGATCAGAACACCTCGCGATCTACTCAGTCACGATTCCGTGACCCACAAGCCGACCTCCTGCTATAAGCTCGATCGCGGTCCACGCACGACCGCCGGATTTACCACCCGTGCCCTGGATGGATATGGGCTTGGCCGATGGTTGGCTCGCTCGCCCGGCACCGTAGGCCTCTTCCTCCGGTTCTTGTTCATCGGCCCGCGTGTTTGCTCTACGCTTCCTCCGGACCCCACCTCACGGTGAGCCCTTGCGCTGCGCTACCCTTCCCCTCCATCAGGTTGGTAGAGGACTTTCACCTCCAAGCTGTCGAACCTGCACGGCGTACAAACAAAAAGCGCCGCGAGAATCACGGCGCCTGAATTTCGGAACTCACCATCAAATTTTAGTTGTGTGAGCCATCCCGCTTCAGCGGCGGATGATCATCGTCCCCATCCGTCGGCGCGGAGGTCCGGCGCAGTTCCGGTGCACCATCTTTCCGGTCATCCAGCTTGCGTCGGTTCTCGATCTTCGACAGCCGCGACTTCACTTCCTGAAATTCCGACGTATCCACCTTATAGGTCGGCTGTGGCGGCAGCAGCTTCTCAATTTCTGCCTGGGATTTCTCAACACGATCTGGCGTGGGCGGATGGCTCTCAAATGTCTTGGCGAGCAGGCCTGGCTTCTTCTTCTCCTGCGCCTGAATCTTTTCGAAGAAAGCCGTGAAGGCCTGCGGGTCGTAGCCGCTCTTGTACATGTATTGCAGGCCCAGATAGTCGGCTTCGGCTTCGAATCCGCGGCTGAACTTCATCATCGTGCCCATGAGGGCGGGGCCTACCGCGTTCGCGGCGCCAACTCCCGCCCAGCCTCCCACGAAGATCACGGGAATTGATGCCAACTGCGCCAGCGTCCCGCGGGTGTTTTCGCGCGCGATGTGGCAGGCCGCCACGTGCGCGATCTCGTGCGACATCACACCGGCAAGCTCTGCTTCATTGTCGGCCGCAAGGATCAGGCCGCTGTTGACATAGAAAAATCCGCCCGGCAGCGCAAAAGCATTGACCTCATCCGAATCGATGACCTTGATCGTGAACGGTACCTTCGAGTCTGAATTCCGAACCAGGTTCTGCCCCACCCGGTTCACGTACTCGGTGATAACAGGGTCCTTGATGAGCTTGGCGCTGTTGTCGACCTGTTGGGCGAACTGCCGCCCCATGTTGATCTGGCCCTCAACGCTGTACCAGTTCCCCACCCCGCGCCCGCAACCTACGTTGCGGTTTCCGATGGCGTCGAGGTCATTGATCCCGCCGTCGTGTTTGGCCTTCACGGGTGGATTCGTCTCATCCGCAGGGGCTGCCAGCGCGGTCACTCCGCTGAGCAAAAGAATTGCGAAACCGGATTTCAGGATCTGTCGCATGGGAGGGCACTCCTATAACCACAATATTACCCTACGGTTAGACGCTGCCATCGGGAAAAAGGATTTCCGCAGAAATAGCTGCTAATACCCACCCTGTAGCCCCTGGGGCTGCCTATCCTCCGCCCTTCAAGCTCTGCCATACCAGCACAAATGTCAGAATTGTCACCAGGACCGTCGTGCCCCAGGCTATAGCGTTGAAGGCGCGGGAATTTACGTACTCACCCATCAAATCCTTGTTGTTGATCAACAGCAACATAAACACCAGCACAAATGGCAGGACCGCCCCATTCACCACCTGAGAAAGAATTGTAATCTTCACCAGCGGCAGGTTGGGCACCAGGATGACCCCGGCTCCAGCCGCTATCAGGGCCGTGTACAGCCAATAAAAAACCGGCGCCTCCCCGAATTTCAGCCCCACCCCCGATTCGAATCCCAGCCCCTCGCAAACCGTGTATGCGGTCGACAGAGGCAAGATCGAGGCCGCAAACAGGGATGCGTTGAACAATCCCATGGCAAACAAGATGTAAGCGTAGTCTCCAGCCAGCGGGCGGAGAGCCTGTGCCGCGTCCTTGGCGTCCTGCACGTTCCTGTAGCCGTGGACCCATAGCGTCGCGGCACATGCGACGATGATGAACCAGGCGACGACGTCGGTAAATATACATCCGGTGATGACGTCGATTTGTGACGCCTTGTACTGCCTCCTGGTGATGCCTTTCTCGACGATCGAAGCCTGCAAGTAAAACTGCATCCAGGGCGCGATGGTCGTCCCCACCAGTCCAATCACCATATAGATGTAACCCTGCTGCAGCCAGTCCGCCCGACCCGGTGGTTTCACCGTTGCGATGACGGATTCCACCCAGGCGGGTTTCGCCAGCACCCCGGCGATGATGTACGTTATGTAAAAGAACGACGCCGCTAAAAAGACCTTCTCCACCGACTTGTACTGCCCTTTTACGACGATCAGCCAGACGATCACGGCACAGATCGGCACTGTGTAGTACTTCGAAAGCCCGAACAGTTCCAGGCTGCCCGCAATCCCGGCAAACTCCGCCACCACATTTCCGAAATTCGTGATCAGGATCCCGATCATCATGAAGAAAGTAATCCGCAGGCCGTACTCTTCGCGGATCAGGTCGCTGAGCCCCTTGCCCGTCACTGCGCCCATGCGCGCCACCATCTCCTGGACCACGATCAGGGCGATCGTGATCGGGATCATGGTCCATAGCAGCTTGTATCCGAACTGAGCGCCTGCAGACGAGTACGTCCAGATGCCGCCGGCATCGTTATCGACGTTCGCAGTAATAAAACCAGGCCCGACCACTGCAAAGAACAGCAGGATCCGGATCTTCCAGCGCCTCAGGAAGTTCATGCACGGTCTTCACCAACATCAGAAAGGGGCAAACGATCTGACAGAATAAACGCGCAGCCGCGATCTTGGGTAGGTAAATGTTCAAATTCGGTAGAGATTTTGAGGAGTGTGCAGGTTTACAATCTTGCGCGCAGCAGGCTGATGACGTCATCGGAAGTAATCACTCCGGTCATGCGTTTGTGGTCGTCCACCACGGGCAGGGTTAACAGATTGTACTTGTCGAACAGCTCTGCCACTTCCTTGTCGGAGGCGTTCGCAGGGCAGGAGATCAACGGCTCCTGTGTCAATCCCAGCAAGGGCGCAGTCGGAGGTGCCAGAACAAGCTTCGCCAGCGGAACGGTTCCCGAAAGCGTCTCATGCGAGTCGACTATAAAAATCGTGCTGACGGTTTCTACTCCCCCTTCATAGCGCCGCAGCGCCTCGACGGCATCGTGCGCCGTGGCCGTTACCGGGAGGGCGATAAATTCTGTGTTCATGCGACCCGCGGCAGAGTTTTCCTTGTACTCGAGTAGCCCCGAAACTTCCTCTCGTTCCTCCGGATCCATCTCCTCGAGGATGCTTTCCGTCTTCTCCGCGGGGAGGTCCGCCAGTAGATCGGCTGCGGCATCGGGCTGCATCTCTTCCACGATCTCCGCCGCTCGGTCCGGTTCGAGCGATTCGACGACGGATTTTTGGACCTTCGGCTCCAGTTCCTCCAGCGCTTCGGCCGCCACTTCCTCGTCGAGGGTTTCGAACACCGCTTCCCGCTCGTCCGGAGCCAATTCCTCGACAATGTCGGCAATGTCTGCCGGGTGCAGCTTCGCCAAGCGGTCGTGCGAGATCTTCAGCTTCACCCGTCGGGCGGGATCGGTCTCGATAAGATCCACGAAATCCCACGGAATCGACCGCGGTGGAATCTGATTCAGTAGCCAACGCAGAGCTCCCAGCGGCACAACCCCTTTCAGCAGTCGTCGGACCGCACCACGTGCCCCAACGTCTACCGAAGACACTTTCAGGACGGGCCGGTTCCCTGCCGTCTCCTGGTACAGATCTACGTCGTTCACCCGAACCACTTTCCGGCCGTGAACATCAATCACCTGCTGGTCGAGCAAATCCCGCTCCAGCAGGAATAGGCCTTCCGTGCCATTCGCCGGGCTCCACTCCGAGGCTGGCGTCAGCGCCCGGACACCACCATTGATCGATGTGACCAACTGCAGTGGAAGCGTCCGATCGCCCGTGCGGGTCTTCACAATCAGGACCGAAACCCGCGCCCGGTCTTCCCCGGGTGTCAGTGCCACCTCGCCCACACGTCCGCAGTTCTGCCCGGCCGCGTCGATCACCGGCGAACCCAGCAGTTCCGTAAGCGCCAGAGCACACATGTCAGCGAGAATACTCAACTCCACATCCCGAAATCCAGACAGTATTTCGGTTATTTTCAGCCCAGGCGTCTCGGTACTTCGAGCTTGGGGCTTACCCCGAAACACGAGAGCCGCCAGGCAGCGAGGCCGACGACACCCCTGCCCTGCTAAAGCGTGGATTGAGTATCTCCGGGATCGAGTCCGGCTCCGTCTAGGTGTCACCGGCCGCTTGTGCGCCCGGCCCCGCGTTGACAATTATTTCTAGGAAAGGCAAACTACCGGATTCGTTGCCACCGTTCCCTTCCTGCACACGGGATTGGCCGACGAAGAGGTCCTGATTTCACGCAAACCGCCGCTATGAGCGCACACCGGGTCTCTTACACGCTCGACTCCACGCTGGATACTGTGAACAGCGCGGAGGAGGTCGCCAGCCAGATCGCGACTGAGGCGGGTTTTGGCGACGAAGAAGTCATAAAAATCGCCATGGCCGTGCGCGAGGCCGCCGTCAACGCCGTCCTCCACGGCAACGCCTACGACCCGGGCAAGAAGGTTACCGTCGATTTCGAAAGGACCGCCCAGGCCCTGGTCATCACCATCCGGGATCAGGGCAAAGGGCTGGATTTAGCCAAGGTCCCCGATCCCTTGGCTCCGGAGAATCTGCTGAAAACCTCAGGACGCGGCATTTTTCTGATCCGCTCGTTCATGGACGAAGTAGAGATCAACCCCTCCACGACGGGCACCGAAATCAAACTTATCAAGCACGTCCATGGCACGACCACGGACGGCAAGGAGGCTTCCCAGTGAGCATGAAGACCAGCAATCGTCAGGTCGATGGCGTCACCATTGTGGATTGTAGCGGCCGAATCACCCTCGGGGAGGGCAGCGTGATCCTGCGCGACAGCGTGCGCGATCTCCTCGCCAAGGGCAATAAGAAGATCCTGCTCAACCTTGGCGACGTCAACTACATCGACAGCTCCGGCATCGGCGAGTTGGTCAGCGCCTATACCACCGTCAAGAACCAGGGCGGCGAACTCAAGTTGCTTAACCTCACCAAGAAGGTCCACGACCTCCTGCAGATCACCAAGCTCTATACCGTATTTGATGTGAAGGACGACGAGGCTGCCGCAGTCAAGTCCTTTAGCCAGTAGACCCTCTTCCGCACAAAGGCCGACGCCCGCCGTCGGCCTTTCTATGCCTGCCTTTTCCCAGCAAGGGAAGGCCAGGCCGTTTTCTCATCACCAACCCCTCACCCCTTGTCCGACAACCGCTCTAAACTAACTGGGTAGCTTTCTTATGCGCCCGCATTTCCGTCTCGGCCTTCTTGCTCTCGTCGCTCTGCCCCCTTGCCGCGCCTCAGCCTTCCAGCGCCGCATCCGCCTGCGTCCCCTTCTCCGAAGCTCGTAACCACATCGGTGCAACTCGCTGCATTGCCGGGAAAGTGCTGCGAGTCCAGCAAGGCAATGGAGGCGTCCATTTCTTCGAGTTCTGCCAGGACTACAGGCTTTGCCTCTTCATGGTGATCGTCTTTTCCCAGCGATCTGAAAAAAATCGGCGACCTCCGCCAGCTCCAGGGCCGGCAGATCAAAATCGATGTCGAGGTGAAGGAATACGATGGCCGCGCTGAGATCATCCTCACGCGCCTCAGCCAGGGCAGCGGAGACGCAGCCAAGATCCCATCGCTACCCAAGGAATGCGACGTCGAGAGGCACGGGAACTACAGCGCAGGCGAGCTTAGCCGCCCCAAGCAGGCAAAGACCCGAACCCGCAAGAAGCAATCCCGGCCCATCAAGGTGGAGCAAGGCTTCAGTCTGCCGATTCTCGCCCGAGAACTGAGGACTGTCGTTTGTGGGATTCGCTCAGTTTGCCGGTCTCTGAGTCGAAAAAAGCCTTTAACCGCAAAGAGCACGAAGAAAAGCCCGCAAAGAACGCAATCAGAACCCCAGTGACTGCTTTGCGACTTTGGCGAGTCCGGCGTCCTTTGCAGTCCAAAGCTTTTCTGAAAAACCGTCCCACCGTCAACCACAGGCTGGGACGCGCGGAGCGGCACAAGATCCCGGTGGCTTGTCACCTCTCCCCAGTGACCTGTCTTTATACCAGCCCCTTGCGCAACTCCTCCAGCGGATATTTCGTTCCCCGCCACGTCACTCCATCGTCCCGCAGGGTCAGAAACGCCGACCGCAGCAGCGTATAGGTAAACAGCAGTGTGCTGATCGGATGCAGTAGCACGTAATACGGCGGAATCGACGAGTGCCACGACATCCCCATATAGATCAAAGCGATCCCCAGCAGAGCTACCAGGTAGGGCACCCGCTCCCAGCCATGCGCGTACCAGACCCCCAGAAACGGCCCCAGGTTCAGAAACAGCAGCAGAAAGGCCAACCCAAACGTCCGCCACAATTCAAATGACAACACCGCGAAAAAGTTCTTGGTCAGATTGTCGACCACGCCCATCGCGCCCTTCGCCCAATGGACTGAAATCAGGTCTTCGCCAAACACATTCCGCTGCCGGAAGCCGGCGTTCTTGATCACCTTGCCCAGCTTCATGTCGTCGAGCACTTCCATGCGCAGCGCTTTGTAGGTGCCAACCGCTTCATATACCGGCCTGCGCACCATGTTGAACGCCCCAACGCCCATGTGATCTTTCGTCTTTGGATCCGCCACCTTCCATGGCCGATGCCCGAAGGTGAACAGCGTCTGGAAGAAGGCAATCATCATCCGCTCCCCCGAACGCTTCATGATGATCCGCGGAAACACCACCACGTGATCGCCCTTCTCTTTTTCCCCGTACGCCAGCGCCCGCCGCAGCACCTCGGGCTTGAAGAGGACGTCGGCATCGGTAAAAAGCAACCAGTCTCCGGTGGCCACCAGCCCCGCCGTCCACATCGCGTGCGTCTTGCCCAGCCAACGCGACGGAAGCTCCGCGACCCTCACGACCTTCAGCCGTCCATGTGCCGCCGGACTCGCTGCCACCCGCTCCATGATTTCGCCCGTTTGGTCGGTCGAACGATCATCGACGGCGATGACTTCGTAATTGTCGTAGTCAAGGGCGAGAAGCTGGGTAAGGCACAGCTCGATGTCGGCCTCTTCATTCCGAGCCGGCACAATGATGCTGACTCGCGGATGCGATGGCGGCCACTGATTCCACTCTGGTTTGGAAATGTCCGCGATGGCAGGAACGCCAATCGCAGAGTCAACGATACGCGTGAACCACGCCAGGGCAAGCAGGAGGCCGCAAATCCACAGCACGTAACCCATGAGGTCAGTGAGCTCCTACGACGGCTGCAGTACCGGGAGCGCTGACGGGAGGTGCGTATTTCATACCTCGAAACAGTATGGCAGACGAGAGGGCTATCGCGATCACGGGGGCGATGAAGGCCGTACGCATGGAGAAATGGTCCGACATGTAGCCAATAAGAGGAGCCGACGGCACATCCCCAAGTAGATGGAAGATGAAGATGTTGGCCGCGAGCGCCATGGCGCGCACGTGCGGTCCCACGGAGTTGATGATGGCTGCATTGAGGGGTCCGGTGTTGAGCAGAAGAAAAAATTCTGCCGTGAACATGCCAGCAATCATCACCTTCCCATTCCCGAAGATGGCGAGGCACATGGCCGGTATGCCGAGTGCGAGGCTGACTGCGGATACCAGGTAGTGAGCTGATTTGGTCCGCTTGAGCAGCCAATCTGATATCCAGCCGCCAGCCAGCGACGCGACAATCCCGTTCACGATCGTACTGGCTCCAAACAGAATATTGGCCTGAGTGAGGGTGTAGTTGTGAACGCGGTGCAGGAAGGTGGGGAACCAGACCTGCAGGCCGCCGAGGGCAAAAGTCATCATTGCCATGCCCAGAGTTGCGGTAACGAACGCGTAGTTGTGAATCAGGCTTTGGATCAACGCCTTAATCCATTGCAAGCCGCGAATCAGATAACCCACAACGCCCTGGGGAGGCCCACCGCCCAATTCTGAAGGTTCGGGGACTTTGCCCGGTTCGTCGAATTGCCCTAGGGGCGGCTCTGGAATGAATAGCAGGAAAAAGGCTAGCAATAGGCTGGGAGCGGCTCCGACATAAAACGGGACACGCCATCCGTATTTGGGGCCGAGCACTCCTCCGACGAGGAACCCCAATGCGCTCCCCACCGGGATCGCAAGATAAAAAATACCCATGACCCGTCCGCGCTTATTTTCAGGAAACATGTCGGCAACGAATGTCGGTGAGAGGATCACGAAGCTTGCTTCCCCGATTCCGACCAAGGTATGGCGGAGGAGAAGCTCGTCGAAGTTCTTGGTAAAGGCTGTGAGCAGCGTTGCGCCACTCCAGATGATTGCACCTGCGATGATCACCGTCTTGCGCGAGAACTTCTCTGACAGGGGGCCCATAAATGGCGCCGCAATCATGTAAAAAATAAAAAAAACGCTAGTCAGCAATCCGTAGGCGGCATCACTGTTGGGAAAATCGGCCTTGATCAGATCCTGCACCGCGAAGAGCACATTGCGGTCTATGTAGTTCAGCAGGTTCAGCGCAGTCAGCACCGCGAGCGCTGTTTTGGGATAGAGCTTTTTGTCGGGCACAGGTCTGGCGAGACTAACATGGGGGGTGGTGGAGAGGCTACTTCGGGGATAAGGGAGTCAAGGCTTCGTTGCTTCAACAACGTCATTGGCTGCGCCTGAGGACCACATCCGCTATTTCAGAGTGCGAAGTCCAAGCGCCCGACATAGGCCACAGCGCTTCTGTCTTCCTTGAGTGGTGCAAAAGTCCATTGCCGAACTGCTTCTTCCACCCCCCCGCAATAACGTGGGATGGCCGATCACGTCGTGAGTGCAAACCACCTTTCCGTCCGTACCGACCAATACGTCAACTAGGACAGTACCGCGAATGTCGAACTGTCTGGCCTCGGAGAGATGTCAACCTTTCTCGTTGCACGCTGTTTCATCGACTCGGACGACATCGCCCAAGCAGTGTTGGGGTATTTTCTGGAAACTTTTCCCGCGTATTCGCAGGGCAGATGCGGTCGCTCCTTGGTCGCGCGAGCGGTCCCTGCCGGCGTAATGAGGACTGTCAAGGAACAAAGCCATCTCCTGAACGGTATTAGACACTCCCCTCAGTCGATAGTTCCCGAACTGTCGGCGGCGATCTACGTCGTCGGTTGTTTTGACCGCGGCCACTTCGCCACCACCACCGTCGAAATCCCGCCCCGCGGCCGAAAATCCCCTTTCACCTCCACCCACACCGGCTTCGCCCACTTCACCACGTCCTCCAGCACCTGGTTCACGATGTTTTCCTGGAAGATCCCCAGGTTGCGGTAGCTTTGCAGGTACTCCTTCAGCGACTTCAATTCGAGGCACAATTTGTTTGGCATGTAGCGGACCGTGATCGTGCCGAAATCCGGCAGCCCCGTCTTGGGGCACACCGACGTGAACTCCGGATCGTCAATCACGATCTCGTATCCGGGAAACTGGTTTGGCCAGGTTTCGATCTCGGGGAACTTCGCGTCCAAGCCGGCTCTGGCGTGTTCCTCGGTGTAACGCGGGGATTTCGGCATGCACGATATTGTAACGGCTAGCCTTCGAGGGTCATCAAAATGAGTGGCTTGGGTCAGCCCGACGGTGGTTCCCTGCATCTAACTGAGCCATACATGAAGACTGGAAATACCCCTCCGGCACGCCGCCGGAGTGGTAAATTGTTGCTTGTAATAATCTTCTCATCACATTGAGCGAACAGGACAAATCCGGATATTTGGGCCGGCACCGTTGGCTCGTGATCACGCTGGGCGCCGCCCTCGCCGTGATTCTTCTTGCCTCTTTCGGATCAATGCGTGATGAGGTTCTACCCATCCGCGCCGTCACCGTGGAGCGCAGTTCCATCCGCAGCGTTGTCTCCACCAACGGAAAAATCGAGCCTGCGCAGAATTTCGAGGCCCACGCCCCGGTTAACACCACCGTGCGCAAGCTCTACGTCCGGGAGGGCGACCGCGTCAAGAAAGGGCAACTCCTGCTCCAACTCGACGATGCCGAGGCCCGCAGCCAGGCGGCCCGCGCGCAGGCGGAGCTAAAGGGTGCTCAAGCCAACGTCCAGGCCGTCCATCAAGGCGGATCGCAGGAAGAAGTCATCACTTTACAGGCCCAGATCACCAAGGCTCGCAGCGCGCGCGACACCGCCGAGCGCAACGTCGACGCGTTCAAACGGCTTCAGGAAGAGGGCGCTGCTTCCGCCGGAGAAGTGCGCGACGCCCAAAACGCCCTGCAGCGCTCGCAGGCCGACTACGACCTCCTGATGCAAAAACAGAAAGACCGTTACTCCAAGCCCGAAGTCGAGCACGTCACGGCCCAGGACTCCGAAGCCCAGGCCGCCTACGACGCCGCCCAGGACATTCTGCACAAATCCAACATCGTCGCGCCCTTTGACGGAGTCGTCTACGCGCTGCCCGTCAAACAAGGGGCATACGTCCAGGCGGGCGATCTGCTTTTGCAAGAAGCCGACCTCTCAAAGGTTCTCGTCCGCGCTTACGTCGATGAGCCCGATATTGGCCGGCTCGTCCCTGGACAGAAAACCGAGGTCACCTGGGATGCATTGCCGGGCCGCATCTGGAGCGGCGCCGTGACCAACCTGCCATCCACCGTGAAGCTGCACGGGACGCGCAATGTCGGGGAAATGGTGAGCCTCCTCGACAACAGCGACTTCCGCCTCTTGCCCAACATAAACGTGAACGTCACGATCGTGACTTCACAGCACGACAACGTGCTCACCATGCCGCGCGAAGCCCTACGTCTCGACGACTCCAAGCCGTACGTCTACCAGGTCATCGAGAACAAGCTCCGCCGCCGCGACGTCTCGGTGGGCGCTTCGAATCTGACACGGGTCGAGGTCAGCGACGGCCTTAGCGACAACGCCCTGGTCGCGCTGAACACGACGGTCACGAACAAATCGCTACACGACGGAAGCCCCGTAAAGGTGGTGCAGTAAGTGATTCACGGGACGAAAAAGATCCTCGCCCTGGCCGCGCTGTTGCTGCCCGCACTGGCAGCCGCGGCCGATTCTCCCTCTGACCTGCTGGCTGCCGGCCGGGTTGACGACGCCATCTCTTCGCTAAGCGTCAAACTAGACTCCGCACCCAACGATGCCGCCTCCTACAACCTGCTTTGCCGAGCCTACTTTGCCGTTTCCAACTGGGACCGTGCGATCTCGGCCTGCGAAAGAGCGATCTCTCTCGAGGCCAACAATAGCGAATACCACCTCTGGCTCGGCCGTGCGTATGGCGAGAAAGCCGACTCCTCCAATTTCTTTACCGCCGCAGGACTGGCCAAGAAAGTTCGCAACGAATTCGAGCGCGCGGTCCAACTCGATCCCAACAACGTTGCCGCCCGCGTCGATCTCGCCGAGTTTTATCTGGAAGCTCCTGGCATCGTTGGCGGCGGTCAGGACAAAGCTCGCGCTCAAGCCGAGGCTGTGGCTCGCCTGAATCCTTCCAAAGCGCATTGGATTCAGGGCCGCCTGGCCGAGAAAAACAAGGACGCTGACGCCGCCGAGCGCGAGTACCGTGCCGCCATAGAGGCGGCCAGCCATGGCAGCGGCAACGCCTGGCTCAACCTGGGATTGTTCTATCGCAGGGCCGGGCGTTTCGATGAGATGCACGAGGCCCTGAAGAAAGCCGCCGCCGCTCCTCCCGACCAACCGGAAGTGCTGGTTGATGCGGCCTCGACCCTGCTGCGCGCCAACCGCGACCTGCCCTTCGCTACTCAACTCGTGCGCCGCTACTTATCGTCCAATACCGTGGAACAGGCGCCGCCCTTCAAGGCCCATTACCTTCTCGGAAACATTCTCGAGAAGCAAGGCGACCGCGAGGGTGCTGCGAAGGAGTATCAGATCGCCTTGGCCATGGCCAAGGATTTCGGACGCGCGCGCGAAGCGCTGAACCGCATCAGCCGTTGAAGTTTGTGTATAGGTAACGTGGCTACGATTTGATTTCATCACCGCAGCAGATTTGGCTATCCTGAGCCGACATGTTGCCGTTCGAACCACTCTCTCATTCCACCTCTCTTTCCAAAGGTGATCCGATGATCCAGAGCGTAGGTCTTGGTCTGCGCATGCGCAGCCTGGTACTCATACTTGCTGTTGGTTTCGCTATCTCCGCCCAGGCAGAACCGCTCCCGCTCAGGCGGGCCGTGGAACTGGCCCTGTCCCATGCCACTGTCACAGGCATCTCCGCCGCCGACACCGAGCATGCCTTCGCCGCCTACCGCGAAATCCGCAACAACTACATCCCGCAGTTCATGTTCGGCTCGGGACTCGGCAAATCCTGGGGATTCCCCCTCAGCCTCGAAGGCTCTGCCCCCTCCATCTTCAACATCAACACGCAGTCCGCCCTCTTCAACTCCGCCCTGAGCAAGGCCACGGCAGCGGCGCGCACAGAGTGGAAGGCTTCGACCCTGCAGAACCAGGATCAGCGCAATCAGGTCATGCAGGACACTGTTCTCAGCTACGTTGAGTTGAACAAGTGGGAACAGCGCATCGGCCGCCTGCACGAAGACGAAGCTGCCGCCAACAAACTTGAGCAGGCACTTGCCGAGCGCGTGAAAGAAGGAGTCGATAGTCCACTGGAGCTGACCAAGGCCAGACTGGCCGCCGCGCGTGTACGCCTGCGGATCGCCGAGGCGGAAGGCTCCGCCGACGTGCTCCGTGAACATCTCGCAACATTGACAGCTCTGCCCGCCGCCAGCATTGAAACTGTTCCCGACTCGATGCCAGCCTTCGCTCCTCTCGCGCGCGAGGACGACTTTGTCTCGAAAGCGGAGGCCAACAATCCGACTGTGCTCGCCGCGGAGCAGCGCGCTCGCGCTCAGTACCTACGTGCCGAGTCGGAGCATAGAGTGAAGTGGCCGAGTGTGGACTTCGCGGCGCAATACGCAATGTTGGCCAAGTACAATAACTACAGCGATTTCTTCGTAACCTTTCAGCGCAACAATGCCACGATCGGCGTAGCCATTCGCTTCCCTCTGATCAACTATTCGCAGCGCGCCCGCGCACAGGCCGCCGACGCCGACGCGGTCAAAGCCCGACGCCAGGCCGAAGCTGCGAAGAACAAGGTCTCGGAAGAAACCCTCAAGCTCCAGCGCTCCGTGCGTCAACTGCAGGCCGCCCACGAGGTCGCAGAACTGGAATACCAACTCGCGCAGTCCAATCTCGACAGCACCCAGACACGCCTCGACGCCGGCACCGCCACGATCAAAGATCTGGGAGAAATGCGGGCTGAACTCAGCGAGCGCTACATCGCTCTGCAGGACACCAATTTCGAACTGCAGCGCGCCCGCATCGGCCTGCTGCGCTCCACGGGGGAGTTGGAAAAGTGGATCAACGGCGGCCTCTAGGGGGATTCCAGCCCGATTCTCTGGGATCTAATACCCTGCCCCCACCCATACTTTTGGCCCCCTCAATGCATCCAATCTCCATTCGCCGGAAAGCCCTTTCGCCCCGGGTCCGACCCGTATAGCCTTGTAGCGAGGCACACTGGGGTATTTGTTGTTTGTAGGGACCTTCTGGCCGTCAGCCGACAGGGGCACCGTCCCGGCAATCTCGGGTGAACCTAACTCATACCGGGAAATTCATGCGGGGATGGTAGAATTAAACAATCCACTTATGCCATTGAAAACACTGTTTTTGAATCCACCTTCGTTTGAAAACTTCGACGGAGGAGCCGGGTCCCGATGGCCCGCCACGCGCGAAATCGAATCGTACTGGTACCCGGTTTGGCTCGCCTATCCGACCGGCATGCTCGAGGGCGCTCGCTTGCTCGACGCCCCGCCGCACCACGTCAGCGGCCAGGAAACCATCGAGATCGCCAAGGACTACGAGTTCGTGGTCCTGTTCACCAGTACCCCAGGTTTCCCTGGCGACATCCGCCTCGCCCGCGCCATCAAGGACGCGAACCCCCGCATCAAGATTTGCTTTGTCGGCCCGCACGTCAGCGTCCTACCCGAGAAATCCCTGCGCGATTGCCCGGCCATCGATTTCGTCGCTCGCAAAGAGTTCGATTACACGGTCGTCGAGTACGCGCAAGGCAAGCCGCTCGAAGAGATCATGGGCATCTCGTTCCTTAACAACGGGCAGATCGTGCACAATCCTGACCGCCCGCAGATCACGGACCTTGATCCCCTGCCCCACGTCACCGACGTCTACAAACGCGACCTCGACATCACACGCTACAACGTTCCCTTCCTGCTACACCCCTACGTCTCGCTCTACACGACCCGCGGATGCCCCGCGCAGTGCACGTTTTGCCTGTGGCCGCAGACTCTCAGTGGACACCCGTGGCGCAAGCGCTCCACCGATGACGTCGCGCGAGAGATGGCCCAGGCCAAGGAATACTGGCCCAACGTGAAGGAATTCTTCTTCGACGACGACACTTTCAACATTCAGGCCGCCCGCACCATCGAGTTGTGCGCGAAGCTCAAGCCGCTCGGCCTCACCTGGTCCTGCACTTCACGCGTTACCACGAACTACGAAACGCTGAAGGCCATGAAGGAAGCCGGCTGTCGTCTCCTGATCGTGGGCTACGAGTCAGGCGACCCGCAGATCCTTAAGAACATCAAGAAGGGCGCCACGGTCGAGCATGCGCGCGAGTTCACCAAGAACTGCCACAAGCTCGGCCTGGTGATTCACGGCGACTTCATCCTCGGCCTTCCCGGTGAGACTCACCAGACGATTCGCAACACGATCAACTTCGCCAAAGAACTCGACGTTGAGACCATTCAGGTTTCCGTTGCCCACGCTTATCCCGGAACCGAACTCTACGACTACGCAGTGAAGAACGGCTTCATGGTGTCAGAGAGCAAGATGGTCGACGAAGGCGGACACCAGCTCGCTCACATCCAGTATCCGGGTCTGCCCGCGACGGAGATACTCCAAGCCGTGCATCGGTTCTACGACGAGTACTATTTCCGGCCCAAGGCCGCTTTCCGTATCCTGAAAAAAGCTGCCTTCGACAGCGACGACCGCAAGCGCCTCTACAAGGAAGCCAAAGCTTTCCTGAAGACGCGCGCCATGCGGCACAAGTGGGTCCGCGAAAAGCAGGAGGCTTCCACGGCGGCTGCTCCCGCGAAAGCCTAGGCATCCCTGTGACCTTTCGCAAGTATCTGGTTCTGGCAGGGGTGGCGCTGTTCGCCTCTATCGGCGATTCCCTGCTCTCGCGCGGCATGAAGGAGATGGGCGCCGTTTCCCTGAGCCACCCCCAGAGCCTGATCCTTGCAGTCCTGAACCCGTGGATCATCCTCGGGATTCTTTTCCTGCTGGGCTTTTTCGCGTCTTACATGACCGCCCTTTCCTGGGCGGACCTGACCTACGTTCTGCCCGCGACTTCGATCGGCTATGTGCTGCTGGCCCTGATCGCAAAGTTCCTCCTGCACGAGCAAGTCACCCTGCTGCGTTGGGTCGGAATCCTGCTCATCGCGGTCGGGGTCAGTCTGGTAGCTGGCGGCCCGGAACTGACCCACCGACAAGCAGAATCCCCAATCCCGGAGAGCGAACTGGCCGCGGCCCGGAGCGAGCAATGAGCCACGCTTACACTTGGGGTGCGATTCTCTTCGTTGTCCTAGCTTCGGTCACGGGGGACGTCCTGCTAGCCCGCGCCATGAAGCAGGTCGGCGACGTCGGGGAGCTGCGCCGCCGTTCGAGCCTGCTCGCAGTGCTCGCCCGCGTTCTTTCCAATCCCTGGTGCCTGCTGGGAATCGTCGCGATGTCGGTCGCGTTCTTCAGCCTTCTGTTTGGGTTGTCCTGGGGAGACGTCAGTCTCGTCGCGCCAGCGTCAGCCTCTCTCACCTTTGTTGGAAACGCGGCCGCCGCCAAGCTCTTTCTTCATGAGCGAGTCGATCGTCGCCGCTGGATCGCGGCCGCGTTAGTCGCCTGCGGTGTCGCGTTCTTGGCTGGTTAGATTCCGAAATTTGTTCGCTGGTCCTCTCGCCTGGCCGCAATCAGCGCTGAACACACCTAACCGAACAGCCGCATCAATCCGCTAGCTGGAAGATCAGGCACCAGGAACGTCGCATCGCGCTGCCCGGCCACCCGCGCCAAGCCCTGCGCTGCCAGGTATCCGCTCCGCACCGCTCCTTCCATCGTCGCGGGCCACCCGGTCGCGGTCCAGTCCCCCGCCAGAAACACTCGTGGCCATGCCGTTTCCGGATGCGGCCTCTGCAAGTCGATCCCGGGCTTCGGCGAATAGGTCGCATGCACTTCTTTCACCACCGCCGACTTCACTACCTGCGCCGCCTTTGCCTCCGGGAAGAACTCGCCGAGTTCGTTGACTGCCAAATCCACAATGTCCTGCCGAGATTTGTCGATCAGGCTGTTGGAGGCGCTCACCACCAGCTCCAAGTAGCTGCCGTGCCCATTGCCGTCCCGCTTCTGTAGTTTTGATTTATGGAACATCCACTGGATCGTCCGGTCCAGCAAGACCGCATGCTCAAGTTCCGTGATCTCGCGGTCAAACCACAGATGAATTCCCGTAATCGGCGAGGTCGTGAACTTCGACAATGAGTCCCTCAATGGCTGCGCTGCCGAGGTCGCTGGCAGCACCCGCCCGAGCACATCAAAGGGGACCGCGAATACCGCGTAATCGAACACGGCTTCGCTTCCGCCCACGCTCAGCGTCACATGGGACGGCTCGGCCCGGAACGACTCTACTGACGAGCGCAGCCGCACTTCTCCGTGCCGCTCCCGAATGTATTCTCCGCCAGCCTTGTAGAGCTCCGTCAGCGGAATTGCCGGAATTCCCATGCGCCCCGCGCGCGCCGACTTCAGAAACGACTCGCGCATCACCTGAGCCGCATAGGCAACGGAGACCCGGTCCACCTCCTCGTTCAATGCGCTGACCAGGATCGGCTTCCAGAACCGCTGAATGGCACGCCCCGTCTGCCCATGGCGCTCCAGCCATCCTAGAAACGATTCCCCGGTTTCGCGCGGCGCCGTCGGAGCCAACGCCAGCATCGCTCGTGCAATGGCAAGCTTGTCTGGAAAACCCAGGCACGCCGCTCTTAGGAACGCAGGAGCGGTATGTAGAGGCGCGGGCAGGGCCGAGGGCGCGATCTCGGAAGCACGGCCACCGGGCTCTAGAAACGTCAACCGGTCGAACCAGCGGACGTCCCCGGCGACCCCCGTCCGCTCGTAAAACTCGATCAGGTTCGTGCAGCATCCCAGCAGAACGTGTTGGCAGTTGTCGATGACCTCGCCTGTGCCCGGGTGCTCATACGAAGATGCGCGTCCACCCAGGTAAGGTCGTTTCTCAAAAAGGGTGACGCGGAAACCGGCCGACGCCAATGCGCATCCCGCAGCCAGGCCTGCAAGCCCGCCGCCCACCACCGCAACAGTTGGAGTTTGTGTCCAGGGTTGGAGCATTACGTCATGCGCTTCACGAAGCCCTTGCCCAGGATGGAGAGCTTTTCGAACCTCGTGAGCCGGATCCTCCCGCTGTAAACGTCATATTGTCGCTGGGCAATCTTTTCCAGCAGCTTCTTGTAAATGGTGACCAGCACCCAGAGCGCCGGCTGGCTGTCTTCGTTGATCAGCGGGATCAACTCGAATCCTGATTTATAGAAGTCCCTTGCGCGGTCCGCCTCCACGACAAGCAACGGTCGCAACCGGTCTTTATCCGGTTTCCCTTGCAAATCGACCGGAGTAAGGTCAAACCGCAGCAGGTCCTCCAGCGGTAGGTACACACGCCCCATCTCCGCGTCTTCTTTCACGTCGCGGATGATATTGGTCAGTTGGAACGCAATCCCGCACCGCTCGGCCAGGTGCTCCGCCGTCTGGTCGCGATACCCGAAGATCTTAATGCACACCAGTCCCACGACCGACGCCACGTGGTAACAGTACAGGTACAGATCCTTGAATGCGCGGTACTGCACCACCAGCCCCGGCGTGTTTTCCGTTGCGGCTTGCTCCGGATACTCCTCTGTTGGTGTCTCTGGAACATCCATTAGCGTGCCGAAT
>Ga0306926_10000829_pt1 | contig 29593 bp, 25 predicted proteins | sample flu12Cox44000178_FD_203759 | JGI IMG/M metagenome (GOLD analysis project Ga0306926, IMG submission 203759) | Lab enrichment of tropical soil microbial communities from Luquillo Experimental Forest, Puerto Rico - flux8day.12C.oxic.44.000.178 (v2)... | ecosystem: Environmental > Terrestrial >...
AATTATCAAAGCGCAGATAGCGCGCCTGGAGGTCGCTCTCGCCCGCGCCGGTTTTTGCCGGGATGATCTTGCTGTCGGCAATCGACATGATTACGCGATCGATATAGGGAAGCTGATGGCCGGCTTCGTCAACACGATAATAATAAGGGTTCCTTTCGAATATAAACCTCTCCGAAGGAGGTTTCGTCTTCAATACCCAGGGGTCGAGGGAGGGCAAGTTTGGGTTGTCGTTGCGGTACATCGTATCCATTCTGGCATGCAACGCCGCCCAATTGCGTTGGTTGTTCTTTTTAACGAGCGCCTCGAGAGTGACCTTATCCGCGAATTTTTCATGGAATTGTTTCAGATAATGTGACGGGCAATAGATGTAGAGCGGGTCCGCCCCGGCGAGTTGTGGCAGAAACAACGGATTCGGTCGGGTCCAAGCATAGCGAATCGTGGTTTCGTCAAGCACTTCGAAGCGAGGTACCTCACCCTGCACCATCATCGACACGGGCAGGCCTGAGGGGGATAGCTGATTATTTTGTGCAACATCCTCGAACCAATAGCGGAAGTCTTCGGAGGTAAAAGGATGTCCGTCCGACCATTTGTGTTCGCTGCGCAAATGGAGCGTGAAGACTCGGCCGTCCTGGACATCCGCCGATGTCAGGATGTCGGGTACGAGCGTCAACGCAGGGGTGTAGCCGACCAGCCGTGCATACCCGTAAACCACCATCATGCGGGTGTCCTTGGGTCCGCCCATCAACATCCGCAACTCGCCGCCGGGATCGCCTATCGTCTCCGAATCCGCAACTTTCGGGTCGCTTGGCAGCCGTTCGTCGACCCTGGACAGCTTTCCGCTGGCTACGTCTTGTTGGAAAAACGGCGTCTCCTGCCGCTCGGCCTGGACCGTGCCGGGAACGGCCATCGAGAGAGCCACGACGAGGCCGATCCGTTTCACATCGCTCCTCCCCATTAACTTGATTTCTTTGGTCTCTCCACTTTAAGCCGAGATGGCGTCGCTGGCCCGAGCCGCCATCACGCGCGGTGACGCCCTCGCCTCCACCCAGTGGCCTGGACCGATCTCGATCAGTGGCGGTGAGTTCATCGGTTCACGCCGGAACGGCTCGGGCCAAGCAGACGGATCCGAAGCTTTATCCTCCATCAGCTGATGAAAGTCGAGCGAGCGGGACGGATCCGGCGTGGGAACGGCCGCGAGCAAGGCCAGTGTGTAAGGATGCACCGGATTGCGAAACAGCGTTGCGCGATCGGCGATTTCGACGATCCGGCCGGCACACATCACCGCGATCCGATCGGCGATATAGTCGACGACCGCGAGATTGTGGGAAATGAAAAGGTAAGTGAGCGAGAGTTTCTTCTTCAAATCCATTAGCAGGTTGAGAATCTGTGCTTGGATCGAAACGTCGAGCGCTGATGTCGGTTCATCGCAGATCACCAGATCGGGCCGCAATGCAAGAGCGCGCGCAATTCCGATGCGCTGACGCTGACCTCCTGAAAAGCTGTGCGGGTAACGCTTGAGATGTCTGGGGTCGAGCCCAACGAGGGTGACTAGTTCATGCACCATCTCACGACGTGAGCGAACATCGCCGATCCCATGGATCACGAGCGGCTCCTCGATGATGTCGTAGACCGTCATCCGCGGGTTCAGCGATCCAAACGGGTCCTGGAAGATGAACTGCACTTGCCGTCTAAACCGCTTCAAATCCTCGCTATCCAGAGAGAGCACATCAACGAGCCGTCCGCGGTCGTTGAAATGGATCGATCCTGAATCGGGTGATACAGCCCGCAGCAGCAGTTTGCTCAAGGTCGTCTTGCCGCACCCACTCTCGCCGACCAACCCGAGACATTCACCGCGCTCGATTCTCAGGCTGATACCGTCAACGGCAACAACCTGCGGACCCGATCTTCCGCTTCCGAACCACCCGCTCTTGCGGATGGAGAAGGTCTTTCGTACATCGACGCAGTCGACCAGCGGCCCATCGGCACCAGCCGGCCATTCCGCCTTCTCGGCCATAAGATGCGGCGCATCTCCCGGCGGGATCTCGCGGATCGGGACGAGGCGTTCCCCGGGCTTCATGTCGAAGTGTGGGACCGCGCGCAGTAGTGCCCGCAGATAAGGATGCTCCGCTCGCCGAAAGATGTCATCGAGGGTACCGCTCTCCATGACCTCGCCGTGGTACATCACCACGATTTCCTCGGCGACGTTGGCAACCACACCAAGGTCGTGAGTGATCAACAGCACCGCCATGCTGAGCTCATGTTGGAGCTCTGCAATCAGCTTAAGGATTTGCGCCTGGATGGTCACGTCGAGCGCAGTGGTCGGCTCGTCCGCAATCAGCAGCGCCGGGCGGCAGACCAGCGCCATCGCGATCATGGCACGCTGACGCAGCCCGCCGGACAGCTCGAAAGGATAACTACGCAAAGCCCGCTTGGGATCTGGAAATCCGACGAGGCGTAGCATCTCCTTCGTCAATTCGGAGGCTTGCGCGGCGCTTACCGGTCGATGGAGCCGCAGCGCTTCGCTGACCTGATTGCCGATGGTGTGAACCGGGGACAGTGAGGTCATAGGCTCCTGGAAGATGATCGAAATGCGCCCACCACGGATCGCCCGCATCTGGTCGTCATCGCTCCGGAGCTTCGCCAGATCAACGACCTCGCCGTCAAGCCGGGGATCGGCAAACAATACCTCACCACGGGTGATAACCCCGCTGCGCGGCAGGATGCGAAGGATCGTCTGACTGACCACCGACTTTCCCGAGCCGGATTCGCCGACGAGCGCCACGGTTGATCGCGGTCGCACGCGGAACGAGACCCCCGTAACCGCTCGGATGAAGCCGCCTGGCGTGGCGAAACGAACATGCAGATCGCGGACGGTGAGAAGATCGGTCAAATGGGATCTCCCGCCGCTTCCCACACGCCGGGCTCGGTGTGTAAACTGACCCCGAGGGCAGCCAAATTTGCTAAGGTGGCCGCATTCAATGTTAACCCCCGGGACCTCGCAGCTCTGGCCGACATATCGACCAGCTCGGTAAAACCCTCGATCCGACTATCGAGGCGTACCCTCGTCCAGCCAGAGCGAAGTTCGAGCTGCATCCAGCCGTCCTGCCGATCGCGACGAGTGGAATAGTAAGCGAGCGTCATACGGTCGAGTTCCCCCCAAGCGATTGAGGTACGGCGCAATCCCGACGCGCGCAGAGCCGACCCGGTCATCTCAAAGCGGGTCCCGTGGCGAAGTATCGTTCGCAGACCGAATACCGCAAAGAGTGCTACGAAGCCGCTCATCACAGTGGCCGCAACCATGCCGACGGGCATGGTCGTGAGGATTGCTGCTGTCGGGACCAACCCGGCAGCGGCGCGAAGATAATCGCCATACATGGCTGAGGTTGGGTAAGCGTAAGAGGTCATCGTCCGGGATCAAAGGGCATCCGCGAATACTTCGGCCGCATCGAGCCAGCGTGTCGCAGGGTGCCCCCTGGTGACTGCGACAAGCCGGCGAAGAAACGCATTTGTCGCCTCGTCCTGCACTAGGTGGTGCGTCAAAATTCCGGTTGGTTCCTGGGCGTCGACTTCGCCAAGGCGCCGCGCCTGCAAGTGTCTAACTATCTCACCCAGCGCCGCCTCCTCCCCTATAAAACCGCGGTCCTCAGCCCACGCGACGAGATCGATATGAACGTTCACCTCGGCGATGCCGGGTGCCGGCCAAGGAGTGCGCCGCGGCTTTGCGCGTGAGATCGCGCCGAGGCCACAAGCAGGGAGGAGCAGCAGAAAACACGACGCAAAACGATTCCAAGGCGGTGCCAGAACTGGCAGCGCGCGGGTCCCGAAAAGCGCCGTCAGCCGCGCTCGGCCTGCTGCCAAATCGGATGTCACTGCCGTGCGGGAACGCTCGGGCGGGAACTCGCTCTTCTTACGGTTGATAGCGTGGCTGACATGGCACCAACCGTGCTGAAGGACAGCGAGACGGGGAGACCGAGAGGGGCAGGTGAGCCACGCAGCAAGTCCCGGATCGGCCGCGGCTGGAATGACCGCGAGCGAAATAGGGATGTCGCCGGCGATCGAAACGAGACGGTCGAGCCGACTGCTCGCCGCCGCCGTATCGTCGTCACGCCACCAGAGGGTTGCGACACGGCCCGCTTCTCTCCAGCGGTTGAACTCGCCGACCAGATCGGTCCATCTCGCGGTCATCGCCAAATCCTGACGGGGCGGATGCCTCATGCGCCGATCATACCGCCGGCCGACTGCGATACAAAACCCCGTCCGCTCGGGTAATGCATCAGTTTGAAATCCTGTCGATGTCCTCGTTCAAGCACGCGGGTGTTCGGGCGATCAAGCGCCAGTGGCTGGGACCAAGTGGAGCGGCAAGGATTGGCTCCGGCTGGCTCCCGGAGAAACGTGTGAAGCCGGCCTGCCCGGTCGATGCGCACCGAGCCGACGTTCTGGGTTGCCGCCGGCCACAACAAATAGTTGTGTCGCTAATTGACTGTCGCTGCGTCTGCAGCAAATCTGCAGCAAAATCTCCCCTTCAGGTTGTGTAACAGATCGGTCCGTTAGTGCCTGACCGGACCTTTTTCGAACACCTGCCCGCCGCGTTCAGACTTGGCGGTTTTGGTATAAGCCCATCAGCCATCTGCACCTCCTTCGTCCAGCCGCGATCCGTTCCCGGAGCCGCGATCGGCAGAGTTATGTCACGTGCATGAGGCAATTTTAGGGTCGTGATTACCGCAAAGAAGCGAGCTTCGCCCCCAAAGAACATAAGCTTGCCTCTTAGTTTGGTCGGATCGCCAATAGGCCGATATTAGCAAGAAGGAGGGAGGCTCCCTCCCGCCGAAAACAGCGGCGCGGCATTTTCAGACTGACGCATTAGCCGGCTCGTGTGGTGACGCTTGCGGGATCACGGATCAGGTTCGCGATTAGGCGGGCCGAGCGGCGCGCCCCGCCTATGTCGACCGAGATCGCCCCAGGGCCGCGCTCGATCGCGCGTTCGATCGCGCGAGCGAGCCGGACCGGCGTGAGGTCGGTCTCAGGAACCAATTCGAGGACCCCGCGGGCAGCCAACCGTTCCGCTCGCAACCGCTGCTCCGTTTCCCGTTCGGACGCGAACGGCACGACCACGGCTGGAGCGCGGGCGGCGAGAAGATCAAGCACGGTGTTGTATCCCGCCTGGCTCACCGAGACGCGACAGCGCCGCAGCATCTGCGGGAATTCTCGGCGATAGCGTTCGAGGACCACACCTTCCGGCAGAGCACCCGCAAGGATCCCGAATGCTTGCTGCGGCAGGTTGGGTCCTGCGAGCAGACGCCACGTGAGACCGGCGAGGCAGCCGCGTCGCCTGGCCTCGAGCGCCGTCGACAGCAAAGTGGTGCCGACAGCACCTCCGCCAACCGAGACCAATACCTCGTCCACCCCGGCAGTCTCGTCTCCCCCACCGATCGGATTGGTTTCACTAATATAACCCGTATAAATCAGGCGATCGGCGATCTCCGATGCCGCGGAGAAACTCGCTTCCAGTGGTATGAAGCCGGGATCGCCGTGGACGAACACGAAGTCGAAATCGGTCCGCACCCGATCGATAATTTCGCGACTACGCCTCGGGTCGTCGGGCATGACCACGATGTCCCGAACCGAACACAGCATTCCCGGTCGAGGACGGCGCAACCGTGCCGCTTCGATCAGCGGTTCAAGCTCGAAGCGGAACGCGCGCCGCCCGAATGGAAAAGCTTCGATCACCACGGCATCAGGCCGCGCCGCCTCGAAGGCAGCGAGCAGCGCCCCCCGACGCGCTTCTCGCAATTTTTCGTCGATCGGTCGGCCACGCGGGCCGACGAGTTCTTTGAAGCTCGCGTCGCGGGCTCTGACCGGCGCAAGCTGGACGATGCGCGCGGACTGCTCGCAAATAGGACCGGGGGGAGGTTCTCCGCCGGAGACTAGGGTAACCGCGATGCCTTCGCGGGCGACCGCGTCGGCGAGCCGGAAAGCGCGCCGCACGTGCCCGATGCCGAGCAGGTGCTGGACGTAAAATAAAACGGAGCCGCTCACGAAAACTCAGGGAAAGAATTGCTGGGGATAGGCACGCCGCCGACCAGATGACCTGGTTCCATATTTGTATCACGCAGCACAAGCCCGACCCAGCGCTTCGATCACTACGCCCAGTCGGCGGGCGGCGACCGGGAGATCATGCTCCAAGAGAACACGCTCCCGCGCCGCTTTCGCGAACGCCGACCTCCGACCGTGATCGAGCATTACACTACGCACCGCGGCGGCGAAGGCACGGGCGTCGCCGGGTGCGACGAGAAGTCCGGTAACATCTGATACGACGATTTCTCCAACTCCGCCGTCGGCTCCGGCAACCACGGGCAACCCGCTAGCCTGTGCCTCAAGCGGCGCCATGCCAAAGGCTTCGTTGCAGGCGGGCCAGACGAAGAGATCCGCCAAGGCAAGTCGCTCCGCGATCGACGCGTGGTCGAGCGATCCCATCCAGGTCACTCGCTCGTTGAGTGGGGCGAGGGCATTCTCGACATCGCGTCGCGCCGGACCGTCGCCGACCACTTCTAACGACCAAGGCAAATCGAGCAGACGAGACAGTGAGTCGCCGAGAAGGCGGTAAGAGGCGAGTTTGTCACCGTGGCGCATCATCGCGACCGCTATCAGGCGTGGCGACTCGCCCTCTGGTGGCCCTATTCGACCATAGGTCGCCGCATCGACAAACGGCTTGAAGGCAACCCAGCGCCAAGGCTCCCGCAGAAGCGGCAAGATGCACTCCCGATCCTCCGAGTTCAGTCCGATCACTGCATCAGCTCGCCTGATCGCGCTTTCGGCGGCACGATAGCCAGCCGCCCAAGGACCGAGCGCCTGTATCGGGGTCACGGAGGCTTCGGCGACAACATAGGGGATGCCGAGCGCGCCTGCGATGGGGGGACCCAGCCAGTCCGGCGATTTGTGATAGACGTGGTAGGAGAACCAGAGTTCGGGCGTAAATTCCGGAATCTCTCGCCAAAGGCGCAGACGGCGCTCGGCGACCCGCTGACCGAGCGCGGCAAGCCGAGCCTGTCGGACGGAATCGCCGGACCCCTCATAGCTGCGAAACCGTGAGGCGAGGATGGGCTCGTGTCCAGCAAGGCGCATAGCGGCGAGGAACAGCTGCGCAATTTGCCGATCACCCGACGGGACCGGATGATCGGGCGGCTTTAGCGGCGCGTAGAACGCGATGCGCATGGGGCTTTGCGAGGCTAAGTCTCTGACCGAACCTCGAGGAATGGAACTCCGGCAGCTTGCAGGACCGCATCCTCGCCGTGGCGATGGATGTCATATGATGGCCCGGAAGCACCGGGTAAGCTGATCCGTTGCCGATTAACCGAGAGCAGTCCAAAGCGTTCCGCGAGGACGTCGATCCCCGATTTCATAGCGAAGTTGCTGCGCACGCGGCGTTCCCCAGCGGTGCCCAGGGCAGCACGCCTTGCGGGATCGCGGATTAGCGCGCACATCACTTGAGCAAGCCCAGCAGGGTCATCGGGAGGCACGAGGAACCCCGTCACACCTTGTTCGATCAACTCGGGGATTCCTGATACATCGGTTGCAATGCAGGCGAGCCGCTGGCTCTGCGCCTCGATAAGGACGTTGGGCAGGCCATCGCGGTCGCCGTCCTTTGCCACCTTCGAGGCGAGCACGAACAGATCCGCCCGGCGGTAACCAGCGAGCACGTCAGGTTGGGGTAAGGCCCCGCGCCATTCGATCTTGTGCGACAGACCGAGGCGCCCGGCCAGGTGTATCAAGGCGATCCTCAGTGTGCCTCCGCCGATATGAACGAAGCGCCATTCCAGACCCGGGGGCAGGAGCGCGAGCGCAGCAAGTAAGTCCTCGTAGCCCTTTTTGGCAACCAGCCTCCCGACCGAGAGGAGGACGACTGGATGTTCAGGATCGCTGCCGTCGCCCCCAATCGATCGCGGTGGTGCTGCCGGAAATCGCTCGAGGTCGAGTCCGTGATAACAGAGCGCGACCGTGTTATGGCGAGGTGCGAGGCTCGCGAGGTGGCTCCGCCCAGCTTCTGTGCAGGTCACTACCCACCGGGCCTCGGCGAGTTTTGTGTGCTTCTCCCATACCGGAACCGTCCAGATATCTTTGGCGTGCGCCGAAACTGTCCAGCTGAGACCCGTGATCAACGCGGCATAGCGGGCAACCGAAGCGGGCGTATGGAGGAAATGTGCGTGGAGGTGGTTAACATTCGCTGGCAGCTCCGCCGCCAATACGATAGCTTGGCCAAAGCGGCGGATGCGATTCGGAGTCGGGTCGCGTCGCAGATCGGCTAACCAAGCCTGCAGCGCCGTGTGATATCCCGAGTGTCGGCGCGAACGCAACCATCCTCGCCAGATACGATGTGGCTCTTGATACAGATATTCCGGAAGGTACAGCAGCGCGGAACGGATCAGCTGGTGGACCGGATGGGTTGCGCGATCCGTCGGATGGCGCAAAGAGACGATCAGGATATCGAGCCCGCGTTGTTCGAGGGCGAGGATCTCCTGAGCAATGAAAGTCTCGGATAGCCGCGGATAGCCTTTCAGAACAAAGGCAATACGACCAACGACTTGTGGTGACGACCGCGCCACGCCTCACGCTTCGAGACGTTCACGCGCCGCGAAGCAGCCGGCGCGTCCCTCATCGAGCCACTTTCGCGTGCGTCGGTTGACGCTCGGCATACCGTCGAGCAAGCCGGGAATCACAACGGTCGAGGGTGGGGCCTGTTCGGTCAAATGGCGGAGGGCTGCAGCCATCACGCTCGGGTCGCGGCCCTCTTGCTCGGATAGCATGGTCAAAAGTCCAAGTTCGGCGGCACGTCGGCTCCTGATGTACTGTTCCAGACGGGGCGCAGTTCGCGGCACGATCAGCGCTCGCTTGTCAAAAGAGAGAATTTCGCAAAAGGTGTTGTAGCCGCCCATAGCGACGACACCGGCGGCGCGCGCCATCAGGGATTCGAGCCGCGCGTTGAAAGTGATGGCGCGAACGTTCGGTAGCTGTGAAGCTCGGTTTGCGAACTCCGCGCGTTGCTCGGGCAGCATGAACGGACCGAAGACGAGCAAGGCAGGGAGGGGCAGAGCGCGATCATACTCGTAAGCCGACAGCACCAGATCGATCAAGGCTTCGCCGTCGCCTCCGCCGCCGGGCGTGACCAATACGAACTCGCTCTTGAGAATGTCCAGAATTTCCGGCGTGACCTGAGGCTCGGCTGCGTTGCGCCGAAGATAGCCGGTATAGGTCATGCGCTGGCGCACGCCCCTCGGCACCGCGAGCCCGGCGAGGGGATCACAGATCTGCGGCAAGCCGTACACCCATATCTCGTCGTAATAATCAGCCAGCGCCGGGACCGCGTGTTTGCGTTCCCACTCGCTCTCCAGCGCCTCGGGATCGTCCATCACGTCGCGCAGACCGAGGATCAAGGCCGTTCCGCGGCGTTGCAGCAGGTCGAGCGTCTCCCCCACCTCCCCGCGCAGTCCCAACGGCTCTTTGTCGACGATCAACAGGTCGGGGTCGAAAATATCCGCTGTGTGCCGGATGATCGAGGAGCGCATCGCCAGCGTCTCCTCGAGATCTATGTGCAGATTGAGCGATACATATTCCCCGTTGCGCAGCTTGATGACGCCCGGCACCCGCACAAAATCGACGCGGGAACGAAAATCGAAGCTGCCGATGATCGGCGACCCAGATAGTATCAGGACCGAGACCGCAGGGTCCGCATCGACCAGAGAGTGGGCGATCGCCCGGCATCGGCGCAGATGCCCGAGCCCGAAGCTGTCATGGCTGTAAATGAGCACCCGCTTATGGTGACGGCGAGCGGCCACGCCGGCCCCCTCATGCAACCGTGCGGGTCGACTATTGCATAGGCGGCTTCGTCGGGAAATGATCTTTTCATGAAGGCGATCGCCGTGAGAGGAGTGGCAGCTCTGGTCAGCACCGCCGAGGGCGCGCTCCGACCCGCACGGGACTGGCTCGGGTTTCTCCCGTGGCGGCAGAAAGAAGCGGCTCCCGCACCGGCGAGGAAGCCGAAACCGGAAGCCGAAGATCCGAGCGCGCTGGAGCCGACACTCTATCGCTTCATTCTTCGGCACAGCTTAGGCGCGCAGATTTTCCTCCTCGTGCTGACAGTCGTCTCTTTCCCCTTTCTTTACTATTCGTTCAAGCTTCCCAAGGAGATCACCGACGGCGCGATCAAAAGCGGCAAACATTTTCCAGTGAACATTATGGGGTTCGAACTCGATCAGTTCAGCTATTTGATGGTTCTCTGCGCTGCTTTTTTGGGTCTCGTGTTTATAAATGGTGGATTCAAATACTACATCAATGTCTTCAAGGGGCGGCTCGGAGAACGGATGCTGCGCCGGTTCCGTTATCAGCTGTATCAGCGTATGTTGCTGTTCCCACTATCGTATTTTCACAAGAACTCGTCAGCTCAGATCATTCCGATGATCACGGTCGAGTGCGAACAGCTCGGCGGGTTCATCGGCGACGCATTTTCTACGCCGCTGTACCAGGGGGGCCAGCTGCTGACGAATATTTTCTTCATGTTCATGATGGATCCAATTCTGGGCTTGGCGGCGGTCGCGCTATATCCCATGCAGGGCTATATCATCCCGAAACTGCAGTTCAAGGTAAACCAACTTGCCAGGCGCCGGGTGCGTACGATCCGCCAGGTAGCCGACCGAGTTCAGGAATCGGCGACCGGCATTGCCGATATCCTTGCCAATGACAACGCCCGCCTTCAACTGAGCGGTTTTGCCCATCTGATGGGCACGATTTACGACATCCGCTTCGAGAGCTATCAGCGCAAATTTTTTGTCAAGTTCCTAAACAACTTTTTGTTACAACTGACACCCTTCTTTTTCTTTTCGATCGGCGGTTACCTGGTGCTTAAGGGTCAGCTTTCTGTGGGCGCGCTCACAGCGGTGCTTCTTGCCCAAAGGGAGCTAGCAGCGCCGTGGAATGAACTGCTCACCTTTTATCAGATCTTCCAGACTTCCAAGATCACCTACGAGCAGATCGTCGAGCAATTCCACCCCGCAGGCATGATCGATGCGAGGCTCCTGCTCGAGGAGCCGGGCACGGTGGTGCCGCTGACCGGCGAACTCGCCGTCGCCAATTTGTCGCTCGCCGAGGACGGTGGCAGCCGGGTACTCGACGGCATTACGTTTAATCTCCCGCTCGATGCTCATGTAGCGGTCATCGGCCAAGGCGGCAGCGGTAAAAACGAGCTTGCTCTAGTGCTCGCGCGCTTGATCCGGCCGACAGGCGGCCGGGTACTAATCGGCGGCATGGATCTTGCCATCCTGCCGACCGCCGTAACCGGCCGCCGCATCGGCTATGCCGGGGCGGCCACGTATTTGTTTGCCGGAACTTTGCGCGACAATCTGCTGCTGGGCCTGCGCCACCGGCCGATCCGCCCGGCCGAATACGATCCGCCGACCGCCAAACGCCGTTCAGCCCAGATCTACGAAGCGCAGCGGTCCGGGAACATCGACTTCGACCTTCACGCCGATTGGCTCGATTATGAGGGTGCCGGTGTCGGCGACAAAGAGGGTCTGTCGGCGCGCATAGCAGAAGTTCTGGCCCGTCTCGACTTCGACGAAGTTGTCTACACCTTTGGGCTGCGCTGGCGGCTCGATCCGGAAGCTCAGCCCGAAGCGGCGGCACGGCTTCTCGAAGCGCGCAAAGCGCTTGCCCAGCGGCTCAGCGAGGAGGGCATCGCCAACCTCGTGGAGACCTACGACGCCGATCGTTTCAACCTCAATGCCTCGGTTGCCGAGAACTTGCTCTTCGGAACCCCGATCGGTCCGGCCTTCGACTTCGAAGCGCTCGCCGATAATACCTACGTGTTGCAGGTGCTGACAAAGGTGGGGCTGATCGACGACCTCGTCGAAGCCGGCAGGCAGGTGGCCGAGACGATGATCGAGCTGTTCGCGGACCTGCCGCCCGATCACGAGTTCTTCGAACAATTCAGCTTCATCAGCGCCGATGACCTCCCGGAATTCGGAGCGATTCTTGGGCGCATCGGCGCCGATAGGACGAGGGCGCTCTCCAGAGCCGATCGTACCAGGCTGCTCTCGCTGCCCTTCAAACTGATCCCGGCGCGGCACCGCCTCGACGTCCTCGACGACACGATGCAGAACCGCTTGCTCGAGGCGCGCAGGGTGTTTCGGGCCGATCTTCCGGCGGAGGCGCGCTCGCAGATCGAGTTCTTCGATGCCGAGCGCTACAACGCAGCCGCGTCGGTACAGGACAATATCCTTTTTGGTAAAATCGCTTATGGCGAGGCCGAGGCGCCGGTTCGCGTCCCATCAGTGCTCGCCGAGGTGGTCGACGAATTGTCGCTGCGGCAAACCATCATCGACGTCGGCCTCGACTACAATGTCGGGACCGGCGGATCGCGCCTGTCTTTCGCCGAGCGCCAGAAAGCAGGGATAGCACGCGAGGTTCTCAAGCGCCCCGATCTCTTGATCCTCAACGAGGCGACCTCGGCGCTCGACGGGCAGTCGCAGTCGAGAGTGACAAAGGGCTTGAAGGACGAGTTCGCGGGCCGAGGCATCATCTGGGTGCTGCACCGAGCCAACCTCGCCAAGGACTTCGATCGCGTTCTCGTTCTCAGCAATGGAAAGTTGGAGGAGCAAGGCACCCCGGCCGAGCTCGACGGCAACGGGTCGCTGATGTCCTTGCTGATGGCGGCGGAATGAGCAAGCGAACGGGCCGAGCGAGTATTAGAACGATGGGAGGAAGGAGATGAGCCTGAAGGAAGAATTCGAGCTGCTCCGGCGAGTGCCGATATTCGCCGAGATCGAGCCTGCAAAGCTGAAGCTCCTGGCTTTTATGAGTGAGCGGGTTGGCTTCGATCCTGGCAAACGACTTGTGCAGCAGGGCGACACCGCCGACGCGGCATATCTAATCATCGACGGTCATGCCGAGGTCATCCTCGAGACCCCTGCCGGACCGGTGGTCGTAGCCACTATCGGCGCCAACGAGACCGTCGGGGAAATGGGGATATTGGGCGACGTGCCGCGCAACGCGACGGTCCGTGCCAAAGACCGGGTCATCGTTTTGCGCATCTCCAAGGAGCCGTTCATGCGCATGGTGCGCGAATTCCCAAACATGGCGGTCTCGATCATGCGGGAACTGGCGCAGCGGCTCGATGCGACGAACCATCAGCTGAGCGCGGCGCATGCCGAAGTCAAGCGATTGCGCGATCAAGCCGGCATCGCCGCCTGATCGGACGTGAGCCGGCTCGACAGCTTTATCCGCCGGCTGGAGGCGCAGCGCGCCTGCCTGGATCTAGCGGCCCACCTCGTCCGGGAATTGGACGGGCACGTGCTCGAGCTCGGGCTCGGCAACGGGCGGACGTATGACCATCTGCGCCAGCTCTTTCCGGATCGTGAAATCTACGTCTGCGAGCGCCTAGTCGCCGCGCATCCTAATTGCGTGCCGCCTGCCGAATTCCTCCTCCTTGGCGACATGCGCGATACCCTGCGACCGGCCCGCCAGCTGCTCGGAGGCCGGATAGCGCTCGCCCATCTCGATCCCGCGACCGGAGATGTCGCGGCGAGCCGGGCACTTGCGGCCGAACTCGCACCGCTGATCGTGCCGTTGCTGCGCCCGGGTGGGGTGCTGGTCAGTGAGCCGGCAATCGCTCGCGATGAGCTGAGCCCCGTCCCGCTGCCGGAAAGCGTCGCTCCAGGCCGTTACAACCTCTACCGATACGTCAATTGCCGATCGTCAGCATAACCGGGACATGGTCGGAGGCCTTGTCCCAGCCGCGACTGTCCCGGTAAACGCGGGCCTCAGAGAGTGCGCCGACGAGCGCATCCGTTACCCAGATGTGATCCAGCCGGCGGCCCCGATCCGAAGCCGCCCAGTCGCGCGCCCGGTAACTCCACCAAGTGTAGAGGCGCTCGTGCCCCGGCACGAAATGCCTGACCGCGTCGACAAATCCGCCCGCCCGCTGCAAGAGCCCGAGGCGTTCGACCTCGACGGGGGTGTGGCTGACGACCGCTAGGAGCTGTTTGTGCGACCAGACGTCGGTCTCCAGCGGGGCAATGTTCAGATCGCCCATCGCAATCATCGGCCGTCCGTCCCGCCGTTCTGCCGCGAACCATGCCGTAACCTCGTCGAGGAACCTTAGCTTATGGGCAAATTTCGGGTTGCGCTCCGGGTCCGGCACGTCGCCACCTGCCGGCACGTAGATGTTGTGAAGCTCAATTCCACCGGGCAGCTCGACCGTGGCATGGCGGCAGTCGGTCCGGGAGCACCAAGCGCGGACTTCGGGCGATTGGAACGGGATCCGTGAGAGGATGGCGACGCCGTTGTAGCCTTTCATCCCGTGCACCATCATGTGCCGGTACCCGAGCGCCTCGAACGGCTCGCGCGGGAAGAGCTCGTCCGGAGTCTTGGTCTCCTGCAAGCACAGGACCTCGGGGGCCCAATCCGTGATTAGCCGCCGCACATTGTCGATCCTGAGTCGGATCGAGTTGATGTTCCAGGTGACCAAGCGGATTGTCACGGCTTGCTCGACGCTTCGACCGGGATCGGGAACCTACTGAAGCACTGGTCGGCGGGCGGGGCAACGAGTGTGGCGAGAACGGTCCAAAAACGTCGGCGCCCGGTCGGGGGGGAAGACCGGGCGCCTGCATGTCCAGAAGCGTTTGGGGAAACCGGGCCCACAGGGGAGACGGACCCGTCCTGAGGAGAGCTTTGGTGCTCTCTCCGCTTCCGGGTTACGTAAATGGGGGCGGCACGATAGAAAGCAAGGCGGCGATTTCTGCATGCCGGCAGCGGCAAAAATGCATGCTACGCTCGGGAACCAACTGTAATTCCCTCATGCCGTGTTGAAGATTGACAGCGCTCCTGCGGTGGTTGCGCCACATGCCTCGGCAAAGGCCGAGAACAGGGCGCTGGAGAACGGGTTCCCCAGAGCCTCGTACTCGGGGTGCCATTGCACGCCGACGACGAACCGCGCTCCTGGCAGGCTCACCGCTTCGATCTGTCCGTCGGGGGCTACTGCCTCGACGCGAAGTGTGGGAGCGGGACGATCGATACCCTGGGAGTGCAACGAATTGACCATCACCTCGGCGGCGCCAGCAAGAGAGGTTAGAAGCCCGCCCGCGGTCAATATCACGCTGTGGGCCGGACCATACGGCCCATCTGGAGAATCCCTGCGCGAGCGATGATTGAGCCGGCCGGGAACCTCGTGAACCCGCTGGTGCAATGTGCCACCAAGCGCCACGTTCAGCTCCTGGATGCCGCGACAAATCGCCAAGATCGGTAGGTCGCGTCGGATCGCTTCGCGAATCAGCGGCAGCGTCGTCGCATCGCGCTCCGGATCGTGCAAGATCTCAGGGTGGCTTGGCTCGGCGCCGTAATGGCTGGGATGGACATTCGACGGACTGCCGGTCAACACCAGTCCGTCGAGCCGGTCCAGCAGCACGCAGACGTCGACCTTCAAGCCGATCGCCGGGATCAGTACCGGCAAGCATCCTGCTGCATCGATTACCGCATTCGGATATCTGTCGATAACCCCGTGGAAGACCCGCTCGTTGACCACGCGGAGACAGGTGGGGATGCCGACGAGCGGCATGTAGACGGGCATCAGGCTCGAACTCAGGGTTGGTACAGGCGGCGGCCAGCGGCAAACGGATCGTGATATACAAACAACTCCGGATCTAGCGCCACCCCGAACTGTGCGTCAAAGATCGAAACCGTCGTTGTCTTCCGCTGTTGATCAACGATCGTCCACTGACGCAGCGCCAGCGGCTGACTGTTGAAGACCATAGTCAGACTGCCGTGGTCTGGTTCTGTGGGCTGGGTGACAGTAATGGCCAACGCATTCGCGCCTCGCTCGAAGCGGTTGATGACAAGATCGTCAAAAGTAATGGGGTCGCGCAGCAGAAACCATGCCGGGGTCGACTTCAACCCGACTTTTGACATCTCGGCGAGCTGTTTGTCCACATAATAGACATAGAACTGGTCGGCAATTAGCAGGACCGGCGAAGGTGGATCGTATTCGAACCGCATCCGTCCGGGCCGAGCCATCCACAAGCTTCCGGTGGCAGTACCCCCGCTAGAGGAGGACTGCCGGAACCGGGCGGTCATGGTATGTATGCCATTCAGATATGCGGTGATGCGCCGCAAGTCGTCCATGTCCATTGGGGTCAGCGCGACCGGCGGCGGTGAAACGGCTGCGCTCGAGAGGGCGACCCGCAACATTGTCATCGCCGGCAAAAGGGATGCAACAACAACACGCCGGCGAACATAACACCGCCCGACGAAAGTCGGCCCGCCGTCGCCGCTAAGGGGATTACCCACGATCTCAACCTGCTCCATTTCATCGTCGTCGCGCGGCCAGGGCCGCCGTCGAGTGCGATCATTCGCCGCCACGGGCCAAGACCTCGCGTTTCCCGACGTGGTTGGCAGCGCTGACGATGCCCTCAGCTTCCATCCGCTCGACGATGCGAGCGGCGCGATTGTAACCGATTTGCAGATGGCGCTGCACGAAGCTGGTCGAGGCTTTGCGCTCACGGCATACTACAGCGACCGCTTGTCCATAGAGAACGTCGCCAGCATCACCGTCGTCTTCGTTTCCCTGCAGGTCGAATGGGCCGCCGTCATCCTCGGTGATTTCATCGATGTAATCGGGCTCTCCGCGCGTCTTGAGGAACGACACGATGCGCTCGACCTCCTCGTCAGAGACAAACGGGCCGTGGACACGCGTGACGCGACCACCCCCCGCCATGTAGAGCATGTCGCCGCGGCCCAAGAGCTGCTCGGCACCTCCTTCGCCGAGGATCGTGCGGCTGTCGATCTTCGACGTCACCTGAAAGCTAATTCTGGTGGGGAAATTCGCCTTGATGGTGCCCGTGATAACATCAACCGACGGACGCTGAGTGGCCATGATAATGTGGATACCGGCAGCGCGCGCCATTTGCGCTAGCCGCTGGATCGCCGCTTCGATCTCCTTGCCGGCAACCAGCATCAGATCCGCCATCTCGTCTACAACGACGACGATCAGGGGCAGCTCGCTGGTGTCGAAGGGCTGTGACTCAAAGATCGGCCGACCAGTTTCCGGATCGAAGCCCGTTTGCACTTTGCTGATCAGGCTCTCGCCATTACGCTGTGCTTCGACGAGCCGCCCGTTAAACCCGTCTATGTTGCGCACCCCAAGCTTTGACATCTTGCGATAACGATTTTCCATTTCGCGCACCGTCCATTTGAGCGCCAAAACGGCTTTGCGCGGATCGGTGACTACTGGAGCAAGGAGATGTGGAATCCCGTCGTAGACTGAAAGTTCCAGCATCTTCGGATCGATCATGATGAATTTGCAACGGTCGGGTGGCATCCGGTAAAGGATGGACAAGATCATCGTGTTGATGCCGACCGACTTTCCCGACCCTGTCGTCCCCGCGATCAACAAATGCGGCATCTTTGCCAAGTCGGCGAGGACCGGCTCGCCGGAAATATCCTTTCCCAGGGTCAAAGCGAGACGTCCAGGATGCTTGTCGTAGACCGGGGAGCCGAGAAGTTCGCGCAGAAAAACAGTTTCGGCTCTGCGGTTCGGCAGCTCGATGCCGATCACGTTGCGTCCGGGCACAACGGCAACCCGCACCGAGATCGCGCTCATCGAGCGTGCGATGTCGTCGGCGAGCCCAATGATCCGCGAGGCCTTGATCCCTGGCGCTGGCTCAAGCTCGTAAAGCGTCACGACTGGGCCGGGACGAACTTGTACGATTTGACCGCGGACGCCGAAATCCTCGAGCACCGTCTCGAGAAGGTGAGCGTTTTTTCCCAGCGCTTCCTCGTCGACCTCCTCGGTCTTGATTACCTGCGGTCTAGCCAAGAGTTCGAGCGAGGGCAGCAAGGGTTGCTCGCTAGGTTCGAGGTCGAGGGTCGGCTGTCGCTCCCGATCGGCACGCTTTCCGGGTGTGAGCGGCTTCGCCCGGGGCGCGATAAAGCGGATGAGCCCGCCGCGGTCACGCCCCTCGTCCGGGATACCCGATGTGCCGCGATCAAGGCGCGGCTCGCGCCGGTCCGGCAACACGGTCACAGCGTCCGGTCGACCTGGCCCGGATAAGCCGGAGGCGCTCGCGGTTGCATCGGGGCGCCGGCGGTCCCGCCAACAGCGGACCAGCCGATCGGCGACCCCCGCTGTTGCAATCGTGCGGCGGCCGGAAAACGCGCCGATGCGAGACATATTGCGCCCTGCCCCTTCACCTATGTCGCGCCAGTCCCGCCAGGAGAGACCCATGATCAACAGTAACAGCAGGCCGCCGATGCCCGCCGCCACCATCGAGATTGGCAATGCCGCGGGGCTTAAGGAGGCACGCACCAGCAGGCCTTGCAGGCCCCATCCGATAGCACCGCCGAACTTCGCCTCCGGAGGGAGCGTTCCGAGATCAAGAACCGAGAGCGAGAATGCTCCCAACGCGAGAACCACCGGAAGCAGCGCCACTTTGAGCCAGAGCGATACGAGCGGGCGATTTAGCAGCAAACGAAAGCACCAGCCGAACAACACCGTCGGAATCAAAAAAGCAGCAAAGCCGAGGCTCTGCCGCAGGAGATCCGCAAGAACAGCCCCGCTATAGCCGAGAAAGTTGTGTGGTGCTACGTCGATCGCTGTATTCAGCGACGGATCCCGCGGGTCATAGGTCAGCAATGCCAGCACCAGCAAAAAGCATGCGAGCAATAGCGCGAAGCCCAACGACTCGAGCAAGCGGCGCTTCAGCGTCGCCAGTGCGTCCGCCCATCCGCGCATGCGCCGGGCCGTCCCGCGCGCTGAATATGCTATCGATCGGGCCATGCTGCCCCCTCCAGTGCCGGCCTTCTCCGAACTCCGTCCATCCCTTGATGGCACAAAACTGCAACGAGATTACGTGATTACTAGCTCTCACGAAAGCGCCTGACCCGATCAGGATCTGGACAGCTTGCCGGCTGCACTCCATCCTTTTGCGGTGAACCGAGACGTCGAGGTGTTGATCGCTGGCGGCGGTCTGATCGGGCTGTTGCTCGGCATCGCCTGCGCCGGGGCCGGGCTCGAGGTCGCGATCGTGGATCCGACCGATCCCGTTGCTGTGCTCGACGAAGATTTCGACGGCCGCTGTTCGGCGATTGCCTACGGATCGTTCCGGGTTCTGGTCACCCTCGGCCTGTGGCCGGAGATAGGCCCATGGGCCGAGCCGATCAGCGAAATCCGGGTCGCCGACGATGAATCGCTGCTGTTTTTGCACTACGACCATCGCCAGCTCGGGACCGATGCGCCGCTCGGCTATGTCGTGGAAAACCGGGTGCTCCGCCGTGTTTTGATCGAACGTGCGCGATCCCTTCCGAGCCTGTCGTTCCTCGCTCCGCTCGCCGTCGGTTCGGTCGACACCGCGACTTTGGCCGCGGTCGTAGGTCTCACTGACGGGCGACGGATTACGTCTCGACTCGTTGCTGCAGCCGAGGGAAAGAAGTCGCGGTTGCGGCGGGCGGCGGGCATCCCCACCGTCGGATGGCGCTATCGCCAGACGGCAATCGTGACGACGGCCCGGCACGAGCACTCCCATGGCGGTGTCGCGGTGGAGCATTTTCTGCCCGCGGGACCATTCGCGATCCTGCCGATGACCGGCGACCGTTCCTCGATTGTTTGGACCGAACGGGCGGAACTCGCCGCGCGCCTCATCGCGCTCCCTGATAGGGAGTTCGAGGCGGAGCTCGCAACGCGCTTCGGCGACTTTCTCGGAGCGGTCAAGCCGGTCGGGCCGCGTTGGACCTATTCTCTTGGGCTGATGCTGGCCGAGCGCTACGTCGCGCGCCGGCTGGCGCTTGTCGGCGAGGCGGCGCATTTGATTCATCCAATTGCCGGCCAAGGCCTCAATCTGGGCATACGCGACGTCGCGGCGCTTGCCGAACTGGTGATCGACACGCGGCGGCTCGGCCTCGACATCGGCGACGACGCGGTGCTGGGCCGCTATCAGCGATGGCGCCGCTTCGATACGCTGCTCCTCGCCGCTGTGACCGACGGGCTGAACCGTCTTTTCTCGAACTCGATCGCGCCGGTGCAGCTCACCCGCGATCTCGGCTTTGCCGCGGTTCATCGCCTGCCACCCCTCAAGCGCTTGCTGATGCGCCACGCGATGGGGCTCGTCGGCGATCTGCCGCGCCTCGTCCGCGGCGAGCCGTTGTAGCGGTCCTTTCTCGCTTGCGCGCCGAACCGGTTGTACAACGGGCCGTTGAGCAGCATCCACCCGCCTACCTGCTTTTGCAGGCTGGAATCAGGTCATTTCTCTCTTTGGTAGCGATGTGTCCCATCATGAGCAGCAATCTGGCCTTCGAATGGCCGCCATCGAACTCCTGCTCCGCTGCCTGTTTCGTGAAATGCATACACATCGTAGCTCATACGCTGAGATCGCCCTCAGGGTTCGAAATCAGTCACAACATATGATACGAATTTGACAATTCCATGGTCGGCGATCCTGGGTCTACGAACGCGCCGCCTCCAGGGCGCGATCCGGGGCAAGGCTAACCCCGAGCCAGTTGTCTCCTATCGTGCCTCCGAACCACGGGGGTGGCGCCGAGCGACCGGGCGAGGGCGTCGAGGCGACGCTGCACTGTTTCGCCGAGAAACAGGCTGCCGACGGACGGGATCTCGAGAACTAGGCTGCCGGCTTCGCGGCCGAGCCACGCCTCGGACAAGAGGTCGATCGTCCCGCCACACAGAGTATGGGCGAGGCGAAGTGCGAGACCGAGAGTATGCACCTCTCCGGCGGCTCGTTCTTCGAGTAGCTGCCGCGTCGGCTCCTTGACCGCGTCGTCCGCTGCACCGCCATAGCGGGCATGCAGCACCGTAGCGACGAATACACGATCTACATGACTGATCCCCGCAAATGGCAGGCGTAGGCTCCGGGTAAACGCCTGCTCGGCTCGGTAGTCGGGGTGTTCGCTCCAAGCAATGTCGCTCAGCCAGCAGGCGGCGCGATGAATTCGCGCCGTTCTCTCGGATTGGTTCGGGAACAGCGACGCCGTCCATTCGTGCAGCCGGTCGCCGTTGAGGTGGAATCGGCTCTGACGCCGGGCGATCGCGGCGCAGGTTGCGATCAGCGGATCAGGCTCCCGCTCCCATGCGGGAATGAGGCCGTAGGCATAGCCCTCACGCAGTCCAAACGCAGAGAAAATGACGCGTTGCGGTGCTGCTATAGCGATCAACTTGCGGAGAATTAATGCTGCGGAAGGCACCAGTTCGAGGCGTTTGCGCGCGATTGTGGTGACTCTTTCGAGCGATTTGCGCGATTGCCGCCCGATTATGTCGAAGAAGGCTTCGGCCTCACGGCGACCAATTGTGTACTGGTGAATGATGTGAAGAGGATAGTGGGTGTGCTCCATATGCAGCCGCGCAATAGCTCGCGATGCCCCGCCGACCAGATACAGATTTTTGCCAGGTGCGGCACGTAGGATCGTGGCCGGGACGAGCGCACGCTCTGCCGCCTCAGAGATGGCCTTGATATTGTCACCGAGCTCGGCCAGACGCAGCGGTCCGAGTGGCAGGGTGATGCCCGGGCCTGTCTTCCCGCTTTCGCCGGTAAGGGAAGGGCTTCCCGCTCCTACTCGGACCAACTCGACGCTGCCTCCGCCAAGATCGCAGACGAGCCCATCGGCATCGGGAATTCCGGCGAGCACCCCGGCAGCCGACAATCGCGCCTCCTCGCCACCCTCGACAATCTTGACCGGCGCGCGGCACTGGCGCTCGACCTCGGCGGCGAAGGATCGGCCGTCAATGGCATCGCGCACCGCCGCCGTCGCCAGCACTGCAAGGTGTTCGACGCCGAGGGCGCGCGCGAGCGCGACAAACCGGCTTAAATTGACGAGCGCGAAGGTAACACCCTCTGGATTCAGGCGGCCGGTCGAGGAGATCCCTCGACCAAGAGCGCACATGACCTTCTCGTTCAGAAGGGGAAATAAGGCGCCGCCGAGCCGCTCGAAGACCACAAGTCTCAGCGAATTCGAGCCCAGGTCGATAACAGCGATGCGGCCGGCGCTTGCAATCGTATCCGGGTCGGACATCAATTTAGCGAACGACGAGCCTCGGCTGGCCCCGTTTGAGCGCCGTCCCGCGCCCCGACAGACTTGGATTGGTCATGAAATAGGTGTGGGCCGAGAAGGCTTCCTGATCGACCGGTACGCGCTCGTAGCTCCCATCTGGCGAGAGGCGCCAACTCTGCAAGGTGTCGCGGAGGTTCGCCACCATAATCTCGTCTAGCACCTGGCGGTGCACTGTCTGATTCTCAATCGGCACGAGTGCCTCGACACGCCCGTCAAAATTCCGGGGCATCCAATCGGCCGAGCTGATGAAGACCTTGGCCCGATCAGCAGGCAGCTTCTCGCCATTGGCGAAGCAGACGATACGCCCATGCTCGAGGAAGCGACCGATGATGCTCTTAACTCGGATATTGTCAGACAGGCCCGGGATGCCCGGCCGAAGGCAGCAGATTCCGCGGACGACCAGATCGATGCTCACTCCCGCTTGTGAAGCCTGATAGAGGAGATCAATGATCGCCGGGTCGACTAGCGCGTTCATTTTGGCCCAGATCTGAGCCGGTTTGCCGTCCTTCGCATTAGCGATTTCGGCTTCGATCAACTCGCAAAGCCGTGCCCTCAAATCGATCGGTGCGACCGCCACCTTCTCGAGGCTGGCCGGGCTCGCGTAGCCCGTCATGTAATTGAACAGACGCGCCGCGTCCCTGCACAGAGCAGGATCGCAGGTAAAAAAAGACAGGTCGGTGTAAACTTTAGCCGTATAGGGATGATAATTGCCAGTTCCGTAATGGACATATGAACAGAGCTCGCCGCCTTCGCGTCGCACGACCAGCGAGACTTTCGCATGCGTCTTGAGCTGCAGAAAGCCGTATACCACCTGCACCCCGGCGCGCTCGAGATCGCGCGCCCAGCGTATGTTCGCCTCTTCATCGAAGCGTGCCTTGAGCTCGATTAGCGCGGTTACCGACTTCCCTGCCTCGGCAGCCTCAGCGAGTTCGTGCACGATCGGGCTGTCCTCGCTAGTGCGATAGAGTGTCTGTTTGATCGCCGCGACCGCCGGGTCGCGGGCAGCCTGTCCTAGAAACTGAACAACGACGTCAAAGCTTTCATAAGGGTGGTGGACGATGATGTCCTTCTGTCGGATCGCGGCGAAGCAGTCCCCGCCGAAGTCTCGGATACGCTCCGGAAAGCGAGCGTGATAAGGGTTGAAAACGAGGTCGGGCCGATCGTCGATGATTAGCTGCTCAGTGTCGTTGAGACCGAGGATCCCGTCGCTGGCAAAGACGTCCGCCGGCACGGAATCGAGCCTCTCCATCAAGAAGCGGCGCAGATCTGCTGGCATGGTGGAATCAACTGCGAGATGGATCACGTGACCACGCCGGCGCCGTTTGAGCGCCGTTTCGTAAAGGCGAACCAGATCCTCTGCCTCCTCCTCGATCTCGACCTCGCTGTCGCGCAATACGCGGAAGACCCCTTGAGCCACCACCGCGAAACCCGGGAACAGATGGTCGAGAAACAGGGCGATCATCTGCTCGATCGGCAGGAAACGGACCCGCCGACCGGGCAGGCGCATGAACCGATCGACAGAGGATGGAATTAGGATCAGCGCCTGCAAGCGGGCGCCGTCGGTTATCCGCTCTAGTTCGAGGACCAAACCGAAGCCCCGGTTGACGATAAATGGAAAGGGATGCGCGGGGTCGATCGCAAGCGGTGTCAGCACCGGAAATACATCGGCCATGAACCGCTCCTCAAGCCAGGTGCGGTCACCAGGTTTGAGATCGGTCGGTTCTACAACGGCGACGCCGGCTTCATCGAGTTGCCGGCGCAATCCCATCCATGTGACCTGCTGATCCGCCATCAGCTTGCCAGCTCGCTGCCGCATCGCTTCGAGCTGTTGGGCGGGCGTCAGCCCATCCTGGCTCACGGTCTTGATGCCGGCGAGATACTGGCCTTTTAGCCCAGCCACGCGCACCATATAGAATTCGTCAAGATTATTTGCTGAGATCGACAGGAAACGCAGCCTTTCGAGCAGCGGATGGCGGAGGTTGTCGGCTTCGGCGAGAACGCGCTCGTTGAAGGCGAGCCAGGAGAGCTCTCGGTTTATGAAACGTGACTCGGTATGGAAGTCAACCGGCTGAATCTCGACCGGCCGCGCGGTGGTTCTCACTTCCGCTCTCCCGATGGATGTTTCGAAACGAACTCTATCGCGTGGCCGCGGGACTGTCATGTCCCGCCGGACTGTCCGAATCGACAGCCGGCCGGTCCGAGCCAAACGTGGGGAACCCTCCGTCAAGCGGGTTCGCGGCTACCTGTGGGCTCAGTACCAGGCGAGGAAACCGACCATGCATAAGTTGCACCTGCTGCGGCATGCCAAGTCGAGTTGGAAGCAGGATGTTAAGGATCACCAGCGCCGGTTGAATCGCCGTGGTCGTGAGGCGGCGCGCCGAGTTGGCCGGCATTTCCCGGAAACGGCGGGGGCGCTTAATCTCGTTCTCTGCTCAAGCGCCCTACGGGCGCGCGAAACTATGGATCTCTTTCTTGCCGAGTTCATGATACGGCCTCTCAGCAAGATCGAGGACGAACTCTATGCGGCGAGCCAAGAAAAGCTGATGGGCCGCTTGCGTCGGCTTCCCGAGGACGAGGTAAACGTTCTTCTGGTCGGCCATAACCCAGGGCTTCACGAACTCGCGATCACCCTCGCCGATCCGAGCTCGCTGTGCTTTCGAGCGCTAACATCGGGTAAATTTCCTACCGCCGCGCGCGCGAGCTTCCGGATTTCTGATTGTTGGTCTGCGCTAGGTCGATCGCGTTACGAGCTGGTCGATTACGTCACCGCCGAATCTCTACGCGGCGACCAAGGCTGACAGCTGGGGTCTGCCAATACCTTGCGAGCCAGTGGGATGGTAACCGGGCCTCCGTTGCTCAGAGCCGCGCCGTCGAGGTGGGCCGAGATGCTCTCGGCGGCGGCGAAGGATCTGTCGATGCGCGTGAGCAAATAGACGATCACGTCAGGCGCGACGCGGAGCTGACGATCGGAGAAATGCTTGATGAGAACCGCGCCCAGAAGCGCGTCGTCTGGGGCGCCAATCTCGACAACGGGGGCCGCACGCAAGCGCGAACGTAAGTCACTGAGCCCTACCCGCCACGATCCCAACGGCCGGTGAGTGGTAATCAGCAGGCTGCCTTGGTGCTCGATGCAAAAATTGTAGAGGTGAAGCAGAGCGTGCTCCGACGCCCGATCGGCATCGTCGATTGCGACCTGCCGTGGAATTTCGTCGAGGAGATGCGGTAACCTCGCTTCTGTCAACGTCTCTCCTGCAATCACGAGGGCCGATGCACGCGTCCGCCAGAGATGAGCAAGATGCGTCTTGCCGCAGCCGGGTGGACCATGCAGCACGAGCACTGCCGAGGGCCAATCGGGCCATCGATCGATCCGCTCGACGGCCGCGCTGTTGCTTCCCGAAACCATGAAATCCGATCGCCCGAAAGCCGAACGGTGGGGCAGGTCGAGAGCGAGCTGGATCATACAGGGAGAATAATTGTCCGAGCTGGATGGCGCGAGTCTCACAAGCTCTCACAAAGCCTGCTCTGGGCGCGCAAGTATGCGCGCCCACCGCACGAGGTAGGACAACCCCGACACTATCGTCGTCGCAGCGACCACCAGGCTCAAGACAAGGTCGGGCCAGGCTGCCGAAGCACCGAGGCCAAGCCGCGCGAGGACGAAGCCGACCAAGATTATCTGAACACCTGTGTTGAGCTTGCTGATATATAGTGGATCGTAGTGTCTTGGAACGGCGAATGCCTGGATGAGCAGAAACCCGCCGATGATCATGACGTCACGAAGTACGACGAGGATGACGAGTGAAGTCCACAGTTGATGCGCCACACCGAGTGTGATGTAGACGCCGATGAGCATCGCCTTGTCCGCGACCGGATCGAGGAGCGCGCCAAGCCGGGTGCGACGGTCGAAGCGTTTGGCGATGAACCCGTCGAGCGCGTCCGAGATCCCGGCGGCAACAAGGATCCAGAACGCGAGGCCAAAACGGCCAACGAGGATCAGCCAAATCTCCAGCGGCACCAGAAGGAGACGCGCTAGCGAAATCAAATTCGGGAGGTTTAGCCCGAGCCCGCTCATCGTCATGGCCCGGATTCAACCCTGCGAGGGTTCCGCCGGACACCGGCGCAATACTCGCAAAGTGTAGTGTGCGCATAAAGGTGCGTGGCGTAAACATTCATGTAGCTCGTTCGGGCTACCCTAATGCGCGCCCGTCGCCCCCGAGAGTTGGAGCCGCCATATCGGATCAGTGCCGTCGAGACCGAGATCGACTTCGGCAAGGCTGGACCTTAGCTGGTCGGAGCTGCCGACGTACTTGATCTGGATCTTCGCCTCATGACGATTAAGCGATAGTAGATCAACTTTGCGGATCGCCGGCACTGAGGCAAGACGGTCTCGCACCCGCACCCACTCTCCGATGCTTCCGATCGGGACGCTCGCTCCAAGGCTTGCCTGCTGATCGGAACTCGGACCCGGGCTCTTCTTCGAGCTGCTCGCGATCTCACGAGCGATGGTATCTGCCGCCCGCTTAAGAAAGTCGTCCGCATTTTCACCGGGGTTGGCGTCAAGTGTCGTCCCGTGAGTGTCCGCAAGGTGCCCGGATCGGTAGCGCTTGATACTCAGATCGAGACCCACGACCTGATCTCGTTCGCGCCTCGCAGTCGCCAGCGCAACAATTGCCTCGTCGCCGCCATTCCGCTGGGCGATTGCCGCCAAGGCGTCGGGGTTTCCTGCTTCGGCACGACCGGCATCGATTATCGCCAAGTCGCGCGCGTCGCTGAGCGGAACCGTTAGGCGGTTAGGCCGGGAGCCACCCGGTCGTTGCCCCCAGGCCTCGCGCCAAGGGTTAGGGTCGTCCCACAGCACAGTGCTGCCGGAGTCCTTATAGACGGGCAGGACGATGACGGGCTTGACGCCGGCTTCGTCGACGGCCGGCCTAGTATTCGCCTCGGCGGGTGCGCTGTCAGCGGTATGCACCAGCCGCCGGACCTTCGCTAGTCGGAAATGAAAAGTATAGTCGGCGAGATAACGCACCGCCGACATCCGCTCGTTCGCGACCTCGAAACTTTCGACCATATCGGTGATGGTGTTGTCATCGAGCTTTGGCAGCTTCGCGCTATCTGTGGAGCCGGAGAGGCGATCGATGACCAGCACAAGCGCTCTTCGCTGCCCATCGACGCGAGCGCGTTCACGGGCCGCGGCGACGCTGTCGGCGGTGGCATCGACCTTGACCGTCACCGAAAAGCCCTCGCTCTGCTCTTCGGCGAGCGCCGGCCCTGTTCTTAGCATCACGCCGAGCAATAGTAACAGGACGCCCACCGGGCGCCAGATAGCCTGATTTCCGGTGATCGCAGAAACCAGCGGCTGGCCCATTGCAAACCGCCTCCGATCCGATATTTTCTAACCTCCTCGACCGCAGCCAGGCGGTCATACAGTAGTTTTTAAGAGGACGCTATCCACAGTCAGACCGACCGAACCGCCCGGCCGGGAATGTCCTCCCTCACCGCGCAGAGGCTAAGTCCCGGGTGAGGGTGGGCGTGCTGATCTCGGGCCGCGGATCGAACTTGCGAGCGCTGCTCGCTGCCTGTGCCGGTACTACCTATCCCGCGGAGATCGTCTCGGTCGTCAGCGACCGTGTCGAGGCGACGGGATTAGCGTTCGCGCAAGCAGCTGGCATATGCAGCGCTGTCATCCCGCATCACTCTCGGCAGGCATTCGCAGCGCAAGCTGAAGTCTTGCTCCGCGACCAGCGGGTCGAGCTGGTCTGCCTGGCCGGGTTCATGCGCGTGCTGGACGCTGCTTTTGTCGAAGCGTGGCGTGACAGGATGGTCAACATCCATCCCTCACTCCTCCCAGCCTTTCCTGGTTTGCACCCGCAGGGTCAAGCGCTGGCGGCCGGTGTGCGGTTCACCGGTTGTACCGTGCACTTCGTCCGGCCCGAGGTTGACGCCGGACCGATCATCTCCCAAGCGGTCGTGCCGACGCATCCCGATGACGACGAAGCAAGCCTGTCGGCCAGGATTCTCAGCGTCGAGCATCGGCTTTATCCGCGCACCGTGCGCTTGATCGCCGAGGGCCGCGTACGGGTCGTCGCCGACAAGGTCGAGATCGAGGGATGGCGGGCTCCGAAAATCGCCGTGCTGAACCCGGATCCTTGCCCGTAAGTCGGCATCGTACAGGCCCTCCGCTTGTCCGCTCGTGCGTTGCCGCACCGAAATTGCGGAAAGATTCGACTTCAGCAGCTGCAAGATCGGTTCTCTACAGGCTGAAGGGCCTGGTGGCGGAGTAAGTCGGCTGGGATCGGGTTCCCTGGTCGACGGGAAGATACTGCGAAAAACCCGATTCCGGGCCGTCAAGCGACCGAATCTGTGTCGGCAAGTCCTTGATATTGCGAACCGCCCGAGTGCAAATTCCCTACGCGGTCGAACAGGGAAATAAATCCGACGAACAGGGAGACAAAATCGAAGATCAGGGAATTAAATCGACCGAGCACGGAAAGGCCCGACAGGTCAGATCGGTGCGGCTGCGGCGGCCGAGCGGGGTTCGCTCGGTTGCGGTCGGAGCGCGTTTTCGCCATCACCCTTGCGATAGCGGAAGTCGGCTCGGACGAGATTCGATCCCTGAGGGGTGCGACAGCGGCCCCTGAGGCGCCGACCGCCGCCAGACTGACCGCCGCAAGGGCGACGGCAGCATGGGCGTGCGACTCCCCCCGGGAGCGGTTTGTCCCGAACCCGGGTTAGGCTATAGATGATCCACGGTTCTTCAGCGGACGAGGAAGAAATGGCGGCGATCGATCCCGAACTCGAGCGGCATCGTCAAACGTGGATCGGCTTCACCCGGCTCATCAAATACGCGATCGCCGTAGTCGTCATTATCCTCGTCGGGATGGCGACTTTCCTGTTGTAGGAATCGTGATCGGCGCTGTCGCGGGTCGGCTCCTATCTTTTCCATGATGGCTTGGACTTCGATGCATGCGGCCGGTATAAGTTCGCCGATCCACCGGTTCAGCTTCCACCACCAACAGGAAATTTTCGAGAGGCCGCACCAGCCCACCCGAGATTACTCGAAAGCCCCCGACCTTCAATACCCGCAATCTTTGATTTCGTTTTAATTCTCGCAAAATCGAGAATTGAGAAAATGCCTGTTCGTGACCGCGAGACTCGTGAAGCGCGAAGATCGGATCCAGTTTTGGAATAATATGCTTGCGTATTAAATTTGGAGGTGGAAGAAAATCGGTACCCCACTACAAATCTTCCGCCAGGCTTGAGTATCAGAGCCAGAATTCCGAAAGCAACATCTATCTGAGAAAGATGTTCGAGGATCTGATCGCAGACGACGGTATCATAGGAATTCGACAAAATGAGGCTCATCCCGTTGTCCCAGGTTAGTCAATATGTAGTATGAGGGTGCCGTGCGCCGGCGATCAGCGTCGGGCGGGAGGGGACATTGGGTGGCTAGGGCGCGATCGCTGAGCGAGTTTCAGACGAGCGTCCCAGACGAGACGAGTTG
>Ga0306926_10000837_pt1 | contig 29517 bp, 24 predicted proteins | sample flu12Cox44000178_FD_203759 | JGI IMG/M metagenome (GOLD analysis project Ga0306926, IMG submission 203759) | Lab enrichment of tropical soil microbial communities from Luquillo Experimental Forest, Puerto Rico - flux8day.12C.oxic.44.000.178 (v2)... | ecosystem: Environmental > Terrestrial >...
GCGAAGAGGGACGTATCTACGCCAACTATATACAGGCCTCCTACCCCGGAAAGACGATCGCAGCTTTATGGCAGAACGATCAAATGGGGCGGGAAGTAATCAAGGGTCTGGAAGACGGGCTCGGTGATGTCGCCCGTATGATCAGGGTCGATATCGCCTACGACGTCGCAGATGAAAATCTGGACACGCATGTCTCGATCTTGAAGCAATCAGGAGCCAGGATTTTTGTATTTGCGGGAGCGCCTGCCGATGCGGCGAAAGTCATCCGGAAAGCGGCGGAACTCAATTGGCACCCTGTGTTCATCTTGAGCCATATGTCCTCATCGATCGCGACGGCGCTGCAGCCCGCTGGCCCGGAAAATGCCGTGGGCGCGGTTACAGCCGCCTTCTTGAGGGATGCAAACGATCCAGCCTGGAAGGATGAGCGGGCCGCAAAGGACTGGCAGGCATTTGTCGACAAATATAACCAGGCCGGAGGCAAAGACGACGGGGCCGCCGTCTTCGGTTATCAGGCCGCCGAGACACTGGCGCAGGTGCTCAAACAATGCGGCAATGACCTGTCTCGCGAGAACGTCATGAAGCAGGCAACGGCGCTTAAGGATTACCAAGGCTCGGTCTTGCTGCCAGGGATCAAGATCAGCACTGGACCCTGGAACTTTCGGCCGATCAAGCAGCTGCGACTTATTCAATTCGACGGCCGCGCGTGGCAACCAATCGGTGACGTTCTCGAAACGGCCTTCTCCCCCCACGTCGACTAGTCTGGCAGTCGGCGGCTTTTCGCTTCGTGGGGAGCGGGTGTAGAATTTTGATCTGATTCCCATCTCGAGGCCGCATGACACATTGGACCGCCGGTGTTGGCGCAATCTTGCTGTTGAGCTTTCCCGACGTGTCGAGCGCGCAAGTAAAGTGCGAAGCGGTGCCTGCTGGACCCGCGCGCACCGATTGTTACCTCGGCTTGAGCAGCCTCTATCAGGAACAATCGAACCTTGCCGCCGGCAAAGCGCGCGTCCAGTCGGACGCGGCGCGTTACCGCCAGGTGACCGGAACAAGCCGCCCGAGGCAAAAGCCCCATCGTTCGCAGTAAGCCATCACCAGTTCACAAGCCGCGAACGGCGAGGCAAATACGCAAGATGTGCGATCCAAAGGCTGAATTTCGACCTTACGCGGCGTCCGATTTCGAGGCGGTGGCTGACCTGTGGGCGCGGGTAAACCGCGAGCTGGCCCCTTCGGGGATGGAAGCGCTGTTCGAGCAATACATCGCGGGCACGATCGAAGGAGAGCTTTCGCATCTCGCCGATGTATTTTCGCGGGCAAGACGCAATGCCTTCTGGGTGGTCGAGCCGGCCGGCGCAAGCCCGCAGATCGTGGCTACGTTCGGCATCGAGTGTCGCGACAGCGACACGACGGAGCTCCGCCGTATGTACATCGATAGAGCCTGGCGCGGCCGCGGCCTGGCTCAGCGCATGTTGCGCACGGCCGAAGCCATGGCCCGCGAACTCGGCTTCTCCCGCATGATCGTCAGCACCGCCGACATCCAACGTGCCGCGTTCCGGTTTTACACCAAAAGCGGGTTCAAGCTCCTCAGAAGCGAAATCGCCGAAGCCATGACGGTCAAGCAGGCCGGCGGAGGCCTTTTGCGCCACCACTTCGAGAAGCTACTTTAGTGGTCCGATTCCAACGTTCGCTCCTGTCCGGGAGCCGCTTTTGCGAATGTTAGAATCAGTTCGTCGCCTTCCTATTGACCCGCACGCGCCGAGCGATCGCTGAAATAGTCGATGGCCATTTTCGGAACGATAAGACCGAAGCTCATGGCCAGGATGGTGATGGCAGCGACAAGGCCGTCGGCAATCGTCGCGTTGAACAACTCCAACGAACCCTCACCCCCGCCGGCCACCTGCAGCAGGCCGCTCGCCATCCGGAACAGGTATACGCCAGGTATCAGCGACACCACGGAAGCAAAGCCAATCGCCGCAAAGGGCATATGCGTTCGCCGCGAAACCGGAGTGAGAATCAGAGCGACCGCAACGCAGGCGACGAGAGCGCCCATCGGAACGCCGAACCCAAACTGTGCAATGGCTGCCCAGCGCAAGGCATGAGCGAACATGCCGGTGGCAACCGGCCATGGCAGCATGTGCAGCGGAGTCGAAAAGAACACGCTGTATGCAGCAACCGCAACTCCCGCGGCGATGACATCCTGCCACAAAGGGACGGCTCTGCCGGCCGGGTCGGCCGGAAGCGAAACGCCAAGCAGCGCCAGGCCGAGCAACAATCCGACCGAGATCGCGACCACGATCAGGGCGGAATAGAGCATGCGGGCGCCGCCAAGCGATATGCGACCCTGGATGAGGTCGAGCGCGCCATTGAGGAAATGCGGACCAGGCACCAGGACCATGCACGGACAAACCGCAACGAGGCGCAACGATGAACTCAGCTCAAAGCGGACCGCTATCGCCCCGATGATGCCGGCGAGGAGGGCGGCACAAAACGGCTGTATGAAGAGATTTGTGCTGAGCTGGCCCAATGCGCGGCGCAAAAATGCGCCGGCTCCGGCACTCACAAAGATCAGCGCCGCGACCGGCATATGCTGGACGCCGAAGATCACGGCCAATGCCACCGCGCCGGACGCCGCGGCGAGTGCGAACAGCCATGTCGGCGCAGGTCGCAAGCTTGCAATGTCTGCGATGCCTTTCGCGGCGGCATCCGGCGTGAGGCGGCCGGCTTCGATATCGCCGATCGCCTGCATGGCCGACGCCACGCGGGCCATCTCCACGCCCGACGGATCGGCCGCGACCTGGGCCGTCAGCATGCCTTGCTGGTCATCGACCAGAAGCTGCAGCGCACCCCAGCGCGGGATAAGGCTCGCGCGCAGCCCCAGCGCCCGAGCCAGACGCTCGGCCGCGCTCACGGTCTGTTCGGTGGCCTGTCCGTTGACGTAGAGAAGGCGGGCAAAATCAAGGACCAATCGAGATCGCTCATCGGCAGTCATCGGAGCTTCTCCAAGACCTGCGCGGGGCTCCCGAAACAGAATCGCTATCGCGCTTTGGCGGCGGAATCCGCCACGTAGGGCTTTACCATTTTTCTGGGGTCGACGACCCGGTCGAATTCCGCCTCGCTGACAAAGCCCAGCTTTAATGCGGCCTCCTTCAGCGTAAGATCGTTGTCCATGGCATAGTGGGCGATCTTCGAGGCCTTGTCATAGCCGATCACCGGCGAAAGCGCCGTCACCAGCATCAATGAGCGCTCGACATATTCGTTGATCTTCTTCAGGTTCGGCCTGGTGCCCTCGACGAGGAATTTGCGGAAATTGGTGCAACCGTCGGCCAAGAGCGTGATCGAGTGCGTGATATTGAAGATCATGAGGGGCTTGTAGACGTTCATCTCCAGATAGCCGCCGGCCCCGCCGAAGCCGACTGCCACGTCATTGGCCATCACCTGCACCGCAATCATGGTGAGCGCCTCGCACTGGGTCGGATTGACTTTGCCCGGCATGATTGACGACCCCGGCTCATTCTCCGGGATCTCCAGCTCGGCAAATCCGGCGCGCGGCCCGCACGACATCAGGCGGATGTCGTTGGCGATCTTGTAGAGCGAGACGGCCAGCGTGCGCAGCGCCCCGGAAAGCTGTACCAGCGCGTCGTGGGCGCCCTGAACCGTGAACTTGTTCGGCGCCGTGACGAAGGGCAGGCCGGTCAACTTCGCGATCTCGGCCGCGGCCGCTTCGGCAAATCCGGGCGCCGAGTTGATGCCGGTGCCGACCGCGGTGCCGCCGAGCGCGAGGCGGTACACGCCGTTGAGGGCTGTCTCTATCCACTCCAGATTGTCGGACAACATCCCGGCATAGCCGGACCACTCCTGCCCCAATGTCAGCGGGGTGGCATCCTGCATGTGGGTGCGCCCGATCTTGACGATGTCGTCCCATGCCTTGGCCTTTGCGGCGATCGCATCGTGCAGTGCAAGCACCGCCGGAACGAGACGTTGCTTGACGTTGACGGCCGCGGCGATGCACATCGCGGAAGGGAAGGTATCGTTGGAGGATTGCGCCATGTTGACGTGGTCGTTGGGATGAACCGGCGCGTGGCTGCCCAGCGCGGTGCCGGCCAGTTGGGAGCAGCGGTTGGAAATCACTTCGTTGACGTTCATGTTGAATTGAGTGCCGCTTCCGGTCATCCAGACGTGCAGCGGAAACATATCGTGATGCTTGCCGGAAAGGATTTCATCGCAGGTCTGGACGATCAATTTGCATCGCTGATCGTCAAGGCGTCCGCCCGATCGGTTGGCGATTGCGGCGGCTTTCTTCAATGTCGCGTAGGCCGTGATCATTTCGCGGGGAATAAGATCATGCCCGATGCTGAAATGCTCGAGAGAGCGCTGCGTTTGCGCGCCCCACAGCTTGTCTTCGGGGACTTCGACAACTCCGAGACTGTCGGTTTCTTTCCTCGTGCCGGCCATCAGATCTCTCCCTTGGCTATGCCGCTAGGTGGACAAACCAGCAGGTGAACAAAATAGATTTACTTTGCCCCTTTGGAAACTTCCAAGATCAAACCGTAGAGGGCAGACCCCGACAGGCGTCACCGTGCCGGCGTATGAACGTGCTCCGGGCGAATGCCGTAGGCAAGCAGGCGCCCTGGAAGGCGCCGCAACAGCGGCCATTGCACCATTTTCATGAACAGTGGTGCCTTCGGCCGCGTGTTCTTGTTCAGGAGCGCAGGTCCGATAATCCTGTTCTGCATGATGATCTGCAACCGCTGCGTGACGCGAGTTGGAAATTCGCGGCGCTGCTGGACCTGCTTGAGCGTGTCGGTCGTGACTGTTCCGCGCCGTAACGGCTCGGCGAGGATGTTGGCGGCTGCTACCGCATCCTGCACCGCGAGGTTGATGCCGACGCCGCCAACCGGAGACATGGCGTGTGCCGCATCGCCGATGCAGATAAGGCCCGCCCGATACCATTGCGCCAGGCGGTCGACCTGAACGGTCAGCAGTTTCACCTTGTCCCAGCTGTCGACTTCGTGCAGCCGGTCGCCCAGGAACGGTGAAATCGCTTCGACGGCATTGCGAAATTTATCGAGGCCGGCATGCTCGACGTCCTCGGCGGTGCCTTTCGGAATGACATAGGCGCACTGCCAATAGTCGTTACGGTTGAGCATCACCAGCATGCGCCCGCTTTCGACGTGAGCTACGACTTCGGCCGGATCGCTGTCATTGCGGGATATGCGGAACCACATGACGTCCATGGGCGCGTGCAAGTTCTCGACACTGAAGCCGGCGCGTTCGCGCAAGGTCGAATGACGGCCATCGCAGGCAACGGTCAGGTCGGCGCGGATTTCGATCTGATCTTCCGCTGTTTTTGCGCGGACACCGGCCACCTTCCCATCGTCGAAAATCAGGTCGGTCGCCTCCGTGCGCATCCGCAAATCGAATCCCCCAAAGCGCTTGCCGTGTTCGGCCAGGAAATTGAGGAAATCCCACTGCGGCATGAGCGCGATGAATTTGCAATGCACCGGCAGATGCTCGAAATGTCCCACGACGAGGTGGTCGTCCCCGATTTGCACCGACAGCTGGCGCACCTTCGAATGCGGAAGCTTGAGGAACTCTTCGAGCAATCCGAGTTCGTGCATCATTTCAAGCGTCGAGGGGTGGATGGTGTCGCCACGGAAATCGCGCAAAAAATCCGCATGTTTTTCAAGCACGACGACGGATACGCCCGCACGCGCCAACAGGTATCCAAGCGTGATTCCGGCCGGTCCACCGCCGGTGATGCAGCAGGTGGTTTTGATCTGCATCATTGCCATTCTCCCGATTACCGCGAGGCCGGTACGGCACTGCACTCTGTAGAATGACGACCACCGTCCGAGGTTCCAGCATCGTTTTGATGCCATCGGAGGCCAAGCTCAGGCTATGTCAGGCGCAATTGCGGTTTGCTGAGCGGATTGCTGTTGCGCGACTGTTGCTTCCAGCCGCGCGATGTTCTCAAGCATGCGGCGGGTGGTCATAACGAGGAAGTAGTAGCCGAATTGCGGATTTTGAAAGTAGATTTCGAGCAGCCTGTCATATGTGATGGTCAGCACCTGCCCGTCCTCGATGCATTGGACCGTCCCGGTTCGCCGGTTGTCTGGTGTAAGGAAGCCAAACTCACCCAAGATACGTCCCGGCGGAAGTTCGACGCCGATCTCGGTGACCAAAAACCTTCCGGTGACCGTCAGGAGCATTTCGTTGGCCCTGTCGCCCTTCTTGAACAATCTGTCGCCCCGGCGATATTTGCGCTCGGTCATGAACGGCTTGAGCCATTCCATCGACATGTCGCCCTGCGTCGCGGTGCGCGCCTTCTCGACGAGCTTGAGCATTTGACGCAGCCGAATTGCATTGATGGGGAACATCAGGAAGTACAAAAGAAACGTCTTGATATCTCCGGCAAGCGCGCCATAGCCCACGAAAAATACGTTGCCGACCATGTTGGCGACGCGCAGCGGGACCATGGTCCGCATCAGTAATGTAGCGACAAGGAAGCTCGCGCCAATCAAGGCGCACATGTTGGCGAGGTTGATGTTGGCCAGCACAATTTCAAAAAGGCGATTGAACAGCGCATCGTAGGTGATGTTGTTGGGATCAAGACCAAGTTTGATCAGGACTTTTGCGACCCTGAGATTATCTGCCGCCGTATCGAGAATACGGTCCATGATCGTGGCCAAATCTGCACTGGTCTGCATCGGATCATCCCTCAAAAGGCGGTTAATTTCCGCCACCATTCATCGTTCAATTTTACCCCGGCCGGTTGTTTCGGCAAACACCCGCTCCACCTTACGAACAACCACAAACTCTGATATGTCAAATGCATGAACGAGGTGGCTGGCGCGTCGTCAGCCGGGGCCACCCTAATGGGGTCGCTTGCCATGGAGGAAAGACAGGCAGGGACGGCCGTTCTGGGCAACGCCATTGTCGAATGGCTTGCCGGGCAGGCCCTGCAAAATTCCGAGCCTGCCGATCTCTACGGTGAGCTGTGTCAGCGGCTCCGTGGCGTGGGCATACCGATCCTGCGCGGTCAGGTGGCTTTTCGAATACTCCATCCGCTTTACGACGCCAGCACATTGAACTGGAACACGCAACGCGGCGTCGTTCAGGAGCATTTCCGACCCGCGCAGAGCAACGACGGTCAGTTCATGCAAAGCCCCATGGGCTATGTGATGGCCCACCGGCTGCCGGTGCTGCGGCGGCGATTGACGGGCGATACCGCGCTGCTCGATTTCTCTGTTCTCGAGGAGTTTCGCTCGCTTGGTGGCACCGACTATCTCCTGTTTCTGGTCGGCTTCGATCATCAAAACGGCGTCATTTGTTCCTGGCTGAGCGACCGCTCTGCCGGCTTTACCGATGATGAAATAACCCAGCTCAATCGCATAACGCGAGAGCTCGCCATCGCGCTGAAAGCCAAAATAGAACGAACCGTCGCCCAGAACGTAGCACACGCCTATCTCGGCAAACGCGCGGGTCAGTCCGTGCTCAATGGTCTGATCCGGCGCGGCGATGGGGAAAAGATCACGGCCGCCCTGTGGTACAGCGATCTGCGGCAATCAACGACGCTCGCAGACCGGCTTCCGGCGGAAACCTTTCTCAATCTCCTCGGCCACTATTTCGAGATGACCGCATCCTCGGTACTCGACCATGGCGGTGAGGTGGTTTCTCTGATCGGCGATGCGGTGCTTGGCCTGTTCCGGATCGAGCGCAACGCCGAGGAGGCTTGCGGCCGAGCGCTGGCCGCAGCTCAGGAAGCGCGTCGGCGGCTCGACACGCCGGCGGAGCAGGGTGACGCAAACTTCGATTTCGGCATCGCGCTTCATCTCGGCAAAGTCATCTATGGCAACGTCGGCATCCCAGACCGGCTGCAGTTCACGCTCGTGGGGTCCGCCGTCAACGAGGTTGTCCGGGTGCAGGACCTGACCAAGAAGCTTGGCCATCCGGTTCTGGCATCGGCCTCCTTTGCCGAGGCAACCCCAGCCTCCTGGCGTCCACTCGGCGAGCATGCCTTGCGCGGAATCGAGAGCCCCATGGCCATCTTCGCTGCGATGATGAATTAGCCGAAATCCGCTCCACGAGCAGACGACAAGCTTCGCCGTTTTGAGAAGTGGGAAAAATGACTATTGTTTCATCGACGCTGGACGAGACCCTTCTCGTTACGATCGATCGACCGCCTGTCAACGCGCTCGATCTCGACGCCATCGTTGCGCTTGAGCAAACCTTTGCCGGTGCCACACGTGAAGTCCCCAACAAGGGTGTTGTTCTTACCGGAGGTGGACAGGTCTTCTCGGCAGGCGTCGATACGCGCGCCTTTGCGAGCTACGACCGCAACCAGCGTCACGCGATGGTGCTCGCAATCACGCGGATGGTGGCTCGATTGCTCGCGATCCCCGTGCCGGTGGTCGCGGCGGTCAATGGCCATGCGCTCGGCGGTGGATTCGTGTTGATGCTGGCTTGCGACTATCGCGTGGCGGTCGACCTCGAAACCGTCAAGCTCGGCATGACCGAGGCGCAGGCCGGGATACCATTCCCCGCGGGGCCCCTTGAGATCATGCGGCACGAGCTTGCCCCCGAAATGTTGCGTCGTCTCACCCTGACAAGCACCGTACTCAACCCGCGCGAGCTTCTGCAGGCCCGAATTCTTGATGCGCTGTGCGCCGTCGAAGACATCAAGTCGAGGTCAATTGCACTCGCAAGGAACCTCTCGACGCAACCCGCATTTGGCGCGGTGAAGCGGCAGATCCGCGGCGCGCTTGCGGCGCGCGTGGCGGCCCTGGCAGCCAGCGGACATGACGATTTTCTTCCCGACTTTGGCTGACCGCAACCGGGTCGGCCGCAGGCCGCCTGTCAGCAAGCTCAGGCCGATATACGAGAAGGCAAGGCGCTCGGCTCGATCGGCGCTTTTGAGGAAAATGCAATGCCCTCGTAGCCTTTGGCGGCAATGTCGCCGATGATCGCGACGAATTTTGGCGTGCCGCCATTATAGACGAAGTAGCGGATCTTGCCCTCCTCGTGGCCGGGTACGTTGGAGTTGTAACCGGTGAACCATGATTTGGCCTTCCGCATCAGCATGATCTCGTACATCTTGACGACCTGCGCGGTCCAACGCTCCTCCGCCTCGCGCGTCGCTTCGGCGCGCGTGTGGCCCCGATCCCACATGTATTGCATGACGCCCATGCACCAGTTGACGCCGTTCTCGATGCCGCGCGGGAAATTCGTCGAGGACGACGCGCTTTGCGGCCCGGTCGGCATCAAGAGGTTCGGGAAACCGTGCACGAGCATTCCGAGGAACGTCTCCGGGCCGTCCTTCCACTTTTCGAACAGCCGCTCGCCGCCGACACCTCGAATGTCGATCCGGTCATACGCGCCGGTGATGGCGTCAAAACCGGTGGCGTAAACGATGATGTCAAACTCGTAGTCGCGCTCGCTCGTGCGCAGGCCCTTCTCCGTGATTCGTTCGATCGGCGTCTCCTGGAGATCGACGAGATGCACGTTGTCGCGGTTATAGGCCTCCAGATAGTTCGTCTCCAGCGGCACGCGCTGCACGCCAAAGCCGTGGTCGTGGGGTATCAGCTTTTCGGCGACCTTCGGATCCTTCACGCGGGCGCGAATGCGGTCGGCGATGTATGCCGAAAATTCGGCATTCGCCGCCTCGTTCATGAAGATCTCGCGAAAATTCGCCAGCCAGATGCCGAACCCGGGTTCGTCATAGAGCCTGTCCCACAGTTTCAACCGTTCCTCGCGCGACACTTCGTAGAAGCCTCGCTGATCCGGTCCGTGCACGAAGGCGCCCGGCGTATGCCTGCATGCCTCGAAGATTTCGTCATAGCGCGCTTTTATTTCCGCCATCTCGGCGTCTGAGATCGGACTGTTGTTGAGCGGCGCACTCCAGTTCGGGCGGCGCTGGAATACCGTCAGCTCATCGACCTTGTCGGCGATCTCGGCGATAAGCTGGATTGCAGTTGCGCCGGTGCCGATCACGGCGACCCGCTTGCCCGCAATATCCACCGGTTCATGCGGCCAGTAGTAGGTATGAAACGACGGCCCCTTGAAACTGTCGATGCCTTCGATCCTCGGCAGCGTCGGCGCCGAGAGCAGACCGATTGTGAGAACCAGAAAGCGGCAGGTCAGATCGCGCCCGTCGCTGACCTTCACGCGCCACAGGTCGCGCGTCTCGTCAAAACGTGCGGCATCGACCCTGCAGTCGAATTGCATGTGCTTGCGCAGATCGAACTTGTCGGCGACGAAATTGAGATAGCGGAGATTTTCCGGCTGGCTGGAGAAGCGTTCCTTCCAGTGCCATTCGTCGAGCAGTTCGCGCGAGAACGAAAAGCCGTAGGTGTAGCTCTCGGAATCGAAGCGGCAGCCGGGATAGCGATTCCAGTACCAGGTTCCACCTAGATCGGCACCGGATTCAAGTACCGTTGCCTCGATGCCAAGATCAACCAGGCGCTTGATCTGGTAGATCCCCGCCACGCCTGCGCCGACAACGATCACTTCGTAGTGGGACTTCGCTTCTTGCGTCATTCCCTGCATTCCCTGCTCCGGAAATTGCCTCGGCGGCCTGGTGCTTCCTCGCCCATTACAATTCCTTTTGCCGACACTGGCAAGGCGCGATCAGGGCGCCTGCAGCCCATGACGTCAGCGGCAAACCATCGCGGTGAGGCGATGCGGCATGAGATCGAAAAATACTCGTTCAGAGGGCGACTGTTAGCCAGAACAACCTTTACGACACGCGCACCAGGCCCCGATATGACTCAAGGCGGCGTCAAGCCGCCCGAACGATTCCAGGCCCCGCGCCCTTGCCTCTCACTTCGGCCTCCTCGAACTCGGCGGCGATAATCGCCCGGTCGAGAGCAGCGCGTAACTCCTTGGCGGTCTCGAGCGTCAATTCGATCCCGGCGCGCGCGCCCGGTTCGAGGCCGGCATTCAGGAAGTCGAGCGTGATCACGTCGCCGAGCGGCGCGTGGCGCGCGTGGTCATAGGCGACCACCGCATGCGTGAGCGGGAACCATTGATCGCCGCGCTTTGCCATGCCGTCGGCGCGGGCGATCTCGATAATGGACGTGCACATGTCCTTATGCCTCCTTCTTCGCCAGATGCTTGCCGAAGAAGGCGAACACCTTGCTCCAGCCATCCATCGCCTGTTCAGGCCGATAGAGTGGCCTGTGCCAATAGAAGATGCCGTGGCCGGCACCATCGTAGCGGTGGAACTCGTGCGTCTTGCCGTGCTTTTTCAGTTCCGCCTCGTGCTGGTTGACCTGTTCGGGAGAAGGCGCCCGATCGTCGTTGCCGAATATGCCGACGAGGGGGCAACAGAGGTCTTTCGTCATGTCGATCGGCGCCACCGGCGTCTTGGCGTTGAGTTCTTCCTTCCCCATCACCACCCGTCCGCCCCAGAGTTCGGCGCAGGCGTCGACGTCCTTTCTCTGGCAGGCATAGATGAAGGCGTGCCGGCCGCCGGAGCAGGAGCCGAAAATCCCGACCTTGCCGTTGTGATTGGGTTGCGCGCGCATCCACTTCACGGCGGCCTCGGTGTCGCCGACCATCTGGGCGTCGGCAATGCCGCCGTCGGCGCGCACCTTGGCGGCAACGTCGTCGGGATTGCCACCGCCCACACGCTCATAAAGGTTCGCGCAGATCGCGAGATATCCGTGGTGCGCGAAGCGCCGTGTCGTCTCGATGTAAAACTCGCTCCAGCCCGGGAGATGGTGCACCAGCACTATGCCCGGAAACGGACCCGCCCCGGACGGTTTGGCCGTGTAGGCGGTGATCGGCGTGCCCTTGTCGCCTTTGATCGTGACGTTCTCGCAGGTCATGCCTCGATAAAATGACATCGTTTTGCTCCTGTTGTGCTCCCCGGCCAGGGAGCGGCCATTTCTACACTGCACCGAGCGGTTCTGCGCTCAAATCTTCGCTTACCGGGCGGGTCGGGCCGCCGAACCCAGGTCCCGGACAGCTCATTTGCCTGGCTCATTTAGGCCAAGCGTTGCCGTTCGGTCACAGCTGCGAAACCCGGGTCCTGATATTCTGCCGCCATTGCGGGCCTGGTTGTGTGAAATGAAAAAGATTTTCCTCACGGCGGTGGTTTTCCTGGGCGCGACCGCGGTCGCCTCCGCAGCAGACTTGCCCATCCCGGCCCCGGTCGCCGTGCCTGTTCCGGTCCTTTTCACCTGGAGCGGCTGCTATGTCGGCATCGAGGGTGGCGGAATCTGGGGCCATAGTGAGCAGGTTGAGCAGGCCGGTCCGGTTGGCCTGCACCTCAGCATGACCGGCAGTTACAGCCTGAGCGGCGGCATTGCCGGCGGCACGCTCGGGTGCAACGTTCAGCTCAGCAACTTCGTGGTCGGTGTCGAGAACGATTTCTCCTGGACCAACAAGAAGGGCAGCGCCCTCAATCGGCCGCCTTTCGATACAACCGTCACCAACACGACGCGCGAATCGTGGATTGACACCCTGCGCGGCCGCTTCGGCTGGACGCCCGTGGAGCGCTTTATGGTCTACGCCACGGCGGGCATCGCCGCGGTGGACGCCCATCTGGATGTTTCCAGCCCGACGATCGGTATCGTCACCGACTCGAGGACGCGGGTCGGCTGGACGGTCGGCGGTGGCGGCGAATGGGCAGCGTGGAGCGGCCCGTTCGGCGACCTCACCTTCAAGCTCGAATACCTGCACGCCGGCTTCCAGTCCAACACGTACTTCAACGTGCCCAATGCGGCAGGCGTAGCGATTTTTGCCCGCGACGTGCATCTGTCGGATGACATGGTCCGCGCCGGCGTGAACCTGAAGTTCAACTGGGGTAACCCGGTGGTCGCGCAATATTGATGCTGACCGCTCGACGCGCCTTGCGCCTAGTGTCCCGATTCTGACATTCGTATCACATCGCGGCGGGTTCGTTTACGAATGTCAGAACCAAAGGGACACTAGCAAATATTGGATTCTAGCGTGGTTTTGGATTTGATATTCGCCTCAAGGACTCGTGGCGATACCGAAGCGAAGGTCAAATCCACCACACTAGTGCGCGCCGCCCTCCACCGCAGACCTTGCCTTGCGCGTCAGCAGTATGGCGATGGCCGCCAGCACCAGCACGAAACCGATGACGGCGAATGTGTCGGAAAAGCCCAGCACCAGCGCCTGGCGTTTGACGGCGTTGCCGAGCGCGATGATGGCCTGCTGATGCGCGGCGGCGGGATCGGCCACGCCATGGGCCAGGAAATAATCGGTCATCTGCGCGATGCGGCTACGCACCTCCTCCCGGCCAAGGTCGACCGACTGGCCGATGATGTTGGAGTGGAACTGCTCGCGCTTAGTCACGATTGTCGCGAGCAGCGCGGTGCCGACGGCGCCGCCGAGGTTCCGCATCATGTTGGAAATGCCGGAGGCGGCTGGCGCATCCTGCGGTGCGACGCTGCCGAGGCTGATGGCGCTGAGTGGCGCCAGCGTCAGCGCCTGGCCGACGGCGCGAACCATGTTGGGAATCCAGAATTGATCGCCTGAATAGTCGAGCGACATGGTCGTGTTCATGAACGAACTGGTAGCGAACAACAATAGACCGGTTACCGCGATATAGCGTGGATCGAACCGTTGCATCAGCTTGGGCACCAGCGGAATCAGGAGGAGCTGCGGCAGGCCGGTCCACGCCAGCACGTTTCCGATCTGCTCGGCGTTGTATCGCTGCACCTGGCCGAGATAGGCGGGCAGCAGATACACCGACCCGAACAGGGCGAAACCGAGGAAGACGGCGGCAACGGTGCCGATGCCGAAATTCCACTGGGTCAGGAGCCGCAGGCGGAGCAGCGGCTTTTCGACCGTGAGTTCATTATAGATGAAGAGCGTCAGGCTGAATGCAGCAATGACGGCAAGCCGCACGATGAAGGGCGAGCCGAACCAGTCGTCCTTGTTGCCCTCCTCCAGCACGGCCTGCAGCGCGGCAAGGCCGACCGCCATGGTCACGATGCCGAACCAGTCGCCTTCGCGCAGGAGCCCAAGCTGCACCGGCTGGCGCTCCAGCGTGAAATAGAGCGTGGCAACCATCACCGCCGTGGGCACGACGTTGACGAAGAAGATGGTCTGCCAGCCGTAATTTTCCGTGAGGTAGCCGCCGATGGTGGGGCCGATTGCCGGCGCAAAGGTCACGGCGAGCGAGAACATCGCAAGCCCGATCGGCTGTTGGTTCTTCGGCAGTCTGGTGAACACCAGCGTGAAGGCCATCGGGATCAGCACGCCGCCGAAAAAGCCCTGGAAGCCGCGCATCGCGATCATCGATGGCAGATCATGGGTGAAGGCACAGGCAACCGAAAACGCCGCGAACATCGCCGCAAACGTCAGGATGATGTTGCGGAAGGAGAACACGCGGCTGAGATAGTCGGTCAGCGGAATCACGACGATCTCGCCGATCAGATATGAGGTCGAGATCCAGGAGCCGTTGTCGACGCCAGTACCGATGCCGCCTTCGATATCGAGCAGGGACGCGTTGGTGATCTGGATGTTCAGGATCGCCATGAACGCGCCGATCATCGCCGCCAGTATGGCAATCCACACCGTCGCGCTGGCGCGATCGGCACTTGTCGCAACGGCGGGGGGAGCCTTGCTCGAAACTTGCGTCATCTTCGTTTGGGATGAAAGGGTGAGCGTGGACATGACATCACCTCGTTGAATCCTAGTGTCGCGGTTCTGACATTCGTATCCTGTCGCGGCGGGTTCGTTTACGAATGTCAGAACCAAAGGGACACTAGCAAACGTTGGTTTCTAGTGTGGTTTTGGATTTGACATTCGCCTCAAGGACTCGCGGCGGTATGAAGCGAATGCCAAATCCACCACACTAGTAGGCGAGCCGCGCCACCGCGACGGCCTTCCTCTCTTGCGGCATTTGTTCCGGGCGGCCGTGCGTCTCGATGGTCGGGATGACCGACATGCCTGGCCGCAACTCGATCTGCGCGCCGCCGTCGAGTGCGATCTTCACGGGAATGCGCTGAACCACCTTGGTGAAGTTGCCGGTGGCGTTGTCAGGCGGCAGCAGCGCAAATTCCTGGCCGCTGGCGGGTGCGAGCGAATCGACGTGACCGCGCACGACCTTGCCGGGGAACATGTCGACGGCGATGGCGACCGGTTGGCCCTCATGAACGGTGGTGAGCTGGGTCTCCTTGTAGTTGGCAATGATGTAGGCCCCGGATGCGGGTACCAGCGACATCAACTGCGTGCCGGCCTGGACGAACTGGCCAACGCGCAACGTGCGATTGCCGACCACGCCGTCGATCGGTGCAACGATCGTGGTGTAGCCGAGATTGAGCTCGGCCTGACGTTGCTGTGCGCTCGCACGTGCGGCGGCTGCTTCGGCTTGCGCGAGCTCGGCCTTCAAAAGATCGACCTGCCTGGTCGCGGAGGCGACCTGCGCCGTGTCGCGCAATATGGCGGCTTGCGCGCTGGCGTTGCGCGATTGCGCGAGCTGCGCGTTCTGGACGCTGCCATAGCCGCTCGTGGCAAGGTCGGTGTAACGCTTGTTCTCCTGCAGCGCGAAAGTCTGCGCGGCGGTGTCGACCTCTACCGTTGCCTTGGCCGCCTCGATCACCGCTTGCTGTACATCGAGCTGCGCCCGCTTGCTTGCGATGAGAGCTTGCGCCGCGGCAACATCGGCGCGGGCCTGGTCGAGCGCGACCTTGAAATCGCGCTCATCAATCCGTGCCAGCACCTCGCCCGCCTTGACTTGTTCGTTGTCGCCGACCAGCACCTCGCGCAAATAGCCGGATACTTTAGGGGCGATGGTCGTGGTGTCGGCCTTCACATAGGCGTCGTCGGTCGAAACAAGGAAGCGGCCGACGGTCAGATATTCCCAGGCGTACCAGGACGATGCCGCGAGCACGGCGACCGCGGTGCCCGCCATCAACAGCCGGCGAAGGCGGTCCTTAAATGACGGAATCTGTGGGCCAGGCGTTGCCACCTCGCTCGGTGGATTCGGCGCCTCGATCTCCTGCGGGAGCAGCCTCTCCACGGTCTCAACCGGCAGGGTCTGTTCGGCCTGGAACGACGTGGAATGGTGGCTCATGGCGGCGCTCCTTGCATTATCCTTCTGCAAACATTGAGTAATTTGGCCTCAGCGCAGAAGAGAAATTAGGAAACTTGACGTTTTCCAAAATACGCCCTACATTGGGACTGTCAATAGAATGACAGGCATCATCTAAACGCATGGCTCGGATTACGATCGCAACGACTAAAGGCTCGCAAGGCCACGACACTGCTGCCGCGGAGCCGCAGCGCGGCCGCGGCCGGCCGCGTGTCCGCTCCGACGATGAGACGCGCGCGTTGATCTTTGAGGCTGCGCGGCAGGAATTCGCCTCCAGCGGCTATGCCGCGACCTGCATGGAGGATGTCGCGCGCCGCGCCGGTATCTCGACCAAGACGCTGTATCGCCTGCTTCCCAACAAGGCAGCCCTGTTCGAGGCGATGGTGACGGAGCGGATCGACCGGTTCGTCTCGGTGGTGAAGCTGCGCGCCTGCGAGGGCGGTGACGTCGAGGCGGCGCTGACAGAGGCGCTGATGGTCTGCGCCGAACTGTTGCTCGCGAGCGAAGTCATCACGCTGCAGCGGGTGATCCTCGGCGACAGCGACAAGTTTCCGGAGATCGCCGAGACGTTTTATCACAAGGCGATCAGGCGAACCGAGGATGCGCTGGCTGGCTGGCTGCGTGCGCAGCAGGCGCGTGGCACGATCAAGCTCGACGATGCGCAGAGCGCCGCCGGCATGCTGCTTGGCATGCTCGCCTTTCAGCCGCAGCGCGCGGTGATGTTCGGCCACAAGCCGCCACCGAGCGGGCAGGAGATCGAACATCGCGCGAGATGCTGCGCCGCGCTGTTCCTCCGGGGTTGTGGCCACTGACGGCTTTGCTCCGCCCGACGGGTGAGGTCTTCCCGCACACTTTAACGGTAACTTGCGGTACATTCGCGGACGACGGCTTTGGAGTAGCATCGGGGTCAGCATGACAAAGGCAGTGCTTGGCATTATCGGCGGTTCCGGCATCTACGACCTGCCGGGACTTGAAAATGCGCGCGAGGAGGCGATTGCCAGTCCCTGGGGCGAACCTTCGGCGCCGGTGCGCCGCGGCACCATCGCCGGCCTGCCGGTCGTGTTCATGCCGCGACACGACAAGGGCCATCGGCTATCGCCGTCAGACATCAATTACCGCGCCAACATCGATGTCTTGAAACGTGCCGGTGTCACCGACCTGATTTCGCTGTCGGCCTGCGGCTCGTTCAGGGAAGAGCTGCCGCCCGGCACCTTCGTACTGGTCGACCAGTTCGTCGATCGCACCTACAAACGCGAGAGCTCGTTCTTCGGCAAGGGTTGCGTGGCGCATGTGTCGATGGCGCATCCGGTCTCTCCGACACTGCGCATCCATCTGGCCGCCGCCACTGAAGCGGAAGCGATCCCGTTCGCACGCGGCGGAACCTATGTCTGCATCGAGGGGCCGCAGTTTTCGACCTATGCCGAAAGCATGACCTACAAGAACCTCGGCTACGCCGTTATCGGCATGACCAACATGCCCGAGGCAAAGCTCGCGCGCGAAGCCGAAATCTGCTACGCCACGGTCGCGATGGTAACCGATTTCGATTGCTGGCATCCCGACCACGATGCGGTAACCGTGCAGGACATCATTCGCGTGCTGACCTCCAACGCCGACAAGGCAAGGAACCTGGTCGCGCGGGTCGCGCGCAACTTTCCGCGCGAGCATGAACCGTGCCCGATCGGCTCGGACCGCGCACTCGATACTGCCCTGATCACGGCTCCCGAGGCGCGTGACGCGGAGCTGTTGCGCAAGCTCGACGCGGTGGCGGGACGGGCGCTGCGGGTTTAAGATTTCGCCGGCGAGGACTGTGCCAAGGATTGTGCCATGAAGGTCGACGGCAAGCACTTCCGCAGTGTCTGGCTCGAGCCGGACGGCTGGTCGGTCGGCGCGATTGACCAGCGGCGGCTGCCCCATGAGTTCGTCATTGTAAAGCTGACCGATTGCGCAGAGGCGGCCGACGCAATCCGCTCCATGCTGGTGCGTGGAGCCCCGCTGATCGGCGCGACCGCGGCCTACGGCATGGCGCTGGCGATGCGCGATGACAGATCCGATGCTGCAATCGATCGCGCCTACGACATGCTGATCGCGACCCGGCCGACCGCGGTCAATCTGAAATGGGCGCTGGAGGAAATGCGGGCGATGCTGCGGCCCTTGGCACCCTCGGCGCGAACGGAGGCAGCCTATGCGCGGGCAGAAGACATCGCCGAAGAGGACATCGTCATCAACCAGGGGCTTGCGCGGAACGGACTTCCCCTGATCGAAACCATAGCCGCGCGCAAGAAGCCCGGCGAGGCGATCAATGTGCTGACCCATTGCAATGCCGGCTGGCTTGCGACCGTCGATTGGGGCACGGCGACCGCGCCGATCTATCTCGCGCATGATCGTGGCATTCCGGTTCATGTCTGGGTCGACGAAACCCGCCCGCGCAATCAGGGCGCCGCGTTGACCGCCTGGGAGCTCGGCCATCATGGCGTGCCGCATACGGTCATCGTCGACAATGCCGGCGGCCATCTGATGCAGCACGGCATGGTGGATATGGTCATCGTCGGCACCGACCGTGTCGCCGCCAATGGCGACGTCTGCAACAAGATCGGCACCTACCTGAAGGCACTCGCCGCGTACGACAATGAGGTGCCGTTCTATGTGGCGCTGCCTTCGCCAACCATCGATTTTTCCGTCGCCAGCGGAAGCCAGGTCCCGATCGAACAGCGAAGTGCTGAGGAAGTCGCGACCATGACCGGCCGCACGGCCGACGGACAAATCGAGACGGTGCGGATCGTCCCCGAGGGATCGAAGGTTGCCAATTATGCCTTCGACGTGACGCCGGCCCGCTTCGTGACGGGGCTGATCACCGAGCGCGGCGTGCTCCGCGCCGAGCGCAGCGCGCTGTCGGCAGCCTTTCCCGAACGGAACGCGGCGGAGTAGAGGGTTTCCGATTCGAATGTCAAACAACCAATTCGAGCATCATTGCTTGTTCCACCGCCCGCGTGTCCCGGACGCGGCGCAGCGCTTCCTTAGCGGTGCGCCGCAGAGCCGGGACTTGCACAGGCACGGAACGGAATCATGGGCCCCGGCTCAGCAGCGCATCACAAGTGCTGCGCTGCGTCCGGGGCACGAGGAGACCTTCATTTCCCATCGGGATTCACGCACGCCTGCGCATCCTCGCGACGCGGCGCGTCCGAGTTTTGCGAAGACAATGTCCCTCGAAGAGAATAGAGGGGAGCAGGGAATGCCGGGCGCCAGCCGCACCCATAGCCTCGCGTGGAAATGAGAGAACCACACGAGCGTAGTCGCCACAGGTTCAACCGGAGCATCCCGGCATTCCCCGCGCAATGGTTTTAACGGTTTCCTTCGTGCTCTTCCCGGTGTCCATGACCTTTTAGTCACCGTCGCCCGAAGATCACAGCGTGTCGGGCCCGTCAGGGCCGGCATCGCGAACCAGCAGGTTTAGCGCCAGCCAAGGGGCGCCAGAACCACACGCCTTCGCCGTCCGCATCGGCATCGCTCGTCCGGCGACACCAACACGTCCATCGCATCCCGCGCCCAACACTCGTGACGATCGCGAAGCGCCCCTTTGGACGGGCACGGGACGGCGGCGAAATGCCACTGATTTGGGGCAGCCGGCAATAGCTTCGCTTGCGGCAGATTGGCGCGACGGGCAATTCGCGCATGACGTGCATGCGTATTTTGCCCGTCGGGCAAATTCGATCTGGCTGACTGCACTCTCCAAACGCGCCATCCCCCACCCTGGCTCGCTTCCGCTCGCCTTCCCTCCCCGCACTTCGTGGGGGAGGGACAAGATGCGGCGAGCACTGCGGTCCGCTTCATCCCTCCCCCGCGAGCGTGAGCGAGCAGCGGGGAGGGTCGACCGGCGTCAGCCGGTCGGGGTGGGGGCGTTCAAGGCAATCAAGATGCTTTCCATCACAAACCCCCGCAGAGCTTGCACAGCAAGCGTAGCGGGGTCGCGCCTCTCGATGTCAACGCAACCTCAATTCCGTCGCGGCTTCGAGCTCGGCGATTGCCTGCGCGGCATTTGAAACCTTGATCGTGGTCATGCCCATCTCGCGCGCCGGCTTCAAATTGACGCCGAGATCGTCGAGATAGACGCATTTGTTGGGATCGACGGCAAGTGCCTCGACCATCATCCGGTAGATGCGTGGATCGGGCTTGCGCAGGCCGATCTTGGCGGATTCGATGACATGATCGAACAGTACCATCACCTCGGCGATGTAAAGCGAGCGGCCGCTTGTGCTGCCGATCGCATTGGCGGGAAGGTTGTTGGTGATGCAGCCGGTCTTGCAGCTCTGTTTCACGCGCTTGAGCGCTTCCACCATTTCGGGGCGCAGATCGCCCGACAACAGCGGCAGGACGTCCCTGCCGCGCACCTCGGCGCCGAGCGCAAGCGATTCCTCCGCAAACAGCCGGTCGAAGGTCTCGATATCGACCTCGGCGCGCTCGAATTTCGCCCAGGCATTGTCCAGGTGATTGGCGGTGTTGGTGCGGCGAATGATGTCGGCGGGTAGACCCCGCTCGCGCTCGAACCGGGCGAACGCCTCGAACGGCGAGGTGGTCAACACACCGCCGAAATCCCAAATCACTGCCTCGACCATAAATCCCTCGGGGTTAAGCCATTTCAAGGACCCGGCTAACACGGGCTACCCGTCGATGCCAGTGTTGCTGCTTGGCGACTGGCCTCATTGCCGTTATTCCTGCGCTGATGAGAGTCCCGCTCGCCACGGCTGCCGCAGCGCTGCTGGTTTCCACCTCCGCTCAGGCCATCGTCGGCGGCGCGCCGCCGATGACTGACGGCATCGGACGTTCCGTCGTCACCATTGTCGGCTCGCGCGGCAATTTCTGCAGCGGCAGCCTGATCGCGCCGGAACTGGTTTTGACGGCGGCGCATTGCGTGCAGGGCGGCGCCGAATACAAGATCGTGCATTATGACGCCGACCAAAAGCCACAGTTGCAGGACGTCAAAGTGGTCGCCATCCATCCCGACTTCCAGATGCAGGCAATGCTCGCCCATCGGGCCACCGCCGATGTGGCGCTTTTGCGGCTGCAAATTCCGGCAACTGGAAAAACGCCGTCGGCGACCGGCACGCCGCAGCTTCCGATCGCTCCCGGCGCAGAATTCACCATCGCGGGCGTCGGCGTGACCGTGCGCGGCGACGGCAAGAGCGCGGGCGTCACGCGCGCAGCACACCTGCTTGCAACGGGGCGGCCCGGTACGCTGCAGATCCGTCTGGTCGATCCGGCAACGGAAGGAGCGAGTGACGGGCTTTCGGCCTGCACCGGGGATTCCGGCGGGCCGGTATTCGAAAAACAGCCGGCAGGGCCGGTGATCGTGGGTGTGATCAGCTGGTCGACCGGGCCGAACAACGGTTCTGGCTGCGGCGGTCTCACCGGCGTGACGCCGCTGACGCTCTATCGCGACTGGATTCTGCGTACCGCCCGGCAGTGGGGGTTTTCGCTCTAGTGGTCCGATTCTAACATTCGCTACCCATCCGGAGAGCCGCTTTTGCGAATGTTAGAATCACAGACCACTAGCAACTTATTGATGCTAGTGGAGCTTTGGATTTGACGTTCGCATGGCAATCGCGGCAGGTGGGTGGCGAACGTCAAATCCGCTCCACTAGATATTAAAACACTGTTTGAATGTTGATTTGGATCACGAGAGCGTTTTCGAGCGAAGTGTATAGCGGTTCGCGTGAAGAAAACGCGTCAAAGGCACGCTAGCCCTGCGCGAAGATGGGTTGACCGTGCGGGGCGATTAAGGTCAGCCTTTCCTACAGATTCCTTGAACCCCTTGAACGCCAATGAACGTATCCGCCGCACGCTCCATCTCCGCAACCGCTTCCCAAGCTACCGAGCATTTCGACGTCTTGATCGTCGGCGCCGGTATCTCCGGCGTCGGTAGCGCCTATCACCTGACCAAGCAGCTGCCCGGTACCAGCTTCGTCATTCTCGAAGATCAGGACAGCTTTGGCGGCACCTGGATCACGCATCGCTACCCCGGCATCCGCTCCGACAGCGATCTCCATACCTTCGGCTACAGCTTCAAGCCGTGGGTTGGTCCGCCGATCGCGACTGCCGAGGAAATTCTCAGCTACATGCGCGAAGTGATCGTGGAAAACGATCTCGCCAAGCACATCCGCTACAAGCATAGGGTCAAGACCGCGAGCTGGTCGCGCGACACCAATCTCTGGACCATCGAGGCGGAAAAGATCGACGGCGGCGAGAGTGTCGCGATCACGGCCAATTTCCTCTGGATGTGCCAGGGCTACTACCGTCATTCGGAAGGCTATACGCCGGAATGGCCCGGCATGAAGGATTTCAAGGGCCGGATCGTTCATCCGCAGCGCTGGCCGGATGATCTCGAACTTAGGGACAAGAAGGTGGTCGTGATCGGTTCGGGGGCGACGGCAGCGACATTGATTCCGAATATCGCGAATGAATGCGCGCATGTCACCATGCTGCAACGCTCGCCGACCTTCTTCCGCGTCGGGCGCAACGCGATCGAGCTCGCCGAGCAACTTCGGCAGCTTCAGGTCCAGGAGGAGTGGATCCACGAGATCGTGCGCCGCAAGATCCTGTTCGAGCAGGACGCCTTCACGCGCCGTTGCCTGAGCGAACCGGAGCAGGTCAAGAAGGAGCTGATCAGCCAGATCACCGCGGTGCTCGGCCCCGATTATGACGTGGCAACGCATTTCACGCCGAACTATCGGCCCTGGCGGCAGCGCATCGCCTTCGTGCCCGATGCCGATCTGTTTCTGGGCATCAAGAGCGGCAAGGCCTCGGTCGTCACCGACGAGATCGAGCGGTTCACCAAGGGCGGCATTCTGCTGAAATCGGGAAAGATGCTCGAAGCCGATATCATCGTCACCGCGACCGGATTTAATCTATGCGTGCTCGGCGATATCGCCTTCAAGGTCGACGGCAAGCCGCTCGACTTTTCGGATACCGTCACCTATCGCGGCATGATGTTTACCGGCGTGCCCAACATGGCCTGGGTGTTCGGCTATTTCCGCGCGAGCTGGACGCTGCGCACGGACCTCGTGGCGGATTTCGTCTGTCGCTTGCTCAAGCACATGAAGGAGAAAGGCGTAAAGCGGGTCGAGGTGGCGCTGCGGGGAGAAGACCACAACATGCCGCTGCTGTCCTGGATCGATCCCGATAACTTCAATCCAGGTTACATGATGCGCAATATGCACCTGCTGCCCAAGCGCGGCGACAAGGCGGAATGGCAGCACAGTCAGGATTACTGGGCCGAGAAGGACCAGATTCCGGCGATCGATCTCGACGACAAGGCGTTCGTGTACGGTTAGGCGTGAAGTCGTCCCTGCTTTCGAAGGGACGACATCGAGTTCGATGAACCGGCGGGAAGATGGACCGCGCTAATGCCGCTTCTGCGGTTGCGGTCGACGCGCGGGCTGTACCGGTTGTGCGGGCGCGGCGACCGGGTTCAATTTACGGGTCATGCCGTTGGCGGCCTCGCTGACGTCGGCGAGCATGCGCCGCCCCTCCTCCATGAAGGTGACCGATTTTTGCTTGTAGGTGTCGGCGAGCTCACGGAGCGACCTTAGCTTCTCGAACAGGTCCGCCGTCTTGCCGTCGGCAAAACCCGGAAGCAGTCCGTTGATCTTCTCGACGGCGCTGTCAAACCCCGCAACCGCATCGTCGGCCTTCCCGACGATGCGGTCGATCGCATCGCCCTTGCTCTTGAGCGATGCCGTGTAGTCGTCGAAGGAGAGCATCGCGTCCTTGATCGTGTCGCGGTTTTCGATGATGACGCGATCGACATTGTGCAGCGTATCGGTCATCGACTGCTGCTCGCTCCAGTCGGCGGTCAAGACCGGGATGCCGTCATTGTCCAGCGGTACCGCCGGAGCGGCCGGCGCGCCGCCCACCAGCGCGAGATCGGCCACGCCCGTCAGTCCCTGAAACTCGATTCCAACCATGGTGTCTTTGCGGATCGGCGCGCTGTTGTCCAACCTGACCAGCGCGACGATCCTGCGCGGATTTTCCAGCTTGATCGAGACGATCTGCCCGGCCGGGACGCCGTCAAAGGTCACGGTGCCGCCCCTGCGCAGGCCGCTCGCGGAACCGTTGAAGACGATGCGCAGCGGACTTTGGTTGTGCATGCCGCGCATTTTCTGTACGGCGAGCACACCGACGAAGCCAGCGGCAATCACCGCAAGCGTGGTCGTTCCGATCACGAGGTTGGTCGCTCGCATCACGATCCCAAGATATCGGCCGCGCTCGCGGTCCGTTTGCCGGCTCGATTGTCAGCGCCGGCGGAAGCTCAATGGCTTTCGATCGGGGAACCTCAACTCAGTGACTTGCGGCCTGCCTTGCAGCCTCGTTGTTGAGCACAATCAACGCATCGACCGCAACCCCAGTCCTGGCATTGATCAGGAACGGGTTGACATCGATCGAGGCAATGCGGGAACCCGCGTCCGCGATCAGGTTGGAGAGGCCGACCAGCGCCTTGACGGCGGAAGCTTCATGCAGCGCTGGCTTGCCGCGATAACCCCTGATCTTGACGCCTGCCTTGGTGCGGCCGATCAGTTGCCTGGCCTCCGTCACATCGAGCGGCGCGCCGGCGAGCGCAACATCCTTCATCAGCTCGATATCGATGCCACCGGTGCCGAACAGCACGACGGGTCCCATTTCGGCATCGAGCGAGGCGCCGACCACGAGCTCGAGATCGGCCTTGACCTGCTGTGCGATCAGGATGCCCTCGAGCCTCGGTTTGCCCTTCAGTTTCTTCACCCGCGCGGTGATGTCGTTGAAGGCCTTCCTGACCTCGGCGGCGCTGTTGAGGTTCAGCACCACGCCGCCGATATCGGATTTGTGCAGGATGTCGGGGCTGACAACCTTGGCGACCACGGGAAAGCCTACGCGTTTTGCGATTGCCACGGCGCCCGCGGCGCTCTGCGCGATGGCTTCCTCGGAGATCGGGATGCCGTAGGCTTTCAGCAGCTTCTTGGATACGACCTCGTCAAGCGCCGCGCCGGTCGCGTCCTTCAGCGCCTTCTCGAGCGCGGCGCGGGCGGAGCGCGATGAACTGGAGACGATGTCGGGAACCTCCTTGGGCAGGCCAGCGTAGTCGATCAGCGATTTGATCGCGGTGACCGCGCGGTCCATGCCTTGCATGACGGCAATGTTCGGCAGGGACTTACGCAAGGTCTTGGTGAACTCGGTGAAGCCGATCGACATCGCGCTGATATAGACGACCGGCTTGTGGGCACGGCCGGCCATCTCATCGACGATACGCAGGTTGCGCTCGCGCAGCTCGTGCGGCGCCTTGGGCAACTCCGCGTCGATGATGACGATATCGGTGTCGTGATCGTCGATCATGATCTTGATCGATTGCATATAGACGGAAGGATCGACCACGGCGGCAAAACCGGCATCGAGCGGATTGCCGACGATCGAGCCGGGACCAAGCATTTTTGCCAGCTTGTCGCTGGCGTCCCTCGAGAGGGGCGCAAAGTTCAGCCCGGCGGAATAGAACGCGTCGATCAGGAGCCCACGCTTGCCGCCCGACAGCGTCACGGCGGCGAGCCGGTTGCCCTTGGGCGGATCGGCGTGGACAAAGCATTCGGTTATTTCGATCAATTCGTCGAGGCCGCCGGCCCTGATCACGCCTTCGCGGGCGGAGATCGCATCGAAGGTCTCGATCGAACCCGCCAACGCGCCGGTGTGGGCCATCGCCGCCGCGCGGCCACCCTCGGAGGCGCCGAGCTTCAGTGCAATCACCGGCTTGCCGGCGGCGCGCGCGGCCTTGCAGGCATCGCGGAACGCCTTGGTATTCCGCACGCCCTCGAGATAGACCACGATCACGCGGATCGAGGGATCGGCCGCGAAATAGTTCATCAGGTCCGCGGTCTCGAGCCCGGCCTCGTTGCCGGTCGTGACCATGTAGCCGACGCCTACGCCGCGATCTTCCAGCGCCTGGCGGATCGCCATCACGATCGCACCGGATTGCCCGGCGATCGCGACAGTGCCGGCTTCCATGGTGACGATCCGCTCGTCGATATTGGTGAACAGCTTTTCGCCGGCGCTCAGATTGCCGAGGCAGTTCGGACCCGTAACGGCCATTCCTGTCTCGCGAACCACGGCTTGCAGTTCCTCGGCGAGCCGCTGGCTCTCCTCGTCCTGCAGTTCGGCAAAGCCTGACGTGACGATGGTTGCCGAACGCGCACCGGCGGCAGCGGCGTCGCGGATCACCTGCACGGCAAAGCGCGCCGGCACCAGCACCAGCACGTGATCGGGCTTTTCGGGCAAACTCGCGAAATCCCTGTAGCAGGTGACGCCCCAGATCGTTTCTCGCCTGGCGTTGATGGGATAGAGGCCGCCCTCGTATTTGTACTTGATCAGGTTGTTCCAGATGCGCTCGGCGTAGTTGCCCGGCTTGTCGGTGGCGCCGACCAGGGCGATGTTGCGCGGATGCAGCATCGCATGGATGCTCTTGACCAACTGGCTTGCATCTGATGGGGGCGACCATTTGTGAGACGAAGCTGACGCGGCGCTGACCTGGGCTTCCATGGCTTTCCCTGACCCGTTCTTGTTATTCCGTGCTGCGGTGATTGCGGGGATCGCCGTGTTCGCAGCTCGCCGTCCTTATTACGGGCAGTCGGGAAGGGTGGCAACTCGCACCGGCAGAGCCGGTAAAGCCTACCAGACCTCGCGCGGGCGCGACGGCGCGGCAATGCCCGCCAGCAGGACCGCGAGAATGCCGGTCAGGAAGATGCCGTCAAAGGTTCCCGCGCCGCCGATCGAGGCCACGGGCGCCCCCAGGTCACCGATCTTGTCGAGATTGAGCAGGTCGGCGCCGATCAGCGTGCCCATCGAGCCGCCGATATAGGCGAGCGGCGCGGCATATTCGCGCGAGAGAATGAAAGCCAGGATCGCCGTGGTGACGACCGGCGCGAAAACGGGCACGGCGATGCCGACGCCCTCCACCGGAGTTGCCATGGTATGGATCACGCCGGCGATGACGACAACGGCAATCGCAGCGCGGAGCCAGAGCCGATAGCGCAACACCAGATATGTCGACATCAGTGTCGGGATCACGGCGCCACCGACATTGACCGCAAGCACGGTTCCCGGCCACGAGGTCACCAGCGGCACGACATAGCGCATGCCGTAAAAGTCGACGACCTCGCCCGACCTGACATCGTGCCCGGGCAAGACGGTGATGGGGATGTTGAAATAGCTGCCGATCAACGAGCCGAACAGGAGCAGCATCGCGGCACCCGGCCCGATGCCGAGCTTCATATACGCATAGCGCAGGATGCGGAGCTGGATCAGGATGATCAGCCCGGCGAACACCAAAACCAGGAGCCCGAAAAATCCAGGCGTCAGCGGTAGGTAGTGGACCTGGGAATCCGTCATTTACGAAACCCTCACCTGCGCTCGGCTCTTGCCACTATAGCATCAAATAAAGAGGCACTCAGGAGGCGCGAGCCACGTCGGTGGCCGAGGCTATGAAAAAATCCTTGCGCAGGGTCGGCTTGTGGATCTTGCCGGTGGCGTTGCGCGGCAGCGCGTCGACGAAGCGGATCACGCGCGGGCATTTGAAGCGTGCGAGATTTTTTGCGCAATGCGCGGCAATCTCGGCCTCGGTGACGGTGCGGCCCGGTTTTACGGCGACGATGGCCATGCCGACCTCGCCCCATTGCGCATCGGCAATGCCGATCACCGCGGCTTCCGCGATCGCCTCGATCTGGTGCAGGACGTTCTCGACCTCGGCCGGGTAGACGTTCTCGCCGCCGGAGATGTACATGTCCTTCCAGCGGTCGACGATGAAGTAAAACCCCTCCTCGTCGATGCGGGTGGCATCGCCCGTGTGCAGCCAGCCATCGGTGAAGGAGGATGTGTTGGCGTCCGGCCGATTCCAGTAGCCGGGCGTGACGTTTGGCCCCTTGACCCAGAGCTCGCCGAGCTCGCCGACGGCGGCATCACTGCCGTCGGGACGGACAATCCGGACCTGCGTATGCAGCACGGGTTTTCCCGCGGAGCCGGCCTTGCGTGCGGCATCCTCGCGGCCGAGCACCAGCACCGCAGGCGATGTTTCGGTCATGCCGTAGCCCTGCTGCAGGGCGACACCTCGCGCTTCCCATACCTTCAGAAGCGGCAGCGGCATCGCGGCGCCGCCGACGCCGCCTACGATGAGGCGGCTGAAGTCGCTTTTCTCGAAGGCGGGATGCTGCGCCATGAACTGATAGTTGGCGGGTACCCCGAAAAAAACGTTGATCGCTCGCGCAGGCTCGCTGATCAGTCGCAGCGCCTGTCCGGGATCGAAACTGCGCATGATCAGCACGGTGCCGCCGGCATGCAAAACCGGGTTGGTGTAGCAATTGAGTCCGCCGGTATGAAACAACGGCAGCACCGTCAGCAGCACCGAGGAGGGGGTTATTAGGGCCGGCCCGCCGAGATTGACGCAGTTCCAGAACGTCATGCCGTGGGTGATGATCGCGCCCTTGGGCTGGCCGGTCGTGCCCGAGGTGTACATGATGGTCGAGATGTCATCGAGCGTGACCTCCTCGAACTTGTCGAGCGGCATTGCCCCGGTGATTGCAGTCTCGTAGGAGCCGCCGCGACCAAGCAGCAGCGTGGAGGGGACGCCGCACAATTTGGTGACCGCCAACGCCGTTTCCGCGAGGTCGGTGTCATGAACCATGACTTTTGGCGCGGCGTCGCCGACGATGAACTGCAGCTCCGGCACGGTGAGACGCGTGTTCAGCGGCACGAACACCGCGCCGAGCCGCCCGCAGGCAAACTGCACCTCCAGCGTATCTGTCGTGTTCAAGGCACAGTGACGCGGTCGCCGCGCGCAACGCGGAGATGATCGCGCAAATGCCCGGCAAGCCGCGAAACCCGCGCGTCGAATTCTGCGTAAGTAAAGCGGCGTTCGCTTGCAAGATCGATGATCGCGGTCTTGTCCGGCGTGCGCCGGCCGTAGTGCGCGATCCAGTCACAGTAGCGAACGGCCAAAACTTCCTCCATGGTCGGTCGTAGCCCGTACCATGCCTCAAGTTGGGCTGTGCGGAAAGACTGTCCTGCGGCGAGTTGCTATATATGATCGGCGCAAGCAACTCAGCGGCTTTGAGACTCCGCCCCAGCCACTGGACGTAAGTTGAGCCCAATAGTTACCGCCATCTTGTTACCGCCATGTCGAGGACACCAAGCGATGAAAAGCCCGTTCTACAGCGCAGAGCATGAGGCCTATCGCGACGTGGTTCGCCGCTTTGTCGAGCGCGAGATCGAGCCCTATGCCCATCAGTGGGACGAGGCCGGCGAGTTCCCGCGCACGCTCTACGCGAAGGCCGCCGAGATCGGCCTGCTCGGCCTCGGCTTTCCCGAAAAATATGGCGGCGTTCCTGCCGACCAGTTCATGAATATCGTGGTCTCGCAGGAGTTGGCGCGCGCAGGAGCCGGCGGGG
>Ga0306926_10000838_pt1 | contig 29514 bp, 29 predicted proteins | sample flu12Cox44000178_FD_203759 | JGI IMG/M metagenome (GOLD analysis project Ga0306926, IMG submission 203759) | Lab enrichment of tropical soil microbial communities from Luquillo Experimental Forest, Puerto Rico - flux8day.12C.oxic.44.000.178 (v2)... | ecosystem: Environmental > Terrestrial >...
GGCCGCCTCGTAGACCGCCTGCAATTTGTTGGAGGTGGTTTCGTCGGGCCCGAACACGCGGAAGTTGTTCATGTTCAGCTTCATCACGTCTCGCAGGAATTTCCCGAGTGGCGGGACGTTTTCGGTCTCAAGGTTTCCGGGCACATCCAGCTTGATTGCGTAATCGCGAAAATCCGGTAGGCGGAGCGCCTTCCTTAGGACACCTCCATTGGCGTGCGGGTTGGCGCTCATGCGTCGGTGTCCGGTAGGTGCAAGCTCTTTGAGTTCCGGAACGAGCTTGCCATTCTGGTCAAACAGCTCTTCCGGCTTGTAGCCGCGCATCCACTTTTCGAGGATCTGCAGCTGTTCGGGGTTTTTCTTGACCTCCGTCAGGGGCACCTGGTGGGCGCGCCAAAAACCCTCGAGCCGGTGGCTGCCCACTTCCTGCGGGGCGCCCCAGCCTTTTGGAGAGCGCAAGACGATCATCGGCCAGCGAGGGCGCTTCGCAATACCGCTAGCACGGCATTCCCGCTGATGGGTTCGGATCTCCTCAACACAGTGTTCCACCGTGGCCGCCATGGCCTGGTGCATGCTCTCGGGATCCGATCCTTCGACGAAGTGGGGCGTCCAGCCATATCCTCGCAACAGGTTCTCCAACTCCTCGTGGCTGATGCGCGCGAGCAGCGTTGGATTGTTGATCTTGTAGCCGTTCAAGTGCAGGATCGGCAGTACCGCGCCGTCGCGAATGGGGTTCAGGAACTTGGTGATGTGCCACGAAGTGGCCAGCGGCCCCGTCTCGGATTCGCCGTCACCTACCACCGCGGCGACAATCAACTCCGGATTGTCGAACGCAGCTCCACAGGCATGGGAGAGCACGTAGCCGAGCTCGCCGCCTTCGTGAATCGAACCCGGGGTTTCCGGGGTGCAGTGACTGCCGATGCCGCCGGGAAACGAAAACTGTTTGAAGAACTCACGCATGCCGAGTTCATCCTCGCTCTTTTCCGGATAAATCTCCGAGTACGTTCCCTCGAGATAACCCGGTCCGAGGACCCCGGGAGCCCCGTGCCCGGGCCCGGCCATGAAGAGGACGTCGAGATCAAGCTTCTTGATGAGCCGGTTCAGATGGATATAGATAAAAGCCAGTCCCGGGCTCGATCCCCAATGTCCGAGCAGGCGGTTCTTGATATGCTCCGGCTTCAAAGGTTCCTTCAAGAGAGGATTGTCCTGGAGATAGATCATCCCGAGCGCCAGGTAAGAACACGCCCGCCAGTAGGCGTGGACTTTCCGGAGTTCGTCCCGACCGAGGGGTGCTCCTTCGGTTGTTGATCTCGCCTTTCCGTAAGCGCTCAACGATAGAGCTGAGGGTTCTTTGAGTGTTACTGTAGTTGTCATTATTTTTCGCTCCTTACCTTCCCGCAGTGAGTCTGAACAGCTTGTGCGTTTTGTCGGTCGCGCAGTCGGTCACTCATGCAACTCGCAGATGTCAACATCGAGAGACGTGCAATAGCAGTGCCATTCCTAAAGGCTTGAAAAATGAGATTTGTCGCGGAAGGGCCGGCTGTCAAGACTCTAGCACATGACAGAGGTTTGGCACTATTGCTCACGCGCACCAACCGCATCAGACGCTCACGACCGGACAGGGTGAATCGCGCACAAGCGAGTAGGTCAGATCATCGATTCGCTCCGACGCGCCGCGAAGGCTCCTTCCGATTACCAGAACATCGGCAGACGCCTCCCTGACCTCGTTCAGTAGTGCCTCTTTGACAGGGCCGGTGGCGATGCAAACGGTTGCCTCGGAACCTGCCTTGCCCTGGAGCTCCGCAATATGCCGCGCCATTTCCTCTTCGCCCGGCACTACCCTGCCGGACCGCCGGTTGCAGGCGTGAACGGCGTGAATCACGGAAAGCTCGGCGCCGGCAGCCGATGAGACGCGCTTCGCATAATCGAGGACTCGTTCGGAATCCGAGCTCAAGCCGACGGCACAAACCCACCTTCGATGCTCTGCGGACCGCGGCGTCGCCGTCTCCGCATGCTGCATCGTCAACACTGGACAGTCGGCCTCGTTGAGCACCCTGGCCGTTGTCGAACCGAGGAGCATCCGCCGAAAGCGCCCCGCATGCGTCGGCATCATGATCAGGTCAAATTTGCCCTTCTTCGCGGCCGAACTGATCGCACTCGCCGCCTCGCCTGCCAGCAGCAACCGCCGCCACGTGCCAGCCGCAAAACGGGAATGGAGAAACAGCTCGAGCCTGTTCCCCGCCAGTTTCCAGTGGTCCTCGGCGATCTCATCACTCCGCCGCGCATAGAGCTCAAACCCATTGTGACTAGCGAGATCACACACGTGGGCGAGGGTTACATTGGCGCCGAAAATCGTCGCCGCCCGCTCGACATAGGCGGCCATCGCGATACATGAAGCCGAGAAATCAACCGGAAAAAGAATCTTCTGAAGCATTTGTGATCGGCGTCACCTGGACGATACGGCTTGACTTTCTAAAGTTTCCTCTCAAGCGAATTCAGCTCACTGCGGCAAGTATCGCCGAACTCCTTTAGAGGCCCCTCAATCTTTCCGGCGAAAAACTGTATCTGCTCGGCTGTCAGATTCGGCTGCCCATACGTCGCTTGAATGCTCCGTACCACGGCTTCAGCCTTTTCGAGAGCGCGCGAAGAAGAGCTGAGCCGGATACGGCTGAGCAGGGCGTATAGCGGTATCGACCTCTGAGGATCACCCACGTTGTGATCTAAAGCGTCTACCAGCAGACAAGCGCTTTCGGCGATGAAATCGGAATACAACGCCTCGCGGGCAGCAATCGTTTTTGCCGGCTGTGCCCGATGATCTTGACGGCTCTGATTGATCCAGCCGCCCACGATGGAGCCAAGTGAGCCGACGAAAGATCCGGAAACGGCCGCAAAAGCGGCAATCAGCCCCGAGTCTAGCGCTAGACCGCTCACAACGAGTCGCGGGAAATTCCCGCCCTCGAGAGCTTTCGATCGGCTTGGTGCTGCATCTCGGCTTGCCTTTCTGCCCGAAAGCGGGCTGCGTGGATTGTCAGGGGATCGTTACTTCCGGGCTCAAATAGACGTCTTGAATGGTATTTAGAAGCTTGATCCCTTCAGCGAGGGGCCGTTGAAAGGCCTTCCGGCCGGAGATCAGTCCCGTGCCGCCCGCTCGCTTGTTGATCACTGCCGTTGCCACAGCCTCGTCGAAGTCATTGGCGCCGGACGCCCCGCCGCTGTTGATCAGTCCTGCCCGTCCCATAAAGCAGTTGGCCACTTGGTAGCGGCAGAGATCGATCGGGTGGTCGCTTGCGAGATCCGAGTAAATGCGCTTGTCGAATTTGCCGTAACTCGAATTGCCCATGTTGAGCGCCTCATAGCCGCCGTTATTCTCCGGAAGCTTTTGTTTGATGATGTCGGCTTCGATCGTGACGCCCAAATGATTGGCCTGTCCGGTCAGATCCGCGGACACGTGATAATCCCGGTCTTTCTTGAAAGCGCTGTTGCGCAGATAGCACCACAGAACGGTGGCGAGGCCCAGCTCGTGCGCGCGCCGAAAAGCCCGGCTCACCTCCATGATCTGCCGGTCGCTCTGCTCCGAACCAAAGTAGATCGTGGCGCCCAGCGCCGCCGCGCCCATTTCGTAGGCCTCGTCGACCGTTCCAAAAAAGACCTGGTCGAACTTGTTCGGGTAGGTCAGCAATTCGTTATGGTTGAGCTTCACGATAAAAGGGATCTTGTGCGCATATTTGCGGGCGACTGAGCCCAGCACGCCGTAGGTCGAGGCGACCGCGTTGCATCCCCCTTCGATCGCCAGCCTTACGATGTTTTCCCCATCGAAGTAGTCCGGATTCTTTGCAAAACTGGCTCCCGCCGAGTGTTCAATCCCCTGGTCCACCGGCAATATCGACATGTAACCGGTCCGTCCCAGCCTGCCGTGTCCGAACAGCCTCTCGAGGTTGATTAAGACTCGGATGCTGCGGTCCGAACCCGCCCACACCCGATCGATGAAGTCGGGGCCGGGAAGATGGAGCCGTTCCTTTCCTATTTTGGGGGAATGGAAACCCAGCAGGGACTCCGCTCGGGGGCCGAGGTAGGCTTCGATTGTAGAACGCACAACGGTTGCCATCGTTTTTTCTCCTAGAAACTTCGCTTCTCCCAGCGGCTTCAACCTGCCCGCCCTAGTCCACCCACCAACCAGAGAACCCTGCCTAACCTTGGCCGGATCATCGGGCGGGAAGCTGTTGCGGCTCGTACAGCCTTGGAGCACCGTCTGTAACGCCGGCGCCTTCTCCGAGGACTTCACGATCGATCATCGTCTCCAGGCGGGTTTCCCGTGCCGAGCGGTTCACTTTGCACCTGCGGCCTTCTCGAGGTGTCCGCCAAACTGAAATCGCATCGCTGAAAGAAGTTTCTCGGCGAAGTCGTCTTCGCCGCGCGAGGCGAAGCGCTCAAACAGCGACGCCGTGAGTACCGGTGCCGGCGCGGTCGTTTCGATGGCCGCCAAAATCGTCCAGCGACCTTCGCCGGAGTCTGATACTCTTCCGGAAAACTTCTCGAGCGAAGGCTGTTCCAGCAGGGAAATAGCCGTTAGGTCGAGGAGCCAGCTCGAGACGACACTTCCTCGCCTCCATACCTCGGCCACGTCCGCAAGAGGGAAGTCATAACGGTAAAGCTCCGGATTGCGCAACGGCGTGGTCTCGGCATCCACTTCTCGCGTTCGGCTTCCGGCGTTCGCGTGTTTAAGGATGTTGAGACCCTCGGCGTAAGCAGCCATCAGCCCGTACTCGATTCCGTTATGCACCATCTTCACGAAGTGCCCTGCCCCCGACGGGCCGCAGTGCAGATAGCCCTCTTCGGCAGTTCCAGGTACTTTGTCTCTCCCCGGCGTCCGTGGAATATCGCCGCGTCCAGGAGCCAGCGATTTGAATAGCGGATCCAGATGCTCGACAATCTGATTTTCACCTCCGATCATCAGGCAGTAGCCGCGCTCGAGACCCCACACACCGCCGCTCGTGCCCACATCGACGTAGTGCAATCCCTTGCTGGCTAGCTCTTTCGCGCGCCGGATGTCATCGATGTAGTACGAGTTGCCGCCATCAATCACGATGTCGCCATGATCCAGTTTTTCGGCCAGCTGCGCTAAAGTGCTGTCCACGACCGCCGCCGGCACCATCAGCCATACCGCTCGTGGCTTTTGAAGTTTTTTCACCAAATCATCGATCGAAGCAGCAGCGGTCGCACAGTCGGCGGCAACTTCCTTCACCGATTCCACATTACGGTCAAAGCCCACGCACTGGTGTCCGGCTCTCTGGAGCCGGCGAACCATGTTGGCTCCCATTCTTCCCAAACCGATCATCCCAAGTTGCATCTCTGTCACTCCTCTTTTCTCGCTTCTAGCAACTCTCTTCAGCAACCGCTTCGGCAAAGTCGGGATAGTCGACAGGAACCGAGCTACCGGTCTCCAGGTCTTCGTCGGTGTGTCCTAGTTCGCCGAGGTACTCGCGGACCTTTCCTTCGACGAAAATCCGGCGTGGCCGGACGCGACGGAGAATGCATTTCTATCTCACCTCTTGGAGCTGTGCCTTGGCTGCTTCGACCACGTGCGCAGCACTGAATCCGAATTCCTTTTGCAGAACCTTCAAAGGTGCGGAGGCCCCGAATGTCTTCATGCCGAGGATGGCGCCGTCCATTCCCGCATAGCGACACCAACCGAGGGTGGATGCCTCTTCAACCGCAACCCGGGCACGCACCGACGGAGGCAGCACGCTTCGCCGGTACTCTTCGCTCTGCCGTTCAAACAGCTCCCAGGAAGGCATACTAACGACACGCGCGCGTATCCCTTGACGCGTCAACTCCTCGTACGCCTCGATGCATAGGGAAACTTCGCTTCCCGTCGCCAAGAGCAGAACATCGGGCTTACCACCATCAGCGTCCGCTAGTACGTAGGCTCCTCGCGCCAGACCACTCGCCCCCGCAAAACGCTTCCGATCCAAAGTCGGTAGGGCCTGCCTCGTCAGGATCAAGACCACCGGCTGCCGGGGCATTTCGAGGATGAGTCGCCACGCTTCTGCGACCTCGTTGGCATCCGAGGGCCGCAGGACCACGAGGTTCGGGATGGCGCGCAGGGAAATCAGATGCTCGATCGGCTGGTGCGTCGGGCCGTCTTCGCCAACGCTAATGGAGTCGTGCGTGAAGATGTAGATGACGGGAATTTCCATCAGCGCACTAAGCCGTATGGCGCCCCGCCCGTAGTCACTGAAGATGAGGAACCCGGATCCGAAGGGTCTCAGCTTCGAGAGTGCAAGACCGTTCAAGATGGCACCCATGGCATGTTCTCGGATTCCGAAGTGCAGGTTCCGGCCCGAGGGGCTGCCGGCCTGGAAATCGCCTGCTTCCGCGAAGGTCAAACGCGTCTTGGTGGATGGGGAAAGGTCGGCGGAACCACCAAGCAGCCATGGAAAGTTCGGTGCGATGGTGTTCAAAACCTTGGCAGACGCCTCGCGTCCCGCAATTCCCTTTGCATCAGCCGGAAAGAAGGGAATATCTTTCGACCAGTTCGCGGGTGGCTCTCGCTTTTGGATTTGCTCAATTTCCTTCGCCAGCTCCGGAAATTTCTTGCTGTACTCGGCAAATTGCTGTTCCCACTGTTGGCGGGCTTCGCGGCCTCTTCGTCCGATACCGGATGCGAAGTGTTCGTACACCTCCTCGGGCACCAGAAACTTCGCATCGGCCGGCCATCGATAGGCCTGCTTCGTCAGCTTGATCTCCTCCTCGCCGAGCGGCTCGCCGTGGGCAGCGCTCGTATCCTGCCGGTGCGGGGATCCGTAGCCGATGTGGCTGTCGATGATCACAAGAGACGGTCTGCCGGTCGTGCCCGCGGCAGTCCTGAGCGCATTCTCGATGCGATCCAGATCGTTGGCGTCTCCCACACGAACGACGTTCCAGCCATAGGCGAGGAACCTGCCGGCGACATCCTCGGTGAACGTGATCTCCGTCTTGCCTTCGATCGTTATGTGGTTGTTGTCGTAGATCCAGCAGAGATTATCGAGCTTCAGGTGACCTGCCAGTGACGCGGCTTCTCCCGACAGCCCTTCCATCATGCAACCGTCGCCGCAGAGGGCGTAAATGCGGTAGCCGAACTGTTCGAAACCCGGCCGATTGTATCGCGACGCGAGCCACTTCTCGGCAATGGCCATACCCACGCTCGTGGCCACACCCTGACCCAGGGGGCCCGTGGTGGTTTCGACGCCTGAGGTCCAACGGTATTCCGGATGTCCGGCACAGCGGCTTCCCGACTGTCGAAAGGTCTTGAGATCGTCGAGTGTGACCGAAGGCCGGCCGAGGATTTCATATTCGGGATCGACCGCTTTTACCCTTGCGAGATGCAGAACGGTGTACAGCATCGTCGAGGCGTGTCCAGCCGAAAGGACGAAGCGGTCACGATTCATCCAGATGGGGTCTGCGGGATCAAATCTCAGCAGCCTCTGCCACAGGCAGTACACCGTCGGTGACATGCCCATGGGTGTGCCGGGATGGCCCGAATTCGCTTGCTGGATCGCATCGATGGCCAGCGTTCGCATCGTGGTTACGCAGAGCTCGTCGAGATCCAGCCTGGGAGCCGTCATTGACATCACTTGGCCTGCTTTCCGAAGCAAACCGTTCGACTTCCCGCGGCTCTTGGCTCCGCGAGCACGGTTTAAGCTTCCAGTTCGCTACGCGGCTTCTCGTTTCTTTCGACTTCCCGCTTCTGTTTTCGAATTCCGGCGACAAACTTTCGTTCTACGCCTTTTCCTGCTGGCCGGCGAACCATCCTTTGCTCGCTTCTCTGGCCGTTCAAAAAATCGCCCCAGTTCGGCGGCCGCCTGGAGGCAATAGCCGAGGGTGCGACCGCCCGCGCCGCCGCGCTCAACGTGTATCTCACTGGCAAACGCCGGCATTTCCTTCTAAGTCCCCCGCGAACATCTTTCCCGTGCCCGTTTCGCAGGCTCTCGCCCGATAGTGGTATTCGCCTTGAGCGGCCCGCCTCGCAGAGGGATCTTCGGTGGCGTGCCCCCGTCGAGTGGTCCAGGCCTTTAGGTCTTCCTTGTGTTCGAGTCCGATATGGTCGGAAGCAAGCCCTATCCGCACGATTGCCCCTCAACACTCGTTCGACTTGTCGAGCAAGGTGCTTGCCAATCGGCCACAACCCCACCCATGGCAAGTGGCTTACGATGAACGCCAAGCGCGAGGTGAAGAGTTTGTTTCATTCCGCGGGTCCCTCGCGCGTCAGGTGCTCGACTCTAGTGTCAAACACTTGTCGTGAATCGCGGCACACGTGAGATTCTCGCGCCTCACCCGAAGCCAGTGTGATTGTTCGATTGAAAACAGGATGGTTGCCGATCCTTGGCCCGGCCTATTCGTTGGACCTAGAGATGCTTCATCAACGACGGACTATGCGGAGATTTCTGTGAGCAACGTATCTGGGAATTGTGGCCCTCGCACCCGAGCATCTACCGGCCGCTCGCGAAGATCAGAACGATCGAGCAAGAACGAGCGCCTAACCGACCGTCCGGCTAGCGCGGCCGTACCGCTCGCACCGGAAAACCGGGAGTGGCAAGCGTTCGAAGAAATGTTTACGGCTTCGCGAGCGAAATTCATGGGCCTGGCCTACGGGATCTTGCGAAACAAGGAAGACGCAGAAGACGCCATCCAGGATGCGCTCGTTTCGGCCTATGTTCATTTGCGCAGATTTGAAGGCCGCTCCGCGATCAAGACTTGGTTCACCCGAGTTGTCGTGAACGCGTCCTTGATGGTCCGGCGAAAGCGGAAGCCCGCGCGTGCCGAGTTTGCTCTGGAAACCGCGGGCGCCGATGATCCCTTCGCGATGGAACAGATTCCAGCCTCGAACCCTGATCCGGAAATGTATTGTGCGGAGACGGAGACGCTTCATCTGGTCGATGGCCTGGTCGGCGAACTTAGTCCCGCACTTCGCCAGGCCTTTAGGATGGCGTACTTCGACGAAATCCCTGTCAAACAGGCGGGGGCTCTCGTGGGCGTTGCCAGGGGAACCTTCAAGTCCCGCCTGTGTCGAGCCAAAAAACATCTCAAGCGAATGGCCGAGCGCGCGCTCGTCACTCCCATCCGTGGGGCGAGGCCTTTCCCGTTTTTCCGTCGCCAAGCTGACTTCGAGGGCCTTCGCGCAAGGACGGCTGAAGTCTGGTCTCGCGAAATGGCCTTCTGAGGACTGCGACGGGCTCACGCAAATGGAGCCGCCGGATTCTCGTTTCGGAGCCCTCTTCCAGGATGCCGTTTACCGCGCGCGACGCGGCCGATTCCAGGCCATCCCACCTTTGTTTCTACGGGGATTCTGCCTTGACGAAGCTACGAAACCGTTACCAGCCTTCGCTGTGAGCACAGGAAGCTCCGCCACGCGCCGAGTTCTGGAACCCAGCTGATCTCGTAGACCAGTTCCCGTTCCTCGCTCACGCGCTCCAGCTCATTCCACACGGTGCGATTCTTGGTTACCCAATGCGTATCCGCTCCGTTGCTCAGAAACGTCGCATCCAGCAAAACCTCGGCATGAATAATGGCTCCAGACATCCTGACCACCCCGCTGGTGACGATCGTTTCGGGTCCCGGTGTAACCAGCATGCGGAATCATTCAGCATTCACGCTTCCAATCGAAACAGCCCGCAGAGGCCGCCGGGACAGTGGAAATCGAGGCAACCACCTGGGTCAAAGACACTTGCCAGGTTAGGCGAAAGCAAGGGACTTCGTAGACGACGCGACATGACGGGATTTTGACAGCATGGTCAAAACCTTGCGGTCCTTGACGCCGACCCGGATCGCCTGGCCAGCCGGAAACCCTCCGAATCCTGTAAGTGCTTCTGGCGCAACTGAAAAGTGGCACTCTGCAAATGAAGTCTCGAGCCAAATTTGGAAAGTTAAATGCAATCTCTCTGCGTAACCCTCCAGAGCGACCTTCCGACACTGGCGGGGGCAGGCCATGAACCGGCTCTGCCTCCGCTGGCCCACCCTCCCTTGGACGTGGCAGGGTCAGGCAAACGGAGCCCCGCGGAATTTGTGGTATGAATTTGTGGTATGAAATGTCCGGAAAAGCGCGTTAAACGCCAATACCGGATGAGGACTTTTCTTTTGGAACGAGAAAGCGCTAATAAGGTATTTCTGGGTGCAGTCCGAGTCGATTTCGAGGTCGTTCTCTGCCGGATAGGGTCAGTCGAACAGCTCTTGCAGCTTGTCAAAATCCCTGCTGAGGAGCCAGTGCTCCGCGGCCGCCGAGTTTTCCCCATTCTCGAGGACATCGAGGATGGCTCGATTCACGATAGCCAAATACAGGCGTCCGACTCCCTGAGGGAATTTCTCGGTTCGACCGGCAAGGGAGCCGCCCTTCCTTGCATCCGAAAGCACACGGCTCTTGGCCATCGAAGCCCTGGTGGGGCGCAAAGCTCTTGTATATTTTGAAAATGCGAGTTGACCTTCTTGAAGCTGTCTTGGTTTCATCATTTGATCCTCCCTTGCTTCCCTACGACCTAATCTGATTCCGCGTTCTGCCGAGACCGCTCGATCCATGAGGCCGCGACGGCGGCCATCAGATAGGCGGTTGCCCCGATCGCCGATAGGGCTGCAAACGCAAAAGCAAAAAAGAGCTCGCTCGTGAGCAGGACACGAACAAAGTACGACCGCAGAAGAAGGATTGCCACGAGTGCAGCCACAAAACCCCACCGTACCTTGGCTTTTGGAATCCTTGACGTGGCCCACGCCCTAATTCCTTCGAATCCATTCTTCATGATCGTCACCTGCCGTCCTTGTATCTCTCATCGCACTCGGCGAGACGCCGGAGTATTGCGTTCGTGCCGAAGCTCTCATCGAGCCGGAGAGCCAGGGTCGAGTGGTGTCGAGGGTGATTAAACAGCACGTAAGCGGGTAGATTGTGTTCCGGCTGGGGGTCTAGCACGCCCACAAAGTCTCCGCCGGCATGCTCTATCATAACGGCCAGGATGGTTTTAATCGCGCCGCTCGGGTTGTCCGGAGAGATTGAAGTAATCGTCGTTGCCATCGAAAGACCCTACCTTTATCTAGAGATCCGTGCCGCAGCCGCTCCTACTTGTCCTTAAGGACCAAAGGATCACGAAGTTCTCCCGTCGCTCCCGCCCCCGGGGTGCGCCCGATGGTTCGTTGGAGTTCGGCCCAAGCCAGGAGATAGCCGAGATTGGCCTGTAGCAGGTCTGCCTTGGCCTTGTAGTTGGCTGCGGTGGCATGCCGCACATCGGAAATCAGGATGACTCCCTGTTGTTGCTGGTTGTTTGCCAGCCGCTCGCTCTCTTCGCGGAGTTTGGCCACCTGGGCGGCGACGTTGACCATGCTCCGGGTTCGCTCGAGCTTGTTATAGCTGCGTTCGACGGCCACGGCGACCTCCTCTTTGAGGTGCTCCAAATTCTGCTCGGCTTCTTCGAGCTGTGTTTGGCGTTCCCTGACGGTGGCTCGCCGTTTGCCGAAATCAAACACCGTATAGTTGAGGTTGATGCCGACGGTGCCGAAATTCCTCACCAAGAACGGGACACCGTCCTGATAACTGTGCCGTGCATATGCAGTTACGTCGGGAATATAAGCCGTCTTCGCAGCCGCCACGCCGGCTCGCGCCTTCTCAATCGTCGCCTGGGCGGCACGGAGCTCGGGATTCTCGTCCCACGCCGCGTTTACATACTCGGCTTTACTCAAAACAGACAGATCTGATATCTCCTCAGGCACCAGTTCGAGTTGCGTATCGAGGGGAAGGCCGAGCAGGTCATTGAGTTCCGAGGTGTAGTCCTCGATCTGGAGCCCGGCGGTCAAGGCGGATTGCTGCGCCTGAAGCAGTTCGGCACGGCTCTGGATGACGGCGACTTCGAGCGCGCTTCCTCCGCTCACATCGTTTTCATGCTCCCTCAGAGTCTCGGAAGCGAAGGCGGTTTCCTGCTCGGCGGCCTTTTTCTCGAGCTCGGCGACGAGAATTCCGTAGTACAGCGTATGCACCTCGAGCGCGATTTCATTCTCGCCCTTCTTGAGCTCGTCGCGGGAGGTCGCGATATCGGCGGCGGCGGCGCGATTTTCCTGGTGGACCCGCAAGAGTTGCGTCAAAGGCTGGGCGATCATCGTGCCGCTCGAATAGAGCGTCTGTTTGCCCTGCTGCAGGTTGGTATTTACCGCTGGAATAGGAACGCCGGAAACCGTGCCGAAAGCACCAGGGGGTACATTGAGGGCCTGAAGTTCGCTGATGTGCAGCGCGTTCGATTGATTGGTGATCGTGGGAAAGTAATCAGAGCGGGCCGCTTCCTTCTTATATTCGTTCTCCTTGACTCTGAGCCGGGCGATCTTCAGCGAGCGGTTCTGTTCGACGGCCAGTTGCACCGCTTCCCCGAGCGTCAGCCGGCGGGGTTCTTTGCCGAGCGTCGACGTGGTGGAAACAAGAAGTGCTACGGCGATGGCCAAAACCCGAAATAACCTTACGGCAGTCATAACCCTCTCCTCCGAGCAGTGTGCTTGGTGCGTGCTTTCATGCCTTGGAATCCTCGTGTGGCAGCGGTTGCTGAAAGGCGTTCAGGTCGCCGTAGTTCATCGGGGACCTGTGGAGCAAGGCAATCAGCAGCAAAGCCGCGACACACGACCATGCAAGTAGATGGAATCCGTCGATAAACGTCAACGTGTAGGCCTCCAGCCTCAGCCGCCCGCTGATCACTCCGATGGCGCGGCCGGTTGCTGCGTCCAGGCCATCAGACTTCGAAAACAGGCCCGCTGTCAGATGCCTGATGCTGCCGTCCGCGATCCAGTTGCCGCGGTCCACGTGCAGCCCCAGAAGGTTGGAGTGCAGTTTTTCTCGTTGAGCGATGAAGTGGCCCATCAAGACCGCTCCGATTTGGCCGCCAAACAAGCGAATGGTGTGGAAAAACGCGGAGAACGTCAGAATCCATTGCGGCTTTGATAGCCCGCCGGAGAAGATTCCCTGCAGGATAATCGTCGAAACCAGACCGATAAACGCAAACGACTGTCCGACGCCCAGCAGCAATTCTGTGCGGTAGTAGTTTGCGGCCGACCACGCGCTGGTGATTTCGGCATTCAAACAGGCGGCGAATGCCATGCACGCAAACCCCGCGGCCATGAGTAAGCGGGAGTCGAGGTTCTCCCGCAGGAAGAGCCCAGCCGCAAAGGCCAGAGGCAACAGGGGTGCGGCGCTCCAGATGATCGCGGGTCCGATTTGATCGGGCTCGAAACCGTGAATCGCGAGGGTTTGCGGGATCAGGATGATGGTAGAAAGCAGATTGAAGCGGAACACGAACAGGCCAAGGCCCAACAGCAAAGTGTTCCATTGGCGAAGATAGGGCAGGTCCACCAGCGGATTGGCGCTGCGCAGGCGTCGAACCAGACCGCACAACAGCAAGAACGACCCGCCCACAAACAGCGCGGTGAAGACCCCGGAGCGCCACCAATCGAGTCGTTCGCCTTGATCGATGGCCGCATAGAGCATGGCAAAACCGGCGCTGGCGTACAGAAAGCCCGCAAAGCTCGGCGGTTCGGATGATTTTTTTCCGGCCGGATTTGCTGGGATCCCGAAATAAATGCACGCCGCCATCAGCGGGGTGATGATCGCCGAGTTCCAGAACATCCATTCCCAGGAGAGATGCTCCCGGTACCAACCGTAAAGCGAGGGCGCGATGTTCACGGCGCCATCGACAGATGTCGCGTATAGGGCGATGGTGAAGGGAAGGAATCGCAGTGGGATACTGCGCAGGGCAAAGGTAAGCGTAAGAGGATAGAAGGTGCCGGAAGTCAGCCCCGCCAATACCAGCCCGACGATCAGCAGGCTGTAACTGTGGATTAACGGCAGGAACGCGCAGGTGATGGAGAACGCGGTCGCGGCAGCGAAGAGAACCCGTCGCGGTCCGACGAGAGCGCCAACGTATACCGTAAAAGGGCCGATAAACATGAGCGCGACGTTATAGGCACTGCTGATCCACGCACCTTGATCGAACCCAATCCCCACGTGGCCCTTGAGGTCGGCGAGTCCGAGCGTCAGCATCCGGCCGGTCAGCGTCACAATTCCCGCGCCCATAATGACGCCCAGAATGCCGAGCAGGGGGCTTTTCGACAATTCCCCCGGTACGATTCGCCCAACGCCTTCGGCGAGTTGCGGCGCCGCCGGTAACGCTACGATGGTGGTTGAAGCTGCCATGGGGTTTCCATCAGTGCTTGGTGCGAACGGCCGCGATGACGGAGAGTCCCGGACGCAGCGTCATCGAGGAGTTCGAGTCGTCGAACGCAATCTTCACCGGGATTCTTTGCACGACTTTCGTGTAGTTACCGGTTGCATTGTCGGGTGGGAGCAGCGCAAATTGCGAGCCGCTGGCGGGTGCGATCTCGATGACCTTGCCGTGGAACACTTTGTCGGGGTATTCGTCGACGCGGATTTCGGCCGCATCGCCGACTTTCATATTCGTAAGCTGCGTCTCGCGATAGTTCGCCTGCACCCACTTGATGTTGCTGACGAACGTGATCACCTGGGTTCCCGGAGAAACCAACTGCCCAGGGCGGACTTGTCTTTCGCCGACGCTTCCATCGGCCGGTGCTTCAATCTTCGTGTAGCCGAGGTTGATGCGCGCCACGGCGAACGCCGCTTCCTTGGCGTGGAGGTCAGCGATGAGCTGCAGCTCCTGTGATTCCAACACTGATTTGGACCGCCGCTCAGCTTCAACCGCTAGTTCATTGCTGTGCAGGAGCGTTTTCGCCTGCTCGAGATCGGCTTCGCGAGTCGCCAACTGTGCCGCAAACCGCTGCTCGTCGGCGACCACCTGCTCGACTTTCTGCTGTGTGCTTGAACTTGTCAGCAGCAGCGCCTCTTGCCGCTTGCGTTCCTTCTGCGTGCGGATCACATCGGCCCGCACCGCGTCTTCCCCATCCTGTGCCGCCGCGATTTGGGCGTTCGCCTGGTCGACTCCGGCAAGCGCTCGCGCGATGCGTGCATCTTGAAGCTCCCGCTGGCGGCGGTTGTTTTCGATGGCAGCCTTCGCGGCTTCGATTGCGGCCGCTGCCTGGGCTACGTGGGCTGTGTAATCGTCATCCTCAAGATCCACAAGCAGGTCCCCTTTGTGGACCTGTTGGAAATCCGAAACCCTCACATCCTTTACGATCCCGGCGACTTTGGTGCTGAGTGGCGTAAGATCGCCTCGCACGTAAGCGTCGTCAGTACGCTGCTCGATTCGGCCGCCCTCCCAGGCGTTCCAGTTCCGCGTAATCGTCGCTACTACGGCAGCCGCAACCAGCACCACAAGCGCCGGGGTAGCGAACTTCTGCCACTTCGGCTTCGTATGTGGCGCTGGAGCCTGCTCCGGCGCAGTTCTAGCTGTGGCAACAGCCGGAGCGGCCGTCGCGACGGGAGTCGGTGTCAAAGCTGTCTTTTCAATGACTGACATAACGCCTCACTAGGATTCCTGTCTATTCGGAATTTGAATCTGTAAATTGTGCGGATCCGCTCCGCCGAAAACTTCGCGACACACTCACTTTGCTTGACCGGTATTCAAACCGCCGATCTCACGTTTGATCCCAGAGAGCGACCTCAATCCTGCGAATGGTCGGCGGGCGCCGTAATGCCGAGCCGCTTCATCTTGTAAAACAGTGTGGTGCGCTTCAACCCGAGTCTCGCGGCTGCTCCGCGCGGCCCACCGAGCTTCCAGTTGGCTCGCTGACATTCGGCGAGAATCTCCTGGCGGATTTTGTCTTCAAGGGTCGGGTTCGCCGTCGAAGCCTCCACCGGCGCGGGTTCCGATTCTTCAGGAGGTGCGGGCTCGAAGACGCCGTCATTCGAAAGGATCACGCCGCGCGCAACGTAGTTTTGCAGCTCACGAATATTCCCTGGCCACGAATGCCGAACCAGGGAGCGCATGGTGTCTTCGGGAATGGTATCGATGGTTTTGTCCATGGAGCTCGCGAAGTGTTCGACAAAGTACCTCACGAACTCCGGAATGTCCCTTTTCCTCTCGCGGAGAGGCGGCAGATAAATGGGGAACATGTTCAGGCGATAGTACAAATCCTCACGGAATTCACGGCCTTGCACCATCTGCCGAAGGTCGCGGTTGGTCGCGGCGACAACGCGAACATCGACCTTCGTCGTGCGGGTGCTGCCTACCGCCTCGAACTCGCGTTCCTGCAGCACGCGGAGCAGCTTCGGTTGGAGCTCCAGCGGCATGTCCCCGATTTCGTCGAGAAACAAAGTTCCACGGTCGGCGAGCGCGAAGCGCCCGACATGGGTCGTGACGGCGCCAGTGAAAGCTCCCCGTTCGTGCCCGAAAAGCTCGCTTTCGAGAAGGCCGGCAGGCATCGCAGCACAGTTGAGCTTGACCAGGTTCTTGCCGCGGCGCGGACTCAGCTCGTGAATGGCCCGGGCGATGACTTCCTTGCCCGTTCCCGTCTCTCCGCTAATCAGGACGGTGGCATTGGTGTGTGCCACCGCCTCGACTTGAGCCAGGATTGAGCGCAGGCCGCCCGTACTACCTACAATCGTCTCGAGGAAAGTGGAGCTGGCCCGTTCCATCTTGCGCAAAAGAGGCTTTTCAGCGTCATAAAGGGCGGCGGCCCTCAAGGTATTCTCGCTCGCCTCTGAAGTGTATTCAGCAACTGCAATCATGGTTTCCCCCTTTGATCGGATCGAAGAACAAATAACCTCTCAAACCTCGTCCACAACAGCCAAACTGCTTAGGCCCGCATTTGCGCAACCGCAAGGTCCGTCGGCATCGCCATGATGAAAGGGACTTGTTCACGGAACGAGCGTTGATTCTTGTCTTTCCGGAAAGCCAAGCCTTGTTCACCAGGATGCCGGTCGATCAGGAGAACATCGCCCGACTGCACTTGTGCCGTCCCCAAAAGCCTCGCGAGCGGGGAGACCACATGGCGCTCGATCGCGCGCTTCAGGTGGCGCGCCCCATATCTCTGGTCCGTTCCTTCTTCGAGCAGGAACTGCCGTCCTTCGCTCGTTATCCCGAAGGAGAAGGGGACCGCCGAGGAATCGAGCACCCGTTTCTGTACCTGCGCGAGCTCGATCTCCAGCACATTGGCAAGTTGCTCTTGCTTCAACGGGTGAAACACCACGACGTTGTCCAGACGGTTCATAAACTCGGGTGAAAATTTCCTCCGCGCCGCTTCCACTGCCGTGCGCTGCACTTTTTCGTCCAGCCCGGCCGTGGGCCGGTCCTTCGGCTGAACGAAACCCATCCTGCCTTCCACCAATTCCGCGATCTCCGCTCCGCCCAAATTGGAGGTGAGGAAGATCACCGTCTGCGACAAGTCCACTCGACGGTTATCGCCCAAGGTGAGCGTCGCCTTGTCGAGTATCCCGAGGAGCAGCTGCCACAGGGCATCACTGGCCTTTTCAATCTCGTCGAACAAGAGAAACGACAGTTTCAGTTCATCCGTGTGCGAAGCCGTCAATGCCTCCTGGGTGATCAGCGGGTGCGTTTCTTTGTGCCCCAAATATCCTGGCGGCGAGCCGATCAGTTTTGCGATCTCGTGCGAGTGTTGAAATTCCGCGCAGTCCACTTTGATCACTGCGCGGCTACTGCCGAACAGAATTTCCGCGGCAGCCTCGACAATGCGGGTCTTGCCGGAACCGGTTGGCCCCAGGAACAGCAGGTTTCCGACGGGGCGTCCCGGAGAACGCAGTCCGGCACAAAACACCTGATAGAGTTCGACGAGCGCTTGCACGGCTTCGTCCTGCCCTACGATCTTTTCTCGAAGGGCCTCTTCGAATCGGCCGGAGGAGGAACTCCGTTTTTTCGTGTCCAACTCCTTCTCGTGAGCCCATTGCGTTGTTGTGGCCATGACATCCTCCCCAATCGTGCCGGAATTTCTCGGCACGACCTTGATACGCGTGGATTGTGAAACGAACCCGTCCCGCGCGCATCCCTAGGATGGAGTCGCGGGCAGACTTTATGGGAGCGCGCCGAATGGCTCTCTTTCGTTGCCAAGACCCACTGCTTTTGGGGGGGGACAACCGACCGTTTTGGGGTGGGAAACTAACCCTGGCGGTCTCGGATATCGATGCGCTTCCATCCGAAAACGCGAGCGTCGATCGACCAAGCGCCGGGTCCGAGCACGGCCAGGGCGGCACCGATACTGCCCAAGAGGATGTAAGTCCAGGGATCTCCGGGTTGCGAGAAGGCGCTCCACACCTCAACGCCCACCACGAGAGCGCCGGCGATAGGTGTCCATAAGCCTGCTAACAAGAGGATTCCCGCGCTCGCTGCGCATACAGCCAGTGCCGCTGACTCGCTCAGACCCCCTCTCCTCAGCTCGTTAACCGCCTGATCCAGCAATGCGGTGGCGGCAACGATCCTAATAAACAGAAGGCCGCCACCGGGCCAACCGCGGGCAAATGACGAGAAGAGGCGTCGCAAAATAGAGCTCCTCGAGCACGACCTTTTGATACTACAGATAAATTAGAGAGGAGGGGATCGTCCGCCGGGAAGCCCTGATTGAGGGCATTCGGCCAACCCTTTAGAGTGATGAAAGTTCGATGATCCCGCGCTTCAGCCCGATCATAACGGCGTGGGTCCGGTCGTTGGCGCTCAGTTTGGCGAGGATTTGCTTAACTCGACTTTTGACGGTTTCTTCGCTGATGGAAAGCTGATCGGCAATCTGTTTATTGGCACTCCCGGCCGCAATCAGCTGCAACACAGCGACTTCCGCGGGGGTCAGGGAATCGTCCGTGGCGTGCTCGGCGATCTGGTAGGAGATCTCCGGGGAAACGATCTTTTTCCCAGAATGAACGGCGCGAATGGTTTCAAGCAGTTCTTTGTGCAACAAATTCTTTAGCAGGTAGGCTTGAGCTCCTGCTTTGAGAGCGCGTAAAACCTGGACATCACCCGCATAGGTCGTGAGTACGATGATTCGGGCGTTCGGGAACTCATTGCGAATAGCGATGGTGGCGTCGAGTCCATTCAGTTCCGGCATCTGGATATCCATCAACGTTACGTCAGGCCGGTGCGTCCGGAACAATTCAATGGCTTCACGTCCATTGGCAGCTTGGCCGACTAGTTTCATGTCCGACTGATCGACCAGGAGCCCGGCGATACCCTCGCGAATCACGGGGTGATCATCGACGGCTAGAATGCGAATCGGGGTCGAACCGGCCATCATGACTTTATCGCCGTTCCCTTTCTAGAAAGCGACGTGCGAGCGGTTGAAGCTGGAACGCCGGACGAGCTTACTCCAGATCGCTACCGTCGCGCTCACAAGTTTGGTCCTTTCGCGCAGGTCACGCAAGCCTGGTGTCCCTTGCCTTCTTTAGAGGCCCTTGCCAGCAGAACATGAGGCGCCTGGCCGAAAAATAATGATACGCAACAGCACCGCCCCAAGTCGTACGAGAATTTCTGGCGCTTGAGGGACGGTCGCTCGGATATTCCCGCTGGCCAGCGAGTAAAACCCGGTACGCCAGCCTGCGCAAAAGCGCGTCGGCGAGAAATTCTCGATCCTAGGGGTACCGTGTGGTTATTCATGCGTCGCCGCCCGTTTACTGGAAAACCAGAAGCGCCGTGGGGGGGTCGCCGCGGTGTAGGCCGTGGAAGCGGGGATGGTCAATTCCACCTCAGTACCGGATTCGAACTCGCTCCACAGTTCGAGATTTCCGCCAATAACTTTGGCGCGCTCGCGCATTCCTCGCAAGCCCCAATGCCCGGGGCGACCGACACCGTCGACCAGCTGCGTTTCCATTCCTCTCCCATCATCCCGGATTCGCAACCGCAACTGGCACTCATCATAGTGGACCTCTAGTTCGATTCGCCGCGCCTGTGCGTGGCGGAAGGCGTTGCGCAGCGCCTCGCCGGCAATGCGGTAGACTTCGTCCCGCAGGATGGCGTGAAGCTCCCGCGGTGCTCCTTCCACCTCAACCTGAAACTCCGGAGAATGCTGGCTCATTTCACCCGATCCAAGCTCCCGTCCAAGCGCACTCAAGGACAGGGCCAGATCGTTTGGCGCGGTCGCGGACGCGCGCAAACCTTGTACAGCGTCGCGACCCTCGGTTATGGCTTGGGCTGCCTGATCGATGGCATCATCGAGTCTTGCTTTCGCCTCTTGCGGCCGAGCCGGAAGAAGGTTGGAAACCGCTTGAAAACGAAGCAACAGGCCGTGAAAACTTTGCAGCAAGGTGTCGTGCAGATCCCTTGCGATACGAGTCCGCTCGCTGACCCGCTCCTCGAATCGCATGTTGAATTGCCGGGTGAGCTGATACAGACGATAGCGGTGCGCACACCAGACCAAAAAAAGAAGCAGGGGCACGCAGGTGGCCCGGAACCAACCTGTTTCCCAAAACCGGGGTTCAATCACAAACCGCAGCGCACTTTCCGGGCCGTTCCACTGCCCCTCGCTGTTGCTGGCCACCACGCGAAAACAATACGAGCCAGCGGCAAGGTTGGTGTAGACGGCCTCTCGCGTTTGAACCGGCGCACTCCAGCCGCGGTCGAAATTCTCGAGAAAATATCGAAAGCGAACGCGCTCGGGAACGGCGAGACTCAGCCCCGTGAACGTGAGCGTGATTCTCTTGGGCGAGGGAGGAATGTGAACCGAGTTTAGGAGGTTTATGGGATTGCCATCAGCGGAAAGCGCCTCGATCTGAGGGATTGCGGGCGCTGAGGTGTCCGCGACACGAGCTGGGTCGACAACCGACAGTCCGCGGCTCAGCGAAAACCAGATCTTCCCGGAGGAATCAGCCACCACCGGCCTGCTTCTTTTGATGCCCTCGGTGCTGCGCAGACCATCTTGCACTCCGTACTCGCGGAGATCGGAGACTCCCAGCGTCCCCGAGGCGATTTTGTCCCGTTCGGCCCGCAGGACGTGGTCGGCGGTTGCCATCCAAAACCATCCAAGCTTGTCTTCTGCCATACCGAAGATTTTTCCGCGTAACGATGCGGGTAGGTTGCGAGGAACCTGAACATGGCCGGAGCGAAAAAAGGCCAGGCCATCCGATGTTCCCGCCCACAACGTACCCGACGAATCTTCGAAGAGGCAGTTCACCTCTTCCGAGGGCAGACCATCTTTTGTCGTGTACGTTCTCCACCGCCCACTGGACAACGAATTCAGGCCATTCGAAGTGCCAAACCAGATGCTGCCGTCACGGGTTTCCAAAATCGCAGTAACGGTGTTGGACGCGAGACCGTTCGCGGTCGTGTAGTTCATGAATCTTCGGCCATCGAACCGGCTCACTCCGCCGGTTAGCGTCCCGGCCCACACGGTTCCATCTCGGCTCTGGTAAACGACGTACACGCTGTTTTGGGCAAGTCCATCGGCTTCTGTGTAGCTCCGGATCGTCGGAGCACCTCGGGTGTAGGTCAGGCGCGTCAGCCCGCTTCGCTGCCGGCCGATCCAGAGCTCCTTGCTGCTGCCCGCGATCGAATAGGTGACACCTTGGTCGAGCCGGTGATCCGCCACATGCCCATACTTCTCACCCTGCAGCCAATCAAGCCCGCCTCGAGCAGAAGCAAACCATGCACGCCCCTGCTGGTCGATGAAGACCGGTCCGCTCGTCTCCGGTTGCCAGTCGCCCAGGTAGGTAACGAAGGTAGAGCTACGCAAGCGCTCGATGCCTCGCGGGCCGCCGACCCACAGATTCCTCTCTCGGTCCTCAAAGAGAGCCGTGACAGGTCCCGTCGTACCCGAGCCTCTAACGATCGAAAGCTGGTCTCCCGCGACCCGAGCGAGTCCTCGAGCCGTGCCGACCCAAAGGTTCGAGTCGTGGTCCCGAATCATGGCGAGAATCGGCACGTGGCGAAGAGCCGAAGGCACTCCCGCCACGGAGGCCTCCACCCCGTTCCATTTCAGCATTCCTTGATTCGTTCCGATCCACAACTCACCGTTGCCGCCCGACAGCAAGGCGGTAATTTTGGTGTTGTTCCATCCTTTCCCGGCCGCAAAAGCGCCGCCTTGGATCATGTAAAAAAGGCCCATGTCTCGGGTGCCCAACCACACTTTTCCGTCGGCGGTCTCTGCCATCGAAGTTATTGCGGAGTTGGTTCCGGAGAAGGCGTGCGAGCACCCCCGGCAGGGAGACGCGAGATTGCTCGCCGAACTTGGAGCCTTGGAATCGTTAATCCTGTCTGGCGCGTTGGCTTCCCATTTCGGCAACTCGCCACTCGGAGAGGCAATGGACTCAAATCTTCCGTTCTGGAAGGTCAGAACGCCAAGCGCGAGCGAAGCAAAAAGAACCGAATCATTTTTTCCTCGGCCGATCGCCGTGACCGCAAATTCCGTCTCCTCGCGCCCGAGTTCAAGTTTCCCCTCGTGGAACCGTAAGATCTTTGCATTGTCGAGAAGAATCCACAAATTTCCTTCGGCGTCCCCCTGCAGACCTTTCACAGCCGCGACCGGCGACGGCCCGGGGATCGCTTGCCGGAAAAGGCGAAAGTTCTGTCCGTCGAAGCGAACGAGACCTTTTTCGGTTCCGATCCAAAGGTAGCCATCCGTAGTTTGCGCAATGGCCGAGACCGAACCACCCGGGAACCCGTTCTCGATTCCCCAGTGCTCCCGCATATATCGGGAAAAGATTCGAAGAGGATCGATCGGATAAGCGGCAGAGGCAAAACACACGAGCGCAAGTGCAGTAATTCCCCATCCGAACAGCCAATGCTTTGCCCGGCGGCTATCAAGGGAGGTATTCGAATTTCTCAACGACGACCTCGGTTTCCTTTTGGAGCGGATTCTTATCACTGGTGACCATGTACAGCGTGAACTGGAAACGTTCCTTGCCGGGAGGGGCGATTCCGGAGACAAAAACATGCCGGGAAACCAAGGAGCCTCCGCCATTTACGGACGGACCGCGAACGGTCTCAAAAGTTGCCCTTCCTGATTCCCAACGGAGGGTGTGCGCAAGCGTGCCGGAAGGCGCGCTGAAAGACACGACGTTTCCGGCAGCGTAAAACGGTTGGACGTCGTACCGGGCATTGTGCGGTGCCGATCGGTCACCCCAGCGGCCGATCTCAATCCCCATTTCGCGGTAATTCTGGTCTCCGGCCCACTCATCATAAGTTTCCATCGCGAGAACGACCGCAGGCTCTAAATGAGACGTGTCGCGGGTCACGATCACGTACGTACCGTAGCCGAGACTGCGCGTGAGCACCACCTGGGCGCACGTCCACTTTTCCGATTTTCTGCTGATCCTTAGATGCATCGCTCCGCTCGCATCTGTCGAGGCGTTGTCGGCGTCGTACGGACTGCTCACGCCTCCCGCGTCGGCAGCAACCGTGCGCACGGTCCAGTCGTATCCGCTGAAAGCAAGAGGCTTGGTGGGGTTGGGTGGCAAGGACCCAGAGCCTTTCGAAATGGTCACGGCGACCACCGGACCTCCCGCGGTCGGCGGTGCATCCATATTAGGAGGTGGATGATAGCCTGGCTCTACCAACAGCGCAGCATATTCGTACCCAAGGTGGGTTGTGGTACTCCATTTCGCGTCCGCCTGAATCGGTGTGAAAGGATTGTCGGCTAAAGGTTGCACCCACCAGGGTCCGCTCCTCGCGTAAATCACAATGCGCTGCCCGGGACGGGCGCCGATCACACGCCCGGCGATGGTGTCAACCCTCTCCTGACCACCCTGAGCGGTCGGTGGGATCTTGGTGAACTCGATGACGGCGCCAGTACTCGCTTTCTCGGAATGACAGCCGTGAAGTGCAAGGCCGAAGACGGAAACAAAGGTGAACACCAGCGTGAGTTTCGGTCGAATACCCCGCACGCACGCCGCACTTCGAGGAAGGTGCTTTTTAACGAGCTTGTCGGTGCCCGCCATGGCGACGCTGATTATGGAGCAAATCAGTACCGGGGGACAAACCGCAGAGGACTTGACGGTCAAAGCGGGAGGTTTTCGCATTCCGCTCTGCGCCGAGGCCTTGTCGGTCCGAATGGCTCCGGAAAGAGCGTTCTCACAAAATCTCGATTATGCCGCGCTTCAAGGCGATGGTCACCGCGTGAGTGCGATCGTTCGTGCTGAGCTTCGAAAGAATACTCCTCATGTGGCCTTTGACGGTTTCCTCGGAAATGGCGAGGTGATCGGCGACGATTTTATTGGAGTTGCCGGCAGCCACCAGCCGCAGAACCTCGATCTCTCGTTCGGTCAATGTGTCATCCGCCTGATGTTCCGCCATCTCAATGGCGATCTCGGAGGGAATTCTTTTTCGGCCGGCGTGAACACTTCGAATGGTCTCGACCAATTCCTTTCTTACCATGCTCTTCAGGAGATATCCGGACGCTCCCGCTTTGAAGGCCCGGACGGCTTGCGCGCCGCCGCTATAGGTGGTCAACACAATGATCCGGGCGTTCGGAAATTCCTCGCGGATGGCCAGAATTGTATCGATACCGTTCATCTCCGGCATCTGCAGGTCCATGAGGGTTACGTCCGGATGGCAAGTCCGGAATTGCGCAATGGCCTCGGGACCGTTGCTGGCTTCTGCCACGACGGCCATATCGGGCTCGCCCCCAAGGATCGCCGCGATACCTCGGCGCAGCACCGGATGGTCATCTACGGCCAGGATTCGAATGGGATTGTTGGCGTTCATAGAGGACCCCTTGACCGTCGGGACCGCTCCACCCGGTTTCGGCTCCTGCGCGCACCCCGAGGGAAATGCGAAATCAGAAAAAGGTTTTTGGCCCGACATCAACCTTACCAAGTATGGATGAGGTGTCAATTGGGGAAGAAAACGCTCGAGAGCCCCTAACGCGTCAGACCGTTGCGAGATGTCACCGAGCGGCTAGCGGATTCGCGCGGCGCGCCGGAGATTCCAGCGTCGGGGGTGCCTCGGCGCGGAGGGGCGGTCTGTCGTCGAGATCAGTAAACCTCGCGTGAACCAACCGTTGAATGACGGCAAAGATCATCGCCGTCGAAACGCCGAACATGAGAACTCCGTTTGCCGCTTCGAGGGGCCCCAGCAATCTCCACGCGGGCGTCATGACGACGTCTCCATAACCCAATGTCGTGAAGTTGACCGCCGAGTGATAAAACGCCGTTCCGAATTGAGGAAACTCTCCGCAGATCACGAACAGGACCGCCCACAAAGCCATTTCAACAAGGTGGGCCAAAAGCGCGTACGCAAGCACCCGGGCAACAATTCCGACATCGCTCCAAAAACCTTTGCCCGTTCGTCTGAGTGTTTTCTCATGGCGAACAAAGTCAACCGTCGCGCGTAAGGGCAGCGCGTGGATAAACATGGTGCCTACCGCGGCGACCGCGCCCACCGCCAACGGAAGCCAGATCGCGATTCCCTGAATTTGGATCATCCTTCTACCTCAAAGAGCGGTAGTTGGCCGCGTTCCTGAGCTCTGGCCGCTAATGGTTCTGGTCCGGGCGCCGAAAAGTGCCCCACCAAAAGGCAAAACACAATCTCCAAACTGAATCCTCCGGGCAACTCGAAATCAACGGTCCTGAAGCATTCGAACTGGGGTGGGGTTCTCGCACTGGTAGCAAAGCAGAACCATGCCTCCAAGTTCGAGCAGTATCAAAAATGCAACGGCCGCCAGCCGTGGCCATTTTCGTCGCGACGGCGAATCCGTCTTGGCTGCCTCGACTGGTGTTGTGGCCTCATCGCTAATCATCGGTTGTGGGCTCATGGGTTGCCGCTAGCTCGAAGGAAAGGCAATTTCCTGGCCCCACCCAGTGCAGCGATCTTGAGGAGCAAGCGATTGAAGGCAGGGAAGATAACGTTGGGATCAAGGGGACCGACAACGGGGCAAGTCATCGTTTTGACGCTAGCGTGAAACCTTTGGCGTTGCCTGTTCGATCGCTCTGTCCCGTGCCGCCATCTGCAACCGACGGCGTTCTCCTGGGCATTGGAAACAAAGAAAGACTGCACCTTGTGACTTCCACTTTCTTTGGTACCTGGTTTGCACTGGCAGGTGTCTTGTAACCGCTGGAGGTTCGACAAAGCTGGATGATAGAACAGCGGAAAAACCACAAATTTGACGGGTCTTCGCAAGTGTTCATAGTGACCGAAGCGCAAAAGGCCGCTTTGGTGGGGGTCAAAATGAAAATGCAACCAAGCACGAGCTACACAGTCCAGGGCCGCGGCTCAAGTCGGCGCGCGGTCTCCAGTGGCGAACTCGCGTTTTCCGGCTCAGAGTTGCTTCTCTCCCTCGGGGTCTTCGTCGCTCTTATCGGCCTGTCGATTTGGGTTCTTGTACATTACTGTGTCTTTGCTAAGTGATGTGAGCCGTCGGAATTCCCGGGATCCCGGATTGCGTAGCTGGTGAGGATGGATTTTCGTTTCCGACGGCGGGCACATCGCCCTTAGCAGGTTGAATGTAGCAGCGCGCCTGCTGGCCACTCAGTCGTTTATCTTCTATCTTCCTGCGGTTTTTGCTTGGCTCGTGCTGAAGGAAATGAGCCAGACGTAACACCGGCTCTCTGTTCGTGTTGCAGCCGGAAACGCGGTCCAGAACGCAGACACCCATTTAAGCAGGCTTTCAAGGACTTCACGCCGGTTGATTTCACTAAGCATTTCGTGTCGTCCACTGAGGCAAAAATCGTGACAGATGTCGTGGACACCTGCTTGGCGATAGCGCTCGATGAGCGTTTCGACACCTTCCAGGCGTTGGCCAGCGGGATCTTCGCTACCTGAGAACAGGTTAATGGGCAAATCGCCGCGAATTTTGCGAAGCCTGGCCGCATCTGACAATCGAGACGCGGCAGCGAGAAAAGATGCGAACGAAGCGGGTTGGAGTTTAAACCGCACAAGCTCTGCGATTCGCTGGTGGAAAGTACGCCACTTAGTTGTCGGAAGCAGGGAAGTTCGGATGTCACTTTGCTGCCGGAAACGTCAACGGGTAAACGCCACTACCTCGACCAAGCACTCGGGAAAAATGCGACTCCCACCTGCATCTGTCTTTTCAGCACTTTGTGACATTCCCCTGGCAGCCAGCTTGGCAGGGCGGTTGCACTTGCAACAGGGCCAGTCGATCGACGTGGTTCGCCGGCAGATTGCGCGGTGGAACGCCAGGATTGACGAGTGAGAAGAGGGATACCGTGAAGAGGATCGCGTTTTGTTTGGTTGCTTCCGCCGCCACTCCTGTCATCGGGACGAAAGTGACTGGTCAGGCCATTCCCGTGCCAAGGGTTACCCGCAGGAAATCCGCGACTCACTGGATCGTGTCTCTGGCGCTCCCAACAGCTTTTTTCTACCTGTCGTTGGTCCTTTTCTTTTGTCCTCCAGCACAAGCGCAATCGCAGCCTGTTGACCAACTGGCCCGAGAATTCAACCTCCCCGACGCACCTGAGCCAACACTGAATGCCGCCGCGGAGACTCAGCAAAGAAGAACGAACGGTACAGTCAGCGGCACGGTTGTCGATCAGACGGGCAAGGGTGTCGCCGGGGCCAACGTCACACTCACGCGCGATCAGGATTCAGTTACTCAGGAAGTGCAATCCGATGGCGATGGTCACTTTGCCTTTGGCAGCGTCGCTCCTGGATTGCTGCAGGTCGCCATCGTCGCGGACGGCTTTACCGGGCAAATGCTCTCATTCACCCTACGCCCCAGCGAGAACCACCTTATTCCTCCGATCACGCTGTCTCTGGCCACGCAGGTTACCGAAATCCGTGTCTCACCATCCGCGAAAGAAATCGCACAGGAGCAATTGAAAGACCAGGAGAAGCAGCGCGTCTTCGGTATTGTCCCCAATTTTTATGTCAGCTACGTCGATGAGGCGGCTCCGCTAACCTCCACGCAAAAATTCCAGCTCGCCTTGAGAACCGCAACCGATCCCGTGAGCATCGCTGCGGTTAGCATGATTGCCGGGGTCAACCAGGCCACCGACCGCTTCAGCGGATACGGTCAAGGCGCCGAAGGTTACGCCAAACGTTATGGCGCCTCTTACGCGAACTTCGCTAGCGGGTTATTCATCGGCGGCGCAGTCCTGCCATCGCTATTGAAGCAAGACCCGCGCTACTTCTACAAGGGGAGTGGTACGACGCGTTCACGTTTGCTCTATGCACTCTCCCGTGTGGTCATTTGTAAGGGTGACAATCAGAAATGGCAGCCGAACTATTCCAGTATTCTCGGTGACCTCGCCGCTGGAGGCATCTCGAACCTGTATATCCCGGAAAGGGATCGTCATGGAGCGGCGCTGACGTTCGAAAATGCCGGCATCAGTCTGGCGACCAGTGCGGCCATCGGCGTTCTCCAGGAATTCGTTTTGCACAAAGTCACTTCACACAGACAATCAGTAGTGTCCCAACGTTATGTGAACAGAATCAATTGGTTATCGGAAACGCGTTGAATTTCGTCGGCCATCGTTTGTGCAAGTAGTTGATCCAACGGGATTTTCTCGAACATGGTCAGGCTGAGGATCTGTAGGATTTCATACAGGCTGGCCGAGAGATGTAGTCGCTTTTTGACGATGGCGACCAGAACGTAGGCGGAGACGGCTATCCAGATTTGTGACCTGACCGCGTTTTCCGAAGTTCCGAAGAAAGCTTTGATTCGCAGATGCTGCTTGATCCATTTGAAGAAGAGCTCCACTTGCCAGCGGCAGCGGTATAGTTCGGTGATCGTAAATGCTGGCAAGACAAAATTGTTGGTCAGAAAAATGAGGGTCTTGGCGGTTTCAGGATCCTTGAAACGGATGCGCCGCAGCGGTGCCTCGAAACCTTGACGCGAGTAGAAGCCAGTAAGGACGACACTCTGGTCGCAGATCAACCCGGTCTCGCGATCGACCGGATGCGAGTAGCGCCGTTGGACCTTGAGGTTCGACTTGCCACGTGTCACGAAGAAGCTGCCGGCCTCGTGGAAGCGATAGAGGCGCTCAAAGTCGAGGAAGCCACGATCCATGATGTAGAAAGCGCCGGGCTCGGGCAGCAGTTGGTCGAGGATGTTGACCTCGTGCACCTTACCATCACTAATGTGAATGAAAGTGGGAATATTCCCGCGCAGATCGAGCAGCGTATGCAGCTTGATGGCTGCCTTGGCCGTGCGGAACACCGCCCACGGAAATACCGACAGACACAGATCGATAGTCGTGGTGTCGAGCGCGTAGACAGTTTCTTGCAGATCGACGCCGAAGGACTCCTGCGCATACAACGGCCGGGCGATGCCGATCAGGCTCTGGGCAAAATCGGCATAGATGCGCCAGTCGCGTACCGCGTTGGCATTGGCCAGAGTATTGCGAGCCACCGCCGAACGAATCCCGAGATGATAGAGCTTGGAACTTTGCGCACGCAGGCATACTTCGATGTCACGGAGGCTCTCCCGATAAGTCAACTGGGCGAACGCCATGCACAGGAACTGATCAAGGCACGAGAAGGACTTCACTTTGAACGTGCCCCGGTAGCGAGTGACGCAACGGCGGAAGGTGGTCAACGGAAGATGTTGCATCAGCTGCGCAAACACCAGCTTGCCTCGGTTCATCGATGCCCCCACGGAGTTATGCTTCGCAGGGTGGCAGAATCGGCATTTACAGTTCAAATCGAGACCAAGATGATTTGCCGGTTATGCTTTTCTCATCAATAATTTACGGAAGCCAAGGGACAAAACGTTGGGACACTACTG
>Ga0306926_10000839_pt1 | contig 29488 bp, 26 predicted proteins | sample flu12Cox44000178_FD_203759 | JGI IMG/M metagenome (GOLD analysis project Ga0306926, IMG submission 203759) | Lab enrichment of tropical soil microbial communities from Luquillo Experimental Forest, Puerto Rico - flux8day.12C.oxic.44.000.178 (v2)... | ecosystem: Environmental > Terrestrial >...
CAAATTGAAAACGGCAGACGGGAAAGACTTAAAGTGTACAGTGGTCCGGGTTGAGGCCGTATCAACTCCCCAACGATAATCCCCAGTCTCCATCGACCTGGCTCGAAACTGTCGCTGTGGAGCCACACCGACTATCCCTACCCCAAACCTCTGCGCCACAATCTAATCTCAGCGGTCAAGAACGGGCGGTTGGAGTCATTGACAGCATTAGCGATGTCTGCGCCAACTCCACCACATTCCAAAGCCAACTCCGGCCAGCACAGCACCGACCAGTTTTCGCTTATCCGAAATCGGCACGAATCGGGTCTGCTGGCTGCTCACCTCTATGACGCCCACAGGAATCGCTCGCACTCCACCGCCCCCACCGCCGCCTTCGCCGCGTGTGTTTTTTTCGCCCAGGTCTCCCGTGCCTGCTCCCGCACCGTAACCGTACATAATCTTTGCAACTGGAATGATTGTCTTTTCGTGTGCCGAGATTGGTTCGCCGTAGATGGCTTTTACGTTCGCTTGACCAAGAACGCTTTCCTTCAGGGATTGCAGAAGAGCCAGACTACCCATAGGAGAACTCCTTAGAAGCCAAACATCATGGTACCTGAGGCATTTTGTACTGGGAAACTGGGTCATTTGCGAGGAGACGACTGGTACACTCGGGTTGAGGCGGTGCTGTTGGCTAGCGTAGTCAGCCGAGCACGACGTAGACATTTTCTGCGGGTATTCGTTCGGAACCGTTCAAGGTGCGATGGACAGCCACATTTTCCAACGAATCTGTGCAGAGCACTCAACAGTGTATTCCCACTGAGACCAAGACTCCCTTCATCCAGCGGCTCGCTCCGAATCCTGCTCTGATGGAATCGGTACCCGGACGTGGATGCTGGTGCCACGCATCGGCTCGGAGTCAATCGTAATGGTCCCATTCACCAGTCGAACCCGTTCGCGCATGCTGATGAGCCCTAGACCTGTACCCTGTAATGCTGCTTCAACGTTGAAGCCCCTCCCTAAATCCCTAACGATCATGTGAATCTCACCTGGAGTTGCCTCTAGTTGCACTGCGGCTCGCCGTGCTCCGCTGTGCTTACTGGCATTGTGCAGGGCTTCCTGTAGAACGCGAAGCAGGGTACGTCCGACCTCAACCGGCAGGACACCATGGGCATCGCTCTTGAAGTCGACTTCCATCCCCTGTCGCTTGGAAAATTCCTTGCACCAGCTTTTTATTCCCGCCACCACACCCAAGTATTCCAGTTTTGAAGAGTGCAAGTCGTGCGACAAGGCTTGCACGTCGTTTGAAATCTCAGCCGTCTGTTTTCGGAGGTCAGACACGCGCTGCTGAACCAGGGAGGGATCGTTTTGTAATTGCTCGAGTTCTACTGCCAGCATTGCGAGTCGTTGGTTGATGTCGTCGTGAAGTTCTCTACCGATGCGGGCGCGTTCTTGCTCCTGCGCCTCGATCAACTTTCGGGTCATGACGGAGAGTGCCTCGGCTGCCTGCTTGCGCTCGGTGACATCTAAATTGACGCCCAACAATCTTGCAGGTTCGCCGGACTCATCTATAACCGCCTGACCCCGCCCAGCTACCCAATGAACACTTCCGTCGGGCCAGACCACGCGCCATTCTTCCTCGACAGGTTGTCCAGTTCTGATCATCTCCTGAGTTAACGCAGCGATCCTTTCGCGATCATCGGGATGAATCAGATTTTCAAAAGCGGTTTGCGTGCCGCCAAAGCCACCCGGCGGCAAGCCGTACAATGCTTCCGTCTCCGGGGTCCAAATATTCACTCCAGTGCGAAGGTTCAAATCAAACGTTCCAATGCGTGCAGCCCACTGTGCCAATCGCAGCCGTTCCTCGCTAGCGCGCAGCGCCTCTTCCGCCCGCTTTTGCCCCGTGATGTCACGGGCAATTCCAGAAATGCCCACGGTCTTGCCGGTTGAATCCTTAATCGGCGAAATAGTCAGGGATACGTTGATTTTTTTCCCAGCCTTGGTAACACGGACCGTTTCAAAATGCTCAATCTGTCCCCCTGTTCTCAACGTGTCAAGAATCCTTTGCTCTTCATCTGGTAACTCAGGCGGAACAAGCATGGTAATCGGTTTGCCAATGGCTTCGGCTTCCGTGTACCCGTAAAGCCTCTCCGCGCCTGCGTTCCAACTCACGATGATTCCATCCAGCGTGCCCGAAGCAATCGCATCGTGAGAAGATTCGATAACTGCCGCCTGCCTGATCAGCTCGGCATTGACGTTTTGGAGTGATTCTTGGACGCCCTGGGTTTCGTCCATCAGAGCTGATAAGAACATTAGAGGCACACCCACTACACAGAAGAGAACCTGCAGCGACAGAATATTCTGCCGCATGGATGCGTAAGGAAATGGCAATCGGCCATGCATCGTGTACCACATCGAGATCAGAGCCATGCACAACACTGAAAGGCTCAATCCGCCCAAGCGAAATCTGACTGCGGCCCACAACAACAGGGGAAGAGGCAAATACAATACGGCTGGAAGTGTGACAGCAGACGCGGAACGGAAGCCGAATACACAGAGCGCAGCCAGTATTGTCACGGTGCCTAATAGAACGGCTTCTCTGCGGTGAACCGAGTCTACATTACGAATCCAACGGATGCCATTCAGTCCACCGAGCACGACTACCGGAACGACCGTCAATTCCGCCAGCGCATTTGTCCAAAATCGTTCTGCACCGAGAGGCCAATAGCTGTGGCCCCAGCCGGTAACCACGACCACGGCAGCATCCAGGAAGGAAGTTACAAAAGGTGAGACGAGGACACCGAAGAGAATAAAGACGAGAACTCCCCGCACGGTCTCGAACCGACGTTCCTCGCGGCTAAACCGCGTGATGCAGTAGGCACCAATCAATGCTTCCGCAGAATTGCTGATAAACCAGCCCAACTGGGTCCACACTGGAACGCCGCTTTGCACTTGAGCAAGCATGTGCGCAGGCAGGACCGCCAGAACAAACGTCCACCAGACACGCCGGGGAGCCAAAAGAAAAGCTGCAAGAAGAATTGCGTTGGCAGGCCAGAAAGTGGAATTTGGCTCTCCGCTCGGAGTCATCAGGAAGCCAACTCGCGTTCCTATGTAATAGCCAACCGCGACCAGCAGTGGCGACCCTGCGAGTCGCAGAGTTCGGTTGATCACATGAGCAGGGGATTTCCCGATCAGAATACGACTGCCATCCACACCCGGGATTCTCAGAAATGAAGAAGCCAAGGAGGCACTTACCTTTCACGCGATAGCCGCGCGAACGAATTGCAAGGCATGTTACGCAGTGAATTCAAGTCGTCAAGAACAAAATCAGGCTCTGCCTAAATCACTAAGCCGAAGATGCCGGAAGCCAGAGAGATGAGACGGGGCTCATCCGACCATGCTGGTAAACGGTGCTCCTACCTCCACTCGCGGGAATTCCCCGCATCTCCCTCAAACAAATGACGTTGCGGTGGTGACTCGAACTGAGTCGGCGCAGCGCACTTGGCGTCGTCGTTTGCACCTGTTTCAGCCGACGGCGGACCGGGAAACATCGCATCCGCGAGGCTTCGTAAGGCTTCAGCAGCTCGGAAACGATCTTGACGCTAGTCATGCCAGGATCAAGCCACAGGTCATAAGCTTCCCCAGCCAAGATCACCGGGAATCAGACATCTGCGAGCATTGAGCTGGTCATTGCTCGCCCGCAACGACCAGACTCCTCTTGCCCTTTACAGTTCCTTGCTGGAGAACCTGCCTGATGGGAAGTCGAGTTTCCACGTTGTGTGATGTTTTGAACCCACAGCAATTCCAAATTGTAATTTTGCTCACTTTGGGGTTGGACTCTTTCCAGATTGCCGATCTACTGGACATTAGCACGCCCACCGTTTATCGGTCTCTCTCCGATAGCCTAGAGTGCGCGGCTTGTGCGACCCCTGAGGGACTGGCTGTCCGACTGCTTTTTGAATGGGAAAGCCGCCTCTATGGCAACAAAGTCGATAAGGAGCTGGCAAAACTGCAAACCGCTGCCATAACGCTGCTCCAAGGGATAGAGTCCGCGAATACGGCAGGCGCTTTGGTGGAACCAACCGCACCGCGAATCACGAAATGGCTGATGTGAGCTAGACGACTACCCACTTACCCCACGCAGCACACGCCCGGTTGCATTCAGCCCGATCCCCCTCGGGTTCCAATCTTCGATCTCGGAGGGAACGTCGAAGTATCCCTCCACGACCTGCTTCCGCCTCGATAGTTGGGCTATGAGTGAAATGGGACAGCGTGGGGGTAGGGCTGCAGCAAGGAAACTTTCCGCCAAGCAGAGAAAATCGTGTTGCCCATGAAGCACTTCGGGCATTGCGGTATGAAGTTTTCACCAGTGCCGCAACCTCGAGCTAGGTGCCTAGAGTTTAGGCGAGCCTCATTTCCAGATCCATGCTGACGCAACATCCCCGGTGCGCTCATGGACTCGGCAGGAGCCGAGCTTCCGGCGGTAAGATTGCTGAAAAATCAACTTCGGGGCGCCCGGCACCAACAAGGGTTCTGAGAGATCGTGTCCTAGGGCCGACCAAGCTTATTTGTTTTTTATTGCGATCGGCCTTTTGATCCTCAAGCGGTCTCCCTCCAAACCTCAGGTGGTACAATAGCGCCTCGATTCGACCCATCGCCTCGATTCGACCCATTCCGCTGCCCAAGACCGAGGACGCGGACAACGAACGAATGACGATCACGCCCATCCGCCGAATTAGCATACCCATCGCAATCTGCCGCGCGGCGGGAGAGGACTCATGAACTGAGCTGGTCCAGATCCAAGTTTTCAGCCCACCCGCCGACCAATTCCAGCGAGGTGGGCTTTGTATTTTCGCGGGAGTGAACGTTGACCTTATCCGCTCGTGGAAAAGAGAACCAAATGCCCATCCCCACCCTGAATCTCGAATCCATCCAAACCGCGCGCCGGCGTATCGAAGGCGCTGTCTATCTCTCGCCCTGTCCCTACTCGCCGGCGATCTCCGAATGGAGCGGCCTCCCGATTCATCTCAAGCTCGAGAACCTGCAGCGCACCGGATCGTTCAAAGAGCGCGGCGCCCTCAACAAGATCCTCATGCTCTCTGATGCCGAGAAAAAGCGTGGCGTCATCGCAGCCAGCGCCGGCAACCACGCGCAGGGCGTCGCCTTCCACGCCAAGAACAACGGCATCGCCGCCACCATCGTGATGCCAGTCATGACGCCGCTGGTGAAGGTGAACGCGACCAAGAGCTACGGCGCGCACGTGATCCTGCACGGTGAGGGCTACGACGAGGCCTACGAGGAAGCGTGCCGTGTGGCGCGAGCGCAGGGGCTCACCTTTGTGCACCCGTTCGACGACGAAGCTGTGATCGCCGGCCAGGGCACCATTGGCCTGGAAATATTGGAGCAGGTGCCCGATCTCGAGGCCGCCGTGGTTCCCATCGGCGGAGGCGGGCTGATCAGCGGAATCGCCTGCGCCCTGAAGGAATCGAACCCCAGGCTCCGCGTCGTCGGGGTGCAGCCGGCGCGCATGCCCTCCATGCTCGAAGGCATGAAGCATCACGGGCCGGTCACGATCCCTTTGCAGCCCACCATCGCCGACGGCATCGCCGTGCGGCGCACCGGAGAACGCACGCTGCCGTTGGTGGAGAAATACGTCGACGATGTGGTCGTCGTGGAGGAGGAAGAAATCGCCAGCGGAATTTTGACCCTGCTGGAACGCGAAAAGATGCTGGCCGAAGGAGCCGGCGCCGCAGCCGTCGCCGCCTTGCTTCACCGCAAAGCCAAGCTGAAGAACAAGAAAACGGTCGCTCTGGTGTGCGGCGGAAACATCGACGTGACCCTGCTCTCGCGCATCATTCAGCGCGGGCTGGTCAAAGATGCGCGCCTGGTGCGCATGCAGATTCATCTCTCCGATCGTCCGGGCTCGCTGCACCAGCTGACCAAGATCATCGCCGCGCACCATGCCAACATCGTCGAACTGCAGTTTGATCGCGCCTACTACGGCGTGAGCCTCGGCGACACGCTCATCGACGTCACGCTCGAGACGCGAGGCAAAGAGCAGATTCACCGCATTCTGGCCGCACTTTCGGAGGCCGGCTACCGCCACGAACGCGTACTCTGAAATTCAGAGCATCGATCGAGGAAGCATTCGAGGGAATCATTCCGCTCGACGGCCGCGGTGGTTTATTCTTTCCTCCGCTCTGGAGGACCGCGTGAGATCCCTTCGACGCTTTCTGCGCTTCATTTGCTTCATCGCAATCGCAAATTTCTCTTGCACCTCTCTGCTTTCCGCACAAACCCTCGACCCGTCTCTCTACCAAGGATTGCGTTGGCGCATGATTGGTCCATTCCGTGGTGGACGCACCGTCGCGATTTCCGGAGTCCCCGACAATCCCAACCTGTTCTACATGGGCGTCAACAACGGGGGCGTGTGGAAGACAACCGACGCCGGCCTTACCTGGACGCCGATCTTTGATGAGCAGCCGACCGGCTCCATAGGAGCGCTCGCGGTCGCACCTTCCGACCCGAAAGTGATCTATGTCGGCAGTGGCGAGGGTCTGCGTCGACCTGACCTCTCCGTCGGCAACGGAATGTACAAGTCCAGCGACGCCGGCCAGACCTGGCAGCATCTTGGGCTGCGCGATGTCCAGCAGATCGGCGTCATCCTGGTCGACCCAGCGAATCCGAATCGCGTATTCGTGGCGGCCCTCGGTCATCCCTACGGCCCGAACTCCGGGCGCGGAATTTATCGCTCACTCGATGGCGGTGCAAACTTCGAGAAAGTTCTCTACCAAGACGAAAACACCGGCGGCATCGACCTGGCCTTCGATCCGCGAAGCTCGCAAACGATCTACGCGGTGCTGTGGGCATCGCGGCGTCCGCCGTGGACCACCGGAAGTGGGTACGGTGCGGCCGGCAGCGGACTCTACAAATCCACCGACGGCGGCTCCACCTGGAAGCAGTTGACGCAAGGCCTGCCCTCTAGCCCGGATCTCGGACGAATCGGCATCGCCATCGCGCCGAGCGATCCCAGCCGCATGTATGCCCTGGTGCAGTCCGCGAAGGAAGGCGGCGTGTATCGATCCGACGACGCCGGCGACAGTTGGAAGCGCGTGAACTCTGAAGAGCGCGTCTACGGACGCGGCGACGACTTCGCCTGCGTGCGGGTGCACCCGCGCGATCGTGACACCATCTTCATCGCCAACACCTCCACCTACCGCTCCAAGGACGCCGGCAATTCCTTCACCGCGATCAAGGGCGCGCCAGGTGGCGACGACTATCACACCGTCTGGATCAATCCCGAGAACCCGGAAATCATCGCTATCGCCAGCGACCAGGGTGCGACGATCAGCGTGAACGGCGGGGGCACATGGAGTTCCTGGTATAACCAGCCGACGGCGCAGTTCTACCACGTCATCACCGACAACCAGTTTCCCTACTGGGTCTATGGTGGACAGCAGGAAAGCGGCAGTGCCGGTATCGCCAGCCGCAGCGACTTTGGCTCGATCACGTTTCGCGACTGGTACCCGGTCGGCGTTGAAGAGTACGGCTACGTCGCGCCTGATCCGCTCGATCCGAATATGATCTACGGCGGAAAGGTCACCCGCTTCAATCGCACCACGGGGCAAACGCAGGATGTCTCGCCAGTCGTCCTAAGGACCGGAAAATACCGCTTCAACCGCACAGCCCCTCTGATTTTCTCGCCTGCAGACCCGCATACGCTCTACCTCGGCTCGAACGTTCTGTTCAAAACCACCGATGGCGGCGACAACTGGCAAATCGTGAGCCCGGATCTCGCGCGCGAGGATCCCGGCATACCTCCCACTCTTGGGCCTTTTGTCGAAGCCGATCCCGCCAAGGGAAAACATCGTGGCGTGATCTATTCTCTGGCGCCTTCTCCGCTCGACGCGAAGCTGATCTGGGCCGGCACTGATGACGGTCTCATTCACGTGACTCGCGACGGAGGCAATTCCTGGCAAAACGTCTCTCCGCCCGAGTTGACCCCCTGGACCAAAGTAGCGCAGCTCGATGCATCGCGCTACGATGCAAACACGGTTTACGCAGCCATCAATCGACTGCGCCTCGACGACCTGCATCCCTACATCTATCGCACGCACGACGGCGGCCAGTCGTGGAGCCTCACGGTCAGCGGCATCGCCGAAGACGAGCCAGTCAACACTGTGCGCGAAGATCCCGTCCGCAAAGGCCTACTGATTGCCGGCACCGAGAAGACGGTCTATTTCTCTCTGGATGACGGCGACTCCTGGCATCCACTCAGTTTGAATCTTCCACCCAGCTCCATGCGCGACCTCGTGATCCACGGCGACGACGTCGTCGTGGGCACGCACGGCCGTTCGTTCTGGATTCTCGACAACATCACCCCGCTGCGCGAACTGAACCGCGAGATGGCTGCGGTGCCGGCGCACCTATTCGCTCCGCAAGTCACCTATCGTGTGCGCAGGGACAACGGCACCGACACCCCGCTGCCGCCCGAAATTCCCGCCGGACAGAATCCGCCCAATGGCGCCATGCTCGACTACTGGCTGCAGTCGGCGTCCGCCGATCCCGTGGTGCTCGAGATTTCCGACGCCAATGGCAAGCTCGTGCGCCGCATCTCGAGCGATGACAAGTCTACGGCTCCTCCCGAAATGGAGATTAACGTCCCGCTGTACTGGGTTCGTCCCGAACGAACAGTGTCAACATCCGCAGGCATGCACCGTTTCATCTGGGACCTACGCTATCCGCCGCCGGATGCACTCGAGCGCGACTACCCGATCTCCGCCATCCCGCGCGACACCCCGCTGTACCCGCTGGGCGCCGCTGTCTTGCCGGGAGACTACACCGTCAAGCTCACCGCAGGCGGCAAGTGCTACAGCCGCCCGCTCACCATCAAAATGGATCCGAGAGTGAAGGCATCGGCGGACGATCTGCGCGCGCAGTTCCAGGCCGAAACGAAGATCGCCGACGCAATACATCGTGATTTCCAGGCGCTGCAACAGCTGCGGGCTTTTCGAGGAAAACTGAAAGACGTCGCACAGGCCGCCGGCGCCAAGGCGCCCGCCCTGCTGAAACCGACCAACGAGAAAGCTGCGTTGATCGAGGGCATGCCGGGAGGATACGGCGCACAGTATCTCTCAACTCCCGCCGGCCGCGGACTGGCGCGCCTTAACAGCGGCTTCAGCACATTGCTGGCGATTGTGCAGTCGGCCGACGCAACGCCCACCTCTCAAGCCGTGGTCACGCTTGGTGAATTGGAGAAGGCACTCGAGGAGCAACTAACAAACTGGCAGCAGATGCAGACACAGGATATCCCCGCGCTCAACAAGGCTCTGAAGCAGGCGAAGCTGCCCGCGATCACAATCCCCGGCCCAGATTCGAAGGCGTCAGGTGCCACTCGCGAGATGCATACCCGTCACGAGGATTTGGAGTGAGCCTCGCGTTCCTCCAGGTAGCGGACGAGTGCCTCCTGCCAGCTCGGCATTTGGATTCCGTATCGCAGCAAGCTGCTGGAGGACAGTACTGAATACTTCGGGCGAGGCGCCGGCCGTGGAAAGCGCTCGGTCGTGGTAGGCAGCACTCGAGTCTTCAGGCCAACCCCAGCCACGATCGCAGTGGCGAAATCAAACCACGTGCAGTCTCCGGAATTGGTCGCGTGGATTACGCCTGAAGCATCGCTGCGGCAAAGTTCGATGATTGCCCGCGCCAGATCGACCGTGTAGGTCGGGCAGCCCCTCTGGTCGTTGACAACGTCGAGGGTTTCGCGTGTACTCGCCAGCCTCAGAATCGTATCGGGAAAGCATTTTCCGCCGACCCCGAACACCCACGAAGTACGCAGAATGCAGAAGCGAGGGTTGATTTTGCGGATTTCCGCTTCCGCCGCAGCCTTGGTCTGTCCATACACACTCTTTGGGCAGACCGGATCATCGATCTCGTAGGGCTGATTTTTCGAGCCGTCAAAGACGTAGTCGGTGCTCAGAAACAACAGCTTGCTGCCGAGCCGCGCGGCTGCTCGCGCAACATTCGCGGCTCCAGTGCAATTCACCGCAAACGCAACCTCGCGATTCGTCTCGCAGCCATCCACGTCGGTATAGGCTGCGGCTAAGACAATCCAGTCCGGACTCTGCTTCCCGAGCGCAGCCTCAATCTGTTGCTTAGAGCGAAGATCCGCGTCCCGCGAGCCCATGCCGCGCACCTCATCGCCCGTCCACTCGCGCATCAGCGCCTTGCCGAGCAATCCCGTTGCCCCAAAGATGGTCACCCGCATGGATGGGTCTTCCCTCAGTGGAATTTTTCGGCGTCGCGAAACAACTTGGCGGCTTGATCTTTCGCGGAAACGATAGCGTCCCCCGAAAGCTGCCAGTCGATCTTCAACTCGGGATCATTCCACGCCAGCGTCCGTTCCCACTCGGGAGCATAGTAGTCCGTCGCCTTGTACAGCACATGCGCGCCTTCCGACGCCACGCGGAAACCGTGGGCAAAGCCCGGAGGAATCCATAGAATGTGCTTGTTTTCGCCGGAGAGCGTGACGCTGCTCCAACGCCCAAATGTGGGTGAGCTTTGGCGCAGATCGACGGCTACATCGAGGATTTCGCCCTCAACGACACGAATCAACTTCCCCTGCATGTGCCGTATCTGGTAATGGAGCCCGCGCACAACATTGCGCGTGGAGTACGAGTGGTTGTCTTGCACGAAGGTCGCCTGGATTCCAAGTTCAGCGAGCGCGCGCTGGTTGTAGCTCTCCAGGAAGAAGCCACGCTGGTCTCCAAACACGCGCGGCTTCAGCAGGAACACTCCTTCAAGCGAAGTGAGAACTTTCTCCATTCATCCCCCTCCGCAGCCTTAAGTGAAGATTTTGTCCTTGAGCAACAGGAGCAAGTACTGCCCGTAGGCGTTATTCATCGAACGGCCAATCGCCTCCAGTTGCTCCGCACTGATGTATCCAGAGCGATACGCAACTTCTTCCAGGCAAGCTACCATCAGTCCCTGGCGTTTCTCGATGGCCTGAATGTAGAGCGCCGCATCCATAAGCGATTCATGCGTGCCGGTGTCGAGCCAGGCCATGCCTCGGCCCATGACCACCACTTCGAGCTGCCCGCGGCCCAGGTACGCCTGGTTCACGTCGGTGATTTCCAGTTCTCCTCGCGCCGAGGGTTTCAACGATTTCGCGATCTCTACCACCTGGTCGTCATAAAAATAAAGCCCGGTGACGGCGTATCGCGACTTCGGCTGCCGCGGCTTCTCTTGGAGGCTGATCGCGCGTCCGGAAGCATCGAATTCCACGACTCCATAACGCTCCGGATCATTCACCGGGTAAGCAAAAATCTGCGCGCCGCTTTTCTTCTCAGCCGCGTGCCGCAAGTCCTTCGCAAAATCGTGGCCGTAGAAAATGTTGTCGCCGAGCACCAGGGCGCAGGAACTGTTCCCAATGAAGCGCTCGCCCACCAGGAACGACTGCGCGATCCCCTCCGGTTTCGCCTGAACCGCATATTCCAGGTGGATGCCGTAGCGCTCTCCGTCCCCCAGCAGTTGCTGAAAGCGCGGGGTGTCATCAGGCGTAGAGATGATCAGGATTTCGCGAATGCCCGCCAGCATCAGCGTACTGAGCGGGTAGTAGATCATCGGCTTGTTGTAGATGGGGAGCAGGCTCTTGCCGGTGGCGTGGGTCAACGGATACAGGCGCGTGCCCGATCCGCCGGCCAGAATGATCCCTTTGTGTTCGGTGAAGCTTGATGCAGTTTTCGACATGCTGAATGTTGGTTCCTGGTAGTCGATCTAGGTGCGTGAAACGCTTGGTGTCCGGTCTGAGTACTGCGTCTCGACCCACTCCCGGTACGATCCGCTGGTTACGCTCTGGGTCCACTCGTCGTGTTCGAGATACCAGAACACGGTCTTGCGGATCCCACTCTCAAAAGTTTCCTTAGGATGCCACTTCAGTTCGCGCTCGATCTTGCGGGCATCGACCGCGTAGCGGCGATCGTGGCCCGGGCGGTCTTTCACAAACGTGATCAGCTTCCGGTGCGGCACGATCGGATCGTTCGGGCAAAACTCATCCAATAACTCGCAGATGGTCTCGACGATTTCGATGTTCGTCTTCTCGTTCCATCCGCCCACATTGTAGGTCTCGCCCAGCCGCCCCTCGGCCAGCACCAAGCGCACCGCTTCGCAATGATCGCCCACATAGAGCCAGTCACGCACGTTTTTGCCGTCGCCGTAAACGGGGAGAGATTTCCCGGAGCGCGCGTTCAGAATCATCAGCGGAATCAGTTTTTCGGGAAACTGGAAGGGACCGTAGTTGTTGGAACAGTTGGTGGTCAGCGTCGGCAAGCCATAGGTGTGATGGTAGGCGCGCACCAGGTGGTCCGAGGCCGCTTTTGAGGCCGAATACGGACTGTTGGGCGCGTATGGGGTTTGCTCGGTAAACGCGGGGTCGCCAGGACCGAGCGAACCATAGACTTCGTCTGTGGAAACATGCAGAAAGCGAAACCGTTCGCGTTCTTGCGGGTTCTGCTCCGACCAGTAGGTTCGCGCCTCCTCGAGCAAGGTGAACGTTCCGCTCACGTTGGTGCGGATGAACTCCCCGGGGCCAAGAATCGAGCGGTCAACGTGGCTCTCGGCGGCGAAGTTAACGATCGCTCGCGGGCGATGCTGACGCAAGCACTCGGAAACCGCAGCCGGGTCGGCGATGTCGGCCCGCACAAATGTGTAGCGGGCATCGGAAGAGATCTTCTCGACATTGCGAGGGTTGCCCGCATACGTCAGCTTGTCGAAGTTGACCACGGGCGAGCGTTCTCGCTCCGTCCAGTGGAGGATAAAGTTCGACCCGATAAACCCGGCACCGCCGGTAACTAGAATTGGTCCGTTAGTCGTCGACACTAGCGCGCGAACCACTGCCTTTCAGAAGAGGTTGAACTGCCGATCCCTGAGATTGTAAAGTAAAACGTGGTGAGACGAATCCGGGCGAGTCGAGACCTCGAGTTATGCGATCTGTTCGACTTCGGATTGTCTTTCGTGAGCAGATTCAGCCCCCAGACTGCGCACGCCCGGCTCCCAGCCTAACATCGCGTGGTAGATGCGTTCGATCTCGGCAGCGATCTCGGGCCACTGGTGGTGATCGCGGATACGATCGCGCGCAGCCTAGCCTGCATCGCTGCCCAGGGCAGGCGAGAACATCAAGATGCGGAGCATGCGCTCCAGGTCTGACGCAATCGCCGTGTTTGAAGGTGAATCCCGCGCCGTCCACCAGTTCACGATTTTCCGGGACGCCGCTGGCCAGCACGCAGATGGCTGCGCCCATCGCCTCCAGCAATGCCAGAGACAGGCCTTGCAGCGGGTCCGACGGCAGAACGAAGAGCATGGCGCGGGTGAAGATTGTCGAATCGCGACATCGCGCGCGAGCTAGGACTCAGCGAACACCCGGTGAAGAAATACCTGTTCCGCATCTTCGACAAATTGGGAACTTCGACGCGCGTAGAGCTGGTGCTCGATGCAGTCAGCCACGGGCAGCTGAGTGGCTGCCGGGCAGCTCCTGACAGGCGGGTCGCCCTACTTCGACGAAAGCCAGGCCGCCGAAGCCAAACACACGGTAATCACAGCTGCGAAAGCAATGGGGAGGATAAACAAGTATCTCCAACTCACAACCGTGAGCGCGGCAAAGCAAAGAGCAAACGCCCAGCCAATGCCGCGGGTGAGCGACAAGGTCTCTGCCGGAAGGCTCCCCAGTTGCCAGGCGAGTATGGCCGCAAACAGATAAAACACGCCGACGGAAAATCCAGCGGCAACAAAGAGATCCCAATACGTCCGGTGGAACCCATGCAAGTCAAAGTGAATGGACCGCATTGAGACAAGAAGAGCATCGACGCCCCATGCCGGATCGGACCGACGAAACCCCAAGGTGTGCGCAACAGCAAAAAGCAGCAGAAGAACAGCAGCGACCCGATACAAGGTAGAGGCTCTCATATCTTGCCTTCGGAGATTTGCAGCAGCGGCTCCATTGCTAGGGACGCGCGCGGGCTCGAAATGTACCACTAGTCCGGGGTCGAGGCTTCTTCGTCTTCCAGGTTTTCGGGTGCAGGCTCTTCCAGAATCTCGGTGGCGACGGCCAGGTCTTCGGGCCTTACCTGCAGGCGCACGCCCTCGGTGAAAGTGGGAACGAAGATTCGCACCATGTTGTCGTCGACCATGTAGCATTCAATGCCGGCCGATTCCAGGCTGCCCTTGGCCACCAGGGCTTCGCTCAAGCCAGCAAAGCGCCGGACAGTCACGAGGTCCTGGAACTCGACTTCGTCGCGACCAGGCAGACTGGCCTTGCCTTCCAGAACCTGCGCCATTCCCCGACGCGTCAGCTCCACACGCAGGGCGTTTTGCGCGGCTCCCGTTAAGTCTGACTGCTGGCCGGAGATGAGTTGCAGTTCCTCGTCACTCATCTGGGCATAGCGTTGCGCGAGATTCTGGGTGCCGTCCTGTTGGGAAGTCATGCAGAGGCGATGATACAGGCCCGCGAACTGGCCTGGTCAAGCGAGCAGAAATTTTCAGCAGAAAAACAAAGCGCCCCAGACTCGTTCGAGTCTCGGGACGCCCGTTAAACAGCCCTCCCCCAAGTGCTGCTCGAAAATGAATCTACGTGGTCGTCGAAATTATGGGAATGGCACCGATGGGCTATTCACTACCAGGTAAACGGCGAGCTGGGTGAAGTAGCTCAAAAGGCCTGATTTCGCGGGCGTACAGGTGCTTCCGTAATCTGCAGGATTACCGATGGGCGTGCGATATTCAACATGGCCATTGGCCAGAGCCACCGTCTCGAAAATGGGCTCGTCTCGGAGCCCAGGGCGGAACCAAGGAAGGTCGTAACCCATGCTGCAGCCACCGGAAAACAAGAACGCGACGCCGCAAGCGTCGAATCAGAACAATTACACGCCGGTAAAAACTTCGAGCGCACCTATCGAGCAGGCGACAATCGGCCGCTCGCTCGTGATCAAGGGCGACATCAGCGGGGGCGAGTCGCTCTTCGTCGACGGTCGCATTGAAGGAACAGTCAACATTCCCGAGCATCGCGTCACCGTGGGCCGCAATGGCGTGGTGACCGCCGATGTGAATGCCCGCGAAGTCGTGATCATGGGCAAGGTACAGGGAAACATCATCTGCAGTGACCGCCTCGACATCCGCAGCGAAGGCTCGGTCACGGGCGACGTGGTGGTGCAGCGCATCAGCGTGGAAGACGGCGCCATCCTGAAAGGCAGCGTGCAGGTGCAGGCCGCCGAGCAGAAGAGCAAGCAGCCGCATCAGAAGCAGGCCGACGCTCCCAAGCCGACGATGGAAGCGCCAAAGGCCTCCGCCGCAGGCGCAGGCGCATAGTACGACTACAACTCTCTCTGGTGGCAAGGAAGGGCACGAGATACTCGTGCCCTTTTCGTTTGCTGCGAGTCATCGGTTGTCGTTGGTTAGGGAGAAATGGCGTGACGCCCGTTCGACTTCTCTCAGGGCAGGCTCTCCCGACAACCGGCGGGGGCCGGCTCTACTCTTTTCTCGGCTTCAGGTCGAGCGCCGCGGAGTTCATGCAGTAGCGCAGACCAGTGGGACGAGGTCCATCGTCGAACACATGTCCGAGGTGGGCGCCGCAACGGGCGCAGCGGGCTTCGACGCGGGTCATCCCGTAACTGTCATCAACCAGACCTTCCACGTTCGCCGGGTCGATCGGCGCCCAGAAGCTGGGCCACCCGGTGCCGGAGTCGAACTTGGTTTCCGACGTGAATAGCGGTGCGCCGCACCCCACACAGTGATAGGTTCCGCGTTCCTTGGTTTGCCAGTATTTTCCTGTGAAGGCGCGCTCGGTGCCCGCTTCTCGCATGACATGGTATTGCTCGGGTGTGAGCTGGGCTCGCCACTCGGCGTCAGTCTTGCTGAGTTTTTCGACTTTCGTTGGGGCTGTCTTTTCGGTCATGCGGTGCCTTTTTATCATTGAATTGAATGCAATCATTAGATGCGCGGTAGGCGCGGAAGTCACACTGTTCCTCCCGTCGGTTGCGCGAACATCATGACGTGACTCAACGCACGCGGAAGCGTGACCCGTAACCTTTCGCACTCCATTTCCTAGAGCTACTCCAGATTTACATGATAATTGCTTGGAGGGTGGGCGCCGTGGGGGATCTGAGTACGCATTTTTCGCGCGAAGGGTTGCAGTGTTGTTGCGGTGGGCGAATTGAAGATCGATGCGCGTTTGCCCGAAGGCCTGGAGCGCTGCGGGCGCAGGCTGGGCGCGGGTGAAGGGGTGCGGGAGCCGCAAGTGCTGGCGGAAAAAGCGGAGCCGACGCATGTCGGGTAGAGGCAGGCCAGCGTTTTCAGCGGTGATGGGGCGAGGCGGTTTTGCCGGACCCGGTGCCGGAAGCCACGGAGGCCTTCACTTCTCCGCCGATCTTGCGGTACTTGCTGTTGAAGAACAGCAGCGGGTCGCCTTCGCGCACGACGACTTCTTCCACCTCCGCGATGAAAATCGTGTGGTCGCCGGCGTCCTGTGCCGTGTGCAAGCGGCATTCGAGATAAGCCAGCGCGCCGCACAGTACGGGTGTGCCGTGTTTTGTGCGCTCAAATTCTGCGCCCGCTTCTTCCGAGGCGCGATCGTGCGTGCGGGTGGGGCGGGCGTAGTACTCGGAAATCGCGCGCTGCGATTCGCCGAGGATGTTCACGCCAAAGCGTTTCTTGGCGTGCAGGTGGGCGTGGGTTCGGGCGTGCTGGTCGACGCAAACCAGCACCAGCATGGGGTCGAGGGAAACCGAGGTGAAGGCGTTGGCGGTCATGCCGTGGACTTCGTCGTCGGAATCGAGGGTGATGACCGTGATGCCAGTGGCAAAGCATCCCAGGGCCTTGCGGAATTCTGCTGGGCTCACACTCATAAACGGATTCCGGCCTGCATGAATCCCAGGTTAGCGTCCAAAAAGCGGAGGCGAACCTGGGGCACCGAGCGGGCTGATCGCCGGGATACGTTATCACGAGTAGCACGCGATGCGATTGTTCCAGCCGGGACTGGACACTCTGGATCGTGCCGAATCTGGGCACATCCCATGGCTCCGAAGTTAGCGCCAAAGAGCGGAGGCGACCTGGGGCACCGTCCATGGCAGGATCAGCCATGGCGGGGTTGGGCTTTCATGTATGATGCCGCTGACCGGCGACGGGCGATGCGAGCCTCGCCGTTTGTGGAACAATCGAAACAGCGTGAGGCACACGGGCACAACCGAGGCGTCGTCTGCGCTGGCCAGCTTGCTGAACGACGTGGCGAGCGGACGTGCTCTCGCGCGCGAGGACGCTTGCCGGTTGATGCGCTGTGACGAGGAGCATCTTCCCCATCTGCTGTCGATCGCGCGTGCAGCCAAGGATAGCTTCAAGCCCGGCGTCATCACGTATTCGCGCAAAGTCTTCCTTCCCCTGACCAACCTGTGCCGCGACTATTGCGGGTATTGCATCTTCCGGCGTGATCCGGGACAGCCGGGCGCGCACACGATGACGCCGGAGGAAGTGCTCATGGTCGTGCGGCAGGGCGAGCAGATGGGCTGCACGGAGGCGCTGTTCAGTCTGGGCGACAAGCCGGAATTGCTGTTTCCGGAGATGCGGGAAACGTTGCGGCGCCTGGGATATCGCTCGACGTTGCAGTACCTGGAAGCGATGTGCGAACTGGTTTTGCGGGAGAGTTCGCTTTTGCCGCATCCGAACCCGGGGTTGTTGAGCGGTGAGTGGGTGCGGCGGCTGGCGGCGGTTTCGCCGAGCATGGGGCTGATGCTGGAGTCGACAAATGCAGACCTGCTGAAAGCGGGAGCGGCGCATGACAATGCTCCGGACAAAGTTCCTGCGAAGCGGCTGCAGACGATTCGCGAGGCGGGCAAGCAGGGTGTGCCGTTCACGACCGGGCTGCTGATCGGGATCGGCGAGAGCGTGCAAGACCGCGTGGATACCTTAATGGCCATCCGCGAGATGCACGACCATTACGGGCACATCCAGGAAGTGATCGTGCAGAACTTCCGGGCGAAGCCGGGAATCCCGATGCATAACTCGCCCGAGCCGAGCTTGGGCGAGATGCTGCGCACGGTCGCGGTGACGCGATTGCTGATGCCGCGGGTGAACGTCCAGGCGCCTCCGAATCTGTCGGCGCCTTACTATGACGAACTGCTCTATGCGGGGATCAACGACTGGGGCGGAGTTTCGCCCCTGACACCGGACTTCATCAATCCGGAAAAGCCGTGGCCGCATCTGGAGCAATTACGGGCGCGGACCGAGGCGAAAGGATTCCGTCTGGAGCAGCGGTTGCCGGTGTATCCGGAGTTCGTGCCGCAGGTAGTGGAGCGTGGCGGAGTCGTAGCCGAACGGGTAAGAAGCGCAACGGATAGCAAAGGGTATGCGCGGAGGGCCGCATGATCACGGTGCTCACGGGGGGCACTGGCGGAGCAAAATTCGTGGACGGGCTGTGCCAGGTCGTTCCCGCTGAGGAACTGATCATCATCGTCAATACGGGCGATGACTTGCTGTGGTGGGGGCTGTATGTTTCGCCGGACATCGATTCCATCACCTACGTGCTCTCGGGGATGTTGAGCAAAGAACGGGGCTGGGGCGTGAAGGGCGACACGTTCTTCTGCCTGCAACACATGGGGCAGTTGGGGCAGCCGATCTGGTTTCATGCAGGCGATCGCGATCTGGCGGTGCACATTCTGCGGTCGAAGCTGCTGGCCGAGGGCAAAACGCTCTCGGAAGTGACGGCGGAAATCGCGGACAAGCTCGGCGTGAGGGCGCGGATCCTGCCGATGAGCAATTCGCGGGTCGAGACGCGGGTGATGACGCCGATGGGCGAGTTGAGCTTCGAAGAATATTTCGTGCAGCGCTGGTACCAGGACCCGGTGGAGTCGATCCGGTTCGCGGGAGCGTCGGAGGCGGAACCGGCTCCGGGGGTGATTGAGGCGATTGGGAATGCGGAGCTGGTGCTGGTGGCGCCGAGCAATCCGGTGACGAGCATTGGGCCGATCCTGGCGGTGCCGGGAGTGCGGGAGGCGCTGCATCAAACGAAGGGTCGGATCGCGGCGGTGAGTCCGATTGTGGCGGGGGAGGCGGTGGCGGGACCGGCGGGAATTCTGTTGGCTGCGCAGGGACTGCCGGTTTCGGTGGCAGGCGTGGCGCAGGCGTACCACGATTTTCTCGACATGCTGGTGGTGGACGTGCGCGACGGGGAGGCAGCGGACGAATTGCGAAAGACGGGATTGCGAGTGCATGTGACAAAGACGATCATGCGGACTTCGGAAGATAAGGCGGACCTGGCGGCGGCGGTACTTGCCGCGGTGCGCGATCAGAAAAGCGCGGCAGCAGCGGGGCCGGAGCACGCATGATCCTTGTCCCGGTGAAGAATCTCGAGGAAGCGAAACAGCGGCTGGCGCCGGTGCTAGAGCAGGGGGCGCGGACCGAGCTGGCGCGGGCCATGCTGCAGGATGTGGCCGAGGCACTGGCGGGATGGGACAAGCGACCCGAGGTCGCGTTTGTGAGCTGCGATCCGTTTGCGCTGTGGCTGGCGTGCAAGTACGGGTTCGAGGTGATTGCCGATCACAAGAACACGGGCGAGACGGACGCGATCGAGATGGCGACGCGGGTGTGCGAGGCGCGCAGGACGGACGCGTTGGTGATCCCGGCGGATATCCCGTTGATCCAGGCGCTGGAGATGCAAGCTATTTTGGACGCGGCGCCGGAGGTGGGGTCGGTGCTGGTGCCGGCGGGCGATGGGCGTGGGACGAACGCGGTGTTGCGGCGGCCGGCGGCGCTGTTTCCGTTGCGGTTTGGCAATGACAGTTTCAAGCCGCATTTGGCGGCGGCGCGAGCGACGGGCGAGAAATGCGTGGTGTTGCCGCTGCCAGGGATTGGGGTGGATGTGGATGGCCCGTCGGATTTGCGGCGATTAGCGGAGTTGCCGGGGGAGACGCGGGCGCAGCGGTTAGCACGGGGGTGGGGGTTGCGGGAGTGGCCGCGGGCGGCGAACGAGTAAGTTTTCGACCGGGCAAGCGCCTTTCACCGCAAAGTTAGCGAAGGATTCGCCAAGGGCGCAGAGGGAACGTGATCGAAAGGGCAGCGGAGAAGGCTGACCGGGCAGACTGAGAACAGATTCCTCCCTCGTCCTCGCCGCGCAAGCGCGGCTCCCGACGGCTCGGAATGAGAATCTAAAAGAGAAGTCCCATGGTGGCTGAAACCGGGCCCTTTCAAAGCACATCGGTTCGGGAATTCCAACCTTATTGGACACTTAAGCCATGAGTGAACTCCGGATCATTCCCGTCAAACTATCTAATGAAATCCGGCCGGGGGATTCTCTTCCTGACAAGTTGATCAACGCTCTAAAGCAGGCACGCGTGTTGCTGGCGAATGGCAATGTGCTGGTGGTGAAGCACAAGATTGTTTCGAAGGCCGAGGGGCAAATGGTGCGGCTGGAGACGATCAAACCGTCGGCGGCTTCGCGGGCTTGGGCACGGCGGTACGAGCTGGATGCACGGGTGACGGAGTTGGCGCTGCGGGAGAGCCGGCGGGTAATCAGGCGGAAGAACGGGGTGCTGATCACCGAGACGCGTCACGGATTCATTTGTGCGAACAGCGGCGTGGATGTGTCGAACGTGGATGGGGGCGAGCATGCGCTTTTGCTGCCCAAGGATCCGGACCGGTCGGCGGCGCGGTTGCGGGCAGCGGTGAAAAAAAAGCTCGGCGTGACGGTCGCAGTCATCATAAGTGACAGCTTCGGGCGCCCCTGGCGCGAAGGGCTGACAGAAGTCGCGATCGGAGTTGCGGGGATGAAGGCGATCGAGGATTACCGGGCGAGGCGCGATCCGCATGGGTATGAACTGCGCGTGACGCTCGATGCGGTTGCCGACGAGCTGGCGTGCGCGGCGGGGTTGGTGGCGGGCAAGCTAAGCCGCACCCCCTTTGTTATTATTCGTGGATTCCCGTACCAGCCAGGACGGGGAGGCTACCGTTCCCTTCTGCGTCCGGCAGCACAGGATCTGTTTCGCTAGGAGGAGGGTCGTGGCGCGAACGCTGTCGCAAGCGGAACTGGAGATTTTCCCTTCCTACGAATGGCCGGAGATTGCGGCACGGCTGACGCCTGCGGTGCGGGAGGCGCTCGAGACGGCGCTGAGCGTGCAGGACGGTGGCGCACTTTCGCGGGAGCAGTGCCTGCTGTTGGCGAACTCCGAAGGCGAGGATCTGCTCGGGTTGCTGGTAGCGGCGAATGAGCTGCGAGCGGAGCTGTCAGGAAATCTCATCACCTACGTCGTCAACCGAAACATCAATTTCACGAACATCTGTTTTGTTGGGTGCAAATTCTGCGCTTTCAGCCGAGGTCCGCGGGAGAACGATACCTATTTTCTGAGTTTCGAGCAGATGGCTCGGAAGGCAGTGGAGGCTTGGGAACTGGGCGCGACGGAAGTGTGCATTCAGGGCGGCCTGCCGCACGGGCTGCCTCCTTATTACTACCGCGACATTCTACGGGCGGTGAAGGACGCGGTGCCGCGGATGCATTGTCATGCGTTCTCACCCATGGAGATCGTGTATGGCGTCGAACTGACGGAGATGACACTGCGCGACTATCTTGCGATGCTGCGCGACAACGGGTTGGATACTTTGCCGGGGACGGCGGCCGAGATTCTCGATGACCAGGTGCGGGAGATTTTGTCGCGCAACAAGCTTTCGACCTCGCAGTGGCGCGAAGTGATCACGACCGCGCACAAGCTCGGAATCCGGTCGACTTCGACGTTGATGTACGGGCACGTGGAGACACCTGAGCACTGGGTGAATCAGTTGCTGATGCTGCGGGAGATCCAGGCGGAGACGGGCGGGTTTACGGAATTTGTGCCACTGGGATTTGTGCATCAGAACACGCTGCTGTTCGCCCAAGGGCTATCCCGGCCGGGGCCGACGCTGACCGAGCATTTGAAGATCCACGCGCTGGCGCGGGTGGTGCTGGCGGGAGCGATCAACAATATCCAGGTTTCGTGGGTGAAGTTGAACCGCAAGCTGTCGCAGTTGTGCCTGCATGCAGGGGCGAATGATTACGGCGGCACGCTGATGGAAGAAAACATTTCCCGCGAGGCCGGGGCCACGGCAGGCCAGTACACCAGTCCGGAGCAATTCCAGGCGCTGATCCTGGAGGCCGGACGGATTCCGGCGGAGCGCAATACGACCTATTCACGAATTCAGATCAAAATGCCGATTGAAAGCCTGACCAGCGAGCAGGCGCTGGAAGCGGAGTTCGCGTGAGCCGTCCCATTGGGATTTTGGGCGGGACGGGTCCGGCGGGCATGGGACTGGGGTTGCGCTGGGCGCGGGCCGGCGAGACGGTGATCATCGGTTCGCGCAGCGCGGAACGGGCGCAGGCAGCAGCGGAACAGATTCAGAGCAGGGCGGGCGCAGGCGCGAAGATATGGGGCGCTGTGAATAAGGATGCTTGCGCAGCGGCCGATCTGCTGGCGCTGACCGTTCCCTTTGAGGGGCAGGCGGCTCTGGTGAAGGACCTCAAGGCGGCGTTCAAGCCGGGAAGCATCCTGATCGATGCGACCGTCCCTTTGGCGACTGCGGTGGGTGGGCGCGCGAGCCGGACTGTGGGCGTCTGGCAGGGATCGGCGGCGCAGCAGACGGCGGAATTGGTGCCCAAGGGCGTCACGGTGGTTGCGGCGTTTCAGAATTGCTCGGCGGACGCAATGAATGGTGATGATCCCGTGGAGTGCGACGTGATCGTGTGCAGCGATGATCCGCAAGCGACTGAGACGGTGTGCGAACTGGCGGCGAAGATTCCGGGACTGCGGGCGTTAGACGGCGGGAAACTGGAGAATGCGCGGATCGTGGAGCAGATCACGGCGCTGCTGATAGGGATGAATATACGGCACAAAGGGCATGGCGGGATCCGGGTGACGGGGTTGCCGGCGGGGGCGTATCGGGGAGACGGCAGTCGCTAGTCGTCGCTCGTCGGTCGTCGGTTGTCGGTCGTCGGCGAAAGGCTCAATCAAAGAGCAACGCTCGGGCGCTTCAACGATCCAACCGTAAGCAGCCTCATGGTTCCGGGCTGCAAATCTCCATGAATTCTTTTTTACAGGATGGTCTTGCGATTGAGTTCCGGGACGTGGTCTATCGCCCGGTCCATGGGCAGGAGATTGTTTCGGGGCTGAATCTCGCGGTGGAGCGTGGGGAGACGCTGGTGTTGCTGGGGCGGAGCGGCTCGGGGAAGACGACGACTCTGAAGCTCATCAATGCCCTGATAAGCCCGAGCGCGGGGTCGGTGCGGGTGGAGGGGCAGGCGACGACGGTGTGGGATCCGATCCGGTTGCGGCGCGGGATTGGGTATGTGATCCAGGATGCGGGATTGTTTCCGCACTTCACTGTCGAGCGGAACATCGGGTTGGTGCCGAGTATTGAACAGTGGCCAGCGGAGAGGATTCGCGCGCGCGTGCTCGAGCTTCTGCAACTGGTGGGGCTGGATGCGGGGCTGCGGTCGCGGTATCCGCGAGAGCTTTCGGGCGGACAGCGGCAGCGGGTGGGCGTGGCTCGGGCCTTGGCGGCAGACCCACCGATTCTGTTGATGGATGAGCCGTTCGGGGCGCTGGATCCGCTGACCCGGGCGGAGTTGCAGCGGGAGTTTCTGGCTCTGCAGCAGCGGCTGAAGAAGACAGTGGTGTTCGTGACGCATGATCTGCGGGAGGCGTTGCTGCTGGGGACGCGGATTGCGCTGATGGAGGCGGGGCAACTGGTGACGGTGCTTCCGAAGGAAGAGTTCACGCGGTCGTCGGATCCGCTGGTAGCGCGGTACATGGATGCTTTCAGCGGCGGGATAGATGGCAAGCGAGGTTTGGAATGAGTGTCTTCCAATTCATTTTGCAGAACCATGAGGAAGTGCTGGAGTTGACGCTCGAGCACCTGGGGATGGTGGCGGCTTCGACGTCGTTGGCGGTTCTGATCGGGATTCCCTTGGGAATACTGATCACACGGCGTCCGGGGTGGGAAAAGCCGGTATTGGGTGGTGCAAACATTATGCAGACGATTCCCAGCCTGGCACTGTTTGGATTTCTGCTACCCGTGCCCTGGATTGGCGCGCGTTCGTGGAGGCTGGCCGTGCTGGCTCTGACGCTCTACGCGCTGTTGCCTTTGATTCGCAATACACATGCGGGGATCAAGGGCGTGGACCCCGCGGTCGTGGAGGCGGGGCGCGGTATGGGGATGACCGATCGGCAGCTTTTGTGGCAGGTAGAGTTCCCCCTCGCGCTGGGTGTGATTATCGCGGGTGTGCGGGTCGCGACGGTGATCTCCGTGGGTGTTGCAACCATTGCGGCAGCGCTCGGGGCAGGGGGATTGGGGGAGTACATCTTTCGCGGACTGTCGATGGTGAACAATCAGCTGATTTTGGCGGGGGCCATTCCGGCGGCGTTGCTGGCGCTGGCGGCGGACGTGTCGCTGGGATGGGTCGAGCGGCGGTTGCGGGTTGGATAGTGCCAGTCGTCAGTCTTTAGTTGTAAGTCGTCGGTCGTTGGTCGTTGGTCGTTGGCAAAGACACCCTCATGCGGCCTATCTTTTCATCTCTTCTGTTTTCCTTCCTCTTCCTCACGGGATGCGGTCCGCCACGGCAGGACCGCATTGTCGTTGGGTCGAAGAATTTCACCGAGCAGGCCGTACTGGGGGAGATTTTTGCGCAGCGGCTGGAGGCGAAGACCAAGCTGCACGTGGAGCGGCGGTTCTATCTGGCGGGGACTTTTATTTGTCAGCAGGCGATGCTTTCGGGACGGATCGATCTTTATCCCGAATATACCGGGACGGCGCTGACGGCGATTTTGAAGGCGAAGCCGCAGGGGACCTCGGCGGATGTGTATGGGCGGGTGAAATCGGAATATGCGCGGCGGTTTGGGTTCGAGGTCGGGCCCCAGCTGGGGTTCAACGACACGTTTGCCATCGAGATTCGCGGCGAGGATGCGCGGCGATTGCGCGTGCAGACGATTTCGGAAGCGGCGCAGTACACACCGCAGTGGCGGCCGGGGTTCGGGTACGAGTTCATGGAGCGTCCGGATGGGTATAAGGGTTTGCTGGGAACCTATGGGCTTCGGTTTGCCGCGCAGCCACGCGTCATGGATTTAGGGCTGCTGGCGCGGGCGCTGAAGGAGAAGCAGGTCGATTTGGCGGCGGGCAATACGACCGATGGGTTGATCCCGGCATTGGATCTTTTCGTACTACGCGATGATAAGAACTACTTTCCTCCGTATGAGGCGGTGGCCGTGGTGCGGGGGGAGCCGCTCGCGCGGCATCCGGAGGTGGGGCAGGCGCTGGATGGGCTGGCCGGGAAGATTTCCGATGCCGAGATGCAGCGGATGAATTACGCGGTGGATGGGGAGCATCGCGATGTGAAAGATGTGGTGCGGGAGTTTTTGCGGGGGAAGGGGTTGGAATAGCAAGTTCTTGCCGGGAGCCGTGTGAAAATTCCTTTTTGAGCCAGTGCTGGCATCTGGAAACACGGGGTCCTTCGACTGCGCTCGACTTCGTCTCGCTCCGCTCAGGATGACATGGTAGAGAACACAAATAGAAAGCGCGATCGTCCGATCCGTGTGGAATCGAAGTCCGACTAAAATACCTCTCTCATGCTCAATCGCGATCTGGATGCGACCTGGAAATATCACAACGGGACCAAGCATTCCTACCTGAGTCTGCGGGCGAATCCTCATTTTCTGGATTGGGACAACAAGCCGCTGTTGTTCAAGATCTATCCGACGCTGGAGGTGACCCGTCTGCCGAAGGACTTTCGGCAGAGCGGAGTGACGGCGTTGTCGGCGATCGCGAGCCCGGGGCTGAAGGCGAAGGGTGAGACGGCGCCGACTTTCGAGGATGTGGCGCAGCTCCTTTTCTTCTCGGCCGGAGTAACGCGAAGCAAGAAATTTCCGGGGGGCGAGACCTTCTTTCGGGCGGCGGCTTGCACGGGCGCGCTGTACGAGATCGAGCTGTATCTGGTGTGCCGGGACCTGGCAGGACTGGCGGCGGGGGTGTATCACTTTGGCGCGGCCGAGTTCGGGCTGCGGCAGTTGCGTGCGGGCGACTACCGGCAGGTCCTAGTGGACGCTACCTCGAAGGATGTGGGCCTGAAAAAGGCTCCGCTGATTGTGATCTGTACGGGAGTCTATTGGCGCAACGCCTGGAAGTACCGGTCGCGGACGTACCGCCACTTCGGCTGGGACAACGGAACGATCCTGGCAAATGCGCTGGCAGTCAGCACAGCTCTTGGATATGCAGCAAAAGTCATTTCTGGATTTCAGGACGAGCACATCAACCTCTTGCTGGACTTGGATACCACGCGAGAGGTCGCGTTCTCGATGCTGGCGGTCGGAACCAGTTCGGGCAAGTCAGGGAACCCGCCTGCGGTGGGAAAGCTGGGACTGCCCGTGGTTGCGTATTCGAACAACGAGGTCGACTATCCGGCGATGCGGCAGATGCATGCGGCCTCGAGCCTGACTGAGAAGGAAGTGCGCGGATGGGCGAAGCCGGTGAAGTTCGCTGCTCCGCCGGTCGTCGGGAAGCTCATCGACCTGACGCCATTGCTTGACGACGCGCTGCCTGCTGACACAATCGAGCAAGTCATTCAGCGGCGAGGATCGACGCGACACTTTGCGCGGGAATCGATTCCTTTCGCCCAATTCTCCACACTGCTGGATCGGGCGACGGGCGGGGTTCCGGCAGACTTTGAGAATCCGACGGGAACACGACTCAACGAGATCTATGTCATCGTGAACAATGTGGAGGGACTGGCGCCGGGCGCTTACTACCTGCGCCGGAACAGGCTTCAGCTGGAATTGCTGAAAGAGGGCGACTTTCGGCAGCGCGCGGGGTATCTCGGGCTCGAGCAGCAACTGCCGGCTGATGCCAGTGTGGACATCTTCTTTCTCGCCGATCTCAACAAGATCGTTGAAACCTTCGGCAACCGCGGCTATCGCGCGACTCAACTGGAAGCGGGAATTCTGGGTGGAAAGCTGTATCTAGGCGCATACTCGCAACGACTCGGCGCAACGGGACTGACGTTTTACGACGATGACGTGGTGAATTTCTTCTCCCCTCACGCTAAGGGAAAGAGCGCAATCTTTTTGGTGTGCTGCGGACGAAGCGCTAAGGCTTAGATGCGGTGAAGGCAGTGTTGTGTTGCTCTCCGGTGATTTCTCGATTTCAGGTTTTGGAACGTAAAACTACGTAACAACACACTCGTTCACGCTTCACGTCGTTGCAGATCAATGCCAACTACACCTCCCGAGGCTCCGGATCCGGATTCGAGCCCTGTGCTTCGCCTCACGTGCATCTGTGACCCCCGTCACACCCCTCTGCGATAAGGAGAGAACATAATTTTTGCGAGATTCGGGAGTGCCCAACACTCCGCGATTGTGGGGGTCCCGTGGCAAAAGGACGTGTTTCCATTGTTGTCGAGCGGTGCAAGGCTTGCGGCTTTTGCGTGGAGTTCTGTCCCACGAAGGTGCTGGCCCTGTCATCGGCCTTCAATTCCAGGGGCTACCATCCGCCGCACGTCGTCGCGCCGGAGAAGTGCAGCGGCTGCGATCTGTGCGGAATGTACTGCCCGGACTTCGCGATTTATGGGCAGAGAATTCCGGAGCCGAATAAGGCGACGAAGGCACCAGCCGCGCAGGAGGTAGCCCATGAAAGCTGATCCGCAAGGGGTGCTGACGGGCACTCACTTTATTGACGGCGATCACGCCTGCTGCGAGGGCGCGCTGGCTGCAGGAGCACGATTCGCAGCCGGGTATCCGATTACGCCCTCAACCGAAGTGGTGGAGCGGTTTGCGTCACGGGTGCCGACAGTGGGTGGGACCTTTATTCAGATGGAAGATGAGTTGGCCGCATCGATCACGCTGCAAGGCGCGGTGTGGGGCGGGGCGAAGGCGTTCACGGTGACGTCGGGGCCGGGCTTCTCTTTGATGATGGAGCACATCGGGTACGCGGCGATGACCGAGACACCCTGCGTGTTTGTGGATGTGCAGCGCGGCGGGCCGTCGACCGGCTTGCCGACGCTTCCCGCGCAGGCCGACATGATGCAGGCCCGCTGGGGATCGCACGGAGACTACGAGATCATCGCTCTGTGCCCGAATTCTCCGCAGGAATGTTTTGACCTGACAGTGAAAGCATTCAATCTTGCGGAAGAGTTCCGCGTGCCCGTGATGCTGATGATGGATGAGGTTGTCGGACACATGACGGAGAAGGTCGTGATCCCAACCGCCGACCACATTGATGTGGTTCCGCGACGCCACACCCGCAAGTCCTTCGCGGAATACCTGCCCTATGAGACGAACGGCGATGGTGTTCCCGATATGGCCCATGCCGGCGAAGGATACAAGTTCCACGTTACCGGGCTGACGCACGATGAACGCGGGTATCCGAACATGACACCCGCGACCCAGGACAAGCTGGTGCGGCGGCTGCAGAGCAAGATTCATGACGCGAGTGATCGGATCACACTGCTCGAGGAAGAAGGGATCGAGGGCGCGGATGTGATCGTGGTGTCGTACGGGATCACGTCGCGCGTGGCGCAGCGTGCCATTGAACTGGGGCGGCAGCGGGGGCTGCGGGTCGGGAAGCTGCGGCTAATAACCTGCTGGCCCTTCCCCGAGAAACGCATTCGCGAGTTGGCGGCCACGGCGAAGGCATTCGTTGTGCCTGAACTCAATCTTGGACAGATGGTGCGCGAGCTGGAACGGGCCGCAGGTGGGAAAGCGAAGACGCTGGGCGTGCCGCATGCCGGGGGCAGCGTGCATCACCCAGAAGACATTCTGAAGGTCATTGTGGAGGCGGCGAGATGAACGTACTCGAGGTCACGCATCCGGTTGAGCCGTTCCTGCGCTCTGACCGCATGCCGCACATCTGGTGCCCGGGATGCGGGATCGGCACAACGGTGAATTGCTTTTCGCGGGCGCTGATCGAATCGAAGGTCGACCTGCAATCGATCGCGCTGGTATCGGGGATCGGGTGCACGGGGCGTGTGGCGGGATATGTGAAACTCGATTCCTTCCACACCACGCACGGGCGGGCGATTCCATTTGCCACGGGATTGAAGCTGGCGAATCCGAAGCTGAACGTGATTGTGTACTCGGGAGACGGCGACCTGTCTGCCATTGGCGGGAACCACCTGATTCACGCGGCGCGGCGGAACATCGACCTTAAGGTTATCTGCGTGAACAACCTGATCTATGCGATGACGGGCGGACAAACAGCGCCGACCACGCCAGGACATGCGATTACGTCGACTTCGCCCTACGGGGCGTTTGAGCCGGCCTTCAACCTTCCTCACCTGCTCGATGCGGCGGGAGCAGTGTATGTCGCACGCTGGACGACCTATCACGTGAAACAGCTGGCGCGCTCGATCGGTGAGGCCTTCGAGAAAATGGGATTCAGCTTCATCGAAGTGATCAGCCCGTGCCCGACGCTCTACCAGCGGCGCAACAAGCTGGGCGACGGTCTGGACACGATGAAGTACTACAAAGAAAAG
>Ga0306926_10000844_pt1 | contig 29404 bp, 25 predicted proteins | sample flu12Cox44000178_FD_203759 | JGI IMG/M metagenome (GOLD analysis project Ga0306926, IMG submission 203759) | Lab enrichment of tropical soil microbial communities from Luquillo Experimental Forest, Puerto Rico - flux8day.12C.oxic.44.000.178 (v2)... | ecosystem: Environmental > Terrestrial >...
GCGGCGGCAATACGCGCATGCTGGTGACGCTCGCCTTCTTCATCGCCGGTTCCGCGCTCGGCGCGTTGCATCTGCCGTGGTGGTCGGCGCAGCCCAATGTGGGCCAGATCTCATTGATCTCGGCCTGGGGTTGGGTCGCCGCGGTGTTGGTCAGCCTGGCCGGATTTGCCGCCATCGCTGCATTGACGATCGTCGTCGAGCGGCGGCTGCATGGCGCGCTGCTCTCAGGCGTCACGACGCAGCGCCGCGGCTGGCGGCGCTTCCTGCATGGCCCTTGGCCGCTCCTGGCAGGCGCAGTCGCGCTTGCGCTCGGCAATTTCGCCACGCTTTACCTTGCCGGCCGCCCGTGGGGCATCACCTCTGCCTTTGCGCTCTGGGGCTCGAAAATTCTCGCCGGGTTGGGCGTCGACGTGGCGTCGTGGGGTTATTGGCAGCCGCCGGCGCGCGCGCAGGCGTTGCGCGAGAGCGTGTTCGCCGACATCACCTCGGTCATGGATTTCGGCATTATTCTCGGCGCGCTGCTGGCATCCGGGCTTGCGGGAAAGTTCAAGCCCGGCTGGAAGGTGCCGCCGCGCTCGTTGCTCGCGGCCGTGCTCGGCGGGTTGATGCTCGGCTACGGCGCGCGTCTCGCCTATGGCTGCAATATCGGCGCGTATTTCAGCGGTATCGCCTCCGCCAGCGTGCACGGCTGGCTGTGGCTCGTGGCCGCATTCGTCGGCAGCGTGCTCGGCACCTATCTGCGCCCATGGTTCGGCTTGAGCGTCGAGGGCAATCTTGCCCGCGCGCAGGCCGGGCCGACCGCGCGCGACTAGCCGATCGATCGCCCCCTCCGCGCCGATTTACTCGGCGACTTTGCACTCCTTCGCGCTGAAATCCGCTAATATTCGCGATGGAGCGCAGAGCATGGGCCGATCCGCGGCTGGAAGATTCGCATTCATCATCACGATCGCGGCGCTTGCATTGATCGGCAGGCCGGCGGCGGCCGAGCCCCAAGGCTTTCCCAGCAAGCCGGTGCGGATCATCGTTCCCTATACGCCGGGTTCGCCGAACGACGTCGTAGCGCGGTTGCTGGCGCAGCAACTGCAGGTCAAGCTCGGCCAACCCGTCGTGGTCGAGAACAAGTCCGGCGGCGGCACGACGATCGGCTCAAAGGCGGCCGCGGCCGCGCCCGCCGTTGGCTATACGCTGCTGTTCGCAAGCTCCGCTCTCGTGATCGAGCCGATCCTGACCAAGCAAATCGAATACGATCCGCAGAAGGATTTTACCCCTATCGCATTCGTTGCACGCACCTCGTTGCTGCTCACCGTCAACGCACAAGTGCCTGCCAGTTCGGTGAAAGAATTCGTCGCCTATGCCAAGGCCAATCCCGGTAAGCTCAGTCTCGGCTTCGCCCAGGGGACGGTGTCGCAACTCGTCGCCGAATATTTCAACCACCTGTACGGGCTCGATATCACCAGCGTTCCGTACCGCGGCGGCGCCCTCGTCATCCCCGACATGCTGGGCGGCCGCATCCACATCTACTGGCCATCGCCCGCGACGGTGCTGCCGCTCATTCGCGAGGGCAAGATCAAGGCGCTGGCCATATCGAGCCCGGAACGCAACCCCGATTTGCCCAACGTGCCGACCACGAAGGAGCTCGGGCTAAGCGAACTGTCCCTTGAATTTTGGACCGGGGCCTGGGCGCCGGGCGGAACGCCCGCCGAGATCGTGGAGAAACTCAACGCCGCGATCAACGCGGCGCTGCAATCCCCCGAGCTGATCGCCAGCATGAACAAGCTCGGCTTCGAGAGCAGAATCGGTTCGGCGCAGGATTTCGCCGCTTTTGTTACGGCGGAAATTCCGCGCTGGACCGCGGTGGTGAAGGCATCCGGGGTGAAATCCCAATGAAGGAGTCGAGACATGTCGCTGTCATCGGCGCCGGCATCGGCGGGCTGACGGCGGCCCTTGCCTTGCTCAAGCGCGGCATCGACGTTCAAGTTTACGAGCAGTCGGATCAGCTCGGGGAAATCGGCGCCGGCATCCAGATCAGTTCGAACGGCACGCGCGTCCTGTTCGCGCTCGGCCTGGAAACGGCGCTCGCTCAAGTTCAAGTTCGGCCCGAGCGCCGCGAGCTGCGGCACTGGAGCACCGGGGAAACCTGGAACTGGTTCGATCTCGGCGCCAAAAGCATCGAACGATTCGGCACGCCGCATCTCATGCTGCACCGCGCCGATCTGCACGGGCTCCTCGCCGACGCGGTTCGCACGCTCAAGCGCGACGCCGTCACGCTGAACAAGCGCTGCGTGTCGGTCGCCTCCCATGCCGAACATGCCGAAGCGAGCTTCGCGGACGACAGCAAGATCAAAGCACCGTACGTGATCGGTGCCGATGGCATCCATTCCCGGGTCCGCGTGTGCCTGTTCGGGCCGAGCAAGCCGATATTCACTGGCTGCATCGCTTGGCGCGGCTTGATCCCGATGGAAAAGCTGCCGCGCCATCTTGCGCGCATGGTGGGGACGAACTGGCTGGGACCGCGCGGCAACGTGCTGCACTATCCGGTGCGCCGCGGCGAGATCATGAACTACGTAAGCACGTCGGAGCGCGACGATTGGCAGATCGAGTCCTGGTCGACGGTGGGCACCACCGAAGAGCTGCGCAACGATTTCCGCGACTGGCACGCCGACGTGCAGGTCATGATCGATCGAATCGAGACGCCCTACAAATGGGCGCTGATGATCCGCGAGCCGATGCCGGCCTGGTCGAGCGGCCGCGTCACCTTGCTCGGCGATGCCTCCCATCCGACGCTGCCGTTCTTGGGCCAGGGCGGTGTGATGTCGATCGAGGACGGTTATGTGGTCGCCGCCTGTATCGACAAATATTTCGGCGAGCCGGACGTGGCGTTGGCCCGCTACGAAGAAATCCGCAGGGAGCGCACGGCAATGGTCGTGCGCAAGGCGAGTGAGAACAAGGCGAGCGCGTTTGCGCCGAGTCTTCTCGATAAGGACCGCATTGCCGAGGAGGTCGCCCGCGAATGGCAGCAAGTGCGCCTGCGCGAGCGCATGGAGTGGCTCTATAACTACGACGCTACGGCGGTTGCGATTTGATCGCGGCGCGCGCATGGGTGCGCGACCGGCCCATGCGGGGGCCGGGTTCTGCCAGGTGGTCACGCCGGCAACCTTCCCCGTCGAGGGCTGGGCGCAGCCGCCGCCAGAAAGCCGCAATCCGTTCGGGACGCGGTTAACCGCTCGTAAACCCGCGTAGCGGTGGGCAAATCGCCGGGGCTCACGACCGGATCGGCCTGAACCATTCTTGCCGTAATCGGCATGTTTCCTTCCGCGTGCGTCGGGGGACGCGCGTTGCCGTCGGCCGCTCCGCCACAGGCAACGGGGGTACGCGTTGGGGGACGTATTGGCTCAACCGGGGGTCCGCGGGATTCCGCTTGGAATCGCCGCGATAGTTTTGGGGTTTGCCCTTAAATCGGCAGGCACGCAGGCAGGGCCGACAGACACGGCATTGCCCGCTCCGCATATTTCCGTTTTCGGCACAATCCACCCTGAGCTTTTCCGGCTCAGCGCCCCGCTGGGATCCGGCGCGCCGGACAATCGCATACGCCTGGCAAGCCTGGAACCGGTTGTCGGACTCTTGGATAGCCTGACCAACCGAGCTTCCGCGCCGACGCAGGCTTCGGCGTGCGGGCGCACGTCGTTCGACGAACGTTTCGCCTTTGATGCGCCCTCGTCGTTCGACAAGCGCTTCGCCTCGACCGATGATTGTCCGTCGTCCTTCGACAAGAGTCTCGCGTCGGCTATGGAGGTGCTTGCGAGTAGTCTGCGCTTGCCGCCGGATGAGGCCGCGCCGACGAAGCGCGCCGATGCGCCGCCGCAGCCGACGGTCGCCAAAGCGCATGTTGGCCCTACCCAAGTCCGCAAGGAGATCGCAGCGATCGAGGACGACGGCCGCACCGCGATCTACGACATCACCGCGCGTATCGTATACCTGCCGAACGGCCGGCGGCTCGAGGCTCATTCGGGCCTCGGCGCCTACATGGACAATCCGCGCCATATCAATCTGCGGATGCGGGGGGCGACGCCGCCGAATGTCTATAATCTCACGCTGCGCGAGCGACTGTTTCATGGCGTTCGCGCAATCCGGCTCAACCCGGTCGATAGTAACAGGATGTACGGTCGTGCCGGCATCCTTGCCCATACCTACATGCTGGGCGCGAACGGCCAGTCGAACGGATGCGTGTCGTTCAGCAACTATCCCGAATTCCTCAACGCCTACCTGCGCGGCGAAATCACGCGCCTCGCCGTGGTCGAGCACCTCGACACGCCGCCGACCAGGCTCGCGGCCGGCCAACTGCCAGGGCAAGTCAAAGATCTGTTGAGGACGACGGATAACCGGCGCCAATACGCCGCCGCGGTTGATCCGCCGCCCGCTCCGGTAGTGACCAGCTCGACCGAGACGAGCTCGGCCGAGGCATCCACGGCTTTCTCGGGTCAAGGATATTGAGGCGTTCGCGCCCGGCACAGGGCGGAACATTTGAGTCGAAGCGGCCTCAAGTCCATCCAAGGCGGGCGAGAATCGCCCGGCCCATGACCCAGTCCTTGTCCTCCTCCGACAGAAAGCGCAGCTCCTCGGTGAAATGCGTAATGCGCTGCCGGTAGGTCGACTTGTGGAACGCGTTGGTGAGGTCGGTTCCCCAATAGCAGCGCCGTGGGCCGAAGGCATCGAAGCAGCGCTTGAGGTGCTCGGTCATGTCGCGCCAGGGATAGTCCTGGAGCGAATACGTGGGCGCCGAGGAGAGCTTGACCGACACGTTGGGATATTTGGCGAGCGCCACCACCTCGTCGATCGCGCGCTTGATCGTTCCGGCCTTGGCGATCTCGGCCGTCAGATTCATGTGATCGATGATGAGCGGGAGTTGCGGGTGGCGTTCCGCGATGGGCGCGAATCTCGGGGCATTGCCGGGCGCCAAGAACATCACGGGCAGCCGGGCCTTCTCGGCCGCCGGCCAGAACCAGTCCGCAGTGCCGCTCTCGATGAGCGCGCTCTGCGCACGGTGTAGCGTGAGCCGGACACCCAGCATCCCGGCCTGCTGCCTCCATTTCGGCAGCAGCGCGGCCGACTCCGGCTTCTCCAGCGGAATGCGGCCCATGACGGCAAAGCGGCCGGGATACCGCTTGGCCGCTTCCAGCCCATAATCGTTGCGGTCGCCCGGCCAGGAGGGCGGCACGACCACCGCGCGATCGACGCCCGCCTCATCCATCAGCGGCACCAGCTTCTCGATGGTGAACGGCTCGGGGAGTTGCGCGACGCGGCCGGGCACCCACCGCCAGTCCGGCGTTTCCGCCTTCCAAAGATGCACTTGCGAATCGACGATCATGGCCTGCAGTCCCTTCCATGAACCACTGTGGGCGCGATTGGCATCCGTATGGTAGTCTCGCCTTCGTCTCGCCGCTCGGCAACCGTCAATCCAAACTATCCGAGGACCTCGGGAGAAGGTGAGACAGGGAGGATGTCATGCGACGCATTATTTGCACGATCGCAACGGCTACACTGGCTTTTTCGGCGATGAGTTCGTTCGCCAGTGCCCAGCAGGACAGCTCCCCTCCGCAAGCCGCGCCGACAGATCCCGCCAGCAATCCCGATCAAGCGTTGGGCAAGCGCTTTCAGTTCAAGGCGGAGAATTTGCCGCCGCCGAAAAGCGATCCAATCGCGGCAAGCCGCTCCCTGGTCATCCCCTATGCAGGGCAGACGCCACGGGTGATGGAGGGATTCACCGCCACGGCATTCATCACCGGCCTGGAGCACCCTCGCCGATTGCTCGTACTTCCCAACAACGATGTCATCGTCGCGGAACAGAGGACCGGACATCTGACGCTGTTGCGAGACCAGGATGGGGACGGCAAAGCCGACTTCATTGAGCGTTATGCCGACGACTTCAAGGGACCCTATGGCCTCGCGTACCGGGACGGCTTTGTGCTCGTCGCGGATCAGGAGGGCATCTGGCGCGTACCGCATGTCACCGGCGCACTCCGTGCCGGTCGCCCCGATCAGCCGAAGATCTCGGATGTGCCGCCGGACCAGCGCAAGCCCGTGCCGGCGGCGTATGGCCAGGAATTGATCACGCAGCGCGGCGTGTTCGGCGTCATCGCCGGTCACCAGAACCGTCACCTTGCTTTGGATCCAAAAACCGGAGCGCTGTTCGTCGGCGTCGGGTCCTCCGGCAACATTGGCGTAGAGCCGGAGGTTAAAGCCTCCATTCAGCGGTTCGAGCCAGACGGCTCAGGGCAAACGACGTTCGCCTCGGGAATGCGTAATCCGACGACGCTGGCATTCCATCCAACCACCGGCGAACTCTACGCCGGGGTTCAGGAGCGCGACGGGCTGGGCGACAATCTTCCGCCCGATTACTTCACGCGCGTCGAGAAAGGCGCCTTCTACGGTTGGCCCTACGCCTATATCGGACCCAACCCGCAGCCAGGCTTTGCGCAGCGCGCACCGGACAAAGTCAAAGCGACCGTCATTCCGGACGTGCTCTTCCAGCCGCACTCGTCGGTGTTCGACATCGTGTTCTACGACGGCCAACAATTTCCCGCGGAATATCGCGGCGATGCTTTCGTGGCGCTCAAGGGATCATGGAACCGCTCGGAGCCGACGGGCTACAAGGTCGTGCGGGTGCGCTTCAAGGACGGCAAGCCGGATGGCAGCTACGAAAATTTCGTGATCGGCTTCTGGGTCTCGGGTGAGCATCGAGCCGAGGTGTGGGGACGCCCTGCGGCACTGGCGGTGATGAAGGACGGCTCGCTGCTGATCGCCGATGACACGGGTGGCACGATTTGGCGCGTGTCCTATACCGGACCGAAGAAGCGGGCATCGAATCGGGAATCCACACCGCTGCCGCCGCGGCGGTAACGAACCCGGCGATACGCGTCACCATTCGCAATCCGACGAGCGGCGGCATGCCATGAAACTTCCGCGGCGCCGATTTCTGTGTCTGGCCGCCGCTGCCGCCGCGCTGCCGGCCGCGGCGCGCGCTTCGAGGGCGGACGCTTACCCCAGCCATCCCATCACGATGGTCGTTCCGGTGCCCGCCGGCGGACAGATGGATTCGATTGCGCGCATCGTCGCCGAGAGTATGCGTACGACGCTCAGCCAGCCCATCATCGTCGAGAACGTGACCGGCGCCTCGGGAACGATCGGCGTCGGCCGGGTCGTCCGCGCGGCGGCCGACGGCTACACGCTTCTCTATGGAGCCTGGGCCACTCAGGTGGTCAACGGCGCCGTCTACGCGCTGCAATATGACCTGGTCAACGATTTCGAGCCCATAGGGCTGACGAGCATTACCCCATGGCTGATCGCCGCGAAGAATGCCGTGCCGGCGAATGACTTGAAGGGTCTCATCGCGTGGTTGAAGGCCAACCCTGACGCAGCATCGGCAGGAACGTCGGGCGCGGGAGGACCGGGGCACATCGGCGGCGTGCTGTTTCAACAACTCAGCGGCACGCGCTTTCAATTCGTGCCCTATCGCGGCATGACGCCGGCGATGCAGGATTTGGTCTCGGGACAGATCGACGTGCTGATCGCCGATCCCGCGAGCGGCATACCGCAGTTTCGCGCGGGCCGGATTAAGGTCTTTGCCGTCACCGCCCGCAGCCGCTTGGCCGCCGCACCCGATATCCCGACGGTGGATGAAGCGGGATTGCCGGGATTCTATCTTGCTCCATGGCATGGAATTTGGGCGCCGAAAGGAACGCCCGGCGCCGTGATCGCAAAGCTTAATGCAGCGGTTGTCGATGCGCTCGCCGACTCTGGAGTGCAACAGCGGCTTATCAAGCTCGGATCGAACATACCTGCGCGCGCGCAGCAGACGCCGGAAGCGCTGCGCGCCTTCCACAAGGCCGAGATTGAGAAGTGGTGGCCGATCATCAAGGCGGCGAACATCAGGGCGGAATAAGGCCGACTTGTCCTCGGCGCAAAGGAGCAAGATGAAGCTTACCCGTCGTATAGTTTTGCACCTGGCCGCGGCTGTTGCCGCGTTGCCGGCCGTCTCGCGCGCCGCCAAAGCGCAAGCCTATCCCTCGCGACCGGTGACTTTGATCGTCTTCGTTCCGGCCGGCGGCACGCCCGACATCATCGCGCGTCTCCTCGGCCAATCGCTATCGCAGCGGCTCGGTCAGTCGGTGGTCATCGACAACCGGCCGGGCGGCGGCGGCAATCTGGCCCTGCAGGCGGTCGCGCGCGCGCCGGCCGACGGCTATACGCTGCTCCTTGTTGCCACCCCGCACGCCATCAACGTCACGCTCTATGAGAAGAGTCCCGTCACCGTCACGCGCGATATCGTTCCGGTTGCGAGCCTCAACAGCGATTCCTTTGTCCTGCTGGTCAATCCGTCATTCCCGGCCAAGACCGTCGCCGAGTTCATCGCCCAAGCCAAGGCCAGTCCCGGCAAGATCAACGTAGCTTCGAGCGGCACCGGAAATTTGAGCCATCTCTCCGGCGAGCTGTTCCGGATGATGACCGGCGTCGAGGTGGTGCACGTGCCCTATCGCGGCACGCCGGCGGCGCATTCGGGGCTGATGGCAGGCGACGTGCATGCGATGTTCGACGCCACCGGTTCAGCCTTGCCGCACGTCCAGTCGGGTGCGTTGCGCGCGCTGGGAGTATCGGCCACCTCACGCCTGCCGGTGCTGCCGGACATCCCGCCGATCAGCGATACTGTCCCGGGTTACGCCGTGATCGGCTGGCTCGGCATCGGCGCTCCGAAGGGCACTCCGCCCGCGATCGTCGAGCGGCTCGACCGGGAGATCAACGCGGCGCTCGCCGAGCCGGCGATGAAGGCGCGAATGATGGATATCGGCAGCGAACCCCTTCCCGGCTCTGCCAGCGACTTCGCCAAGCTCATCGCCGAGGAAACCGAGAAATGGGCCAAGGTGGTCAAGTTCGCCGGCCTCAAGGGGGAATAGGTCGACCCGTCAACGGTCGACCTTCCCTAAGTAGCCGCTGCGCGAATTCTGCCCGTTCAGTCAAACGGCGGCGAGACGCTACGCGCCTTAGATCACCGGGCTCCACGCGACCGGCACGAGACGATAACCAGCGCCGGCCTTCTCTACGTATCCCAGCGATGGGAACGAGAAGTGGAAGCCGACAACAAGCGCCTTCTCGGCTGCCGCCATGTCATAGAACTTGTGGCGCGTCGCCGCCGCCTGTTGCGCGTCGATGTCGAACATCACATGCCAATCCGGATTGCGCAGGAACAACTCCGGAATATTTGTGACGTCGGACTGTATGAGAATCCGCGACGAGCCGGATGCAACGACAAACGAGGTATGCCCCGGCGTGTGCCCATTGGTATCGAGCGCGGTAATGCCAGGGGCGACTTCCTTGCCCCACTCGTACTTCGTAACCTTGCCGGCAATGTCGCTGAGAATTTTCCGCGTGTTGGCGAAGTAAGCCTTCATCATCGGGTTGGACTCCGCCTTGGCCGCGTTTTCGTCGTTCATCCAGAACGACCAGTCCTTTGCCGGCGCCATGATCTCCGCGTTCGGGAACGCAAGGGTCCCTTCGGCGGTCTTGACCCCGTTGATGTGATCGGGATGAAGGTGTGAGAGAACGACGATGTCGATCGCCTTGGGATCGATTCCGGCCGCCGCCATGCCGGCGGGCGGCAGACCAACCGTCGGTCCGATACCGGGTCCGTAGCCGGTATCGATGAGCACCAGCTTGGAGCCGGTGTTGATGATTTGCGGATTGAAGGGCACCGTAATCATGCCCTTGGGCATGTAGGCGGCTTGGGCGGCGGCGAGCGCCTCGTCCTTGCTGACGTTCTTCACAAAGCCGTCCGGCATCGGAAAGCTACGTGCGCCGTCGTGGATCGACGTGCATTCAAGGCTGCCGACTTTATAGCGGTAGAAGCCAGGGGCCTGTTTGCCGGCAGCAGGTGCCGCGGCATGAGCCGGCGCGGTGGCTTGGAACGGCGTGAGTGCAGTCGCGGCCGAAGCAGCAACGGAGGCAATTCCCGGCAATGAGATGCTAGCACTCCCTCAACTCGAATAACATGGCCATTCTGCGCTCTGCAGGTAGACTCTGGCTCATGCGTCATCGCTTAAGCGAGGTCCGCTCGTTAAAGCGGGCAATGCGCGAGTTCGCACGACAAGCTCGCAGAAACCAGTGGCCGTTAGCGCATCCCGGCGGCGATCTGTTTGTGTCCCTCGAAGATGCGGGCCGCCTGCGCCTCATCCGGCTCCGTGGACCAGATCCCTTGTTGGTGACTGCCGCCGAGAATGACCGCGTCGCGCCGAGGGAACATGTACAGATCCTTGGCGCCGTCGAGATAGGCGTAATTGACCTCCGGCTGCGGCAAGAGCAGCGTCAGCTGCCCTTTGATCGGCGCCAATTCGTCGTCGCCGAACAGCGCCTTGGCGCCGAGACCCGTGCAATTGACGATCAGCGGCGCTGCGATTTCCGCGAGCTCGGCGCGGTCCGCGAAGTCGCGAACGTGGAGCTGGCCGCCGCGCAATAAAAAGTCGGAAAGTATCTGAGGTAAGTAGATGTTCGTCTCGATGAACAGGGTCGGGAAGCGGCTCGCGTAATTAACCGGGAAGGGATTGTCGGCCGGCGCGATGACCGTCAGCGGATACAACTCGGGCGTAATGGCGAAATCCCACGGCTGCTCCTGCGGCTGATCGCCGATCAGAAAGAAATCGATCCAGCGAACGCCGTAACGCTCGCCGATGAAGTTCTGAAAGTAGCGATGGGCGAACCGCGCCGCCTGTTGGATGCGGCCGACGATTTCGCCGGTGTGGTGCGCGTCATCCACCAGCGAGGTGACGCCAAACAACGCGGCCGCGATGTTGGAGGTCGTATTGGGTGGAACCTCCTTGGCATAGATGGCGACATCGAATCCGCGGTCCTGCAGGAGGCGCGCGGTGGCGAGGCCGATCGCGCCACAGCCGATCACGGCAGCCCGGCGATAAGAGGTTTGCAGCGCGAGTTTCGCCGCCATATCGGCGGTGCCCCATGACAAAGTCACGCCGCAACCGCCGTGACCATAATTGTGCAGCAGGGTTTTGTCGCCGATGCGATCGATTCCCACCACGAAACCCGATGGACGAAAGGGCCGCAGCCCCGCGATCTTGCGCGTAATCCGATCCTCGGAGACGCGGATGCCCGGGAGCGACTTCGACGCGTCGGCTGCGGCGGACGCCGGCCGCGTGTCTGCGAACGAAACGGCTGCACCCGCGATACTGCCGAGAAGAAGCGATCGCCGGTCTACACAGGATTGTTTCATTCGATCAGCCCTGGACTATCCAATTCCCACCAATCCAATGCTAACCTGGATTTCGCTGCGCTCAATCGAGCGATCGGGCGAACGTCGGTCACCGGGCGTCAACGCGGTCCGTCCGACATATGATATGTATTCGCTATGATTCCCTTGGCGCTTCCGATTGCGTTTGCCGTCTTGGCGCTGGCCGCTTGGCGATACGATGCGCGCGCGCGGCGCGCGTACGAGGCGACCTTGAGCCCGGCTGAGAAACGCCAATTCCGAGCGCTGCGCAGAGTCCATCCGTCGCGATGGCGAGGCGCAATCGCCCTCAACGAAGCCGAGACGACGGTTACCGCCGTGCAGAACTCCGAGTCGCGCCAGCCAAAAAAGAAAAGCCAGAGGCCCGCGCGGCGCTACGCAAGGCGAAGTAAAAGTAGCACTCGGAGTGGCAAGGCCGGTGCGAAGGGGAGATAGAGCGGGCTGTCTATTGCCTCGCTACTTCCGCCACACGTCTAGCTGTTGCCGATTAGCCGACTGACGCCGGTGGGATGGCTCATTTCCGTGTGCTATCGTTTTTTCATGACGGGTGGCGTGCCCGCGCCACGGATTTCCTATCGGGAGCATTCCCATGTCGAAACGGCGCATTGCGTCGCCCGCCGCCGTCGCAGCGGTTGCAGTGTGGCTCATCATGTCAGCAGGGCCGGCGGCGGCGCAGGTGACGCCGCCCGCGCTCAGCGGCAAGATCGCATCCGATCGAGGAGGCCCGATGGAAGGCGTCCTGGTCAGCGCGAAGAAGGCGAGCGGAACGATCACCGTTACGGTGGTGAGCGATGCGAACGGCGATTACGCCTTTCCGGCGGATCGACTGGCGGCCGGCCCTTACGAACTCACGATCAGAGCTGCCGGCTACGCGCTGGACGGTGCAGGCGCCGTCGAGCTTGCGCCCGGCAAGACGACGAAGGCCAACCTGCGGCTCAAGCCTGCTCCCGTCACCGGCGACCAACTGACTAATTCCGAATGGCTGACGAGCGTGCCGGGCCCCGATGATCTCAAGAGGGCGCTGCTCAACTGTGCCGACTGCCATTCGTTGCGCCGGATTTTCGAGTCCAAACACACCGCGGCGGATTTCCTCAAAGTGTTCGAGCGCATGGGCGGCTACTATCCAGGTGCCTCCGACATGCAACCACAGCGGCTCGTCGGCGAGCACCGGCGGCCGGCGGTAAACCCCGCCATCGCCCAGCGGCTCGCGAACTATCTCTCCGCCGTCAACCTCGGCGCGAAGCCGACGCATAACTTCGAATTTCAAATCTCGCCCCGTCCCACCGGACGCGCGACGCGCGTCATCATCACGGAATACGATCTGCCGCGGAAGGAGATTCAGCCGCACGACGTCATCGTCGATCCCGCCGGCATGGTCTGGTACTCGCTTTTCGGCGAGCAGTTCCTGTCCAGGCTCGACCCGAAGACGGGGAAGGTGACGGATTTCCCAATTCCCGAGCAGAAGCCCAATCACCCCAAGGGAAGCCTCGATCTCGAGATCGACGCGGACGGCTATCTCTGGATCGGGCTCATGTATCAGACCGGCATGGCGCGGTTTGATCGCAAGAGCGAGACCTTCCGGATTTTTCCGGTGCCGAACGAGTGGCAGACGGACGCCACGCAACAATCGCACTTCTCGGTGGCAGGGATGCAGGTCGACGGCAAGGCCTGGGTCAAGAACACGGACCGTTCGCAGGTCATGCGGCTCGATCCGGCAACCGGCCAGTACGAGAACCTCGGGACCTTCCGCAACCCGGCCAACGATCGGCCGATCGGCATCTACGGCATCTACGCCGATCAGCACAACAACGCCTACATCCTCGAATTCCCGGTCGGCGGCATCGGCAAGATCGATGCCAAAACCGGCAAGCTCGCGTTCTACCCGACGCCGACGCCCAACGCGCGGGCGCGGCGTGGCCGCGTCGACGTGCAGAACCGGCTATGGTTTGCTGAATACGGTGGAAATGGCGTTGCTATGTTCGATCCCGAGACCGAGACGATCACCGAATGGAAGAAAGCCGCTTCAATGGGAAGCACCCTATGACGTCTTGGCCGACCGCAACGGCGAGGCCTGGGAGGTCAACACATTCTCCGATCGGGTCGGGCGGCTCGATCCGAAGCGCGGCGAATGGACGAATTATCTCCTGCCGCGCTACAGCAACATCCGCCGGGTGTTCGTCGACGATCGCACAACGCCGGTAACAGTCTGGATCGGCAACAATCTCGGCGCTGCGGTCATAAAGATCGAACCGCTCGATTAGGGCCGCATGCTCGCTCCAGGTCAGACCTGCCGACAAGCTTGTCAGCCCGCTTGTCATGCCTTCATGCTGCACTTTATCCGGGACGCCTGTTTCAAGCCGGCGTAGCCCGGTGCGGGCCGACACAGCGAACTAACGAAGCCTCCGCGGAACAGGTATCCCTGTTGGTTCGTTGGAATCCTGGAACGTCGGACTTCGAGACATGCGGAGATAAAAATGGCGCAAACGGGTGCGTCGAAGGCGAGCGAGCGTCGTATCGGGGTGCCGGAAAAGGTTCCGGTGGTGCTGACCGTCAACGGCACCCAGACCAAGCTTGAGCTCGCGCCATGGACGACGCTGCTCGACGCGTTGCGCGAGCGCCTCGGCTTGACCGGAACGAAGAAAGGCTGCGATCACGGCCAATGCGGCGCGTGTACCGTCTTGGTAAACGGGCGGCGGATCAATTCCTGCCTGACATTCGCCGTCATGCAGGACGGCGCCAAGGTGACGACGATCGAGGGCCTAGCGACCGACGGCAAGCTGCACGCGCTGCAGCAGGCATTCATCGACCATGACGCTTTCCAGTGCGGCTATTGCACGCCGGGACAGATCTGCTCGGCGGCCGGGCTGATTGCCGAGGGCAAGGCGAAGAGCGCCGACGAGATTCGCGAGCTCATGAGCGGCAACATTTGTCGTTGCGGCGCCTATCCCAACATCGTGGCGGCGATCCAGCAGGTGATGGGGCAACCATGATCAATTTCCAGTACGCACGGGCGACCGACGTCGCCGACGCGGTGCGGCAGATTGCCTCCGATCCGGCGGCGAAATTCATCGCCGGCGGGACCAATCTCATCGACCTGATGAAGGAGAACGTAGAACGCCCAACGCGACTGATCGACATCACGCGCTTGCCGCTGAAGACGGTCGAGCAGACCGCGGAGGGTGGTTTGCGCATCGGCGCGCTCGTGCCGAACTCCGACCTGGCCTATCACCCGTTGATCGCGCAGCGCTATCCCATCCTCGCAAGCGCGATCCTGGCGGGCGCGTCGCAGCAGCTGCGCAACATGGCCTCGACAGGCGGCAACCTGCTGCAACGCACGCGCTGCTATTACTTCTACGACACGGCGACGCCTTGCAATAAACGCGAGCCCGGCAGCGGCTGCTCCGCCATCAACGGCCTCAATCGCATGCATGCAATCCTCGGCACGAGCGACGCGTGCATTGCGACGCATCCCTCCGACATGTGCGTGGCGCTGGCCGCGCTCGAGGCCAAGCTCCACGTGGCGGGACCCTCGGGGGAGCGCACGATTGCGTTCGCCGATTTCCATCGGCTGCCCGGCGACACGCCGGAGCGCGACACCAATCTCGAGCGGAACGAGATCGTGACGGCGGTCGAGCTTCCGCCGCGGGGCTTTGCGGCCAATTACACCTACCTGAAAATCCGCGATCGCCTCTCCTATGCGTTTGCGCTCGTATCGATTGCGGCTGCGCTCGAACTCGACGGAACCACGATCAAAGAGGCAAGGCTGGCGCTCGGCGGCGTGGCGCACAAGCCGTGGCGCGATGCGGCGGCCGAGGCGGCGTTGCGCGGCCAGCCGACAAATCCGGCCAGCTTTAGCCGCGCGGCGGACCTATTGCTGCGCGAGGCCAAAGGATACGAGCACAACTCCTTCAAGCTCGAACTTGCACGCCGAGGCATCGTCCGCGCGCTGACGCAGGCCGCGCAGGGCACGCCGCAATCGCAGTCGAACAAGAAGATCCGGTGAGCAAGGCGATGCGCGATATCCGCCTCCGCGGCGTCCCACAAGAGATGGTTGCGCACGCCGCAACCGCAACGCAACGAAGCGATCGAGCGAGCAATCCATGACGCCTTATATTGGCACCTCCACATCGCGCGTCGACGGCCACGCGAAAGTCACCGGCGCGGCGAAATACGCAGGCGAATTTAACACGCACGATCTCGTATACGCGAGCGTGGTCACATCCAGCATCGCCAAGGGCCGTATCGTGCGCATCGACGCAAGCGAGGCGTTGCGCGTCGATGGCGTGATCGATGTTTTGACGCACGAAAACCGGCCGCGCATGGCCGGCACCGATGAGGCCTATAAGGACGAGACGGCCCCGGAGGGTTCGCCGTTCCGGCCGCTTTACGACGATAAGATTCGGTTCAGCGGACAGCCGATCGCGTTGGTCGTCGCGGAGCAGTCGGAGATCGCACGTTTCGCAGCGTCCCTCGTCCGCGTGGAGTACGAGCAACAAGCGCACGTCACCGACGTGTATCGCCGCCGCGATGAGGTCGCATTGGAGCCGGGCGCGGACCCACTCGGCCCGCCGAAGTCGCGCGGCACTCCGGAGCGGGCACTTCGCGCGGCCGAAGTCCGGCACCAGGGCGAATATTATGTCCCGATCGAGCACCACAACCCGATGGAACTGTATGCCTCGACGGTCATCTGGGAGGGCGCAGGCAAGCTCACGGTCTACGACAAAACCCAGGGCGTGCAGAACGTGCAGCGCTACGTTTGCAGCGTGTTCGAGATGAAGCCAGAGGATGTGCGCGTCATGTCGCCCTTTATGGGCGGCGGGTTTGGCTCGGGGTTGCGCCCGCAATACGAGGTGGTGCTCGCCGTGTTGGCCGCGCGCGCACTGAAGCGCTCGGTCCGTCTCGTCCTAACCCGCCAGCAGATGTACGTGCTCGGGTACCGGCCCGCCATGATCCAGCAGATCGAGTTGGGTGCAAAAGCCGGCGGAACGCTCGACGCGATCGTGCACGGCGCCGTGACGGTGACGTCGCAACACGAGGAGTTCTATCGGGAAGAGACCGGCTGGTCCGGCCTGCTCTACAAGTGCGCCAACGCAAAGTACGCGCACAGGCTCGCTCGGCTTGATCTTGCCACGCCGTGCGACATGCGCGCTCCGAGCGCCGCGACCGGCGTCTATGCGCTCGAATGCGCCATGGACGAGCTCGCGGTCGCGCTGAAGCTCGATCCGCTGGAGCTGCGCTTGCGGTGTTATTCGGACCGCGACCAGAACACCGACCGGCCCTACAGCAGCAAGAAGCTGCGCGAATGCTACCGCCAGGGAGCCGACGCATTCGGTTGGGACAAGCGCAACGCCGCACCGCGCTCGATGCGCGACGGCGGCGAGTTGGTGGGCTGGGGCATGGCGAACGGGGTCTGGGCAGCATTGCAGATGGAGATTGCGGTGCGTATCGCACTCTCCGCCAATGGCCACGCGGAAGTTTCCTGCGCCACCTCCGACATCGGCACCGGCACCTACACCATCATGGCGCAGGTCGCGGCCGACATGCTTGGGCTACCGCTCGAGAACATCACGGTCAAACTCGGCGACTCGACGCTGCCGCAATCGCCGGTCGAAGGCGGATCATGGATTGCCGCCTCGGTGGCAAATGGGATCGCGACCACGGCCGACGCGGTGCGCAAGGACCTGTTGCGCTTGGCAAAGCGGATGCGGAATTCGCCGCTCGCGGATGCTGCGCCTGACGACGTCGCGCTTGTCGACGGCAAGCTTGTGCGAAAGCGGGATACCTCGCGCGCAGTGCCCATTGCAGATGCGCTGCGGATTGGCGGAGTGGACCGCATCGAGCAGGAGAAATCCACCACGTTTCCGGAGGACGGCGCGCATGCGCACAACGTGCATTCGGCGATCTTCGCCGAGGTCAAGGTGGACGAGCAGCTCGGCATCATTCGCGTCACCCGCGTCGTTAACGCGGTCGCTGCCGGCCGCATCCTGAACACCAAGACCGCAAGCAGCCAGATCATGGGAGGCGTGGTGTGGGGCATCGGAATGGCGCTGCATGAGGAGACGCTGATCGATCACAACTTCGGCCGCATCATGAATGCGAACATTGCCGAATATCACGTCCCGGTGAATGCCGATGTCCATGACATCAAGGTCATCTTCGTCGAGGAGCCGGACAACATCATCAATCCGCTCGGCATCAAAGGGCTGGGCGAGATCGGGATCGTCGGAGTTGCCGCCGCGATCGCCAACGCGGTCTACCACGCGACCGGCAAACGCGTGCGCGACCTGCCGATCACGCTGGACAAATTACAACGGTAGAAAGTAGCCGCCGGGTCGGAATCAAAGCTCCACCGGCTGAGAACTAGCCCCGGCTACCAATTCGGTGCGCGCTTTTCGATGAAGGCCCGCAGACCTTCCTGCGCGTCGGCGGTCGCCGCGACCTTGCAGAAATTCTCCACCGCATCGGCAATGCCGCGCCGGTCGTCGTTGGCGTGCAGGAATTGAGCGCGCCCGAGCCGCATCGCGGTGCGCGACTTTCCCGCAAGCGCGCGCGCCAATGCGCGCGCTTCCTCGCGCAGCTGCTCATCCGGCACGATCCGGCTGACGAGGCCGAGGGAGAAGGCTTCTTCGGCCCCGAAGGTGCGTCCGCTGAACAAGAGCTCGAACGCGCGATGACGACCGACGATCTTCGGCAGATGCACGAAATGAATTGCCGGAACGAGGCCGAGCTCGATTTCGGGATAGCCGAACGTCGCGCTTGCGCCGGCAAGGAGCACGTCGCAGGAGATAGCGAGCGTCATTCCGCCACCGCGCGCTGCGCCGCCGACGGCGGCGATCGACGGCTTGCCGAGATTGTATTGGACATCGGCTAATTCCACGTAGAGTTTTTGCAAGAACCGCCGCGCCTCGGCGGCAGGCTCGCCGAGCAGCAGGCGCAAGTCCAAGCCCGCGCTGAAACGGCGCGGAAGCGCGCTCGTCAGCACGACGGCGCGGACATTGTCGTCGGCCGCGGCCCGCTGCAATGCAGCTAGGAGTTGCTCGAGCAACGCGAGGCTCAACGCGTTGACCGGCGCGCGCGCAAGACTGATCTCGGCGATGTGGTCGGACACGTCGTAGCGCAACTCGTCGTGAGTCGTCATTCCGACCCCCTGGGGTTAGAGCGCATTCGCGTGAAAGGGATCAGCGCGAGCGCCAAACTCGGTCTACTTCTCTGCCGCAGAACTCGGGCAAGCCCGAGTTCTGTGGGAAGAGGAGCACACCGAGTGCGCGACGCTAGTGGGCTTCAGCACGAACCGACGTGCGCTACTCCGGCTGAATGCCCGCGTCCTTGATCATCTTGCCCCACTTCCCGAGCTGGTCCTTGACCAACTCGTCGAGCTCCGTCGGCGAGCTGGAAAACGCCTCGAAGCCCGCCTTGGCGAGAGTCGACTTCACGTCGGGACTGTCGATGATCTTGCGCAGCTCGGTGTTGAGCCGCTTGATGACGTCGGCAGGCGTGCCTGCCGGGGCGAAGATCGCGGCCCAGGAATCCATGTTGAAGCCTTTGACGCCCGCCTCGTCGAGCGTCGGAAGCTCGGGGACGAGCGCCGAGCGCTTGAGCCGCGTCACCGCAAGCGCGCGCAGCGTGCCTGCCTTGACGTGCGGCAATGCCGTGGTGAGGTCGGCGAACATCATCGACACCCGGCCGGCCAGCACGTCGTTGAGGGCGGGCGGAACGCTCTTGTAGGGGACATGCAGCATGTCGATTTCGGCCCAGTGCTTGAGCGTCTCCCCGGCCACGACGCCGGAGGTGTTGCCGCTGGCAAAGGACAGCTTGCCGGGATTGACCTTGGCGTATTCGATCAGCTCCTTGACCGACTTCGCCGGAATGTCCGGGTGAACGCACAGCATCAGCGTGTAGCTTCCCATGCGCGTGATTGGCGCGAAATCCTTCACCGGATCATAGCCGATGTTCTTCATCAGGAAGGGCGCGGCCGAGTGCGGGCTGTTGGTGCTCATGAACAAGGTGTAGCCGTCCGGCGCCGAGCGCGCGACGTAAAGCGCGGCAAGCGCCCCGTTGGCGCCGGGGCGGTCTTCGACGACGACGCTTTCCTTCAGCGCGACGCTGAGCGGCTGCGCGATCACCCGGGTGATCGTGTCGGTGCCGCTGCCGGGCCCGAACGGAACGATGATCGTGATCGGCTTGCTGGGATAGGTGTCGGCCTGGGCCGCAAGGCTGAACACCAGCGCGCCGGCGGCGACGAGACTACGGAGCAAAGTCTTCATACCAAGATCCTCCCAGATTCGAGGTTGTTGATTGATGGCGAGAGCTGCTTCGCGTCCGCGCGCGCCCGACCCTGCCGACACTCCTCAGTGCATGGCGTCGTAGGCGGTCTTGCCGCCGACCATGGTGAGCAAAGGTTTGATTGCCAGAATCTCGTCTGCCGGGATGGTCAGGTAATCTCGATCGAGAACCAGCAGATCGGCGTACTTGCCTGGCGCGAGCGATCCCAGGTTTCCCTCCTGGAACAGGAAGACGGCATTAGCGCGCGTGTGCGCGATCAGCGCCTCTTCGCGGGAAATGGTCTGCCGCAGGACCTTCTTGCCGCCGATCATTTTGCCGGTGACCGCCCACCACAATGTGGTGAACGGGCTCGAGGGCGTCACCGCGGTCGCATCCGAGCCGAGCCCCCAGGGAATGCCGCTGTCCTGAATCAGCCGCAGCGGCGGCATGTCGTAGGTGAGATCTCCGTGCACCTTGAACATCAGGCCGCCCTGGATGGTGGGGCGGCTGTGGATCTGGGCGTAGATGTCGAGCCGCTTCATGCGCTCGAGGTCCTGCGCCTGCGCCTGATCGAGATGCGAGAAGGTCCAGCGTAGCCCTTTGATCGGCCGTTCTTTGTTGATGGCCTCCATCGCCGTTAGGAAGCCCTCGATGCTTCCGCGCAACTGCGCGTGCACGTTGAGGTGAATGCCGTTTTTAGCCAGCGCGAGGCCGAGCTGCTGCCACAGCTGCAGCGCCTCGGCGGATGGATTCGCGGCCTTCGCGAGCAGCGCATCGTGCAACGGGAAATACAACGTCTCGCCGTAGCCCGTGAGGTCGAACCAATCATCGCCTTGGAACGGCTTGATCGATCCCATCCGCGCGATGAGCTTCTCGACATCTGCGGCGGAACGCGGTTCTTCGTAATAGTTGTAGAACGAGCGCACCGTCATCTGCCCGGCCTCATGGGCCAGGCGAAACGCCTCGATGTGGCTCGCCTTCATTCCGGTTCCGCCTTGGTCCTGGAAGGCGGTGATGCCCATCTTGTTGAGGTCGAGCATCAGGAGCCGAGCGTTCTCGACCGCCTTGTCCCGCGCCACCTCGCCGAGCTTGCCGCGCAAGAGACCGATCGCAGGGCCGCCGTTGAGCGCGCCGGTCGGCTCGCCCTTGTCGTCCTTCTCGATCTTGATTCCCGTCGGATCGGGCGTGGTCGGATTGATACCCATCGCCTTAAGCGCGGCGGTGTTGGCGTAGACGCGGAAATAGAACAGCTGCAACGCCACCGGGTTGTTCGGCGCAATCTCATCGAGCTCTGCCCTGCTGAAACCGCGCGGTTGGTCGACGAACTGCTCTTCCGACCAGCCCCCGAGCACGACCACCCATTCGCCCGGTTTGGATTCGGCCGCCTTCTGCTTCATCAGGGCGAGCGCTTCCCGGTGCGACGTGATGCCGTCGAGCCGCACTTCGCGATGCCAGTACTCCGCGGCACGCATGTAGTGCGCGTGGTTGTCGATCAGCCCGGGGATGACGGTGCGACGATTGAGGTCCACTACCCGTGTGCTCGGCCCCTTGTACTTCTCGACCTCAGCGTTGCTGCCGACCGCGAAAATGCGCTCGCCCTTGATCGCCAGTGCCTCGGCAATCGTGAACCGGTCGTCCACGGTGACGATCTTGCCATTCAGGAGCACGATATCCGCCGGCGTTTGCGCCAACACAGTTTTGCTGCAGGCGATGGCGACGGCAGTAAGGAGAAAGGCGGTTACGATTGGGCGCATGACGTTTCCTCGAGCAGCGGCTTGCCATTCAATCATGCCTCAAACGCGGGTCAATGCGATGGGCAATCGGCCCTGCCAGGCGATGGATTTAGCTTATGCCGGATCAAGCCGGCACTGCCAGCCGGCTTCGAATGCTACAGAGAGCGATTCTCTGACCTGCGACCCCTCCTCGCCTCATTCGATCACCTCATCGGCGAGCGCCAACAGCTTGTCCGGAATGTGAAGGCCGAGCGCCTTGGCGGTTTTGAGGTTGATCACCATTTCGAATATCGCCGCTTGTGTGACCGGCAGGTCGGAAGGTTTTTCACCTTTGAGGATGCGGCCCACATAGGCGCCGGCCTGTTCCCATAACCGCACATGGTTCGGTCCGTAGCTCATCAGACCGCCGGCCTCCGCATATTCGCGGCTGTCATAGATGGTGGGCACCCCGTAGCGCGCCGAAAGCGCGATGAGCTGCGCGCGGCGAATAAAGAAGAACGGGTCAGTGGCAACCAACACCGCGTCTCCAGGCTTTAGCTGGAGGTAGGCGTCCTCGATCTCGCGATCGGAGCTGGTCTCGAGCACATCGAGTTGCACGCGAAGCGTCTGCGCCGCTGCCTGAAGCCTTGCGGTCACTTGCTTCGCACTGGGATGCCCCGGCTGGAGAAGTAGCGCCAAGGCGAGGGCCTGCGGCGCCAGCTCGCGCAACAGGCTGAGCCGCTTTGCAGCCACTTCCACGGCCAAGGTGGTGATTCCGGTGGCGTTGCCGCCAGGCCGGCTGAGGCTCGATACGAGTCCCAATTCAACCGGTGGGTCTGCGATGAGAAAGTAAATCGGAATGGTCGAGGTCGCGGCTTTGGCTGCGACCGCTGCCGCGGTCGTGGACAGCGTGGCGATTACGGCAACGCGCTGACGGACCAGATCCGCCGCCAATTCCGGCAATCTGTCGTCTTTTCCCTCGGCCCAGCGGAATTCGATGGCGACGTTCTTTCCCTCCACAAAGCCGGCGTCGCCCAAGCCTTTGCAAAATCCGGCCAGGCGTTTGGCGTTTGCCTCGGGCGAACCAGAGTGCAGGAATCCGATCACCGGCATGGCCGATTGCTGCGCGCGCGCAACAAGCGGGCACGCCAGCGCCGCGCTGCCAAGCAGCGTCAGGAATTCGCGGCGTTTCATGTTACGGCCTTTTCCCCGCGCTCGGTTTGCAATCGCGGCTCTTACCCTTTTTGCTGAGCCTTGATCTCGTTGAATTTGGACAGCGCGCGTTCAAATTTGTCGTTGAACAGCCACATCGCATCGAGAATTTCGCCGAAGGTTGCAGAGGTCTTTGCGCGGTCGGCTCGTCCAAAGGTGAAGATGCTGTTGTTGCGCAAATGTCCCATGATCGTCGGATCGGAAATTTTATAGTTAGTCAAATTGCCCGATCTGAGAGCGGACTTGGTCGGACTGGGAATAATCTGGATGAGCTCAAAAAGCTTCATTTGATCGATCGGATTTGGCAATGCTTTCACGATCGCCGGTATGTAAGGGAACACGTCCGCATGCGCGTTCATGAGCGCGTCTCTCACCGCGGTCCAGTGATTGTATCGACGATCTGAAGTTCCCGCGCGCGCCTCTTCTTTGTCGTCGCGCGCGCCCAGCGCCGGATCGAAGGCTGTAATCGACTTTTTGATCGCGGCCCATTTGTTTTGACCGGTTTGATCCTCCGATACGCCGGTTTGAAAACTTCCCTTGTACTTGTTCGAGCGCGCATTCCCCATGTTTTGCTTGCCATTCGTCTCGGCAAAGAAGATTCCCAGGCTGATACGCCCCGCCACCTGGGCATTTGCCGCATCGAGCCCCTTGGCGCGGGCGATGGCGGCTCCCAGGTCGACGACGTCTTTAAACGGAGTATCCGAGTTTTGCGCATTGGCGGGCGGCGCCTGCATGATATTGAACAGGTTCGTATACTCCTCGAGCAGCGGCTCGTTGTCGGCATCGAAGTATGCCGGAGGGATGCCAAATTTATTGGGCCTTCCGATTTTCGATGGGAGCGCGTCGGTGAGATCCTTGTACGCGCTGATCATGTTGTTGCGAGCGAGATAGAGGGCTTGTCCCGGCAAGTTCGGTAGCGGTTGTTTCGCATCGATCTGCGCGCGGCGCTCACGCAAGATCCGCTTAAAGTCGTTCACTGCCCGGTTGTAGGCGTTGAGCGCATCCGCCTGTGACGCCGTCAATGCCGGCTGAGCCTGCGCACGGGACATGACGCCGAATTTGCCGATAACGGCGGCGACGCGCAACGTGGGCGCGTGGATGATCGTGGGGTCGAAGACCTGGAGCGTGAAACATAGGCCGAGAGCAAGGGCTGCCACCCGCGCGACCGCCAGCGCGCTAAAGCTTCCTGCCTTCACGATGCGCGCCAGGGCGCCGACAGCGATGGTCGCAAGCCGATTTAAGATCGATGGCAACGAGATTGACCCTCTCTGCGTGCGTTGACGACGGTTATTTAGGCGCTGCGCTGAGCACGCAGCCAAGGCTGGCAAAGCCGCTTGCATCCCGCGGCGCCGCGGTGCCATCTTGGCAGGATCGAGCGGGAGGAAACAAGCCGATGAAGGCGTTGCATGACAAAACCGTAAGGGTAAACAGCGGCCACGCGTGGGAGATGAAAACCGGCCAGCGGGTTCGCATCAGCTTCCAGTCGATCGTGGATTTCGTCGTATTCAACCGCGACAACCTCCAAGAGCGCTTCGATCAGGCAAGGACCAAAGCCAACCAGGGCAAGATCTACTTGAGCAGCGGCGATCAGCTGCTGTCCAAAGTGAACAATCCGATGATGACCATCGTGGAAGACACCTTCAAAGGCCACCACGATCTTCAATACGGCATGTGCAGCGAATGTTCGTACACGACCCGCTGGAACCGCAGGCATCTGCCGCCATGGAACAAGCTCTATCCGGAAGCTGGCATCACCTGCCGCGAAGACCTCCCGCTGTGGGGCTGCTACGAGAACATCATGACGGCGCTGCAGAACTATCCGATCGTCCCGCTCGACATTCCCGCGCCGCTGAATATCGGCCAGCACATGGAGCTCGACGAGAAGGGCAATCTCATTTGGGCAGTGTTCGCCAAGCACAAGGAGCTGTTCGACCCCGTTCCGCACATCGATTTGCGCGCGGAGATGAATTGCCTATGTGCCGCCAGCTGCGACCCCGGCAGCGGCAAGCTGGGTAGCTCCAAGGGCTTCTATCCGAAACCGATCCGCATCGAGGTATTTGCGGAATGACGCGGCGCTGAGCGGAACAGCTGCCTTTCGACGTGGGACGTACTTGCACGCCGCAACAATTCAGCATCGAGACAAGAGAGAGCCCTCGGCCGGGGGGTTCAATCCTCCGCCGAGGGCTCTCGGACTCAAGAGCTTTGGGGGGCTCTTGATCGACGGCTTACCAGAACTTGTAGTTCAGGCCAGCGCGCCAGATGTAGTCCTTCAGGTTCGTGTTGAGGCTCGTGATGGACCCAGCCGCGCAACCAGGCGAGGGCGCTGTGCAAGCCAGTGTCGTCCAGTTGCCGAAGTCGACATAGAGGAACTCGCTCTTAGCCGACCAGCCGTAGCCCAGCGCGTACTCGAGGCCGCCGCCGATGGTCCAGCCGGTACGCCGATCGGACTGGAAGACACCGGAATTGATGGGACTGCCTATAACGGCAAGGCTGCTGTCGATCTTCGCCCACGCAGCGCCGCCCGTTTCCGCTAGGGCATTGGTAAAAGCGCAGCGGTGGACACCGCGCCGGACACATCAGGGGGCACCGCACCGGCTCTGCCGGAGAGATGCGGTTCAAACACAGGGGAATGATGATGATGAAAATCCTAACTGCAACGGTTGCATCCTTAGCCATGCTGAGCGCTGCGGCCGCCGCCGATCTGCCGCGCAAGGAGCCGCCGCCTCCGGCGCCTCCGGTCGGCAAGGCTCCAATCGGCAAAGCTCCGATCGGCAAGTTCCCGGTCGGCAAATACCCGCAGCCCGTCGTGACCAAGGGCTAACGGTCTTTGTCCAATAAATCCGCGTGACGGATTGACCTGGTCTGGGCTTTCTCCCATTTCCACAGACTTCGCCCCGCTTCGGCGGGGCGTTTTCTTTCTTGATGCGTCGCAGGCGATCGTGCGCCCCGCCCGCCGGTCGGCGGCATCTCCAGGGGCGCCGCTCAGCAGCTGCCGGTATCTTGCAGATCGAGCACGACGCGCCTGATGTCCGAGCCCATGTCCTCGGCGCGGAAACCGAGTTCGGCGCACATTTGCAGCATGGCCGTGTTTTCGGCCAATACGTCGCCATACACGCGACGCAGCCCTTTTTCTTTGGCGTAATCGATGATGCGCCGCATCAGCATCCAGCCGACGCCGTGGCCCTTGAACCGCGAGCGTACCAAGATCGCGAATTCCGCGGTCTTTTCGTCGAGTTCGTCCTTCAACCGCACGAGACCGAGCATCCGGCCCGTATCTTCGTCGAGCGCGACGAAAGCCGTTTCGTGCTTGTAGTCGAGATGACCGAGCTTGTCGGTTTCCTCGGCGCTGAGCTCGGCAGTGCGCGCGAAGAATCGAAGTCGCAGATCCTCGGCGCTGACGTCGGCGAGAAAATCCCGGTACAACGCGAGGTCTTCAGATCGCACCGGGCGGATCAGGATATGCTCGCCCCCGCGAACCGTTTGGTGCAATTCGCTCGAGCCACGGTTGCCTTTGTCCGGCTCCGGCACGGAGTGCTCCCTTCTACTGGCGCCAACGGCGGCGAGTAGACGACGATCGGTTTTGATTTTCAACGGAGGCGGCAAACAGCCACGAGGCGACATCGCGCCGCTCCACCTCCCCGCAAAGTTCATGTAGCCTCGAGGCAGTATTGAAAGCGGCTTGCGCCCGAGAACGCGGCCGTTTTGGTGGGAGAGGCAGGATGAAACGCCAGCGTCGTCGATTTCTGCGCCTTGCCGCCGGCGCGGCTGTGTTGCCGGCGCTCCCGCGGCACGCATTGGCGCTCGATTATCCGACGCGGCCGGTCCGCATCATCGTGCCCTATCCGGCCGGAATTGCGCCCGACATCGTCGCGCGCGTGGTCGGCCAAGCGCTGTCGGAGCGGTTCAAGCAGCAGTTCATCGTCGACAACCGCCCCGGCGGCGCCAGCAATGTCGGCACGGCGATCGTCGCCCACGCTCCGCCCGACGGCTATACGCTCCTGGTGGTGACGACGACCAACGCCATCAACACCTCCCTCTACGACAATCTCGATTTCGATCTCGTCCGCGACATCGCACCCGTCGCGGGGCTTGTGCGGCTGGGCCTGGTCATCGTGGTCCATCCCTCCGTTCCGGTCCAAACGCTTCCCGAATTCCTCGCCTACGCAAAGGCCAATCCCTGAAAGACCAACTATGCGTCGGTCGGCAGCGGCGCCGCCACCAACGTCGCCGGCGAGTTGTTCAAGCAGATGGCCGGCATCAATCTGGTCAACGTTCCCTATCGCAGCAGTTATTTGCCCGATCTCATCGGCGGGCAGGTGCAGGCGGCGTTCACCCCGATCCTGCAATCGGCGGAGTACATCAGAGCGGGCAGGCTCCGGGCGCTGGCGGTGACCGGCGCCACGCGCTCGGATTCGCTGCCAGGCGTTCCCGCCGCAGCGGAATTCGTGCCGGGCTACGAGGCCTATGTTTGGGACGCGGTCGGCGCGCCGGCGAAGACGCCTCCCGAAATCGTCGAAGAACTCAACAAAGCGATCAACGCCGTCCTCTCGGACCCGGCCATAAAAACGCAATTTGCCAATCTGGGCGCAGAGCCGATGCTGATGACGCCCGCCGAATTCGGAAAATACATCGTCGACGAGACCCACAAGTGGGGCAGGGTCGTCAAGACCGCGCGCATCAAGGTGGACTGAACAAGCCCTCAGTGCGTTCAACCGGGCGCAGGCCGCGGTCCGCTGGGACTCATGCTGATTTCGCTGCCGCCCCCTACCCGCTAAGCTCGGATCGAAAGTCGAACAAAGCCTAAAGGTCTCATGCCATGCGCCAGGGCAAATATTCTCGACGCGACGTGCTCAAGGCTTCGTGCGGGCTTGCCGCCGCCGCCGCGTTTGCGCAACCGCTCAAAGCCGCAGCGCCTCCGCCGACCCCGGTCACCGCGGCGCTGGTCGAGGCCGCGCGCAAGGAAGGCAAGGTCTCCTTCTATACGGCGCTGGAGCTCTCCACATCGGAAAGATTGGCCAAGGCGTTCGAAGCGAAATATCCCGGCATCGCGGTGCGCGTCGAGCGGTCGGGAGCGGAGCGGAATTTTCAACGCATAGGTCAGGAACAGGGCAGCGGCATCCATGCGGTCGATGTGGTCTGCACGACCGATCCCGCCCATTTCATCGACTGGAGGCGCAACGACTGGGTTGCCCCTTTTGTGCCGGAGGATGTCGCCAGGCATTTTCCGGCCGAATATGTCGATCCCGACGGCATGCACGCGGTGCTGTGCGCTTGGCTCGAAAGCATTGGTTACAATACCAACCTGGTCGCGGACGCGGACGCGCCCAAGAGCTATGCCGACCTGCTCGATCCCAAGTGGCGGGGGAAGCTCGTCAAGGCCCACCCGAGCTACAGCGGCGCGATCCTCACCACGACGTTCCTCCTGGTGCGCGATCTCGGCTGGTCCTATCTCGAAAAGCTCGCCCAGCAAAAAGTCATGCAGGTGCAATCGGCCGCCGAGCCGCCGAAGAAGATCATGGTCGGAGAGCGCGCCATCATGGCGGACGGCAACGACTACAACCTGGTCCTGTTCAAGGAGCAAGGGCAGCCGGTCGAGACCGTCTATCCGGCGGAAGGCTCGCCGCTGATCATCGTTCCCTCCGGCATATTCAAGAGCGCGCCCCATCCGAATGCGGCGCGGCTGTTCCAGAGCTTCCTGTTCAGCGCCGAAGCCCAGCAGCTCTTTATCGACGGCTTCGCGCATCGCTCCTTCCACGCGCTGGTGAAGGAGAAGCCGGGGCGAAAGCCGCTCTCCGCGGTCAAATTGCTCAAGGCTGATCCGGTCGCGGTGCTGGCCCAGAGCGAGCAGATCAAAATGCGTTACGCCAAGATTTTCGGGGTGTGAACCGGGACGGTTCCGTTGCGGGCCGGCGCCTGGCTCAGTTGCCCATGACCAGGCCGCCGTCGACGTTGATGGCTTGGCCGGTCATATAGTCGGAGTCGCGGCTGGCGAGGAAGCTCACCACGCCGGCCACGTCCTCGGCAGTTTCCGGCCGGCCGAGCGGAATCGACGCCGTTCGCCGCTTCCAGGCTTCTCCTACCTGCAAGCCTTCGAGTTTGCTCCATTCGGCATCGATCTTCTTCCACATCGGCGTGTCGACAGCGCCGGGGCAGATGCAATTCGAGGTGATCCTATCGGGTGCGAGCACCTGCGCCGCGGTGCGCGTGACACTCACGACGCCGGCTTTGCTGGCCGCGTAGTGGGGCATGTGGGCCAGACCGCCGCGGTAGGCGGCGATCGACGCGGTCTGGATCAACTTGCCGCGCAGCTGTGAACCCGCAATCGGCGCCTGCTGGCGCATGCGTTTGGCGGCAGCCTGCAACACGAAAAACACGGCGCGCAGGTTGACCGCCAGCATCCGGTCCCATTCCTCCTCGCTGAGCTCGAGCAGCGGCCGGATTTCGGCGATGCCTGCGTTATTGAACAGCACATCAAGGCGCCCCCAGCGCTGGTACGCAAGATCGAGCATGCGCTTGATGTCCGCCGCAGCGGTCACGTCCGCCTGCACGGAAGTCTGCCCAAGCTCATCGGCGAGGGCCTTTGCGCCATCGGCATTGACGTCGGCCAGCAGCAATTGCGCGCCCTCGGACGCCATGCGTCGCGTGCAGGCGGCGCCGATGCCGCTCGCCGCGCCCGTGATGAGCGCGTGAATACCGGCCAGCCGATCGGTCATCGGACGATGAACTGCAAGGCGCTCACCTGCCGGGCTCGGTCGGCTTGTCGACTGCGCCTCCGCCTTCGGCCCAATCCTTGAAGGCACCGAGGTTGTAGACCTGGTCGTAGCCCAGGTCTTTGAGCACCTTGCCGCTCAAAGCCGAGCGGCCGCCGGACGCGCAATAGACGACGATGGTCTTGTTCTTTGCGAAATTTTTGTCGTGGTAAGGCGATTCC
>Ga0306926_10000845_pt1 | contig 29393 bp, 23 predicted proteins | sample flu12Cox44000178_FD_203759 | JGI IMG/M metagenome (GOLD analysis project Ga0306926, IMG submission 203759) | Lab enrichment of tropical soil microbial communities from Luquillo Experimental Forest, Puerto Rico - flux8day.12C.oxic.44.000.178 (v2)... | ecosystem: Environmental > Terrestrial >...
CGACAGACGCGATGGGGCCGTAGCTCAGCTGGGAGAGCGTCGCGTTCGCAATGCGAAGGTCAGGGGTTCGATCCCCCTCGGCTCCACCACCCACGCCGTAAACGATTAAACTGCGGGTTCCGCCGCCAGGTTTGGCACGAGATCACGGCGCACCGGGTAGGCGTACGCGCCAAGGCGGTTTACCAGAGCGACTGCCACGATGAGCATCACAGCGGCGCCGATCACATAATTCAAACGGGAAGAGCTGCAACTACCAGTTGTTTGCATGATTGCACGTTGCCGCATCTGCAGCAAATCTGCAGCGCGCTCTCTTTGGGCAGTTGTACTCGCCTTCAGCAGAAGCTTGTCTTGAAATGGAATGCTCACTCGCTTTGGTCAGTGGCTCTGTGGACCGCCATAACACAGCAAGGGGTGTCACTTGTTCGCGGCAATCCGGTCAGCCTGGGGCGAGGTCCGCGGCTCGTCCGGCTGCTTCAGCGGAGCGGTCCCATTGTCTACGTATATAACGGATGCCGCGCCGGCACGAGGTACGTAGAGCGTGATTGTTGTGCCCTTGCCGATTTCGCTATCGATCAATGCGGTGCCGCCGCTCTGCTTGGCAAACCCGTACACCTGAGATAGGCCGAGCCCAGACCCCAGACCCGCCTCCTTGGTCGTGAAATATGGCTCGAACGCCCGCGCCCGCACCTCTGATGCCATTCCGGTGCCGGTGTCGGATAGTTTCAGCATGACGAAGTCGCCGTTGAGACCTTCACTCGGAGTTGTACCGGACGAGAATGAAACGTTCCGCGCTTGCACATGAAAGCGGCCGCCATGCGGCATCGCATCGCGCGCATTCACCCCAGTATTGAGGAGTGCTAGCTCGAGTTCAGCGGGGTCGACCATCACCGCCCACAGATCCCCAGGCATATCGATGGTCAATTCGATATCCTCTCGTAACGACTGCCGCAGCATATCGAAGATCTCGCTCGTCCGTTGCCGCAGATCGACCGATTCGGGCCGAAGCATCTGCCGACGCGAGAATGCGAGTAGTTGCCGGATTAGCCGCTGTCCTCGCTCGACCGCTCGCATTATCGCCGAGGCATGCCTGCGCATGGCCTCGTCAGAGGCCTGCTTGCTCAGGAGCACGGCATTGCCGCTTACCACCATTAATAAATTGTTGAAATCGTGCGCAACGCCGCCGGTGAGGCGCCCGACCGCTTCCATCCGCTGGGCCTGGCCGAGCGCTGCTTCGGCCTGCTGTCGCTCTTGCATCTCGAGCTGAAGGCGTCGATTGGCCGATTCGAGATCGCGAGTGCGCTCTTCGACCACGGCCTCCACGCGGCGGGCATACCCCGTGCCGAGCAGCAGCAATGCTCCCAACAGGCTAATACCGATTGCGCCTCTCGCTAGGACGGCCCAGCTCTGCCACCTGCGATGCCGCTCGAGGTAGGAAGCGTTGGGCACTATCTGGGCGCTGTAGCGTCGCCCACCGAAAGTGAACACGTCATCGAAAGAGGTACCGCTGTGCTCTGGCGAAAGACCGCCATAAATAAGCTCTTGCGCCTCCAAGTCGGCGAGGCGGACTGCCACCGTCGAATGAAAGGGCGCCAGCAGCCCGCCAAGGAAGGTGTCCATCCGCTGCGCGACCAAGAGCACGCCCATCCCATTTGACCCCCCGAGCACCGGAAAGATCAGCAAAATGCCCTTCTGCCCGGCCTTTTCTTGAACAAGGCGGATTGGCGCAGTCGCGGCAAGCCTCGCAGTCGTGATCGCGGCTTCCACCGCGGCCTTCCGATCGCGGTCTGAACCGAGGTCGAAACCGATCGCCTCTTCGTTGCCTTGAAGGGGCTCGACAAAGGTGACGGGATAGTATTGCGCACGGTCTCCGGCGCGATGCAGGTACCCGGAAGGGTCCGCCTCGCGTATCTCGAACGCCGGCAGGTCGGCTCTTTGCGCCGCCTCGAAATCCGACCGGGATCTCGCATCAATTTGCGGCGCCCATTCGATGGCCTGTATCAACGGAAGGCGTTGTAACCGGCTTTGGACGAGATACTGAAAATCCGACCGCGACAGCTCCGGCCGCAAAGTAAAAGATCGCTCCAGCTGCTCGAGGAAGACCTCCTGCTCTTCGAGCCCGGTGCGCATTTTGTCGACGATCTCGCGGGAGAGGAGGCGGAATTCGAGCAGGGTCTCGTCTTGCTCCCATTTGCCGATGCGAACGAAGATCGAGACGAACAAAGCAAAGAACAGAATTATCGGCACCCCTACCGGCAGTGCACGACGGAGCCACAGATCACGCGGTTCTCCGGCAATGACGAGCATGAGGGGCAGCACGACGAGGACGCCGAGCGTGTCACCGATCCACCACGAAGCCCAATTGCCCAGCAGGTCCGGCAGTTTCACGACACCGAGCAGCAGAAGGCTGCCCATGGACAGGGTCGCGCTGGTTACGCAGAACGCCGGCGACAGCAACAAGAAGTGCGCCAGGTCGCGGCCATTGTCCAAGGGAGTTGGAGAGCCAACTGCGCATCGCAGGACCGCGCCGGCAACCGCCGCCTGCAACGTCGACGCCCCGGCGATGGCAATTGCCGCACCCAGCCCAGCTGCGCCGATGGTGTGAGCGGCCGAATAGCCGGTCCAGACATTGAGCGCGAGGGAGCCGAGAAAGGTCCAGGGCAAAGTCGCCGGACCGCCGATCAGCATCGCGGCAACGGCGATCCCTGCTGGCGGAAAGACCGGTGATGCATACCCCGGCGGCACGGCCAACAGCAATGCGAGCTTGCCGCTGACCGTATAAGCGGCCGTCAGCGCCAAGCAGGCGAGGAAAAAACTGCTCCGTCGGGTCTGAACCATAGGGAACCGCATCTCGCGACGCGAGATTCGCATACTATCGGGTCGCCCGCGTCGCACCCCGTCATTTTCGCTTTAATTTTAGTGAAAACCTAGCTCAGCGCGACCGCAAACCCGCGCTGTACTCCCCGGCGCGCCATCATCGTTTCGTACCAGCGCTTGACATTCGGGAAGTCCGCCAGGTCGACCTGATGGCGCTCGTGTCGCCAAGCCCAGCCGAGGATCGCGAAGTCGGCTATCGAGATGTCACCGCCGACGAATTCCACCTCGCCGAGCCGCCTGTCGAGCACGCCGTAGAGCCGGCGCGTTTCCTTCGAATATCGCTCGAGGCCATAGCGCCGGTCCTGCTCGTTGGCGACTTGCAGGAAATGGTGCACCTGGCCGGGCATCGGGCCAAAGCCGCCCATCTGCCACATCAGCCATTCCAGTACCGGCACCTGCCGGCGTAGGTCGGCGGGCCAAAATTTGCCGGTCTTCTCGCCAAGGTAAATGAGAATCGCGCCGGACTCGAAAATGTGGACGGGGGCGCCACCCGGACCTTCGGGATCGATAATCGCCGGGATCTTGCTGTTGGGGCTGATCTTGACAAAAGCCGGGTCGAACTGCTCGCCTTTGCCGATGTTCACGGTCTTCACGGTGTAGGAGACCTGCATCTCTTCGAGCGCGACGCTGATCTTGCGGCCGTTCGGGGTGTTCCAGGTGTGAAGTTCGATCGTCATCGCGACCCGCCTTTCCTCGGTTTCTGCACTGACGAAGGATTGCCGCGATCGTGCAGCGCATCAAGCGGCAATCACCGTTTCCGCCCCGCCCTCCGCCTTGCCCACAAAATCGCCAATGTTGTAGCGGCGGGCTTAGAACAAAGTAGCATCAATGATTCCTGAAGGATTTCGGTGTTAGAAAAAGACGACAATAACGCAAGACCGTTCATCGCCGATCAGCTCTGATACACTTGATGTCTGCAAGACGACGCGACAACAATTTGCATTTTATCCAAGTTGGTGCTTGTTGGCTGTTGACGCTTGTCGCGGCAGTTCTCCCGAACGCTGCATCGGCAGCGGCGCCATCGGCGACGATCGAGACCTGTTTTGCACCGGAGGATGACTGTGCGGCCTTCGCTGTGCAGGCGATCGACCATGCCCGGCGCGAGATCCTGGTCGGCGCCTACGGCCTGACCACCGGGTCGGGGATCGTCGAGGCGCTGGTGCGCGCGTATCAGCGTGGTGTCGAGGTCAAGCTGATTGCCGACAAGACCACGCCGTGCGGCCATAGCAGCGGGATCAATCTTCTGGCAAGTGCCGGCGTGCCGGTCTGGATCGACCATAGCGCCCGTATTGCGCACGCCAAGACGATGGTTATCGACGGCACGCTGACGTTGAACGGATCGTACAATTGGACACGCGGTGCCGCGGCCAATTCCGAGGATCTGAACCTTGTCGCTTCGCCCGCCGTTGCCGAGGCTTACGCCGCGCACTGGCGCGGCCGCCAGGCCCTTTCTGTGAGGTTCGACCGCCGCGAGGACTGGTGCCGCGCCGGCGTCCGCTGACCCGCTTTAGCCTTGCCCGCCAAGCATCCGAGGTCGCACTATCAGGTCGTTTCGCGACAGCGCAGATGCAGGAGAGCGATTGATGCCGACCGCGGTCGAAGACAAGGACGCGATCAGAGAGCTTCTGGCGGAATACTGTTTCCGGCTGGATGACGGCCATTTCGACGAGATGGCCACGTTGTTTACCGAGGACGGCACCTGGGACACCGCTTTCGGCAAGGCCACCGGCCGCGCGGCGATCGCCGATCTGGCTCGCGGCATTCGGGCACGAGCGGGCGAGCGGCGGCTTCACGGCACCCACCTGGTGACCAACATCGCGATTGTGCTGGACAGCGATAGCGCGCGGGTGCGTTCGAACTGGGTGGTTGCGCAGAACAGCCCGGAGGGCCCGAAAATCGGTTCGGGCGGAGCCTACCGAGACGAGCTCGTGAGAGAGCACGGGCGGTGGTTGTTCCGCTACCGTAAGATCGACCGTTTCATCGCCTCTTAACGATTCTGGGCGACGGCGCTGCGCGGATTGAGGCCCTGAATGTGTCCGCTCTCGGTGCCGGCGGTCGGGTCGATCACGGCATTGATCAGCGCCGGCTTACCCGAGGCGAGCGCCTCGGTCAGCGCCCTGGTCAGGCTCGGTGTGTCGGTCACGTGGTAGCCGGTCCCGCCAAACGCCTCGATGATCTTTTCGTAGCGTGCATCGCGCAGCAGACCGGTCGGCGTGTAAGGTTTGCCGGCCGGGTCGCCTCGATAGACGCCGTTATTGTTGAAGATGACCGTGGTCACCGGCAGCTCGTAGCGGCAGATCGTCTCGATCTCCATGCCGCTAAATCCGAAAGCGCTATCGCCCTCGATCGCGACGACGGGCTTGCCGGTCACCGCAGCGGCACCGATGGCATAGCCCATGCCGATGCCCATGACCCCCCAGGTGCCGCTGTCGAGCCGGTGGCGCGGCTTGTCCATGTCGATGATGTTGCGGCCGAAATCGAGCGTGTTGGCGCCCTCGTTGACAACATAGACATCGGGCTGGGTGGCGAGCGCGTTGCGTACCGCGCGCAAGGCGCTCGAGAAGTTCATCGGGCTCGGATCGGCGTTGAGCCGCGCCGCCATGCGCTCGATGTTCTGCTGCTTGCGCTTCCCAATCTCGTCGAGCCAGGCTTCCTGCCGCCTGATCTGCCAGGATCTCTGTTCGGTTAAAAGATCGAGAACCGACGGGCGGCGCGGGATCTGTTGCGGCGTCAGCGCGGCGTTAAATGCCGCGAACACCGATTTGATGTCGCCGGCGACGGGTGCCGCGATCGCCCGGTTGCTGTCGAATTCGGTCGGTGAGATGTCGACCTGGATAAACTGCGTGCGCTCGGACCACAGCGGCGGCCGGCCGTGCGACAACAGCCAGTTGAGCCGCGCCCCCGCCAAGACCACGACATCGGCGTTGCCGATCGCGTAGGAGCGGGCGGCGGCGGCTGATAGCGGATGCTCGTCGGGCAGCAGGCCCTTCGCCATCGACATCGGCAGAAACGGAATGCCCGTCGCCTCGATAAACGACCGGATGGCCTGATCGGCCCGCGCATAGGCCGCGCCCTTGCCGAGGATCGCGAGCGGGCGCTGGGCCGACGCCAACAGATCGAGGGCGCGTGCGACCGACTCCGGAGCCGGCGGCTGCGGCGGCGCCGGGTCGACGACCTTGACCAGCGATTTCTTCGCCGCCTCGACATCGAGTGCGGCGCCCAGCACCTCGGCGGTCAGGTCGAGATAGACGCCGCCCGGGCGGCCCGAGGAGGCGGCGCGGATCGCCCGTGCGATGCCGACCCCGATGTCCTGCGGTCGGTTGATGCGATAGGCCGCTTTGGCGTAAGGCCTGGCGGCGGCGAGCTGATCGAGCTCCTCGTAATCGCCCTGTTCGAGATCGACGATCGCGCGGTCGCTCGACCCGCTGATCAGGATCATAGGGAAGCAGTTGGTCGTGGCGTTGGCGAGCGCGACCATCCCGTTCAGAAAGCCGGGCGCCGAGACCGTCATGCAGATGCCCGGCTTTTGCGTCAGATAGCCGGCGATAGCGGCGGCGTTGCCGGCCGATTGCTCGTGGCGAAAGCCGAGGTAGCGGATGCCCTCGGCGTGCGCCAGACGCAACAGATCGGTGATCGGGATGCCGGCGACCCCATAGATCGTGTCGATCCCGTTCAGCTTCAGAGCCTCCACCACCAGGTGAAAGCCGTCGGTCATGTTCCCCGGCATATCCTCTGCACTCATATCACCCACCGTTCTCAGCGCTGCGCACCCCGACAATTCGTAGGGCGGGTGGAGCGGCAGCGCAACCCGCCACGGATCGAGGCGGTGCCTTAACGGTGTCTCGGACTTGCCGCGACCGTGGTGTTGTGAAGGGCGGCGATAACACCGCCGAGCAGCCGCAGATTATTTCGATCCGATCCCGCGCGTGGATAGCATCGAAGCCTCGGCCGACCCTCTCCTCGAGCCGCTAGCCAACATCTATTTGGTGAGCGGGAGGCGCCGCAGAGCGGCCGGCGAGCACTAGACGCCTACGGGCTAGTGCAGCGCAGTGCTCCCGCTATTTGTCTGACTTTTTTTGCATGGCCTCGGCCAGGAATTGCTGCGGCGCCGAGTCCGCCGACATCCGTGAGCTCTCCTGGGAGGGGCGCGGTACGTGCGCTTGATCTAGATCAAGGGCGAGCCTCGCGCTGACTGGTCAACTGCCTCGTTGGCGACGACAAGCAGCGAGAGGTGGGGAGATGGACGCGGTTTTGCACGACAGCCCCGACTATGTCGCGCGTGCCCGCTCGCTCGGGCCGCTCCTCGCGTCGAGCGCTGACGAAATCGAGCGAAATCGTGAACTGCCGGCGTCGATCGTATCGGCGCTGATAGACAACGGGCTCTTCCGCCTGTTGCAGCCGTGCTCTCTCGGCGGCGCCGAGCTCGACCCGATGACCTACATTCAGGCGGTCGAGGAGATCGCCCGCCACGACGCCAGCACCGGCTGGTGTGTCGAGCAGGCGAACGGCTGCTCGATGGTTGCCGCGTTTCTCGACCCCGATGTCGCGCAAGAGATTTTTGGCCCGCCCGACGGCATCGTCGCTTGGGGCCCGGTCGGGCCCGCCGAGCTGTCCGCCGTCCCCGGCGGGTTCCGTCTCACGGGGTGGTGGAATTTCGCCAGCGGCAGCCATCATGCAAGCTGGCTCGGCGCTCACGTCGTGATGCGCGATCCCGACGGGGCGCCGCTGCGCCGTGCGGATGGGGGCGAGATCCTGCGCACCTTGCTGTTTCCCAAGAGCAGCGCAGCGATGACCGATATCTGGCATGTCGTCGGTCTGCGAGGCACCGGCAGCGACCGCTATGCGGTGACTAACCTCTTCATCCCCGAGCGCTACACCGTCCTGCGCGACCCCGCGATCGCGCCGCGCCAACCGGGTCGGCTCTACTGCTTCAGCAGCAGCAATCTGTACGCCTCGGGCGTTGCTACGGTGGCGCTCGGTATCTGCCGCGGCATGATCGCCGACTTCACCGAGCTCGCAACCGAAAAGGTGCCGCGCGGCGCGCGCCAGCGGCTATGCGAGAACCAAGTGATCCAGTCGCAGCTGGCGCGGGCCGAGGCGCGGCTTGGCTCGGCGCGCGCCTATCTGTTGAGTTGTCTCAGCGAAATCTGGGAAGCAGTCGCCGCGACCAGCGAGCTGAGTCTGGCGCAAAACACGATGATCCGCCTTGCCACGACCTGGGCGATCGACCAGTCTCGCGAGGTCGTCAACACCCTTTACCACAGCGCCGGCTCGACGGCGATCTTTGACGACCGCCCATTCGAGCGCCGCTTCCGCGACATGCATACCGCCTCGCAGCAGGCCCAGGGCCGGCAGGCGCATTACGAGACGATCGGCCGCGTCCTCTGCGGCCTTGCGCCGGATACGGTGATGTTCGCGTTCTAGCTCGGCGATTGCGACAGACACAGCGGCCCGGACCGGGATCGCGGGCTGCGCCGGTGCTAAGCCTTTTGCTTTTCCTCGGACCGGCGCACAGCGCTGAGCGGCGTCACTTCGCCGGTGATCAGACGCGCGCCGCGGCCATAGGTCACCCAGGCCCATGCCCAGTTCAGGAAGACCGACGCGCGATCGCGAAACCCGATCAGAAAAAAGATATGGACAATCCCCCAGATGACCCAGGCCACGAAACCGGTAAGCCTGACCCAGCCGAAATCGGCGATCGCCGAACGGCGGCCTATCGTGGCGAGCACGCCTTCATTCCGATAACGGAATGGTGGCGGCACCGGGTTACCGCGCGCGCGGCAGCTGATCAGCTCGCCGACATATTGGCCTTGCTGCTTGGCAACCGCCGCCAGCCCGGGCAGCGGCTCGCCGCCGGGTCCGGTGACCAGCGCGGCATCGCCGATGACAAAGATTTCGGGATGGCCGGGTACCGAGAGGTCCGGGGCGACCTGCACCTGACCGCCCCTTGCGGCAGGTACGTCGAGCCACCGTGCCACCGGCGAGGCCTCGACACCCGCGCACCAGATGATCGGGGTATCCAGCAGCACCTCCACCCCTATCCGCTCTAGCGAATGAGCCGCGAAGGCGGACAGCTTTTCCGGAAGCCCGGCCAATACCCGGGAGCCCGCCTCTACCAGGACGATGCGCACTGTCTGCGGATTGATGTTGCGGAAGTCGCGGGACAAGGTCGCGTGGGCGAGCTCGGCCAACGCACCCGCCATTTCGACCCCGGTCGGGCCGGCACCGACCAGGACGAAGGTCAGCAGACGCTGGCGCAGCACCGGATCGGATGCGGCTTCGGCCTCCTCGAAGCCAAGCAGCGCACGCCGGCGGATCAGGGTCGCGTCGTCGAGCGATTTGAGGCCGGGTGCGCGTGACGGCCAATCGGCGTGGCCGAAGTAATGGTATTTCGAGCCGGTCGCGAGGATCAGCCAGTCATAGTGCTGTCTGGTACCGGTGCGGGTCTTGACGATTTGCGCCGCTGGATCGACGCCGATTACCTCGTCGAGCAATACCGTCGCGTTGGGCTGGCGGCGGAGGACCGCGCGGATCGGTTCGGCGATGTCGGCCGGCGACAGCGCCGCGGTCGCGACCTGATACAATAGCAGCTGAAACAGATGGTAGTTGTGGCGGTCGATGAGTAGGACATCGACCGGGGCCCGCGCCAGACCGCGGGCCGCCATCAGCCCGCCAAACCCAGCGCCGACGATCACAACTCGCGCCTGCTCACCTCTCACCGCTGGACCTTCGATTCTCCAAACCTCGTGGACCGGGTCGAGCGTAGCGCAACCCACCATTGCTTCAGGCGCTGGGGTTCTACCGACGAGAAATCCGTGCGATTATCGCGGCGGCTTTGTACACTCTTGTGAACGCGTCAAATCAAAAGGAGTGTCCAGAGATGCCAGAAGCAGCGCAGCAATTCACGGCAGGCCCGCTGACGTTTGCCGTCAAGCACGAATTGTGGGACGAAAACATCCACGATCACGCCGACCAGGGCGTTGCGATCATGGTCAAGGCGCAGGTCGCCGGTAAGGATACGACCCTGCTGCGGTTCAACTGTTTCGACATCGAGAAGAGCTACGACTACGGACCGGAGAACAAAGAACTCGCGGTGGCCGGGCCTGAGATGCTCGGCGACGCGATGCTGACCAATCACTACCAGATGGACCCGATCGCCTGCGGCAACCCAATCGGTTGGACGGTCAAGACCCTGTCGGCAAAGCTGCCAAAAATGCTGCAGCGCGCGGGTTATCCGGCGGTCGCCGCGATGACCGATATGGCGGAAGTGCAGCAGGTGCTTCCCGCGGTCGAGACTTGCGCTCGCGAGCTATTCGCGACCAAGCGCAACACCGTAAAACACAACCGTGGCACCGACATCTTCGAGGCTGGCAACATCCGGTTCGGCCTTGAAATGCGGCGTCTGGCGATGGGCGATGGTGGGCTTGCCATCCACGTGCTGGCCGATATTGGCGGCACGCCCGGCAAGGCCTACACCGAGGAAACCGAGCTCCTGGCGTTCGACCACTTCTGGAACGGCGCGCATTACCACTACGGCCCGCGCAACAAGAATCACCGCATCTATTGGGACCGCACCCTCGTCGAGAACCCGCTCGCCTGGACCCTCGAGCAGTTCGAGAGCGGGAAATTGCGGGCGATGATCGAGCGGGCCGGTTATCCGGGTGTGGCCGCCGACCTCGACACCGGCAAAATCGCCGAGGTCCTGCCGGCCATGAAGAAACGCGCTCTCGAAATGTGGGAGGAAGGCGAAAGGCTGACCGGCCATCCGGGCCTGCCGCTGGAGCCGACCCCGAACCTCGCTGCCGCCGAGTAAGAGCGCACGCGCCGCCCCGGGGCGGCGCGTGCGCCAGATTGCCCAGGAATATCGTTGCCGCGCTCTCTGGTATACCATATACCTGAGGTATGCCCGAAGCTGCCACGCGCTCCAGCCCCACGATCGACGTGTTGCGGCTGGATACCGGCACTACCTTCCGCAAGGAAGCCTATGCCGCGTTGAAGCAGGCAATCACGGCGATGGACATCTACGGCCATACCCGGGAGATCCGGCTCGACGAGCGGCGGCTCTCCGAGGGGCTCGGGGTCAGCCGCACGCCGATCCGCGAAGCGATGACCTTGCTCGAGCAGGAAGGTTTTGTGCGCACTCGCCCGCGCCGCGGCATCTTTGTCGTGCGCAAAACCAAGCGCGAGATCGTCGAGATGATCACCGTCATGGCGGCGCTCGAAAGCATGGCCGCGCGGCTCGCCGCCGAACGCGCCACCGCCGCCGACATGGTGCGGCTGCACGGGCTGATGGACGAGTTCCAGAGCGGCAAAAACGGCGCGCGGCTCGACGAGTACTCGGATGCGAACATCGCCTTTCACCAGGCGATCATCAAAATGAGCGGCTGCGCGCTGCTCGCCGAAATGACGGAAAACCTTTTCATCCATATGCGCGCGATCCGCAAGATCACGATCCATCAGGACAATCGGGCGGCGCGCTCGATTATCGATCACATGGCCATCATCGAGGCGCTCGAACGGCGCGACTCTCAGCTCGCCGAGCGGCTGGCGTGTGAGCACACGCTTGGGCTTGCCGCGCATGTCGAGCAGCACGGGGATTTTCTCGACGCGACATGCGCCGATGTGAAGGTAACTCCAACCGTCACCCCCGTGAAAACGGGGGCCCAGGAGCTGGCGACGGAGCGGTGGCCCCCTGGGTTCCCGCTTTCGCGGGAATGACAAATCAGGTGAGGCGAGACGATGACCAAAGCCCTTGAGGGTGTCCGCATTCTCGACATGACCCATGTCCAGGCGGGCCCGACCGGAACACAGCTTTTGGCGTGGATGGGCGCCGATGTGATCAAGGTCGAATTGCCGGGGCGCGGCGACATTACCCGCGGTCAGCTTCAGGATGTGAAGGGCGCGGACAGCCTCTACTTCACGATGCTGAACTCGAACAAACGCAGCATCACCGTCAATATGAAGGCGCCCAAGGGCAAGGCGGTGCTCGAGGCGCTGGTGCGGCGTTGTGATGTGATCATGGAGAATTTCGGCCCCGGTGTGCTCGATCGCGCCGGCTTCACCTGGGAGCATTTCCAGGAGTTGAACCCCCGGATCATTTACGCCTCGATCAAGGGGTTCGGGCCGGGCCCCTATGTCGATTGCAAGGCCTATGAGAATGTCGCGCAATGCATGGGCGGGTCGGCCAGCACGACGGGCTGGGAGGATGGCCCGCCGACCGTGACGGGAGCCCAGATCGGCGACAGCGGCACCGGGGTCCACACGATTGCCGGCGTGCTTGCGGCACTCTACCAGCGCGAACGCACCGGCAGGGGCCAGCGGGTCGAGGTGGCGATGACCGACGCCGTGCTCAATCTGTGCCGGGTCAAGATGCGCGACCAGCAGCGGATCATGAAGGGGCCGCTCTCCGAATATCCGAACAAGGATTTCGGCGACGCGGTGCCGCGCGCCGGCAACGCCTCGGGAGGCGGCCAGCCGGGTGCCGCTTTGCGCTGCGCTCCGGGCGGCCCTAACGACTATGTCTACGTGATCATCCAGCCGCCGAGCTGGGAGCCGCTGATGAAGCTCTGCGGCCGTGAGGAACTGATCACCGATCCCGGGTTCGCGACGCCGCAGGCGCGTCTGCCCAAGATCCCCGAATGCTTCTCGATAATCGAAAAGTGGACGATAACCAGAACCAAGTTCGAGGTCATGGCGGCGCTGAACGAGGCCGACGTACCGTGCGGCCCGATCCTGTCGATGAAGGACATCTACGAGGACAAGTCGCTCTACAACCGCGGCTTTCTGGTCGAGGTCGACCACCCGACCCGCGGCCGTTACGTGCAGGTCGGCTCGCCGATCAACCTCTCCGACTCGCCGGTCGAAGTGAAGCGTTCGCCATTGCTCGGCGAGCATACCGATGAAATCCTTGGCTGGCTCGGCTACGGCGCGGACGAGATTGCGGCAATGCACAAGGAAGGGGCGGTCTGAGCCGCCGATGCCGCCGTCCGCAAAACACGACCGCCGCATTCATCCGGGCTCCGGGCGCCGACGCGGGCCCAATTATCCGAAAGGACGGCAGGTCGATCCGGCGGCGCTCGCCGAGGTTCAGGCACTGCTCGGCGACCGCGAACGGCGGCGCGATCTGCTGATCGAGCATCTTCACCTGCTGCAGGACCACTTCGGCTGCCTGCACGCGCGCCATCTCGCCGCGCTCGCCGAGGAGATGCGGCTGGCGCTGGTCGAAGTCTACGAGGTGGCTTCGTTTTACGCCCATTTTGACATTGTCATGGATGGGGAAACCCCGCCGCCGATCACCGTGCGTGTCTGCGACAGCCTGAGCTGCGAACTCGCGGGTGCGCAGCAGTTGCTGACCGATCTGCAGACCCGACTCGGCGATGGCGTGCGTGTCGTCCGGGCGCCGTGCATGGGGGGCTGCGACAAGGCGCCGGTCGCGGCGATCGGGCATGCACTGCACGAAAACGCGACCGTCGCGAGTGTCAGCGGGGCAGTCGCGGCCGGCGAGACCCATCCGGTGATCCCCGCCTATCCCGGGCTCGAGCGATATCGCGCAGACGGCGGCTACCGCCTGCTTGAGGCCTGTCTCGCCCAAGAACGCAAGCCGGAGCAACTGATCGAGATCCTCGAACATTCCGGTCTGCGCGGGCTCGGCGGCGCGGGGTTTCCGGCCGGTCGCAAATGGGGTCTGGTGCGCCGGGAGCCGGCACCCCGACTGGTGGCGGTCAACGCTGACGAAGGCGAGCCGGGCACCTTCAAGGATCGCTATTTCCTCGAAACCGACCCGCACCGGTTTCTCGAAGGTATGCTGATCGCCGCGTGGGTCATCGAAGCCGCCGAGGTCTATATCTATCTGCGCGACGAGTACCCGCAATGCCGCGCGATCCTCGAAAGCGAGATCGCCGCGGTCGAGGCGGCCGGGCTCGCGCGGCACGCACGCATTCATCTTCGCCGCGGCGCGGGCGCCTATATCTGCGGCGAAGAATCGGCGATGCTCGAAAGCATCGAAGGCAAACGCGGGTTGCCGCGACAGCGGCCCCCCTTCCCGGCCCAGGTCGGATTGTTTGGGCAGCCGACATTGTGCAACAACGTCGAGACCCTCTACTGGGTCCGCGACATTATCGAGCACGGCCCCGAGTGGTTTATCCGGGAAGGGCGCAATGGCCGCAAGGGCCGCCGCACGTTCTCGGTGTCAGGGCGGGTGCGGGACCCAGGGGTCAAGATCGCTCCGGCCGGCATTACCGCGCGCCAGCTGATCGACGAATATTGCGGCGGCATGGCCGAGGGGCATGTGTTCAAAGGGTACCTGCCGGGAGGCGCTTCCGGCGGCATATTGCCGGCGGCGATGGCGGATATTCCACTCGATTTCGGCACATTGGAGGCTGAGGGGTGCTTGATCGGCTCGGCTGCGGTGGTCGTGCTCTCCGACAAGGACGACATGAGGGCGGTGGCGTTGAACCTGCTTCGTTTCTTCGAGGACGAAAGCTGCGGCCAGTGCACGCCATGCCGCGCCGGCACCGAAAAGGCAGTCAAGCTGATGATCGCACCGCACTGGGACGAGCCATTGCTCGAAGAGCTGACCCGGGTCATGACCGACGCCTCGATTTGCGGTCTGGGGCAGGCGGCGATGAACCCGGTCAAGCAGGTGCTGAGGCATTTCCGCGAGGATCTGACATGATCATCGTCATCCCGGCGCCGGCCGGGATCCACTTGTCCGCCGTTCGAGCGGCTCATCGGTGGGTCCCGGCCTTCGCCGGGACGACGGTTCTTGTTGTGGTGGCACGATGACGGAACCGATCCGCTTTTTCCTCGACGGCGCCGAAATAGAGGCGACCCCGGGCGAGACGATTTGGCAGATTGCCAACCGGCAAGGGATCGAGATCCCGCATCTGTGCTGGCTGCCGAAGCCCGGCTACCGCGCCGACGGCAATTGCCGCGCTTGCATGGTCGAGATCGAGGGCGAGCGGGTGCTCGCCGCCTCCTGCGTGCGTCAGCCTAGCCCGGGCATGAAGGTTCAGACCGCCAGCGAGCGCGCCCGGTTTTCCCGCAAGATGGTGTTCGAACTGCTGATCGGCGATCAGCCGGATCGTGCCGTGGCACACGACCCGAACTCGCGGCTATGGCAGTGGGCCGACAAGCTGGAGATCAGCGACAGCCGTTTTCCGCAGCACGCGCCCGTCGCGCCGGACCGTAGCCACCCGGCGATGGCGGTGCAGCTCGACGCCTGCATCCAGTGCAACCTCTGTGTGCGCGCCTGTCGCGAAGTCCAGGTAAATGACGTGATCGGCATGGCGGCCCGCGGCTATCACGAGAAGATCATCTTCGATTTCGACGACTTGATGGGGGCCAGCACATGTGTCGCCTGCGGCGAATGCGTGCAGGCCTGCCCGACCGGGGCGCTGATGCCGGCGACGCTGGTCGATGCCAACGGTGTGTACACCAATACTCCCGATCGCGAGGTCGACAGCGTCTGTCCCTATTGCGGGGTTGGGTGTCAGCTAACCTACAAGATCCGCGATGACCGCATCGTTGCGGTCGACGGCAAGGATGGCCCTGCCAACCACAACCGGCTATGCGTCAAGGGGCGGTTCGGCTTCGACTATGCCCACCACGCCGACCGACTGACCGAGCCGCTGATCCGCAGAGAAGGTGTGGCCAAGCACGACACCGATATTGACCCGGCCAACCCCTACACGCATTTCCGCAAGGCCACATGGGAGGAGGCGCTCGACTTCGCCGCCGAGGGACTCAGGCGCATACGCGACCGCGACGGCAAGCGCGCGCTGGCCGGGTTCGGCTCCGCCAAGGGCTCGAACGAAGAGGCCTATCTGTTCCAGAAGCTCGTGCGCACCGGCTTTGGCAGCAACAATGTCGACCACTGCACGCGGCTGTGCCATGCCTCGTCGGTCGCCGCACTGATGGAGGGGATCGGCTCGGGCGCGGTGACGGCGCCCTTCACGGCAGCACGGGATTCCGACGTCATCATCGTCATCGGCGCGCGGCCGACCGAGAACCACCCGGTCGCGGCGACCTTCTTCAAACAGGCCGCAAAGCGCGGTGCCAAGATCTTCGCGATGGACCCGCGCGGCTACAGCCTGATGCGGTACGCAACCAAGACCTTGCGCTTCAACCCCGGCCGCGATGTGTCGATGCTCAACGCGCTGTTGCACACGATCATCGAGGAGGGGCTGACCGACCGTCAATACATCCAGGCGCACACCGAGGATTTCGAGAAACTGCGCGAGCACATCCGCGACTATTCGCCGGAGAAGATGGCGCCAATCTGCGGCATTGACGCGGCAACCTTGCGTTACGTCGCGCGCACCTACGCGCGCGCCGAGGCGGCGATCATCTTCTGGGGAATGGGCATCTCGCAGCACGTCCATGGCACGGACAATGCGCGCTGTCTGATCGCACTCGCCCTCGTCACCGGACAGATCGGCCGCCCGGGCACGGGGCTGCATCCGTTGCGCGGCCAGAACAACGTACAGGGCGCTTCGGATGCGGGGCTCATCCCGATGGTCTACCCCGACTACCAGTCTGTCACTGATCCAAAAGTTCGCGAAAGTTTCGAGGGGTTGTGGCAGACAAAGCTCGACGACAAGAGCGGGCTGACCGTCGTCGAGATCATGGACGCGATCCATGCCGGCGAAATCCGGGGCATGTACATCATGGGCGAGAACCCGGCGATGTCGGACCCCGATGTGACACATGCCCGTGAGGCGCTCGCCCATCTCGAGCATCTCGTCGTGCAGGACATCTTTCTGACCGAGACGGCGAAATACGCTGATGTCGTATTGCCGGCCTCGGCCTGGCCCGAGAAGGACGGCACCGTCTCCAACACCAACCGGCAGGTGCAGATGGGTCGCGCTGCACTGCCGCTACCGGGCAACGCCCGGCTCGACTGGTGGATCATCCAGGAGATGGGCCGCCTGATCGGGCTCGACTGGTCCTACACCCACCCGCGCGATGTCTTCGCCGAGATGAAGCAGGCGATGCCGTCGCTCGACAACATCACCTGGGAGCGGCTCGAGCGTGAAAGCTCGGTGACTTATCCGTGCGATGCCGAGGACCAGCCCGGCAACGAGATCGTCTTTGGCGATGGATTCCCGACGCGTTCGGGCCGCGCCAAGCTGGTTCCGGCCGCGATCATCTCGCCGGCCGAGGAGCCGGACGACGAATATCCGATGGTGCTAACCACCGGCCGCCAACTCGAGCATTGGCACACCGGAGCGATTACCCGGCGGGCAAGCGTGCTCGACGAGCTCGAGCCCGAGGCCGTGGCGAGCTTCGCCCCGGCCGAATTACGGCGCCTCGGTATCGCTGCCGGTGAGCAAGTCCGTGTCACCACGCGCCGCGGGGTGATCGAATTGAAGGCCCGCGCCGACAGCAATGTCGCGCCGGGCCAGGTGTTCATCCCGTTCTGCTATGCCGAAGCCGCCGCCAACGTGTTGACCAACCCGCAGCTCGACCCGTTCGGCAAGATCCCCGAGTACAAATTCTGCGCCGCCAAGGTAGAGCGGGTCGCGGTGCGTGCGGCGGCGGACTAGCGAGACAGTCTCCGCCGGTGGTCGGTGGCGCAATGGCCACGCGGTTCGACACATCGCGGCTTGCGCTGATTGGACGGGGCTGCCTTCCACAGCAGGCGGCCGGCATTGCCGAAGCGGTAGGTTGCCACCAAGCAGATTTGCAGGCGGCCGCCGAGAGCTTGCGCGACGAGTTGAAGGTCGACATCGGTTTCAAGCTGATCCATTGACGGCGTGCAGATCAACGCGATCACGAGATTACCGAGTTCTTCAAGCACTTTGGTTGGGAGATCGTCGGACCTTCCCCGTTCTACGTGGAATAATCGCCGCCTTCGCGGGCTTATTACCGCTCACGGACTGCGCCGGGTCGCTCGCGCCAGCGCCGCCAGCGGATCCGTACTCCTGCCCCCTTTCGGCGGAGCAGCGGATGATTGTGGCGGAGCTGTTTTTCGGTCGTGGCATCAAAGGACGCAGTCCGCTGAGCGAGGCCGAATGGGCCGAATTTGCAGCGCAGACCATCGCGCCGAATTTTCCGGACGGGTTCACTGTGTTCGACGGCGAAGGTCAATGGCGCAACCCGCGCAGCGGTCAGACGGCTGGGTCCCGGAGCAAAATCCTACTGGCCGCAGTCAGGCCCGAACCCGATCTTGCGCAACGGCTGTCGGCAGTGGTCGAGGCCTATAAGATGCGGTTTCATCAGGAATCGGTCGGGATCATTACCCGCGAATCATGCGCGGCGTTTTAGATATGGCACACCCGCATCGAGAACGGTGGCGAATTGGTTGATAGCTCGCGGCTTCAACCAGCAGTGAGCGGTACAAATACGCGCCGGCTCGCTCGGCGCGATGCGGCCGTAAATCCGGGCTGCAGCGCCCGTCTGCTGCCGGGTGCCTCGGCTCGACCCGCTAAAGGGCGCGATCAGGCTCTTCGGTCAGCCGCACCTATCATGGCACGGGGCGGTGGAGAGCCACCACCCTTCGCCGGCTAGCCAGCATGTATCATCCGGTTCTTCGGGGGCGCGCCGCAGCGATCGGATGGCCGTGACGTCTCTTCTCGCCAACGCCGCCGTCAATCTTTCCTCCGCCGCCGGATCCCGCCCGCCGATGCAAGGGATCACTCCCACCCGGCCGGCAAACCTTGCAAAATACCGATTAGGGTCACCGACCTCGCGGGTAACCATCAGGAAGCAACCCCACCAGTCGGCATTAGTCAACGGGACGAGCAGGTGCCCATTGGCTACCGCCAATGAATCGAGCCATAAAGAGGAAAAATGCGTCACGCCGGCGTTGACGACAATGGCATCACTCGGCCCCTCCGGAAGGTATGTGAAGCCATCGGCTGCTACGGCGGTCGCTTGGGGCCAAGCCGCAAGGTTGTCGCTGGCGCGGGCGGCAAGGGCGGGATCGATCTCGATCGCAGTGACCCGTCCGGCGCGGCCGACGATCTCGGCAAGGATCGCGCTGTAGTAACCGGTGCCGGCGCCGATATGGACGACATGGGCGCCCTCTCGCAACTGGAGCTGGTCGTACATGCGCGCCCAAAGACTCGGCTGCCCGTTGTTGAGCCGCCGCTCCTCGTCAATCGCGATCAGCGCGTCGTGGTAGAGATGGCGAGGGTCGGCGTCCTCGGTCGTCCAATACGCTCCGAGGGCCATGGGGCTGAGGACGCGCCAAGGCCCGGGCCCGACGAAGTCCTCCCGCGGCACGGTCGCAAAGGCGCGGATGACCGCGTGCGATCGCAACCCGGCCGTAAACCGCAATTCCTCGGCATATCGCCGACGGGCCTTCTCGACGGAGGCGGCCATCTCTTGGATCAATCAAAATCCCTGCTTCGTGTTAACGCCATCAGCTCGTAGGCGGTCACGCCGGATTTCGGCGCTGCCGCGAAGGCGGGCTAATCTGCTCTCCGGTGCATCGCGACGCGTTGTCGGGAAGACCGCCCGTAACAACCTCGAAATCCGCATTCGCCCCGGGGTTGAGCCCAAGATAAATCGCGCGGACGTTTGACGATGGTACTGACCCTTTGCGGTGACTTTTGCCATGTTCGTCATCGTAATACCAAAATCTGCTCGCGTCATACCCAGCTCGAATGTTTGATTATGCCAGAATGCGACTACGATCGTTTGCAGGCGGGTTTCAGGTTCGGTAGATGCTCGTAGAGATCGGTCATTTCGCGCTTGTCCTCGCGCTTCTCGTGGCCCTTGTGCAGGGCACCCTGCCGCTCGTCGGCGCGTCCGTACGCAACCGGCCGCTGATGGATATGGCGCAATCGGCGGCGTTGCTGCAGTTCGGCCTCGTGGTGCTCGCCTTCGCTACCTTCATGCATGCTCACATCGTCTCCGATTTCTCGGTACGGAATGTGTTCGAAAACTCGAACACCGCGAAACCGATGCTCTACAAGGTGACCGGGGTCTGGGGCAGCCATGAAGGGTCGATGATGCTCTGGGTCCTGATGCTGACCCTGTTCGGTGCACTGGTAGCCACTTTTGGACGGCCGCTGCCGGCCGGTCTGCGGGCGCGCACACTGGCGATCCAGGGCCTGCTCGGCTTCGGCACGCTCGCCTTCATCATCGGAACATCCAACCCCTTCGATCGGCTCATTCCCGCGCCGCTCGAAGGGCGAGACCTCAACCCGCTGCTACAGGATCCCGGCCTCGCCTTCCATCCGCCGTTTCTTTATTTCGGCTACGTTGGGTTCTCGATCACCTACTCCTTTGCGATCGCAGCCCTAATCGAGCGCCGGATCGGCGCCGCCTGGGCGCGCTGGGTGCGGCCCTGGGCGCTCACCGCCTGGTGCGGGCTCACAGTCGGCATCGCGATGGGCAGCTGGTGGGCCTATTACGTGCTAGGTTGGGGCGGTTGGTGGTACTGGGACCCGGTCGAGAACGCCTCCTTCATGCCGTGGCTTCTCGGCACCGCGCTGCTGCACTCGGCCGCTGTCGTCGAGAAGCGTGAGAGCCTCCAGCGCTGGACTGTGCTGCTCGCGATCCTGACCTTTGGCATGAGCCTGATCGGCACTTTCCTCGTGCGCTCCGGGGTGCTGACCTCAGTTCACGCCTTCGCCGTCGATCCAACGCGTGGCGTCTTCATCCTCGTGCTGATCGGTCTGGTGATCGGCGGTGGCCTCGTTTTATACGCGTTGCGCGCTCCTGGCCTTGAGGCCGGCAACCCGTTCGCGCCGGTCAGTCGCGAGGGAGCTCTGGTGTTCAACAATCTGCTGCTCTGCGCCGGCATGGCGACGGTGTTTCTCGGCACCTTCTACCCGCTGTTCGCCGAGGTATGGAGCGGCACTAAACTGTCGGTAGGCCCGCAATATTTCAATGCCACCTTCGTCCCCATCTTGGCACCCGGCATCGTCGCGATGGTGATGGGGCCAGTCCTGGCCTGGCGACGCGGCAACCTCGTAGCGGCGCTCCGGCGTCTGCTGCCGGCGGCCATCGGCGCGTTCGCGGTGCCGGCAATCGTTTACATATCGGAGCGCGGCGCTCGGCTGCCGGCGCTGGCCGGGATCGCGCTGGCGAGCTGGGCAATGCTCGGTGTGCTGACCGATCTCGTCGACCGGAGCGGGCTGGCGAGGCAACGCCCGAGTATCGCGTGGCGGCGGCTACGCCATCTGCCGCACGGGGTCTGGGGATACGCCATTGCCCATTTCGGGGTCGGCGTCCTGATCGCCGGGATCGTCGTATCGACCGCATGGCGCAGCGAGCGGATCGAAACCATGCATCCCCGCGACACGATCCAGATCGCCGGCCGGACCTTGCGCTTTGTCGGCGTGACGGAAGGCGATGTCGCCAATTATCATGCGCAGCGCGCCCAGATCATCGTCGAGCGGCACGGTAGTGCGCCGATGACGATGTATCCCGAACGTCGCTGGTATCCTGTGGCGCAGAGTCAAACGACTAATACCGCGATCGCGACCAACGGATTCGGCGATCTCTACCTGGCGCTCGGCGAACCGGATGGGAAAGGCGGATGGGTGTTGCGCTCCTATTACAACCCGCTCGTTCCGTGGATCTGGTTCGGCGCGATTCTCACTGCCCTGGGTGGTCTCGTTTCGCTGAGTGAACGGCGGTTGCGTGCGCGGGTGGCGAGGGCTGGAGCTGCGGTCGCTCCAGCCAGACCGGCGGATGCCGGATGATCCGGCGATTGATTTTGGTCGCCGCCTTCTTGGCAGACCTCACCGTAGTCGCCTACGCGGTTGAACCGTCGGAGCGGCTCGCCGACCCGGCACTGGAAGCGCGTGCGCGAGCGTTGAGCCAGGAATTGCGGTGCCTCGTTTGCCAGAACCAATCGATCGATGAATCGAACGCCGATCTGGCTCATGATCTTCGCGTCCTGCTGCGCAAACGCCTCCTGGCCGGCGACACGGATCGGCAGGTCCTCGACTATGTCGTCGCCCGCTATGGGCAATTTGTTCTGCTCGACCCGCCATTCGAGCCGGCGACCTATCTGCTGTGGCTCACCCCGCCAGTGTTGGCGCTGGGAACCGGAGTATTGCTCTTGATCCGGGCCCGTCGCCGCCGTCCCGACCGTCTTCTTCCGCCTTTGACGGAAGAAGAGCGCGCGCGCGCGGCCCCGCTGCTGGGGGAGCGCGGATGATCCCGTTCTGGATCATTGCGAGCTTGCTCGTGCTGGCGGTGTTGATCGCGCTGCTTTGGCCGCTCGTGCGCCCCATCGGAGGAAGTGGTAAGGAAGCTGAGTCGGTAATCGCGATCTTCCGGCGACAACTCGCCAACATCGACGCCGAAACCGCGCAGGGACGGCTGACGGCGAATGAAGCCGCGGGCGCGCGAGCCGAGATCACCCGACGCATGCTGGGAGTGGCCGATCAACAGGCCCGAGATCCGGAGCCTGATTCCTCGCCCGCCATGTCCTGGCGTATTGGCGCCATCGTTGGCATAGCCGCCCTATTGCCGACGGCGTCGCTTGCTGTCTACTCCGCGGTGGGATCGCCTGCGGCACTCGATCCCCGCACGGCTGCTGCTGCGGGTGACGCTAGAGCGGGTTCGCATGATAAGGCCGAACTGGCTGCCGCTGCCGGCCAGCTGAGGGCGCGGTTAGAGCGCGAACCGGGTCATGTCGATGGGTGGGTTCTACTAGGCCGCACCTTCACCTCTCTCGGGCGCTTCGCCGAGGCGCGAGATGCCTATAACCAGGCGATCGCGCTGGCGCCAGGCGAGCTCGGTCTTCACGCAGAACTCGGCGAGTTGCTCGTGGTGGCGGCGGGAGGCAATGTGACCCCACAGGCTGAAACCGAATTCGCCAAAGCCGGCAACGATCCGCGCGCCCGTTACTATGGCGCAGAAGCGGCGTTGCAGCGTGGCGATCAGCAGGCGGCCAAGGCCGCTCTGAAAGCGTTGCTCGCAGATGTCCCGGCCGAAGCGCCTTGGCGCAAAGCCGTCGAGGAACGGCTAGCCGAAATCGCACCCCATGAGCCACCCGCGAGCACATCGACGTCTCCCGGACCGACCGAAAAGGATGTTGCCGCGGCTCAGTCGATGTCGCCGGAGGAGCGACAGGCGATGATCCGCGGCATGGTCGAACGCCTGGCCGCGCGGCTCGGGCAGAACCCGAACGATAAGGAAGGATGGGTCCGCCTAGCGCACGCTTATGACGTGCTGGGCGAAACCGACAAGGCAGCAGCGGCACGCGCCCGCGCTGCGGCGTTGTCTGGGAACTGACCCAGTGCCGCCTCCCGCCTGACGGCGCCTGTGGCGCGAAATTGCAGCCCGTTCGAGCCGCGTGGCGTTTTTTCACTGGTGCCCTAACCGCCTTTGCGCCGAGTGACAACGGTGTTAGAGAGAGCAATATGCTGTTTGCGCGAGACACGATTGGTACGGTTGAACCAAAACGTTATCCAACTGCAACCCGCCAAGTCGAAGGACAATGCCACTCTCGCCGGATTTGAGCCTTGTGACCGGAGCAACGGGGTTTGTCGGATCGGCAATAGCGCGTGCGTTGCTGCGACAAGGGCATCGCGTAAGGGTATTCGTCCGGCCGAGCAGCGACCGGCGTAACCTGTCGAATCTCCCGGCAGAAATTGCCGAAGGCTCGATGGAGGAGCCCCAGTCGCTGGTGCGCGCCGTCGCCGGATGTCGATATGTCTATCACGCAGCCGCCGATTACCGTCTCTGGGTCCCCGATCCCGAACCAATGTTCCGCGCCAACGTGGTCGGAACGCGGGATCTGATGATCGCTGCGCTCAAAGCCGGCGTCGAACGCGTCGTTTATACCAGCAGCGTTGCTACTCTCGGGTTGGTTCCCGGGAGCTCGGCCGACGAGGAGACGCCGAGCTGCGCCGAGGACATGATCGGACCCTACAAGCGCTCGAAATTCCAGGCCGAGGAAGTCGTGCGCGAGTTCGCGCGGAACCAAGGCTTACCAGTCGTTATCGTCAACCCCTCCACCCCGGTCGGGCCCGGCGACATCAAGCCGACGCCGACAGGCCGAATGATCCTCGAAGCGGCGCGCGGTCAGATGCCCGCCTATGTCGATACCGGCCTCAACATCGTCCATGTCGATGATGTCGCTGGGGGTCACTTGGCAGCCGCCGAGAAGGGGCGGATCGGAGAGCGTTACATCCTCGGGGGCGAGAACATGTCCTTGGCCGACATTCTCGCGGAGGTCTGTCGAGCGGTCGGTAGGCGCCCACCCCGGCTCCGCGTCCCGCACGGTGTGGTGTTTCCAGTCGCCATCGGCGCGGAACTTGCTGCCCGATTTACTGGGCGCGAGCCGCTGATCACTCTCGACGGGGTGCGAATGTCGCGCAAGAAGATGTACTTCAGCTCGGAGAAGGCGTCGGGAGAGCTCGGCCATCGGCCGCGGCCGGCGCGCGAAGCCATCGTCGATGCCGTCAGCTGGTTTCGGGCGAACGGATATCTGAAATGACCGTGGTGCCCGACGATCTGCAACGGCAGCGCGCCGGTAACATTGAGACCCCCTCGGGCAAATGGCGCAGCGGCGAGAATTTTCCGGTTGGGTCGTTTTTGATCAGGCGCGATCTGCGGCCACACGTGCATGCCTTTTACCGCTTCGCTCGAAACGCCGACGACATTGCTGACAACCCTACGCTCTCAGCCGAGGAGAAGGTCAAACGGCTGGACCGCATGGCGGCAATTCTTGACGGAGCAACCGGGCACGATTCGCCGGCGGCTGCAGCGATGCGCGAAAGCCTGCTCGCAACGAAGGTGACTGTGCAGCATTGCCACGAGGTTTTGCGCGCGTTTCGCCTCGATGCCGTCAAGCTCCGTTATCGGGGCTGGGACGATCTGATGGACTATTGCCGGTATTCGGCGTCGCCCGTCGGGCGGCAGCTGCTCGATCTCCACGGCGAATGCCACGGCACCTGGCCCGCCTCGGACGCTTTATGCTCGGCCCTGCAAGTCCTCAATCACCTGCAGGATTGCGCTGACGATTTCCGTCGGCTCGATCGCGTTTACGTACCCCTGGAGGACCTTACCGCGGAGGGGACAAGTGTCGAGGTGCTGGCCGGCGGCGCCGCAAGCCCAGCTTTGCGCCGCGTCTTCGACGGCCTCCTCGACCGTACCACGGCGCTTATCGACAAAGCCCGGAGCTTGCCGCCGCTCGTCGTCTCGCCCGGGCTACGGTGGGAAAGCGCCGTCATCGTTGAGCTCGCCGATAGGCTGCTGCGTCGCTTACGGCATGGTGATCCTCTGGCGATGCGGGTCAAATTGCACAGGTTCGATTTTTTCGTCGCTTTCCTGATCGGCGTATCCGGGAGATTCCGCAGATGAGTGATGCGGCGTTCGGTGCTGCAGCCGATCGCGTGGACGAAGACGCGCTGCGCGACACGATCAGGCATCGAGTCGAGGCCGCCGGGACTTCGTTCTACTGGGGAATGCGCCTGCTGCCGCGAGACCGCCGCAATGCGATGTATGCAGTCTACACGTTCTGCCGCGAAGTCGACGACATTGCCGACGGCGAGGAGCCGGCTGCCGAGAAGCTCGCGGCTCTTGCCGTCTGGCGAGAGGAGATCGACGCGATTTACTGCGGATTCCCGCGTCATCTCGTTTCGCGCGCATTGCTAGGGCCGACACGGCGCTACGGTCTGCGCAGAGACGATTTTCTCTCCGTCATCGCCGGCATGGAAATGGATGCCAGGGAGGACATTCAGATCCCTGATCTTGCGACCCTCGACCTTTATTGCGCGCGCGTTGCGAGTGCCGTCGGCCATCTCTCGGTCCACATTTTCGGCGATCAGAGCGATGCCGCCCATGCCGTTGCGGATGCGCTCGGCCGGGCACTACAGCTAACCAACATTTTGCGCGACCTTGACGAGGATGCGACCCGCAAGCGCCTCTATCTGCCTCGCGAACTGCTCGACCGGCACGGAATTGGAGGCTCCCAGCCAGCTGCCATTCTGCGCCATCCGGCATTGCCGGCTGTGTGTCGTGACCTCGCGGCGATTGCCGAGGACCACTTCCGCGATGCCTCGCGGGCAATGACGCGATGCTCGCGCCGCGCAATGCGGCCGGCGGCAGTAATGGCGGCGACCTATCGCGCCACGCTCTCCGCCCTGCGGCAGACGGAATGGCGCGATCCTGCGGCACGCATCAGTCTCTCGAAGCCGCTCAAGGTCTGGCTCGTGCTGCGGCACGGCTTGTTATGACACGCGACTTCCCCGCCTCTCGCCCGCATGACGAGCCGGGTCGGGTGCATATCGTCGGTGCCGGGCTCGCCGGCCTCGCCGCGGCGGTCGAACTTGCTGCCGCCGGTCGCCCCGTGTGTCTGTACGAAGCCGCCCCGCATGCTGGTGGGCGCTGCCGTTCTTATTTCGACACTGAACTCGGCTGCCGGATCGACAACGGGAACCACCTCGTTCTTTCCGGCAACAATAGTACGCTCGCTTATGTCGAACGACTAGGCGCACTCCGAACCCTCGAAGGCCCGGCGGAGGCGGTCTTCCCTTTTATCGACGCAGCGACGAAGCAGCGCTGGACGTTGCGGCTCAACCAAGGGAAGTTGCCTTGGTGGATTTTGACGTCCCGTAGGCGGGTCCCTCGGACCCGAGCGATCGATTATTGTGTGGGACTGGCGCTAAGACGGGCGGATCCATCGACAACTGTCGCCGCCGTACTAAATCCAGACCGCATCTTATTTCGCCGCTTGTGGGAGCCGCTTGTCGTCGCCGCTTTGAACACGAGCGCCGAGCAAGCTTCGGCCGAACTCTTTTGGCAGATCCTTGCCGAGACGCTTGGTCGTGGCGGCATGGCATGCTGCCCGCTCGTCCCCCAGACCGGCCTCTCCGAGACATTCGTGGAGCCGGCACTCGCACGCTTGCGTGTCGACGGCGCTGAAGTCCGCTTGGGTTCCCGTCTTAGAGCGTTGACGTTCGAGGGAGATCGGGTCTCGGAACTCGTCTTCGATCGCGATTCGATCAAGCTCGGCGACGGCGACAGCGCGATCCTCGCCGTCCCCGCGGCGATCGCCGCGCGCCTCGTTCCGGCGCTCACGGTTCCGGATCTCTACTCGCCAATCGTGAATGCTCATTTCCGATGCGATCCACCGGGAGGAGCGCCATTGTTTATCGGCGTCATTGGCGGCACGGCGGAATGGATCTTTCGCAAGCGCGAAACGTTGTCGGTCACGGTCAGCGCTGCTGACCGAATCGTCGACGCCACCGCACCCGACTTGCGCCCGTTGTTTTGGCAGGATGTAGCGCTCGCCTATCGGCTCCCCGCAGATCCGGTACCGCCGGCGAGGATAGTGAAGGAGCGTAGGGCAACGTTTCTGGCGAGCCCCGAGCAGCTAAAACGCCGTCCGCAGCAGATTACGGCATGGAGGAACCTTCTACTCGCTGGCGATTATGTAGACACCGGCTTGCCCGCAACGATCGAAGGAGCTATCCGATCGGGCTTTGCCGCGGCTCGGCTTGTGACCGGTGCCTCGCGTCAACAACTCTGCTCAATGGCAGCGGGTGCCTGACCCCATCCCCACTATGAATGAAGTATCGCCGAAGGAGATACCGACGTTGGGTCGCCAGGTGCGCGCGGCACAGCTGGACGAGGCGATTGACCGGGCCAGCGAGTCACTGGTCGAATTGCAGCACGCCGACGGATATTGGGTCTTCGAGCTGGAGGCCGACGCAACGATCCCGTCGGAGTTCATCCTGCTCCAGCATTATTTCGGGTGGATTGAACCGGAGCTGCAGGCGCGGATCGCCCGATACATTCGTGCAAACCAGGGCGCCGACGGCGGCTGGCCATTATTCCATGGCGGCGCCCTCGATCTCAGCGCCTCCGTCAAGGCCTATTTCGCGCTGAAGGCGGCGGGTGATCCCGCGGATGCGCCGCACATGGCGCAGGCGCGGGGGGCGATCCTGGTCCGCGGCGGCGCGGCGCGCTGCAACGTGTTCACACGCATCCTGCTCGCCCTGTTTGGCGAGGTTCCGTGGCGCGCGGTCCCGGTTATGCCCGTCGAGATCATGCTGCTTCCCCGCTGGTCTCCTTTTCACATCGCCAAAGTGTCGTACTGGTCACGTACTGTTCTCGTGCCGTTGCTCGTCGTCATGGCGCTGCGCCCGCGCGCCCGAAACCCACTCGGTGTCACCATCGGCGAGCTTTTCACCGAGCCCCCGGAGACAATCCGGGATTGGATCCGTGGCCCGACCTCGTCACCGTTAACAACGGCGTTCGCCATGCTCGACCGATTGCTGCGAGCAGCCGAGCCGTTCTTTCCATCGGACCGGCGGCGCCGCGCCATAGAAAAGGCTGCCGCATGGGTTACAGAACGCTTGAACGGCGAAGATGGACTCGGCGGCATCTTTCCGGCGATGGCGAACGCCGCAATGATGTTCGATTGTCTGGGGCGCAAGCCGGATGATCCCGATTACGCGACCGCGCGCGCCGCGCTTCGCAAGCTTCTCGTCCTCGACGGCGCGCGCCCCTATTGTCAACCCTGCCTCTCGCCGGTGTGGGACACGGCGCTCGCCTGTCACGCGCTAATGGAAGTTGATGATCGGCACCTTGGACCGACGATCGAACGGGCCCTCGACTGGCTCGAGACAAAACAGGTGCTGGACGTGATCGGAGATTGGGCGGCGACCCGTCCGGACTTGCGCCCCGGTGGGTGGGCCTTCCAGTTCGATAACCCCTATTATCCCGACCTGGATGATACGGCGGCGGTGGCCCTTGCTCTCGATCGCTTCGCCTCGTCGCGCTATCGCGCCGCGACCGATCGTGCTGCCGAATGGATCATCGGCATGCAGAGCCGCAACGGCGGGTGGGGAGCGTTCGATGCCGATAACACCCATTATTATCTCAACCATATCCCGTTTGCCGATCATGGCGCATTACTTGATCCCCCGACCGCCGATGTCACCGCCCGCTGCGTATGCTTCCTAAGCCAAACCGGGTATCCGCCCGACCACCCGGCTGTAGCTGCGGCAATCGCCTATCTGCGATCCGAGCAGGAGCCTGACGGCAGCTGGTTCGGCCGTTGGGGCACCAACTACATTTATGGGACCTGGTCGGTGCTGGCAGCCTTCAACGCCGCCGGCATCGCATCTCGCTCCCCCGAGGTGCGGCGTGCGGTCGAGTGGCTCCTCGCACGGCAGCATAGTGACGGCGGCTGGGGAGAAGGCGGTGAATCATACTGCCCGGGAGCGCCGCACGGGGATGCGCCTTATAGCGCTCCTTCGCAGACCGCCTGGGCCTTGCTAGGGCTGATGGCGGCTGGTGAAGTGAGCCGTTCGGCTGTCTCCCGCGGCATCGCTTATCTGATTGATAGCCAGGATCGCAACGGCAACTGGGACGAGCCGTGGTATACCGCGGTCGGCTTCCCGCGCGTCTTCTACTTGCGGTATCACGGATATCGCGCCTGTTTTCCCCTTTGGGCTCTCGCCCGCTACCGCCGACTCACGGTAGGAGATTCTGAGCAGGTTTCATTCGGCATCTGACCGCGCGCCCGTCACGGCCACCTCTTTCCGGAACTCCACTCCGTGCTTGCCTAGACTAAGCTGCTGAGAAAGCCGGGTTGA
>Ga0306926_10000848_pt1 | contig 29379 bp, 22 predicted proteins | sample flu12Cox44000178_FD_203759 | JGI IMG/M metagenome (GOLD analysis project Ga0306926, IMG submission 203759) | Lab enrichment of tropical soil microbial communities from Luquillo Experimental Forest, Puerto Rico - flux8day.12C.oxic.44.000.178 (v2)... | ecosystem: Environmental > Terrestrial >...
AGACGCCATTCGGCAGCCTGACCATGCTCGCGCTGCCGGGCGATCCCTTCGTCACCATCGAGCTGGTCCACGACCCGGCGAGGGGCACCGTAGACCTTGGCACCGGCTTCCATCACCTTGTCATCCAGGTTGACTCACTGGATGCCACCCTCGCCGATCTTGCCGTGAAGGGTATTGCGGCCGATCCGCCGGCCGGCGCTGGCCGCGCGGACGGGCCGCAGACCAGCTGGATCACCGACCCGGACGGGTACCGGATCGAACTGGTCCAGTGGCCGGCCGGCCATGCTGAGGGCATCACCACGGCCGACTTCCCCGCGCCGGCGGACCCGGCTCGCCCGCCAGCCGCTCCTTGACTGCGGGCTTAACTGCCCAGTCCACCGCGGACCGCCGGTCCCGCCGGCTCCGCAGGCACACGCGAGCTCAAGTGCGTCATCGAAGCCCCTGAGAAGTGGAACCGCAGTCCGGCCAGCCCCGCTAGGCCGGTTGGTGAAGCGTCCCCCGCACAAACGGTGCGCTGGTAGGCACTCTCTTGCCGCGTCGAGCGCGCCAGCCCAGGTGAGGTGGCCCACACGGCTAGGCCGTTGGCCCTCCGAGGCGCGAGCCCAGTGCGACGTGTCTCAAGACCGCCAACCTCTTACTCAGCCGGCTATCGGCCGCAGAGAGCATCACGCTGAGTGACAGAGGAGCTCAGGGAGAACGCGCGCCGAGCCGCCTAATGGCGCCAGCCGTGGGGTGAGCGGAGCGGTGTCCAGGTCGCACGCGAACGGATGATCTGCGCGTGCTCAGGCGGCTGCTGCGGGTCAGGCTGGCAGGATCGGCGCCAGGCCGCAGGCCCGGGCCTGATCGGCGGCCAGGGCGGGGCTCACCGGCCCGTGGATCTGCGGGGGCAGGCCGCCAGCCGGGCTTGTGACCGCAGGGCTGCACGCCCGGTCACCCACGGCCCGGCCAGGCCGCGGACCCCGGGCCGCTGGCCCGGGCTCCCGGGGCCAGCCGGGGGTCGGCGAGCCCGGCGGTGACGGGGCCGCACCTGGGCCGTTGCCGGGTTGGTTACAGTGAGCCGGGTGGGCTCTACCGGGGTGCGAGGCTGAGACTTTCCGGGCTCGAGGCACGGCAGCGGTTCGCCAGCGTGCCGGTGGCCAGGCTGGCCACCGTGGGGCCAGATGGCCGGCCTCACCTGGTCCCGATCACGTTCGCGGTGGACGGCGACCACATCTACACCGCGGTGGACGCCAAGCCCAAGTCGTCCCGGCAGTTGCGGCGGCTGCGGAACATCGCGGGCAATCCACAGGTCGCCGTGCTCGCCGACCATTACGAGCAGGACTGGGGCAGCCTGTGGTGGGTGCGGGCGGACGGTCACGCGTCGATCCTGGCCGGGCCGGGCGAGCTGGCCCGGCCGCTGCACCTGCTGGCCGGGCGTTACCCGCACTACCGCGCCCGCCCTCCCGCCGGCCCGGTGATCCACATCCTGGCCGAACGCTGGTCCGGCTGGGCCGCGTCGGGGAGGTAAGCGAACGCGGGCCAGGACTTCCGGGCGCACCCAGCAGTCAGGAGTCCCACGCTGCGTGAGGGGCGTTCGGCCGCCGCCAGGGCGCGCATCGCCGCCGTTATGGCGGAGGTCCTCGCTGGGCGACATGGCCTGCTATGCCACACCGATTGGATGATCTGCGCGGACTGCCCAGGGTGGCAGACCGAATCCTGTCGTCGCAGGTCAGTCATGGCGGGTCAGCATGGACACCGGCTGTGTGAGCTGGCCTGGCGCGGGCATGGGGAGGCTATTATCACATCATTTTCGTGGGCGGATTCGACGGCGAGCAGGGTGGGGACATGAGGGAGCCGCAGGACGCGGGTCCGGCCGCTTCGCGGGGCACCGGGCCGGGCGAGGCGGCGGGGGCGGAGCTGCCGGCGGGGACGGTGACGTTCCTTTTCACCGATATTGAGGGCTCGACGCGGTTGTGGGAGAGCGTGCCGGAGGCGATGGAGGAAGCGCTGGACCGGCATAACCGGCTGCTGGCCGGCGTGATCGCCGCGCATGGCGGGGTGGTGGTGACCTCGCGCGGCGAGGGAGACAGTTTCTTCGCCGCCTTTCCCAGCGCCGTTTCCGCGGTCGAGGCGGCCGGCGCGTGCCAGCTTGCCCTGAACGCGGAGGTGTGGCCAGCGGGTGCCGGGCTGCGGGTACGGATGGGGCTGCACACCGGCGAGGCACACGTCCTCGACGGCGACTATACCGACCACGTGCCAATCAACCGCTGCGCCCGGCTCAAGGCGGCTGCGCACGGCGGGCAGGTGCTGGTCACCAAGACTACGCGCGACCTGGTGGAAGGCCGGCTGGGCGGCGGCCTGACCCTCAAACGCCTGGGCGAGTTCCGGCTGCGTGATCTGGCCCGGCCCGAGCTGATCTACCAGCTCACCCACGCTGACCTGCCCGCGGACTTCCCGCCCCTGGTCACGCTTGCCGAACGCCCCGGCAACCTGCCACTGCAGGTGAGCTCATTCATCGGCCGCCAACGCGAGCTGGGGCAGACCGCGACCGCGCTGGACCAGGCGCGTGTGGTGACGCTGACCGGGCCGGGCGGGGTAGGCAAGACCCGGCTGGCGCTGCAGGCCGCCGGGCAGGTGGCCGAGCGATTCAGGGATGGCGGGTGGCTCTGTGAGCTGGCCCCGGTCCGCGACCCGGCCGGGGTGGACGACGCGGCCGCGGCGGTGTTCTCGGTGACCGCCCGGGCCGGGCAGGCCACCCGGGACGCCTTGGTAGAGTTCTTGCGCGCCAAGGAACTGCTTCTGGTGCTCGACAACTGTGAGCACCTGCTCGAAGCGGCGGCGGCGCTGGCTGAGACCTTGCAGCGGTCGTGCGAGCGGCTGAAGATCCTGGCCACCAGCCGCGAAGCCCTGGGGCTTGAAGGGGAGTGGCTGGTGCCGGTGCCCCCCCTGGCGGTGCCCGGGGTGGAGGCCGATCTGGCGGCGATCACCGACGCGGAGGCGGTGCGGCTGTTCGCCGTGCGGGCGGCCGCGGTCAGGCCCGGATTCCAGGTGACGGCCCAGAACGCGGCGGCGGTGGCGGCGGTGGTGCGGCGGCTGGATGGGATCGCGCTGGCGGTCGAGCTGGCGGCCGCGCGGGTGCCGGCGATGGCGGTGGCCGAACTGGCCCGGCGGCTGGAGCGCAGCTTCGCGGTGCTAGCAGCCGGCCAGCGCGGGGCAGCGGCACATCACCATACGCTGCGGGCCACCATCGACTGGTCCTTCCAGCTGCTCACCGGGCCCGAACAGCAGCTGCTGGCCCGGCTGGCGGTGTTCGCCGGCGGTGCCACCCTGGAGACGGCCGAGGCGGTCTGCAGCGGGGAGGGCATCGATCCCGATGCGGTGTTCGAGCTGCTGGCGGCCCTGGTGGCACGGTCGCTGGTGGTAGCCGAAGACAAGGCGCCCGGGACCCGCTACCGGCTGCTGGAAACGATCCGCCAGTACGGCGAGCAACGCCTGCAGGCGGCCGGGGAGACTGGGCGGTGGCGGGCCCGTCACGCCGGCTACTACGCCGGTTTCCTCGGACGGGTCCGGGACCACGCCCGCGACCCCAACCCGGAGGTGTTCTGGGCTACCCGGCTCAGCGCCGAGCAGGACAATCTGCTTGCGGCGTGGGCGTGGGCGATCCGCGCCGGCAACCTGGACGCCGCGTTTGCGATCCTGGCCGGCTTCGCGCCGGTTGAGGTCTCGAACACTTACCCGCTGCTGCTGCCCGGCGAAGCCGCCCTGGAACTGCCCGGCGCGAGTGAGCACCCGGGCTACCCGCTGGCGCTGGCGGTCGCCGCTGTGTTCGCGTCCAATCGCGTGGACGCGACCGGCGCCCAGGAGCTATCCCGCCGCGCGCTCGACGCCAACGCGCGCCGACCCACCCCGGACTGGCGGGTCGAGGAAACCGTCTACGCCGCCCGCCACATCATCGCGGCCAATACCGGCGTGTTCGCCGACGCTGCCCACCTCGCCGAACAGGCCGCCGACATCGCGCGAGCGGGCGGCGACCTCGCCGACGCCTCCATCGAGCTGGTCCTCGCCTCGGCCTATCACGTGATGGTCGGTGACGCGCCCACGGCGGTCCCGCTGGCGCGCGAAGCACTCGCACTGGCTCGCCGGGTCGGCGCCCCGGCCCGCATCGCTACCGGCCTGCTCGCCGTCGGCCTGGCCGTCGCCGACACCGACCCCGGCCAGGCCCGCGCCTGCCTGCGCGAAAGCCGCGAGCTCAGCACCACGCTCGGCTATCACAACGCCACCGACCTGCTCGTGGCCACCGCCATCGCCGTGCTCGTCGGCGACCGAGCCCGCGCGCTCGAACTGGGCCGCAGCGCCATCCGCAGCCTCCAGTGGGGCAGTGACCGCCGCCGCATAGGCATCGCCCTCCACCTGATCGCGGGAGCCCTTGCCACCACCCGCCCTGATGCAGCCGCGATCATCGAGGGCGCCGCTGAAACCAACGTGGTCCAGGCGCCGATCTTCGCTTCGCGGATTAACTCGGCCGTGACAGCAGCCCTGGGTGAGGAGCGCGCCGGGGAGCTGCGCGCTCACGGCGCGGACATGGACTGGGATCACGCCCTCGCCTACACCCTCACCCAGACCAGCCAAGCCCTCAGCGAACCCCAACCTGGGACCCAGCCATGAGCGAGCTGCGCCCTCAAGGTGCGGATACGGGAGTGATCGTCACCGTCATGAAGTAAGGGGATCTGCGCGCCGAGACGGATTTGCGACGTCGGCAAGGTGGCCAGTCCCTTTACCGGATGCGCAGCGCCCCGAACTGGCAGTTCTGCGATGCCTGACCCAAGCTAAGCCAGCGGTCACGCGACGCTCATACTCGGCGATAGGTCGCCGTGTGGCGGGTGCCACGTCTGTGGAGATGTGGCTACGGTTAGCGGCCGTGGCCGCGGACGACTAGCCGCCCCCGGACCCGGCTCACCGTGTCCTGGCCGTACCTATGGGCAGGCCAACTGGCTGACTGCCCGGTCTACCATGATGACCGCTCATCTCAGGTGTCAAGTTCCGGTTCTCGGCTTCCGCAGCTGCAACCCAACTGCAACCCGGACCATAGATCAACTTCGTGAATATGGGAGTTTGCCCAGGTCAGAACGGGTGCGCCTCTAGAACTGACGGACATCGTTGACATCTGGGGTCTCTGAGCACTAGGAGACCCTTGTGACAGATAAGGAACTGGACAAGAACGCCGCCAGGCGGCTGGCGATCATCCGCCACGCCCGCGAGGTCACCGGGAACGTGGCCATGACCTGCCGGTATTACGGGATCAGCCGGCAAATCTTCTATACCTGGTACCGGCGATATGAGACCGAGGGGCTGGCCGGGCTGCGGGACCGCTCCAAGCGGCCGCAGCACTGCCCGCACGAGACCCCCGCCGAGGTCGTAGCCAAGATCATCTATCTGCGCACCAGCTACCACTTCGGCCCGGCGAAGATCTCGATGTACCTCAAGCGCTACCACGACGTGGAGGTCAGCAACTCCGGCGTGTGGCGGATCCTCAAGCGGCTGGACCTCAACCGGCTCCCGGCCTCCCAGCGGTACAAGCGCCACGACCGCAAGTGGAAGCGGTATGAGAAACCGATGCCCGGCCGCGCGGTCCAGGTGGACGTGAAGTTCATCGCACCGCTGGCCAGCGGAAGCCGCAAGCGCTACTACCAGTTCACCGCCATCGACGACTGCACGAGGCTGCGTGTGCTGCGGATCTACGACCGGCTGAACCAGAAGACCGCCATCCAGTTCGCCGACTTCCTGCTGGACAAGTTCCCCTTCCGGGTCGAGGTGATCCAGACAGACAACGGATCCGAATTTCAGACCGGCTTCCACTGGCACCTGGCCGACCGTGGCATCCGCCACGTCTACATCAAGCCCTCAACGCCGCGGCTCAACGGGAAGGTAGAGCGCTCACACCGGATCGACGGAGAAGAGTTCTACCGCCAGCTCAAAGGCGTCGTCATCGACGACGCCCAGCTGTTCAACGACAAGCTCGCCGAATGGGAAGCCTTCTACAACTACCATCGGCCCCACGGCGCTCTCGGCGGCCAGACCCCCTACGAACGCCTCAAGCAGAAGACCGCAGCAACGACCCCCGAGTAAACGATCTACGTCAGCTGCACAGGTCAGAGGTGGGGCGCCAGGGGCTCGAACCCTGAACCAACGGATTAAAAGTCGAAGGTCTGATGTGCCAGGCGGTGACGCCTGATGCTGCGTTGTCTCATTCCTGCAGGTAGCTCGCAAGGCGGTGTGCCGCGCGCGTTCGATTCGTGCGCGGGAGACCGGTGTCGCGCTGTCCGTGCGGACTCCCTACGGACTCCCGATTAGCGGTGGGCTGGCGGATGCCCCGTGCCGCGGCGTCAGTGACATTCGAAGGCTCAGCTGAGGCGATCGGTGAAGTCCGTCAGTTCCTCGACGAGCCGGACGAGCGTCCCGATGAGCGTGACCAGTTCAATCTCGCTGGTCTCGGTCGAGGCAATCCAGCTTCCTTGGGTGCGCCGCTTCTCAATGATGGGCCGCCAGCCATAGGCCCTGTCTAGGCCCGGGGACGGCCACAGGCTGTGCGCGACCGCATGGCGTTCGTCGAGTGCGGCCTGTACTCGGGTGAGCAGTCCCCGGCCGGCATCACGTATTGCCTGATCATGACCGTGAAGACGCGAGCGGCATTCTTTGAGCAGCTCCCTGGCTGGCTTTCCGGCGTGAACGTCTTGAGGCTGCTGGCGGTCCAGCGCCCAGAGCAGAGCAAGCACCCGGTACTCGACCTGGGTGGCGAGCATGATCACCCGGCCGACAATGGCGTAGAAATCGTCCGGCACCACGCCGAACATGTTGGACGGGACCCCGTAGCGATCTTTCATGCACACGATCATCGCGACAGGCACCGGCAGTGTCAGGGGCTATTGGGGACACCAGCCCGTGTCGTGGAGCAAGCCCGGGCGGGTGCGGCTCGGCGAGCCGGGTGTCTGTTAACAAGTGTCCAGCAGACACCGGCCTATATCCCGGGCGAGTTGCGCGACGAGCATTGTTCAAAACCTGGTTGGTGCTCAGCGTGTCCGGAAACGGCTATGCGCGGTCAGCGAGACAATCGAAGGCATGCCTTTGATCGGCCACGTCCTGTGAACTTCGGCCTCGGCGGCCTGGTTGCCCGACTCCTGGAGGTGCTAACTTCGCCGCCGCTGACGCCCCCGCGCCCGGCAGTGCGGGAACCGCAGCCAGCACCGGCGGCGGCCTTGCCACGCCTGACCTGGGGGCCCGACCTGCTCTCCGATGGTGCGCGGCGCGCCGTCAAGTTGGGCGTCCTGCCCGGCGCTGACCTGATGCGCCGCATCCGCGACACCGGTCCGGCCAACCTGAATGTCCGCGAGGCCGCCGAGCATTGGGGATTCGACAGCGGGTTCATCTACATGGCCCGCATGGCTGCCGCGTTCTGTCCCGAGTTGGTCGAGGCCGTGATCGCTGAGGAGGTTTCTCTCGGCCCGGTGTACTGGCTGGCTCGCAAGCGCCGTGACAGCGGGCAGCCGCCCCCGCCAGGAATGCGATTCCCCAAGCCCCGCGCTGGCATCCGGCCCGTGGCCTCACATCTGACTGAACAGGCTGACGCATGGCTCCGCCTAGAGGCGGAGGCACGGCGGACTGGCACCCGGGCTCGTCACCCTCGCGCGTGGGGTGCGCGGCCACTGCGGCCTGCGGAAGGCAACGGGGCAGGGCCCGGCGCGGAAGGGTAGAGACATGCCGTTCGAACGCGACCCGTTGTCGGTCCTCTACGAGGATCAGGCGAATCTGCTGCTTGACCGGCTCTATTGCGAGCTCACATTCCCTGTGTCGGCCGAGGCATTCGTCCACATCCCGCTCGATGATCCTCCCGACGACTGGGATGGGACCCTTACCAAGCACCAACGGGCCTGGGTTAGGTCGCTCTATCGCCAGAACGATTTGCGCGATCCGCGGGGGTCTATCCGCAAGCCCGAGTGGCAGGAGATGACCCTGAATGGGCGCAGGGTGACGGTGACGATGTTCTCGGGCCCATCGGGGGCGGATCACGTCAGGCAGCACCCGGAATCGTCATTTGTGGAGCGACCGGAGCTGCGATCGAGTGGGTTGATACCAGATCCCGTGGAGTGAGCGCCCGCAACCTTCAGCAGAGCTTGATCAGTCAAGGGCATTTCGAGCGGTGAACAAGCCACCGCATGTTTGGGGTGGACGGCTTCGAGGGTGGCTGCGTTGGCCGTATCGCCCTGGCGAGGGCGATTTGCGGCGGATTGCCACTGTTGACGAAGCGGCGGAGGGCCCAGCATGCTGTGTCACACCTAGCCGGGGCCCGGGAGAATGGGGGGGCTGCGGGTGAAATGTGCCGAGTGCGGGACGGAGACTCGCGGCGCGGCTCAGGTCTGCGCCGCGTGCGGGGCGCCTGCCGCCGGGCGGCCATCTGTAGTGGCGGGCGGGCCGTCCGCTTCCCCCACCGGGGCTCCGTCCGGGTCAGCGAGGTTTTCCACCACTCGTCTGCGGCCTGGCTATGACATGGAGCAGGTCGATGCCTTCCTTGACGCTGTCCGTGACACGTTCCTCGGAGTACGGCACCCCCCGCTGACTGCAGAGGAGATCCGGGCCAAGCAGTTCGTGACCACCCGTTTGCGGCCGGGCTACGACGAGGAGGAGGTCGACGCCTTCCTCGAAGACGTCGAAGCGAGGCTGCGGGCGCAATGTGCCGAGTGCGGGGCGGAGACTGGCGGCGCGGTTCAGGTCTGCGCCGTGTGCGGGGCTCCTGCCGTGGCGCGGCCGTCTGCGGCGGTGGACCCTACACCTGAGACCTGCCTGACCTGCGGGACGGTTACGGCGGAGCACCTCCCAGGCTGCCCGGCCGAGGCCCCGGTGAAACGGCCAAGGCGGTGGCGGGTCGCCGCCGTTCTGGCGCTGCTGGCCACGGCCTCCCTGCTCGTGGTGGTGGGCAAGCTGGACCACTGGCATGGGCGCTGGGTGGTCGTGGCTGGCTGGGTCATGGTGGGCGTCGCGGCCATCCCGGCCATGGCCGAGAAGTGGTCGGAGGAACGCGGGCGCGGCCCATTGTTGCCGAAATGGCTGCGCGTGGTGACGCTCGTGTTGCTGGTGTACGGGTTCGCGCTGCTCATCACGCAGTCCCATGGCGACATCGGTGGCGGCGGCGCGTGATGACCAGCTCCCGGTCGCCCGGACTCGGGCCCGTGGTGGATCCAGGACGGCCGCTCGAGCCTTCCCAGCGCTTTCTCGGTATCCCGCATAGGCCTGGAAGCTCTACGGCCCGCACAGCGCCACGGCAGTCATGGCCAAGCTGACACCCGAACAGGAGGCGCTTTATGCGCTGAGGAACGGACTCCCACGCGGCGACCTGCCGGCGCCGACGCAGTTCGAATATGACCGGCTCAAGCTGGGCTGGGAGGACGGAAAGGACGCCGAGGCACAGGCCCGGGGGGCCGAGGTAAAGGCCCGGGTACAGAGAAAGGCCACCGAGGCACAGGCCTGGAAGGCCGGGGTACAGAGAACGGCCGCCGAGGTACGGGCACGGCTCCAGGCTGGGCCGGCGGCGATCACAATAGTCAGCTGGGCCATCCGCGCGGGTGCGATCTTGTATCTACTTTGCGGCTACGCGCTCGCAGTGCTCTTTAGGCCGCCGTGGCAGATGCGCGGACCTGCCGTTATTGTCTACCTGGCTATCGTCGCGCTCGTATCGATCTTGTTGCTGTACCGGGTCTGGCGCATGCGGGTGTGCTTCGACGATCGTGGAGTCACAGTTCGTCAGTTCTTGCGGACGTGCCATTTTGGCTGGCCTGAGGTGAGCCGCTTCACGGACGGCAGTATTCAATATTTTGGCGATAGCGATGGCGGGCCGTCGTGGGCGCTCAAGATCGTGCTGCGCGACGGGCGAGCTGTCCAGGTGGGGGCGACGATGGGCTTGGGCAGGTCAGCCCGCCGCAAGCTGCTGGCCACGGTCGGCGCCGTCGCTGAGCTCTACGCGATACCGGCCCACTTCTACGCGGCACCGGCCCATCTGCCCGGAATCCATAGGGGGATTCCGCCGCCCGCACGCCAGCAACGACGTCGCGACCGGTGACTACTGGGCCATGATCACCCTGACGACCCGCCGCCTCGCCGCCCCAGCTGAGGTTCAGAAACAGGAACTAAGCAAGCCAAAGGTGACGCCACGTCAGGCGAAAATTGGCTACAGCATGTTGTCTCTGCCGACGATCAGCTAATTCCCTAGGGTGGCGATCTCGTAATTCCGCACCTGGTCCTGGTGTTGATGGTGCCGTCGCTGCCTCCTTCTCGTCAATGTCGTGGGTCATGGTGGCGGCAGGCACGGGGGTATCGGACGCGCCGCGCCGGGTGGGGGCAGGCTAGGCCTGCCGGTGTTTCCTGCCTGAGGGGCCGCAGAGGTCTCCGGGGTCAAGGCGGTCCCCGTTAGCGTCCACGGCCAGACCGTACCTCCGCGGACCGGAGCAACGGCAGCCTACGTAACGAGCCTACGCAGCGCAGACCGCGTAGTCGTCTACCTGTTCCGCCGACTGCCCGTCGTTGGCCACGCCGACCGCCCAGGAGGAAGCGTCCTGAACGGTCGAGCCGACGATTTGGACGCTTGGGAGGTGGGCCGGGTCCTGGGCGCCACCGTCCACTACCGACGAGCCAGTTGGGCACGCGGGGCCGGCGAACAGCATGCCCGGAGGCAGGGAGACCCCGTTCGACGTGATCGCGTAACGGGCCGGTTTCTGGCCGCAGATCGCAAAGACGGTGAGCTTCGCGTCGGTGGTCGTCCCGTTGTCCATGTAACCCGTGAACTTGGCCGAACTGCTTGGCCAGGCACTCGTGAGAACGGCCGCCAGCGCAGTGGAGGTCGACAGCGTGCCGCCGCCCAGCAGGACATCCAGGGTGGGGCAGGTGGCCGTGGCATGGGACTGAGTGTTCGGTGGGTTATCCACCATCCGAGAAACGATCTTGTAACCGGCCGGCTTGTTCGCGCAGACCGCGTCGACCACGAACTGCAGCGTCGTGTTGAAGGTATTGTTGACCTTTGCCGCCCAACCGCCGCTCCCGTTCGGCACGGAGCTGTTGACGGTGAGTTGGGGCCTGAGGCCACCGGTAATTGAAGCCCCGCCACCCCACACGACCGTGCCGGCGGGGCACTTTGCGGAGCCAATGGATTCGGCACCAGGCGGCGCGCTGAGGGGCCCGGTGTGCACGAGCTGGTATCCCGGCGGCTGGCCCGCGGTGATGGCAGCCGACGAGTTCCGCGCCGCGGCGGCGGGCGCCGCCACGGCGGCGGTCGCGGCGGCGGACAGCAGCGCGGCAGTGGCGATCCTCGGCAACCAACGATGAGCCAGCGCCGCTGCTGGCACGGCTAGCGCGGACTTGATGAGGACATGCTTTGGGTTCATGACAGTCTCCTTTGTGCCGGGATGCGTTCAAGGCGACCGTATGGTGGCTGGCCCGCGTGCAGGATCGGGAGAGATTCCCCGGATTTCGTGCTGCGATCCCCATATTTCTGCGCCGGCCAGCCCCGAGCCAGGCGGCGTGGGCGGCACGTCGGCAGATGGGCCAAGTGCGGATGCCCGAGCCTGATAACTAGCTACGGTTTGTTTGGGTGGCTGGGTGCCCGGCCCGGGGGGTATAACGGCCTGGTGGAGAGGTGCGCGCGGTGTGGTGCGTCTCTGGGGGCGGGCCAGCGGTTCTGCGCTGATTGCGGCGCGCCGGTGGGCGGGTGCCCGTGGTGTGGGGAGCCGGTCATTGCGGGCAAGCCGTTCTGCCCTGCGTGCGGGCACGGCCTGGCGGGTGCGTCGGCACCGTCACCGGTGGGCGGGCGTGCGGCGGGGGCGGGTGGGGGCCCGGTGGCGGAGCGGCGGGTGTGCTCGGTGCTGTTCTGCGACGTGGTGGGGTTCACGCCGTTGTCGGAGTCGCGGGATCCGGAGGTGGTGCGGGAGCTGCTGTCCCAGTACTTCGAGCGGGCCCGGATGGTGATCGGCCGGTACGGGGGGGTGGTGGAGAAGTTCATCGGGGATGCGGTGATGGCGGTCTGGGGAACCCCCGTTGCTGCCGAGGGCGACACCGAGCACGCGGTCCGCGCCGCGCTGGACCTGGTGGACGCCGTGGCCCAGCTGGGCGCCGAGGCTGGCGTGCCTGGCCTGGCAGCGCGTGCGGGGGTCGTCACGGGCGAGGTGGCGGTCACGCTCCGCGCAGTGGGCGAGGGGATGGTTGCCGGGGATGCGGTGAACACCGCGGCCCGGGTGCAGGCAGCCGCGGAGCCCGGGACGGTGCTGGTGGATGGGGCGACGCAGCGGCTGGCCGGTGGCGGGGTGGGGTTCGCCGATGCCGGGGAGCACACGCTGAAGGGCAAGGCGGAGCGGGCGCATCTGTGGCGGGCGACCCGGGTGCTGGCCGGGGTGGGCGGGTCGCAGCGGGTGGATGGGCTGGAGGCGCCGCTGACCGGCCGGGACGCGGAGCTGCGCACGGTCAAAGAGCTGTTCCACGCGGCGGCGGGGCGGCGGGTGCCGCGGCTGGTGCTGGTGTCCGGGCCGGCCGGAGTGGGCAAGTCGCGGCTGGGCTGGGAGTTCGAGAAGTACCTCGATGGCCTGACAGTGCAGGTGTGGTGGCACCGGGGCCGGTGCCTGCCGTATGGGGACGGGGTGGCGTTCTGGGCGCTGGCCGAGATCGTCCGCCAGCGGCTGGGCATCGCCGAGGAAGACCCGGCCGAAACCGCGGCGGGGAAGCTGGCCGAGGGCCTGGACCGGTTCATTCCTGATCTGGGTGAGCGGGCTTATGCCGGGGTGCGGCTGGGCCGGCTGCTCGGGGTGCCGGCCCCGGGAGACGGCGGGAGCGTCCTGGCGCGGGAGGAGCTGTTCGCTGGGTGGCGGCTGTTTTTCGAGCGGCTGGCCGCGGCGCAGCCGGTGGTGCTGCTGGTGGAAGACGCCCATTGGGCCGACGCCGGGCTGCTGGACTTCCTGGACTACCTGACCGACTGGGTCCGGGACCTGCCCATCTACGTGCTGGTGCTGGCCCGGCCGGAACTGGGCCAGGCCCGGCCCGGGTTCGGCGCGGGGCGGAACCGGAGCACGCTGACCCTGGACCCGCTGGACCCGGTGTCGATGGATGCGCTGGCCGACGCGCTGGTCCCCGGGATGCCACCGGCGGCGCGGGCGAAGATCACCGCGCAGGCGCAGGGGATCCCGCTGTTCGCGGTGGAAACGGTGCGGTCGCTGATCGACCGGGACATCGTCCAGCCGGTCGAAGGCAGCTACCGGCTGACCGGGGAGGTGGGCGAGCTGGCCGTGCCGGACAGCCTGCACGCCCTGCTGGCCGCCCGCCTCGACGCCCTCGACCCCACTGTCCGGCAGCTGGTGAGTGACGCGGCGGTGCTGGGCACCACCTTCCCCGCCGAGGCGCTGATCGCGGTGTCCGGGCAGGACGAGCCCGTGGTGCGGGCGGCCCTGGCCGAGCTGGTGCGCCGGGAGGTGCTGGCGGTGTCCGCGGACCCGCTGTCGCCGGAGAAGGGCAGCTACGGGTTCACCCACCAGATGCTGCGCCAGGTCGCCTACGACACCTTGTCCCGCCGCGACCGCAAGACCCGCCACCTGGCGGTGGCCGCGCACCTGCGGGCGGCGTTCCCCGGCGACGGGGAGGAGGTGGCCGAGGTGATCGCCCGCCACTACCTCGACGCCCTGGACGCCGTCCCCGATGACGGCGACGCCGGCCAGATCCGCGGCCAGGCGATCGCCGCGCTGGTCCGGGCGGCCGAGCGGGCCGAACGGACCGGCGCCCCCAGACAAGCCGCCACCAGCTACGCCTCGGCCGCCCGGCTCACCCAGTCCGGCACCCGGGACGGGCAGCAAACCGCCGCCGCCGGGTTGTGGGAGCATGCCGCCAGCGCCGCCATCACCGGCGCCGACTGGGCTATCGCGGTGGAGCAGGCCGGCCAGGCGCAGGAGCTGTACCGGCAGGGCGGCGATGCCCGATCCGCTGCCCGCGCCGAGGCGCTCGCCGGGCGGGCGCTGCGCTGGTGGGGCCGGCACGCTGAAGCGCGCGAGCAGCTCACCGCGGCCGTGGATGTACTGCGGAAAAAACCGGACGCCGACACCGTGCGGGCCCTGGGCGACCTGGCCACGCTGGAGGTGTTCGCCGGCTCGCCGGAGGCGGACGCGCTGACCGCCGAGGCGCTGGCCCTCGGCCAGGACCTCGCCGTAGACGACGCCACCCTCGCGAATCTGCTCGGCATCCGCGCCATCTGCCACCGCGTCGCGGGCCGGATGACGCAGGCTGCCGCTTACCTCCGCGAGGCGGCGCGGCTGGCCACCCTGGCCGGCGACACCTACTGGCTGGGCCGCGCGCTGGTCAACCTGGCCGACGCCGTCACCGGCACCGACCCCGCCGCCGGCGCCGAAGCAGCCCGCGCGGCCGCCGCCCACGCGCGACAGGCAGGCGCCCGTTACCAGCTCGCGATCGCGGTCACCAACCTGGTCCAGGCGCTGCTGATGACCGGCGACTGGGACACCGCCGAAGCCGAGCTCAACCAGGCCGCCGACGGCGACAGCCTGGCCGACATGGACCATCTCGCCTGCTACCAGGCCTGGCTGGCGGCGCTGCGCGGCGACACCGCCACCGCCCAGGTGGCCCTGGCCGGGCTCGGCGACCAGCGGGCCAGCGAAGACCCCCAGGACCAGGCGACCATCGCGATCGCGGAGGCGTTCACCGCCGCCGCCGGCGGACAGCCCGCCGCCGCGCTCCGCCACGCGCGCGCCGTCCTCGGCCACGCCGGCCCCCTGGCGATCAGCCACGAGCACCTGCGGTGGGCGTGGCCGCTGGCCGCCCGCGCCGCCCACGACCTCGCTGACACCGCCACCACCACGGACCTGCTCGCCCTGCTCGACGGCTACCCGCCCGGGCAGCTGGCCCCGATGCAGCGCGCCGAACGCGACCTGGCCCGCGCCCGCCTCACCGCCGGCAACGGCGACCAGGCCGCAGCCGACAAATTCGCGGCCGCGATCGTCAGCCTGCGCGAGCAGGCCACCCCCTACCACCTCGCCCACGGCCTGCTCGACCACGCCCAATACCTCACCCGCCTCGGTAACACCCAAGCCGCCGAGGTGGCCGTCAGCGAAGCCCGCGACATCGCCACCCGGCTGCACTGCCAGCCACTCCTCGACCGCGCCGAGACCATCACGCCCGCCCAGCACCAGGCACTGGCCTAGCCAGCACGCGCGGCGACTGGCGTGCCGTGGATGTGGTCTACACGGTAAACAGGGCCCCGCATATTTACCGGACACCAAGTCATCCCGGCGTGGCTCTGACCAGCAGGTGTTAAGCGGAGGTTGCCCCTGTGGCGCCTATGGCTTGTTTAAGTCCCGCTGCCACGCTCTGCACGGTCCTTAACGGACGTCGAGCGGATACGCCATCGAGTTCTGGCCGGACGGCCGTAGTGTCCTCGCCGTGAATCCGTGCGTTGCATCGATGGGAGACGCATCAGCCGTGCTCTGGCCCCGCTGACCCAGCCCGCTCAGCGGCAGATGAGCGCGGTCTCGGCGCTGAGCTTCCTCTGTATAGTTATCCAGGCTCGTGTCGTTCGATCCGCACTTCGTTTTGAAGTTGGCTGGGCAGTCGGTGCCATTTTGGCCACTGACGGGCGCGCACGTAGCCGCCGCTCTGGTCGGCGATCTGGCCGCCGCGGTGGCCATCCAGTGCGGCGCCTGAGCGGGCATTCTGCGCGTCGCTTGTCCTTCGGTGGGGAGCATGGCATGACCGCCGGTCGCAGGTCCTGCGCGCCCGTTCACTTCGCCTCCGCTGCGGCTGCCCGGCGCAACCGCCGAGGCCCCACCGCCGCCAGCGAAACCGGCCCGTTCCGTGTGCCGCTGAACCGAACCGGCCGCCCCTCCGTGTAAGGACCCGGATGAGTGGGTTCGCCGACCGGACGGGAGGCGTCATGCGGAGATCGGGTTTGAGTCTTCGCGGTATCACGGTGCACTCGAGCACTGTGATTGCGGCGGCGGTGATGGCTGCGGGGATTTTCGCGCCGCCGGCCGCGGCCGATCCCGGCGCGCCGGCGGGCCCGGCGGGAGTGGCTGTCGCGCCGGTCGCCTATGTGGTGAATCAGAATTCGGGCACCGTGACCCCGATTTCGACTGCCACAAACAACGCCGGCAAGGCGATCGGGACCGGGCGGTTCCCGGGCGCGGCCGCGATCACGCCGGATGGCAAGACCGTCTACGTGGCGAACGGTGGGTCGAACACGGTGACACCCATCCGCACCGCCACCAATACGGCCGGCCAGGCGATCCGGGTGGGGGCTGGGCCGTTCGCGATCGCGATCACCCCGGACGGGAAGACTGTCTACACGGCCAACAACAGCACCGACACGGTGACACCGATCCACACCGCCACCAACAGGGCAGGCCGGGCGATCACGGTCGGTACCGCCCCGGACGCGATCGCGATCACCCCGGACGGGACGACAGCCTACGTCGCCAACTTCATCTCGGGAACCGTGACCCCCATCAGCACTGCCACCAACACGGCCGGCCAGGCGATCACGGCGGGCGGGATGCGCGGTCCTGCCTTCATCGCGATCACCCCGGACGGGACGACCGCCTACGTCGCCAATAGCGGCGCGGGAACGGTGATCCCGATCCATACCGCCACCAACGCGGCAGGCAAGGCGATCAAGGTAGGGCCCAACCCTGCTTTCATCGCGATCACCCCGGACGGGAAGACCGCCTACGTCGCCAACAGCCTCGGCGACACCGTGACACCGATCCGCACCGCCACCAACACGGCGGGCCCGGCGATCACGGTGGGGATCGACCCCGAGGCGATCGCGATCACGCCCGACGGGAAGACCGCCTACGTCGTGAACCTTGATGGCACGGTGAGCCCAATACAGACCGCCACCAACACCGTTGGCCTAGCGATCACGGTGGGGACGAGTCCCCAGGCGATCGCGATGACCCGCGACGGGACGACCGCCTACGTCGCCAACTTCGGCTCAGGTTCGGTGACCCCGATCAGGACCGCCACCAACGCGGCAGGCAAGCAGATCAAGGTAGGCCAAGGACCAGTAGCAATCGCCATCACCCCGTAACGATGCTCGCGTTTCATACGGCGCGCGGCTATGACAGACAGCAGGGCAAGCTGCCGATTAGGCCGTGCGCGGCCCTGTGTCCGCAAACGGGAGTCCAGCGGACACGCGGGCGGAGGCCTTGTGGCAGGGCCTGTCCGTTATTCGCCTTGCAGGTCAGCCGGTCAGTTGACCACGAACCAGGCCACCTGGGTGCTGGCCGACGCCGTCTTGCTCAGGTACACGGTGAACGAGCTTGCGGTGATGTTTGGCACCGCGGCGCGGACGTAGAGCCCGGACAGGTTCTGCTGCACGGTGGCCAGCACCAGGCTGGCCGCGGTCAGCGCCACCCCGGTCACCGTGCCTGACGACTTGCCCGCGGCGACGGTGAGCCGCCCGCTGCGGCTGAACACCGCCGGGCCGGTGGCCTTCAGCGCCGGGCCGCCCCCGGTGTTCTCGGCCAGCACCCCCGCGCCGGCCGCGCTCTGCGCGATGCCATGCATCCCGTTCCCCCCCAGCGAGCCCGCCGCCCCGATCACCCCATCGCCGGCCCCGCCGCCGGTGCCCCGGACCCCGGCGGCGTTACCCGATCCGCCCTCGCCCACTACCCCCTCGCCGTGGCTGGCCCCCTGGCCCTGCACGCCCGCCCCGGTGGTCCCCTCGCCAAAGCCGACCACGCCAAACCCGCCCTGCGGGCCGCCCACGCCAAACACGCCGGCGTCGATACCGGTGCCGAACCCCTTGACGCCCACCCCGCCGGTGCTCCCGCCGGTCCCGGCCACGCCGATGCCCGTGGCGCCACCAATGCCGGACACGCCAGCGCCGGTGCCAGCGCCGGTTCCGACCACGCCGGTGCCGTCCGTGGAGCCGCCGGCCCCGGAGACGCCGGGGGCGCTGAAGGAGCCGCCGGTGCCGGCCACGCCAGCGGCGGACGCGCCACCGGTGCCCATCACGCCGATCCCGCCAGTGGAGCCGACGAAGCCGTCGCCGGTTCCGAACACGCCAGGTTGTGACCCGATGCCGCTGCCCTTCACGCCGATACCACCGGAGCCGCCGCCGACGCCGATCACGCCGGTGGCGGTGCCGACGCCGAGGCCGACCACGCCACCGGTACCAAGGGGGCCGCTGCCGCCGGTGCCGACCACGCCGGACCCGTTCTTACCCCCGCCGGTCCCCTCGACGCCGTTGCCGTCGCTGCCGCCGCCGGTCCCGGACACGCCCGCGCCGGAGCCGGTGCCGAAGCCCTTAACGCCATCGCCATTGCTGGAGCCGCCGGTCCCCTCGACGCCGTTGCCGTCGCTGCCACCGCCGGTCCCGGACACGCCCGCTCCCGTGCCTGCGCCTGTGCCCTCGACACCAACGTTGTTGCCGGCGGCGAAGCCCGCCACGCCGATGCCACCAGTGCCGCCGCCGTTCCCGACCACGCCGAAGCCGGCGGGGTCGGCCAGCGTGACAGACATGCCATTTGTCGTGCCGATACCCGTGGCCGCAGTGGCGCTGTTGTCCTGGTTCAACAGCACCGGAGGGTTCGTCAGCGCCTGCGCGGGCTGCGCGGTCGCGACCGATTCCGCGGCCAGCGCGCCCAGCGCGCCCGCGGCGCCGGCCAGCAGCCCCCGCCGTGAGTGATTTCGTCTGACCTGCGCGCCGTCCGCATGCTCCTCGCTCCCGGCCATCACGGCCTCCTCTCCCTTGCCGACAGGCCAGCGGTGACCCCCGGGGGGCAGGCCGGCCCGGGCCGCTCGACCGATGACGGCGGCGGCAAGGCGCTGCCTCCGCCGTTCCCCTCCGGTGAGAGTAGGGCGCGCCGGGTGCGCGGGATAGAGGGGGGAACAACCCTGTTCGCCGGATCGGGGGTGGCCGGGGGAACCGGGGGCTCGTCATGGCTTGGCCTGTCGAAAGGTCTCAACCAAGAGGCGTAAACCGCGCGCGAACAAATCGTTCGGCCATGCCTTGCAGCCGAGAACGCCGCATGTCCGTTAACGTGCCTCCAGCGGACACCTGACGATCGCCGCGAGTACACGGGGATGGCCTGTTCTCTTCCGCGGTCTGGTTCGGTGCGTTCGACTCTCCCGGCCTGCCAGCCGCACGGGTGTACGTTGACCTGCGCGTCTTGTCCTGGGATGGTCGCGCCTGGGCCGTAGGGTTTGTGCATGTCCGCTCGCTGCGCCATCTGGGCGCGGGTCAGCACCGGCGACCAGGAGACCGCCAACCAGCTCGCTGCGCTGCGCGCCGAGGCGGCCCGGCGCGGCCTGGACGTCGCCGCCGAGTACGTGCTGGAGGGGCTGTCGGCGTGGACCGGCGCCCACCGCGGCCAGCTCCGCAGGGCCCTCGATGACGCGCGGGCAGGCCGGTATGCGGTGCTGCTGGTGTGGGCGCTGGACCGGCTGGAGCGGGGCGGGATCGAGCAGACCCTGCGGGTGATGCGCCAGTTGCGGGAGTGCGGGGTGCGCCGCCAGGGACTCGAACCCCGAACCCGCGGATTAAGAGTCCGCTGCTCTGCCAGTTGAGCTAGCGGCGCTTGAGACTCCGTGATGGTAACAGCCCCGGCACGGCGTACGCGAACTGGCGCACATGCTGCGAACGCCGCGGACGGACCGGAAAGGGGCGGGGCTGGATGCGGTCAGCCGCCGAGGAACCTGTCTACCAGCGCGGCCGCGCGGGATGGTCGGCTGGTTCGCGCCTCCTGCCGGTCAGCCCAGGTCATGACGTGCAGGCCGGCGTTCACGCCCAGCCACCGCAGCGGTTCCGGCTCCCAGCGGGGGGAGCGGTGGTTCACCCAGGGCAGCCGGGTCAGATCGCTGTCCGTGCCCAGGATCAGTTCGGCCAGCGTGCGCCCAGCCAGATTGGTGGTGGCGACCCCGTCCCCGACATAACCCCCCGCCCAGCCCAGCCCGGTGACTGGATCCAGCCCGGTGGAGGCGCACCAGTCGCGGGCGATACCCAGCGGGCCGCCCCAGCTGTGCGTCACCGTCACCCCGGCCAGGACCGGGAACAAGTCGGCCAGCGTATGCCGCAGCGCGGCGAACACCGCCGGCACCCGGTCGAACTCCCGGCGGACCGCCGAGGCCAGATGATAGGGCGCACCCCGGCCGCCGAACGCCATCCGCCCATCCGCCGTGCGCTGGCCGTAGATGACCAGGTGGCGCATGTCGCCGAAGGTGGCCCGGCCGGCCAGCCCGATCTGCGCCCAGACCGACTCCGGCAGCGGCTCGGTTGCGATCATCAGCGAGTAGACCGGCGCCACCTCCCGCCGGAGCCCGGGTAGCAGCGGCGTGTACCCCTCGGTGGCCCGGATCACATGCCGCGCCCGGACCACGCCCCGGGTGGTCCTCAGCAGGCCCGGCTCGATCGCGGTCACCCGGGTGGCCTCGTGCACGGACACCCCGCGCCGCCGCACCACCTCCGCCAGCCCGCGGACCAGCCGGGCCGGGTGGATGGCCGCGCAATGGGGGGTGTACGTGGCGCCCAGCACGTCAGTGGCCTGTGCCTGCTCGCGCGCCTCGCTGGCGGTCAGCAGGCGCAGGTCCTCCTCGCCGAACCCGAACTCGCGGGCCTCGGCCACATCGGCCCGTACCGACTCCAGCTGGGCCCGGGTGCGGGCGAACTGGACCGTTCCGCCCTTGGCCCAGTGGCAGTCGATGCCCTCCGCCGCGGTCACCTTGCCAACCTCGTCCACACAGTCCTGCATGGCCCGGTACATGGCGATGGCCGCGGCCCGGCTGGATTGCCGGGCCAGCTTGGCCAGCGACGCCGGGAACAGGGCCGAGCACCAGCCGCCGTTGCGCCCGGACGCGCCGAACCCGGCGATGCCCGCCTCGCAGACCACGATCCGCAGCCCTGGCTGGGCCCGGGCCAGGTAGTAAGCGGTCCACAGCCCGGTGAACCCGGCGCCAGCGATGGCCACGTCGGCCTCGGTGTCTCCCGGCAGCGGCTCCGCGGGCGCCAGTGAGCCGGGCACCGAGTCCAGCCAGTAGGACAGGGACCGGTATGCGCTATCCGAGACCATGCCGCCCATCGTGGCATGCGCCACTTGCCGCCGTGGCACCTGGGCGGCCACCGCCACAGGAGCAGCCTGGCGCAGGGGAGCAGCCGGCCGCAGGCGCGGCAGCCGGGCGCAGGGCAGCCCGCCGCCGCCGGCACCAGCTGCCGCTGCGGGCACCAGCCGAGTCGGGCATCCTTGGTGGCATGCCCGTCGACACGCCTGCTTTCGAGGCACTGCCCCCCGGCCGCCGGCCCGCTGGCCCCTACCGGGTCTGCCTGGTCTGCCTGGGGAACATCTGCCGGTCGCCGATGGCGGAGGCGGTGCTGCGGGCCGAACTGGCCCGAGCCGGGCTGAGCGAGGTGGTCGCGGTGGAAAGCGCGGGCACCGGGGACTGGCATGTGGGGGCGCCGATGGACGGGCCGGCTAGGTCTGAGCTCGCCCGGCACGGTTACGACGGCAGCGGCCACCGGGCCCGGCAGATCGAGCCGTCGTGGCTGGCGCGCTACGACCTGTTGCTCGCCATGGACGCAGCTAACCTCGCCGATCTGCGCGAAATGGCGGGTACCTCAGCGGCGGCTGGCAGGATCCGGCTGCTGCGGTCGTTCGACCCGGCGTTGGCGGCCGACGATCCGTTCGGCGGCCAGGTGCCCGATCCCTATGGCGGCACCCCGGGCCAGTATGCGCTTGCGTTCGACCTGATCGAAGCCGCGGCAAAGGGGCTCGTCCAGCGGCTGGCGGAGTTCTGTGGCAGCCAGCCCGCCGGGCGGTGACCGGGCCGGGTGATCCGGGGGTCGCCGGGCGGCTGGCCCGGCTCACCGGCACCGGGGTTACCGGCCTGCGGCCGGCCGGCTCGGCCCACCAGTTCCGTCACTATCGGGCTACCCTGGCCGACGGCCGGGAGGTATTCGTCAAGGCCGCGGGCACGGCCGGGGGTGACATGATCGCGGCCGAGGCCCGTGGCCTGGCCTGGCTGGCGGCGGCCGGGTCGGCACCGGCTCCGGAGGTACTCGGCTGCGGCGAGAGCCTGCTGGTCATCTCGTGGGTTCCGGCGGGCGCACCGGATGCCGCCACGGCGGAGCGGTTCGGGCGGGAACTGGCCGGCACCCATGCGGCCGGGGCAGGCCAGTTCGGTGCGCCCTGGCCAGGCTTCATCGCCAGCCTGCCGCTGGCCAACGACCCACCGGCGGATGGTGGCTGGCCGGACTGGTACGCGAGCCACCGGCTGCTGCCGTTCCTGCGACAGGCTGCCGATGCCGGCACGCTGGGCACGGCGCAGGTGCGCGAGGTGGAGGATGTCATCGCCCGGATCGGCGAGCTGGCCGGACCGGCAGAGCCACCGAGCCGCATTCACGGCGACTGCTGGTCGGGCAACGTGCTGTGGTCAGGCGGGCGCGGCTGGCTGATCGACCCGGCCGCACACGGCGGCCACCGGGAAACCGACCTGGCGATGCTGGCGCTGTTCGGCGCTCCGTTCCTGGACCGGATCCTGGCCAGCTACCAGGAGGTGGCGCCGCTGGCGGCCGGCTGGCGGGCCCGGGTGCCGTTGCACCAGCTGCACCCGCTGCTGGTGCACGCTTGCCTGTTTGGATCCGGTTATGCCGGGCCGGTGGCCGACGCGGCCCGCGCCGCCCGGCGCGCCTGACCGGCCACCCCTGGGCCTACCTGGCTTCGGCGGCGAGGGGCAGCGTGATGCGGAACGTGGCGCCCTGGCCGGGCTCGGTGTCCAGGCCGACGGTCCCGCCGTGCGCGCTCACGAGGGCGGCGACGATGGCCAGGCCCAGCCCCGCCCCGCCGGTGGTGCGTGCCCGGGCCTGGTCAGCCCGGTAGAACCGCTCAAACGCGTGCTCGGCCTGCTCGGTGGTCAGTCCCGCGCCCCGGTCGGCCACCTCGAGCATCGCGCTGGCCACCGGGATTGCCCCGTCCGGGCCGGCCGTGCTGATCCGGACGCTGATCGGGGTCCCGGCGGGGGTATGTGTGAGCGCGTTCGCCATCAGGTTCCCGATGACCTGCCGCAGCCGTGGCTCGTCACCGAGCACGATAAACGCCGCGCCGGTCCCGATGGTGAGCGCGATCTCCCGGTCTGGTGCGATCATCCGCGCGTCCTGCACCGCGTCCGCGGCCAGCGTGAGCAGGTCCACCGGGCGGCGCTCGAGCGCCCGCTGCTGGTCGAGCCGGGCCAGTAGCAGCATGTCCTCGACCAGCACACCCATCCGGGCCGACTCCTGCTCGACCCGCTGCATGATCCGGTCCATGTCCGGCTTGCTGAGCTGGCCGTGGTCGGCCGCCGGGAGTTCCGGCACCGGCCTGGGGGAGCTGGTCTTGCCATCGCCTGGCTGGCCAGCGTCCGGCTCGCCGCCGGGCGGCGGCCCGGCCCCGTTGGCGGCCCCGCCGCGCTGGCGGTAGTACTCGGCATAGCCTCGGATCGCGGTGAGCGGCGTGCGCAGCTCATGGCTGGCGTCGGCGACGAACTGGCGCATCCGCTCCTCTGACCGCCGGGCGGCCGCCTCCGAGCTGGCCCGGGCATGGAACGCCGCCTCGATCTGGGCGAGCATCGCGTTGAGCGAGCGGCCGAGCCGCCCCACTTCGGTGCGCGGATCGCGGTCCGGGACCCGCTGGGACAGATCACCGGCGGCGATCGCGCCGGCGGTGACCTCGATGTCAGTGAGCGGGCGCAGGCTGGTGCGCACGATCGTGACTCCCACCACGGCCAGCGCAACCAGCACGATCCCACTCACCACCAGGTCGATGCTGGCCAGCTCATTGAGCGTGCCGTAGACGCTGGACACATCGGTGCCGACCAGGATCGTGCCGCTCACCAACTGCCCGCTGACGACGTTGTTAAAGGCGGTCGGGAAGGCGATGATCCGCCAGCGTCGGCCGCCCGACTGGGCGGGCACGGTGAGCGTCTGGCCGGACTGGCCGGTGAGCCAGCTGGTGCCGGACGGGATTGTCGGCCCTGGGATGAGCCGCGCCGCGACCTGCGTACTCCCGAACCGGGTCTGTACCGGCAGCACCATGTGCTGCAGCTGGCCGTTGCTGGTCAGCCAGTCCACCGAGGTGGGGTCCTCCCCGGGCTGCGGGCAGGCCCCGGGGTTCTCCAGGCATCCCTGCACGACGCGGGTGGCCTGGTACTGGGTGCTGGCCAGCCCGGCGTCGGCCTGGCTGAGCAGGTAGCCGCGCAGCACCAGGATGCCGCCGATGCTGATGGCGGCCAGGGCAATGGCGACCAGCGCCAGCACTGCGGTGATCAGCTTGATCCGCAGCGGGACCCGGCCGGGCAGCTGCCTGGCCGCCTGCCACTGACGGCTGAGCATGACAGCGGCCGCTACGCGGGCAGCCGGAGCACGTATCCGACTCCCCGCAAGGTGTGGATGAGCCGTGGCCCCTCGCTATCCACCTTGCGGCGCAGCACAGATACATAGGACTCGACGATGCCGGTGTCACCGCGGAAGTCGTAGTCCCATACATGGTCAAGGATCTGCATCTTCGAGAGCACCCGGTTGGCGTTGCCCATGAAGTAGCGCAGCAGCTTGAACTCGGTGGGGGAGAGCTGGATCGGCTGGCCGGCCCGCCATACCTCGTGGCTGTCCTCGTCCAGCTCCAGGTCGGCGAACTTCAGCCGGGGCGTGGGTTCGGTGGCGTCACCCCTGGTCCGGCGCAGCACCGCCCGGATCCGGGCGATCACCTCCTCCAGGCTGAACGGCTTGGTGACGTAATCGTCGCCGCCCAGGGTCAGGCCCCGGACTTTGTCCTCCATGGCATCGCGTGCGGTCAGGAAGACGACCGGGATCCGGGTGCCGCCGCCGCGCAGCCGCCGGACCACGTCGAACCCGTCCATGTCAGGCAGCATGACATCGAGCACGATGAGATCCGGCCGGTGCCGCCCGGCCGCCTGCACCGCCTCACCGCCGGCGGCCGCGGTGATGACCTCGAAACCGGCATAGCGGAGGCTGGCGGCCAGCAGTTCCAGGATGTTCGGCTCGTCCTCGACGACGAGCAGCCGGGCATCGGGCCGCTTTCTGTCGTCGCCCGATGGAGTGGTCATACGGTCATCCTCGAAGAGCTACCTGAGTGTTTCCTGAAGGCAGGCTGGGCCTCATCTGATGATGCCACGCCCGCCGCGGTGATCAGGCGCGGTCAGGCAGGTGGGGTGCTGACGTCCAGCCAGCGCTCAATGGCCGCGGTCCGCGAATCGGCGCCAAGTTTGCCGTAGATCCGGTTGACGTGGTTTTTCACGGTCTTCTCGGCGACCACCAGAAGGCCGGCGATCTCGCCGTTCGAGTGCCCGTCGGCGATAAGCGACATGATCTCCGCCTCGCGTGCGGAAAGGCCCAGCGGCCGTGCATTGCGGGACACGCTGGCGGCTCTCATCTGACCTCCGCCCACGACATCAGCGAATGAGATGCGACGCATGCTATCGAAGCTGGCCCCAGCTTGTGCAAGGAAGCCGCGCCATCTTGCGCGGGTGCGAATTAACGTCAAACCGGATCGTCACCGGCTGCCAGTGCTGCCGCGCCGCCGTTAAGCGCCCAGATGGGAGCCGGTGAGCAGATGCCTGGGCACCGGCCGGTCGGTGTTCAGGTCATTGAACAGCCGGCTGGCTCTGGCCCGGTCCCACTGCACCGCGTCGCCGGCTGGCGTCAGGTAATTGGCGTTGGCGATCGGGACGGTAGTGGTTTCCGGATTACGCAGTGCGAATGCCACCTGAAGCAACTGGTACAGATGCGTGCCGCTGTCCACCTGCAGCGCGCCGGCCGCGCCGAACGCGGCCGGGACGGCCGCGAACGGATTGAGCAGCGTGCCCGTGCTGGTCACCTTGCGCAGCAGTGCGCCGAGGAAAAGCCGCTGATCCTGCACCCGCTGCAGGTCCTGGGTAGCGAACGTGTGCCGGTCGCGCACGAAGCTGAGCGCCTGCCCGCCGTTGAGCGTCTGGCATCCCTTCCTCAGCCGCAGGCCGGATGCCTGGTCGTGGACCCGGTGCGGCAGGCACATCTCCACCCCGCCCACCGCGTTCACGACGTTTACCAGGCCGCCGAATCCGATTCCCATGTAGTGCTGGATCTGCAAGCCGGTAGCGTTCTGCACCGTTTTGGCCAGCAGCACCGGGCCGCCAAACGCATACGCGGCGTTGATCTTGTTCCAGCCGTGCCCGGGAATCGGCACATAGGAGTCGCGGGGCAGGCTGATGAGCACCGCCCGGCCGCCGTTGGCCGGGATGTGCAGCAGCATGATCGTGTCCGAGCGCTGCCCGCTGATGTCACGGCCGGTGTGCAGCTTGCGCTCTTCCTTGCGGGTCAGGCCCTGGCGGCTGTCTGAACCGGTGATGAGCCAGTTCTGCCCCGCGCCGGCGGCTGGCCGGCCGGAATAGTCCATCAGCACGTTGGCCCGGGTGAGCTTGGAGTCGAGGTAGAAGTACGTGAGCCCGCTGAGCACCAGCAGCACCAGGACGACGGTCATCACGATCAGCAGGATGCGGCGGACCGGGGAACGCTGCCCGGCCCCACCGCCCGGGCCCGTCCGCGGCCGCGGTCCGCCAGGGCGGGGCCCGCCTGGCCGTGGTGGGGCAGTGGCCGGCGGCTGCTCGGGCCATCCGCCCGCCGTCCCGCCGCGCGGTCGGCTCGCCGGGGGACTGGTGGCCGGGTTAGCGGTCCCGGCACCACCGGCGCTGCTGCCGCGCGCAGGCAGCTGGACGGTAGGCTCACTGGCCGCCCCGGCCGCGCCCGCGGTGGCCCCGTCGGCTGGGGGCGGGTTGTCGTCCCGGAACCAGCCCGCTGGCCACTCGTTCACGCCGCACCCTCCCACCAGATCGTTACCTGCTCCCGGCCGGACGAGCCGAGGTCCCCGGGTAGCTCCGGATCCACCCCCAGCTCCAGCAGGGCCGCCTCCACCTCGCCTGCCCGCTCCGGCGGCAGGCACAGCCGGCGCCTGGTGACATCCACCAGTTCCGCCATGGACTGGTAGTCGGCCGAGGCCGGCCGCGTCATTGTGGTGTGCTCCGCTGCCAGGCCCAGCGCGGCCAGGATGCCGAGCAGGTCGGCCGCGGTCGGCCGGTCCGGACGGGTGAGGCCGTGGAAGCGCTGCCACAGCGGATTGAGCGCGGCCAGCGGGTGGACCGCGGTCATTTCCAGCACTACCCGCCGCTGGGCGTGACTGGTCAGTGCGCGCAGGAACGGCGCCAGGTCCGGCACGTTGTAGACGACGTGGTGACAGGTCACCACGTCGGCCGCGGCCACCTGGCCAGCAACCGCGGGCCAGCTGCCGAGTACCAGGCAGGCTGCCAGCCCGGCGGCGCTGGCCCGCCGGGCCAGCAGCCCGAGCATCTGCTCGTCCTGGTCGATCGCGGTCAGGAAGGTGGTGCGCGCCGCCAGCGGCAGGCATGCCGCGCCCGCCCCGGAGCCGACGTCCAGCACGGCGCCCGGCGGGTCCAGCGCTTCCCAGGCCTGCTGGAACGACGGGCCGCCGGGGCTGAGCCGCAGCCGGTCTGTCCGGCGGGCGAAAACCTGCCGTGGCAGTACCCAGGGGGAATCGGCCACGGCGGCGGTGATGTGACCGGGGATCGCCCAGGCGGCGAGATCCGCCCGCCACTGGCTGAGCAATTCGGTCGGGGAGGCCACGTGGATGCTCCGGCAGCGGTCAGGGGGCCGAGCGGCCGGCCCGCGTCGGTCGGGGAGAGCAGATCTACTCGTTGCCCGTGACACCTGGATTCCGAGATTACCCGCGCCCCCCTGGTGGGAAGGCCAGCCCACGCCGGGCGTGCTCACTCCCGAGCAGGTGTTCGAAGGCAAGCGGCCACCCGGGCAGCGGATCGTGGCGTACGACACGGACGGCTACTACTTTGCCCCCGGCATCGCTGAGTTGCTGGCCGCCGAGGGGTTCGAGGTGACGGTGGTCACGACGTTCGCGGTGCCGTCACCGGCAGCGACCAGACCCTGGAAGGTGACATGCTCCATGCCCACCTTCACCCGGCGAGCGCCGCGCTCCAGCACGCCACAACCCTCACCGGGCCGGTCCGGACGGTGACCGGCCACGCCGCCACAGCGAGGCCTGGTCCGCCGCCTGCGATGGGATTGTGCTCGTTACGCAGCAGATGTCACGGGACGCCTTGTACACCGAACTGGCCGGGGACGAGGCGGCACTCGCAGCCGCCGGATTGGCGGCTGTACCGGATCGTGATGCGGTTGCGCCCCGATTGATCTTTGAGGCGATCTTCGACGGGCACCGGCTCGCCCGCCGACATTGATGCGGCAGACCCGTCCCAGCCGGTCCCTTCCAGCGGGAACGCGTGGATCTCGGCTAGCCGCGGACACCAACCGGCTATGTCAGTGGGGTGAGCGAGGGGACTCGCCCCGGACAGCTGTGCGGGCCGCTGATAACGCTTTGGCAGCTGTGGGCCGTTGCGGCGAGACTGGCGATATTCGGATGAGCGGAGGTCTGGGTGACGGGCGAGGTCTGGGTGGGGACCGGCGCACGCCAGCATGCTCGCGGCGAACGGGCCCGGTGGCGGGTCATGTACGGCTACGTGCGGCCGCACCGCCTGGCGCTGCTGGTAGGCGGCTTCCTCAGCCTGCTCACCGCCGCAACCGGCCTGGCCCTCCCGCTGGTCGTCCGGGTCCTGATCGGCGATCTGGGCAATCGCCGTGCCGTGGCCGCTGTGCTGCTGCTGATGACGGTCCTGGTGCTAGCCAACGCCGCGCTGGGCGCACTGGGCAGCTACGTGCTGCGGCGCACCGCCGAATCGGTGGTGCTGGCGGCGCGGCACCGGCTGGTGGACCGGCTGCTCGGGCTGACGATCGGCGGTCTGGACCTTACCGAACCGGGCGACCTGATGTCCCGCGTCACCTCGGACACGACGCTGCTGCGCGATGTCACCACCAACTCGATCGTGGGCGTGGTCACCGGCAGCCTCACCCTCGTCGCGACGCTGGTCCTGATGGGCCTGATGGATGTTGTGCTGCTCGGCGTCACGATGGGCGTGTTCAGCCTGACGGCGGTGGTCATCGGCGTGGTGGTGCCCAGGATCGGCCGCGCCGCCCGGCAGGCGCAAGATTCGGTGGGCGCGATGGGCTCGGCACTGGAACGGATGCTGGGGGCGTTCCGCACCATCAAGGCGTCCGGTGCCGAGCAGCGCGAGGGGGAACGCATCCGCGCCGCCGCCGGCGAGGCGTGGCGGGCGGACATCCGCGCCGCCAAGTGGCAGGCGATCGCCGGAAACACCGCGGGCCTGTCGATCCAGTGCGCGTTCCTGGCCATCCTGGCTGTCGGCGGCGCCCGGGTTACCTCCGGGGCGGTCAGCGTGGGCACCCTGGTCGCGTTCCTGCTGTACATCTAC